>Ga0209369_1000117_pt1 | contig 176057 bp, 141 predicted proteins | sample EBPBio142010_DNA_FD_185865 | JGI IMG/M metagenome (GOLD analysis project Ga0209369, IMG submission 185865) | Wastewater treatment Type I Accumulibacter community from EBPR Bioreactor in Madison, WI, USA - Reactor 1_10/4/2010_ DNA (SPAdes)... | ecosystem: Engineered > Bioreactor > EBPR >... | reverse complement strand
GTGAAACAGCCGACGATGAGCCTGTAGCGCAGGCGTTTAGTCTCTCCCGTCGATACGAACGGCGAGGTCGCCCCACAGCGCTTCGGCGGGGTCGTTGGTGGCGACGACGAGCAGCCCGCCGCGTTCCTGCTGCCACGCCCGAACGGCGTCCACGAGCGCCGCGCCGTCGGCGTCGAGCGTGGCGGTGGGTTCGTCAAGCACCAGCATCGGCGGCGCGGGCAGCAGGGCGCAGGCGTAGCGAACGCGCTGGCGCATCCCGGAGGAGAACGTCCCGACAGGATCGTGCGTCCGCGTGCTCAGCCCGGCGACTGTCCGCCAACAGACCCGACGTGCGTGAACATGCATGGCGCTCCTCGGGGCGAGCAGGAGCAGGCGCTTCCTGAGGAAGTAAACCTTCATGCTCCGTCGCCCAACCCGGTGCGGGGCCAGACGGTGATCCGGTTCGACCTTCCGGAAGCGGCATCGGTGCATATTGCGGTGCACGACCTGCTTGGGCGTGAGGTCCTGCGCGTGGTGGAGGGAGAACGAGCGGCAGGGTATCACCGTGTGATGCTCGACGGGGCGTAGCTTTCCAGCGGCATGTATCTGGTGAGGATGCAAGCTGGACGTGTCCGCACGACGCATCGCCTGCTGGTCCAGCACTAAGCTCACCTTCCACACTCGAAACCGATGAAACGCATCCTGATGCTTGGCACCGCCCTGCTTTTGGTCGGCGGCTGCGACAGCGAGTACAAAGAGACGCCCGAAGACGCCTTCGCGCGGCGGCTGGCGGGCTCGTGGCACGCCACACGCGGCTTCGTAGCTATCACCTATGGGCGTGATGGAGGCTACAGCTACCGGAGCGATGAAGCTATCATCTCAGGAGGGAGATACACGCTGCGTCTTGTACGGGCAGACACCTTCGAGATAAGGTATACCCCGGCCTATGGCCAAGCCATATCCACAGACAAGGCATGGCTTCCGGGGAGCCGGGAGTTGAACCTCCGGAGCCTTTCGGGTGGGGAAGTCCGCGTGTACGCCAAAAGGATATAGAGCCGCCTAACCCATCGCTTCGGCTGACAAGGGGCCAGCGGCTCCGGCTGCGTCTTCACGGCTCACAGCCTATCGCTCACGGCCAGCTCGTCGCGCCCCTTGCAGCAGAGCTTTGCTGTTGTGTGGCCCACTTGACCTGTCTTTCGATGAACCGCACCGACCGTCAGCGCCTTCCCATCGGCTGCTGACTCAAACGCGCCGACGAGCTCCTCACCGCCCGCATCGACGAGGCCCAGTGCGAGAACGGGCTCGCCCGCCTCGGCTGGCAGGCGCTCAACGTCGTCCGTGGCGCGAACCTTCTTCGGTGAAACAGCCGACGATGAGCCTGTAGCGCAGGCGTTTAGTCTCTCCCGTCGATACGAACGGCGAGGTCGCCCCACAGCGCTTCGGCGGGGTCGTTGGTGGCGACGACGAGCAGCCCGCCGCGTTCCCGCTGCCACGCCCGAACGGCGTCCACGAGCGCCGCGCCGTCGGCGTCGAGCGTGGCGGTGGGTTCGTCCAAAACCAGCAGCGGCGGCGCGGGCAGCAGGGCGCAGGCGTAGCGAACGCGCTGGCGCATCCCGGAGGAGAACGTCCCGACAGGATCGTACGTCCGCGTGCTCAGCCCGACGGCGTCTAAGACCGGAGCGATGCGGTTGCGTAAGGCGCGGTCGTCCGGGCGTGCATCGGCGAGGAAGGCGAGGTGCTCGCGTGGCGTGAGCGCGTCGTAGAGGCCGAGGTACGGTGCGACGAGCGTAGCGGATCGGGGCGGGGCAGAGGCGTCGCCGAGACGCAGGGTGGCGCGGCCCTTGCGCGGCTGCCGTAGCCCAGCGAGGACGGTGGCGAGCGTGGACTTGCCTGCGCCGTTGCGTCCGACAACGGCGAGCGTCTGGCCGGGTTCAAGCGTGAACGACACGCCGCGAAAGAGCACCCGCGAGCCGAAGGCATGGCCGAGGTTCTCCGCGACGAGCGTCGGGGGGACGGGCAGCGGGGCAGGGGGAAGGGCGGTCACAGGCAAGGCGGTGCGCCGCATCAAACGCCGCGCTACGAGGGGCGATCCGCGACCGTGACGACTTCGTTTCGGGCAGGCTGGCGTTTGGGCCGAGCCGGTTGCGTATCGTTTGGCTACACCTCTTCCCCTTCTATCTCGTTTATGCGAACCTCGTTGCTAACGCTCCTGGTCTTGCTGCCTCTCGCGGCCTGCAAGACCGAACCCGCCGCCTCCACCGATGCGCCCACCGACACGACCGCCGCCACGGTGCCGCTCACGGCTTCGGCGACGCTCGAACCCCGCAGCGGCTCCACCGTGAACGGCACGGTGAGCTTCACCCAGGAGGCCACAGGGGTGCGCGTCGTGGCCAACTTCGCAGGGCTTACCCCCGGCGAGCACGGCTTTCACGTCCACGAAAACGGCGACTGCTCCGCGCCCGACGGCTCGTCGGCGGGCGGGCATTTCAACCCGACTTCGGCGCTCCACGGCCACCAGACCGACCCCGCCACCGGACGGCACCAAGGCGACCTCGGCAACCTCACTGCTGATGAAAACGGCAGCGCCACGCTTGACCTCACGGACAACGTGTTGATGCTCGACGGGCCGAACAGCATCGTGGGGAAGGCCGTGATCGTCCACGATAAGCCCGACGACTACTCCCAGCCGACCGGCAACGCGGGCGGACGCGTCGCGTGCGGCGTGATTACGAGCGGTATGGCCGCCGGGCAAACGACCGCCCAAGATTCGGTGCAGACGCCCTAAGGCCCTCCCGTCTTCAACCGCAACACGCCCGGTTTGCCGCATTGGCCAGCCGGGCGTGCTTGGTTGCAGAAGCGTTTGCGCTCGCCGCCGCCACGGGTGCGATTGTGCGCCGTCTTCCCGAAGACATCGGAACGAGCGCCGACGCAGCGGGTGAGCCTCTTGTTGCTCTCTCTCGTCGTTTGCTGTTCGACGCTTCCTGCTTATGCCGCTCGTCGCCATCGTGGGCCGCCCCAACGTGGGCAAGTCCACTTTCTTCAACCGCCTCACCGAAAGCCGCGACGCCATCGTCTACGACGAGCCGGGCGTCACGCGCGACCGTGTGTACGGCGATGCCATCTGGAACGGCGTACGCTTTGCCGTGGTCGACACCGGCGGCTTCGTTCACGGCTCCGACGACGTGTTCGAGGCGGCCATCCGCGAGCAAGCCACCATCGCGATGGACGATGCCGACGCCATCGTGCTCGTGACCGACTCGACCACCGGCATTACCGACTTGGACACCCGACTTGCCGAAACGCTTCGGCGCGGCACGACGCCGGTGTTCGTGGCCGTCAACAAGGCCGACAACGACGCACGTCGTCTTGATGCCGCCGAGTTCTACAGCCTTGGCTTCGAACACGTCTACCCCATCTCCTCGATCAACGGCACCGGAACCGGCGAACTGCTCGATGCGGTGGTGGAAGTGCTGCCCGGCACGGAACGCGACGAAGAGGACACGCGGCTGCGCATCGCCTTCATCGGGCGGCCCAACGTCGGCAAATCCAGCCTCACCAACGCGCTCGTCGGCGAAGACCGCGCCATCGTCACGCCCATTGCCGGCACCACCCGCGACAGCCTCGACACGCCGATCAAGGTGCACGGGCGGGAGATCGTGCTGGTGGATACGGCGGGCTTGCGGCGGCGCTCGAAGGTCAAGGAAAACGTCGAGTTCTACTCGACGCTGCGCACCCAGCGGGCCATCGAGCGGTGCGACGTGGCGGTGCTGCTGCTCGACGGGGTGGAGGGGCTGCAAGCGCAAGACATCGCCGTGCTCAAGGAGGCCGAGCGGCTTCGCAAAGGTTTGGTGATTGTGGTGAACAAGTGGGATTTGGTCGAGAAGGAGACCAACACCGCCCGCGACTACGAGCGGCGCATCAAGGAGCGGCTGCAAACGCTGTCGTATGTGCCGGTGGTGTTCGTCAGCGCGCTCACGCGCCAGCGTGCGCCGAAGGTGCTGGATGTGGCGATGCAGGTGGGCGACGAGCGCGCCCGCCGCATCTCGACCTCGAAACTCAACGAGGTGGTGCAGGCGGCCCTGCTCGCCCATTCGCCGCCGCCGTACCGAGGTGCGCAGGTCAAAATCAAGTTCGCCACGCAGGTGGCCGAGCGCCCGCCGGTGTTCGCGTTCTTCGCCAATCACCCGACCGGTGTGGCCGAGTCGTACAAACGCTACCTCGAAAACCGGCTGCGCGACGCCTTCGGATTTGTCGGCGTTCCCCTCGTGCTCGCGTTCAAGCCGAAGTAGACGGCGTTGGTCGCGTCTTTTTGTCCCGAAGACGGCGGAAGTGTATTGAGCTACGACGTTGCGCGGGGCTGTCCCGATGCCGTAGGTTCAAGCACTCGCCATTCCCCCGATGCCCGACGACCTGCGCCGTTTTGTCCATGACTTGCGAACGCTCCGGGAAGACCGGGGCGTGTCGTTGCAGCGTATCCAAACCGAGACACGCATTCCAATCGATGTGCTGCGTCAGTTCGAGGAAAACGGCCTCGAAGGCAGCCGTACGTTCAATCGGGTATACCTTCGCTCGCTTGTGCGAACCTACGCACAGAGCATCGGCATACCGGTAGCCGGGGTCATGCAAGGGCTGGACGATGCGTTGGAAGGCCGCTATGGCGGTTTGCAAACCGATGGGAGGCGGACTGCAACGTCTGAAGCCTCGGCCGATGAGCCGGTTGCGGCTCCTCTTCCCGAGCCGATCGCCGCCGCGGACTCGTTGCCCGAACCGACTGCCGCAACGGAGGAGCCGGAGGCCGACTTGGACGTCTCCTCCGATACAGAGTCGTCTGCCTCAGCCTCTGGCCAAGGTCGGCTGATGATTGGGCCTGCCGCGGGGTACGACCCAGGCCCGACGGGCAGCGTGTTTGATACTGTCCCCGAACGCCCAGGATTGCCCGGCTGGGCGCTTGGTATCCTCTCGTTGCTGGCTCTTGCCGCGATTGCGGCCGGTGTGTTCTGGTGGTTAGGCCGCGCCCCGTCGCCAACGGTGGCGGGCGACGACGACCTGGTGGCCGGAGACACAGCATCGGCGCGTCCCGACAGCGCCGTCGCGACGCTACCTGCAACGCTCCCCGACACCCTCCGCCTGACGGTGCGCGCCACCGGCGCCAAGCTCGCGCCCTTCCGTGTGGTGATCGACCAAGACGCCCGCCGTCCGTATTGGCTCGACGCCGACTCGTCGCGGGTGTTTACGTTCCGCGATAGCGTGGTGGTAAGCGAACTGACGCCGACGGCCACGCTGCTGGTGGAAGACGTTCCGGTGCAGGCCACGCTTCGGCAGCCCGACGGGGCCTACCGGATACGACGGGTGGATTTGCAGCGGTGACGGAAAGCCCGGATGACACACCGCTGACGCCCCTGCGATGCGATATTGAGGCATTCAACCGCTTGTGTCCGTGATCGACCCCGGCCCACTCTTCTCTCCCAGCGTCGACGTGCTGGACGAAACCCGTGCCGTGCAGCGGCAGCTTCTTGGCGTTGACGTTGCCATGCTGTCGCGCGAAACCGCCGTCGCGCTGGTTCCGCCGCTGCGGGATGTGCTGCATCTGCACCTTCGTCTCTATCATCAACACGATGCGCCGCTGATTTCGGACGGCGAGTACGATGCGCTGTTTCACGCGCTCGTGGCTCTTGAGGCTCGACATCCCGACCTTGCCTCTGCCGACAGCCCCACGCAGCGGGTGGGAGCGGCGGCCCTCGACGGTTTCCAAAAGGCGACCCACGCCGCGCCGATGCTCTCGTTGGGGAATGCGTTCGGCGAAGACGATTTGCGCGCGTGGTACGATCGGGCGGTGCGCGGGCTGGACGGCGTGACCCCGGCGCTGGTCGCCGAGCTCAAAATGGACGGCCTCGCGATGGCGCTGACCTACGAAAACGGTCGGCTTGTACGGGCTGCAACGCGGGGCAACGGCACGGTAGGGGAAGACGTGACGCGCAACGTCGCCACCATCCCCGATGTCCCGCTGCGCCTGCACGGAGCGAACGTGCAGGCATGGATGGAAGTGCGCGGCGAGGTGTTTATGCGCAAGTCGGCGTTCGATGCGCTCAACCATCGGTTGGCCCACGACGGCGGAAAGACCTTTGCCAACCCCCGCAACGCCGCCGCCGGAAGCCTTCGCCAACTCGATCCTCAGGTCACGCGCCAGCGTCCTCTGGCTTTTGTGGCCTACGCCTTGGGGCCGGTGCAGGGCATCGCAGAGCCGTCCACGCACACCGCCGCGATGGCGTGGCTTGCCGAACTGGGGCTGCCGATCAACGAGCACACGCGCCGCTGCGAGTCGGTGGAAGACGCCGTTGCGTTTGCGGCCGCATGGACTGAGCAACGAGACGATCTGGACTACGAGATCGACGGCTGCGTGTTCAAGGTGGACGATCTGGGATTCCAGCAGACGCTCGGGCAGGTGTCGAACGCGCCGCGCTGGGCCATTGCTTACAAGTTTCCCGCCCGCGAAGCCACCACCCGCCTGCTCGACATCGCCGTCAGCGTAGGCCGCACCGGTGCCATCAAGCCCGAGGCCGTCCTTGAACCCGTCCGCATCGGAGGCGTCACGGTGAGCGCGGCCACGCTCCACAACGCCGATTACATTGCCAGCCGCGACCTTCGCATTGGGGATACGGTGGTGATCAAACGCGCCGGCGATGTGATTCCGGCGGTGCTCGCATTCGTTCCCGAACTCCGACCGACTGCGGCCCTACCGTGGACGATGCCGACGGTGTGCCCCGCGTGCGGCACGCCGCTGGAACGCGAAGACGGCGACGCCGAGTGGTACTGCATCTCCGCCGAATGCCCCGCGCAGTTCATCCGGCTCGTCGAACACTTCGCCAGCCGTGCTGCGATGGACATCGACGGGTTGGGCGAGAAGTTGGCGCGGCAACTCGTGGAAGAGGCTGGGGTGACACGGCTCTACGACCTGTACGATCTGACGGTGGAACGGCTTGCTGCGTTGGAGCGGTTTGGGGTGAAGAAGGCCGAAAACCTCGTGGCCGGTTTGGAAGCGAGCAAAACGCGCCCGCTGGCGCGGCTGGTGTTCGGCCTCGGCATTCGGCACGTGGGGCAGACGACGGCCGAAGCGCTCGTGGCGCACTTCGCCTCGCTCGACGCGCTGATGTCCGCCACCGAAGCCGACCTCGTCGCTGCCGACGGCGTCGGTGCGGTGGTGGCCCAGTCGGTGGTGGATTGGTTCTCCCGCGAACCCAACCGGCATCTGGTGCGTCATCTGGCCGACCGAGGCCTCAATACCGAGCGGCTGGCGTCGGAGAGCGTGGCCGTGCAAGGCAACGCCGAGGGGCCGCTGGCGGGAGCAACGGTCGTCATCACCGGTACGTTGCCCACGCTGTCGCGCGCCGACGCCGAGGCGCTCGTGAAACGGGCCGGTGGCAAGGTGGCGGGCAGCGTCTCGAAGAAAACGACGTACGTCGTGGCGGGCGAAGCCGCAGGTTCCAAGCTCGCAAAGGCGCAGGAACTGGGCATCTCGGTGCTCGACGAGGTGGCGTTAAGAGATTTGCTGACGGGCACGGCTCAGGCCGTCGGATAACGCAAGGGTGTTGTATTATGCGCGATGAGGTTTGACCAATCGCTTGCCGGTATGCGCATTTCAACACGGTTTTGGGGCAGCGTTCAGACGGCCTTCTCGCTCGGAGCGTCCCTCCTTCTTGGCTTCCCGGCTCTCGCACAGGGCAAGGTTAGCGTCGGCGCGTACTTCACCTGCGCCGTTGCGGCAGACGGCACGGTCAAGTGCTGGGGCTACGGCGGCAACGGCGAGCTTGGCGACGGCGCGGGCGTCAACCGTTCGTCGCCGGTGACGGTGTCGGGCATCACCAATGCCGTGTCGGTGGCGGTGAGCACCTACCACGCCTGCGCGGTGTTGGCTACGGGGGAGGGGCGTTGCTGGGGGCAGAACAACTACGGCCAACTGGGCAACGGCCAGACGATTCTGCGCCAACTCACTCCGGTGACGGTGACGGGTATTTCGAGCATCGCCCGGATCAGCCTTGGCCTTCATCACACCTGCGCCCTCACCGAGGCCGGCGGAGTGTGGTGCTGGGGGTACGGCGGCAACGGCCAGTTGGGGCGCAACTCCACAGGCGACAGTGCGGTGCCGGTGTCGGTGTCGGGGCTGGAAAGCGGTGTGATCGACGTGAGCGCTGCCGACCAACATGCCTGTGCCGTAACGACCTCTGGCGAGGCGCGCTGCTGGGGAGCGAACAGCAGCGGCCAGCTTGGCGACGGCTCAACGACCCGTTCGCTCGTCCCGGTCGCCGTGGCCGGGCTGGGGGAAACGGCGTTGCGGGTGATGGCCTCGCGGGAGCACTCCTGCGCGCTGCTCTCGGGACGCACCGTGCGGTGCTGGGGCGAGAACTTCGACGGGCGTCTTGGCAACGGTACAATCGCTTCCAGCCTCGCGCCCGTCTTGGTCTCCACCCTCACCAACGTGCGACAGGCCAGCGCAGGCTTGTGGCACGGTTGTGCCGTCACGCAAACGCAGGCGCTCTACTGCTGGGGAAGCAACGCCAACAACTGGCTGGGCCTGGGCAGCAGCGTGACGCGCAGCTCCGTCCCGCTCGAAGTGACGACCGGCACCACCCCCGTCTTCGTGTCCACGCACGGCAGCCACAGCTGCTTGGTGAACGCCGAAGGGCAGGTGTGGTGCTGGGGCCTCAACAACTCCGGGCAGTTAGGCATTGGCTCGCTGGTGGATGCGACGGCACCGGTGCGGGTGCCGGATCTGCTCGTCAGTACGGCCAGCGCCTCCGAGGAGCGCCCCGCCGACCGGCATCTTGCGGTTCGGAGCATCGGACGTCAAGGCGTGGAGGTGCAGACGACGCGCCCCGCGCACGTCGTGGTGGACGTGTTCGACGTTGCCGGACGCCGCGTGGCGCGGCTGCACGACGGGCCGCTGAGCGATCGGCTGCTGGTGAAATGGCCATCGGGACTGGCCGCCGGGGCGTATGTGGTGCGGGCAACGTCGGAGGGAGCGCAAGCGTCGGTGGTGGTACGGGGATGAGATCGTCGAGAGAGGGGAGAAAGAAGACGAGCGTGATCTATGAGGCGCGAAGATCGGGAGAAGCAACCGAGCGCCCTATCTTGACCGCTCACCTCTTCCCGCCCGATGCATCCGCTCGACTACATCGTCCTCCTCACTTACCTCGTCGGCGTGGCTGCCTTTGGCATCATGGCCGGAGGCAAGCAAACATCGGCCAACGACTACTTCCTTGGCGATCGCAACCTCCCGTGGTGGGCGGTGTGCTTTTCCGTCATCGCAACGGAAACGAGCACGCTCACGGTGATCTCCATTCCCGGCGTGGCGTATTTCGGCTCGCTCACGTTCCTGCAGCTCACCTTTGGCTACCTGCTTGGGCGGTTCGCGGTGAGCGCGTGGTTCTTGCCCAAGTACTTTACCGGCGAGCAGACTACGGCCTACCAGTTTCTGGAGGAGCGCTTCGGTGGGAAGATGCGCGTCACGGCCAGCATCACCTTTATCATCACCCGCCTGCTGGCCGACGGCATCCGGCTCTTTGCCACGGCGATCCCGGTCAAAATCATCGCCGACGCGGTTGGACTTGATCTTTCGCTCGTCCAGATCATCGCCGTTACGGGGCTGATCACCATCGTCTACACCTACATCGGCGGCCTGAAAGCGGTCGTGTGGATGGACGTTGTGCAGATGTTCATCTACATCGGCGGGGCGATTGCGGCGCTCTACCTGCTCTGGACGAAGGCGCACGTTGGTTGGTTTGCCGAGGCGGCCGAACTGGGCAAGACCTCGGTGCTGGATTGGGATGGGGTGAAGTCCACCGATCCGTTGGCCGGAACGCTCAACGCCATCCTGACCAGTCCGTACGCCTTCGTTACGGCGATCTTCGGCGGCGCGGTGCTGTCGATGGCGTCGCACGGGACCGACCAAATCATCGTGCAGCGTCTGCTGGGCTGCCGCAACCTCCCCGATGCCCGGAAGGCGCTCATTGGTTCGGGCGTGTTCGTGATTGCCCAGTTCGCGCTTTTCCTGTTCGTCGGCCTTGCGCTGTGGGGCTACTACAACGGCATCGAGGGCGTCCGACAGGGGCTTTCGACCGCCGAAGAGCTGGCCCGTATTGGCGTGAGCAGCGCCGACCAGATCTTCCCGCGCTTTATCCGCGACGGGCTTCCGCCCGGCCTGTCCGGTCTGATGCTGGCCGGTATTCTGGCCGCCGCGATGTCGACCGTGGCCGGTTCGCTCAACAGCCTTGCCTCGTCGACGATGCTCGACCTCTACGGGCGTTTGGGCGGCAAGCCGCTCAACGACCGGCAGGCGCTGCGGGCCAGCCGGATCGCCACGCTCGTGTGGGGCCTCGTGTTCATCGGGTTCGCCAGCCTCTTCCGCGACCAGAAAAACCCGGTGGTGGAGCTTGGCCTTTCGATTGCGTCGTTCACCTACGGCGGGCTGCTGGGCGTGTACCTCCTCGGCCTGTTCAACCGCCGCGCCAACGAACGCGCCGCCATCGTGGCCTTCGTCACGACCATCGTGGTGATGACGTTCGTGATCTTCGGCGTGTGGTATTCCGTGGTGGAGAGCCGCTGGCTCTTCGACTTCCGCCCGAGCGGTGAGGTCAAAACCGCCTTGGGGCTTCGCGGCCTCGCGTATCCGTGGTACGTCGTGATCGGATCGGCGCTGACGATGCTGGTCGGAGGGCTGATGAGCCTCGGGGGGCGAAAAGAGCAAACCGTCTTCTAAGAACCTATCTGCAACGACCGTTTGGTGCCGATCCGCAACGGATCTGCGATGGCGAGCGCAGCGAAATCCTCTCGTGGACGATGCGCTCAAACGACGAGGCTGCCGCTTCGCTTCGCTCCTCGCCGCGACATCATCTGGTGCTCCGGGTAGGCCCTTAGGCCTGGCGGAAATCCCTAAGCCCTTATTTCTGTGCTTGACTGGATTCGTCGTTTGGGGCTGGCCCGCAAACCGCTCCCCGGTCTTCACGCGGAGACGGAGCGGCACGGCGGGCGATGGTGGGCGGTGCGGGCAGGCTTGCTGGCGCTTTTGGTGGTGGTGACGGTGCTGGCCTTCCCGCGTAGCCGTTCGCTCGACCAAACGTACGCCCCTGGCGACGCATGGCGCGGCGAGCCGGTAGTGGCTCCCTACACGTTTGCCGTCTTGAAAGACCCGGCCAAGCTCGCCGCCGAGCAGGATGCCGTGCGCAGCGAAGTTGCGCCGTTTTTTCTGCCGGTGGACAGCATCGGCGTGCGCATTCGTGCCCGTTCGGACAGCCTGTCGGCGCAGCTCGACGCCATCGGCGCGCTGCTGAGGTCGGCCAACCGACAGGCTCGTGCAGGCAACCAGGCACGGGCGCTCCCCGACTCTATCGGTGCGATCAACCTGCAGGCCACCAGCCTGCTGGTCGGTGACGCCGACGACTGGGCCGCGCTCGACCGGTTGTGGCTTGGGCCCGACTCGGCTGCGGCGGTGTTTCGCATCGGTGGCTGGCTCGATGCTGCAGAGGCCGTGGCGGTAAGCGTAGCCCAACGCGGCGTTGTCAACCTCGTGCGCGACAGCCTGAAGTCGAACGTGATTGTGGTTCGCAATCCCCGCGATCGCACCGACCGCCTCCTCAGTACGCAGCAGGTGCTCGGCATCCGCGAAGCCCAACAGGCGGTTGAGCGCGTGGTCGTTCAGCAAATGGGTACGCGTTCCGATGCCACGCGCATCGTCTCGGCGATGTCCCGTTCGCTTCTGATGCCGTCGCTGGTCTACCTCAGCCGCGAAACCGACGCCGAGATTCAGCGACGGGTGCGGAGCATCCCTGCCGCGCTCGGGGAAGTGCGTACGGGTGAGGTTGTGGTGGACCGAGGGCAACGGCTGACGCCGGAGTTGTTACGGGCGCTCGAATCGCTGGAGATGGCGCAGACCGTTGCCCGCGACCCCAGCGAGCGCCGCCGGGTACTCGCCGGACGAGCGCTACTGGCCACCTGCACGTTCCTGCTCTTTTTTCTTTACCTCTACCTGCTGCGTCGGCAGATCTTCGACTCGGCGCGGCACATGACGGCCATCACGCTGGTGATGACGTTCGTAATCGCACTTTTTGGCATCGCCGTGTGGCGGGCAGAACTGGAAATGCTGGCCGTGCCGGTCGCCCTCGCCGCCGTGCTGTTCACCGTCGTCTACGACAGCCGCGTGGGCATCTTCGCCACCCTCACGCTCGCGATAGTGGGCGGGCACCTGCTGCGCTACGACCTCGGCTACACCTTTGCTACGCTCTTCGCGTGCACGCTGGTGGCTTTCTCCGTTCGTGACCTGCGCAACCGAGGGCAGTTCTTTATCTCCGCCGCCATCCTGTTCATTGCCTACGGCGCGGTGCTCTACGCGGGATACCTTGTCGGTCACCAAAGCGCTCCACGTCTTACCCAAGACCTTCTGCAAGTGGGCATTCACGCCAGCCTGTTGTTGTTGGCCTACCCGTTGCTGTGGGTGTTCGAACGGGTTTTTGGCGTGACGACCGAACTGACGCTGCTCGAACTGTCGCACCCGAGCCGTCCGCTGCTCACCGAGCTTCAAGCCGTCGCCCCCGGTACCTACAGCCACAGCCTGCAGGTGGCCAGCCTCGCCGATGCCTGCGCCACGGCCGTCGGGGCCGATGCGTTGCTGACCCGCGTGGGCGCGCTCTACCACGACATCGGCAAGATGAAGCAGCCGGGGTACTTCATCGAGAACCAGCGGCGTGGCGAAAACCCTCACGACGAACTGACGCCGCACCTGAGCGCCCTTGTCATCGCCAACCACGTCAAAGAGGGCTTGGAGATCGCGCGGGCCTACCGCCTCCCGGAAGTCGTTACCCGGTTCATCACCCGTCACCACGGCACCACGCGCATCGAATACTTCTACCGCCGGGCGCTGGAGCAGCACGCGGAGGGCGAGCCGGAGGTGGACGAAAAGGACTACCGTTACCCCGGGCCGCGCCCGGAGACCAAGGAGACGGCCATTCTGATGCTGTGCGACGGCTGCGAGGCCGCCAGCCGCACCCTCGACGACCCGACGCCGCAGAAACTCACCGCTCTCGTCGACGGGATCATCGAAGCCCGCCGCGCCGACGGCCAACTCGACCGCTCCGACCTCACCTTCGACGACCTCCGCCGCATCCGCGACACCATCATCCGGATGCTCGTCGGCCACTACCACGGGCGCATCAAATACCCCGACGGCGAGAAGGAAGACCGCGACGCGCCCAAAACCGACGACGAAGTGCCCGCGCCCAAACTCGCCCACGAAGGCGCGGACGTGCCCGAGGCCGAACCGCGCGAACGCTTGGAGCCGCCGCCGCCGCCGAAGGGCTGAGCGCGGGCCAGGGCGACGAGCAGTAAGACGGTAGGCAAGCGTTGGTTAGTTGCCCGTGTAGTACTTGTTTCGCGGCAAGTCTACGTCCCGAACCGTGTGCTTGCCCTCCGCAACCGAACCTCCCGTGTAGTCGATGTAGCGTGGATCAAACGGTTCGACGTTCACGAACAGGTTGAAGAGGTTGTGATTGCCCTGCTCGCGGGTGTGCAAGCGGTAGCGGCCGTCGTCGTCGGTGACCGTACCCACGACCTTTGGGTACGAGCCGAACCCGCCACCACCGTCTCTAAGCGACACGGCGATGTTGGGGAGCGGTTCGCCGGTTTCCTTGAGTCTCACGGTTCCGGTGACGACGGTTTCGCCGCCGCCGAGCAAATCGCAGCCGCCCAAGACGGCCATGGCAACGAGCAGCAAGGCGTTGCGGAGCATAACCGTGGGGTGGCGCGACAATGGCGATGAAAAGCAAGTCTTTACCAATCAGCGTTTGCGATGTCGCTCCTGATTCGGCGGTTGAATTACAAAGAGCAAGTATAGTGTACTGCCGCGAGTTGCGCACGGATATTTGTGCATTTCGTAAACTGTTTCTACGAGAAGGCACAGCGGCGCGCCGTATCTGGGGGCACTCTCGCAACCATGCTCCGCTGGCTACGGCGTCTCCGTAAACCACGCGCGTGCTTGCGGGGATTTTCTCCGGCGATCTAACCGGTAGGCGGTACGAGGCTACGCCGCGTGGGCCGTCCGCCGGGCGGTAGAGAGGGCGGCGAGCATCGGGCCGAGGTTGGGCCAGTCGTCGTCTTCGAGTTCCCACACGTCGTCGCCGAGCGTGAGCGTCGTGATCGGCTCGCCGCGCCGAAGGTCGATCACCGGAGTTAGCGGCGCGGCGCGACGAGCGGCCACGTCGAGCGCCGTGCGCACCGCCGCGTACGGCCCAGCCACGCGGATCTCCACGGCCCGGCGTTCCAGTTGCAGCCGCGTCAGGTACCATGCCGCCACGAGGCCGAGACCCGCGCCCCAGCCAAGCGCCGCGCCGATGGGCCGGTGCAGCAGCGCAAGGCCGGCCACGATGGTGAACAGCGCTACGACGAGCACCGCGAGCTTGCCGCCAATGGCTCGGCCCCACACGGCCGTGGCCGATGCCTCGCCGGGATGTAATCGGCTGGCAAACGTTTCGAGGGTCAGTTCGGACATCGCAAAAAATCACCCTGCCAAGGTCAGCGACCCTGACAGGGTGATGACGAAAGGATCAAACCTCGTCGTCGGGGGCGAGGAACGGGTAGACGAAGTCCGTGGGCGGGGCGAACGTCTCTTTGATGGCCCGTGGCGACACCCAGCGCATCAGGTTCCAGAGGCTGCCCGCCTTGTCGTTCGTGCCCGAGCCGCGCGCGCCGCCAAACGGCTGCTGCCCGACGACCGCGCCGGTGGGCTTGTCGTTCAGGTACACGTTGCCCGCCGCGTCGCGCAGCCGGTCGAGCGCGTGGTACAGCGCCGTCCGGTCGTCGGAGAAGATCGCGCCTGTGAGGGCGTACGGGCCGGTTTGATCAACGAGCGCGAGAACATCGTCCCACGCCGTCGCCGTCGAATCGTCGTAGGCGTAGACCGTAAGCACGGGGCCGAAAAGCTCTTCGCACATCGTGACGAAGGTCGGGTCGGTCGTCTCGATCACCGTAGGCTCGATGAAGTAGCCGACCGCATCGTCGTGTCCGCCGCCGAAGCGGACGGTCGCGTTCGGGGCTGCCTTGGCCGCCTCGATGTGGCGCACCAGCCCGTTGTAGCTTTTGCGGTCGATCACGGCGTTGACGAAGTTGCCGAAATCCTCGACGCTGCCCATCCGCACGCGGGAGAGCTGTTCGCCGACCAGGGCCATCACCGCTTCTTTTTGCGACGTTGGCAGGTAGACGCGGCTGGCCGCCGAGCACTTTTGTCCTTGGTACTCGAACGCGCCGCGCACCATCGCCGTGGCGACGGCGGCGGGATTGGACGACGGATGCACGACGATGAAGTCCTTGCCGCCGGTTTCGCCAACGATGCGCGGGTAGCTCCGGTACGTCGGAAGGGTCTTGCCGATTTTCTCCCACAGGTAGTTGAACGTCCCCGTCGAGCCGGTGAAATGCAGCCCGGCGAAGTGCGGCGAGGCGAGGCAGGGGTCGCCCACGTCGGCCCCTGCGCCCGGCACGAAGTTGATGACGCCCGGCGGCAGGCCGGCCATTTCGAACACCTCCATCAGGTAGTGCGCCGAGTAAAGCTGCGTGGTGGCGGGCTTCCACAGCACCACGTTGCCCATCAGCGCGGGCGACATCGGGAGGTTGCCGGAGATGGCGGTGAAGTTGAACGGCGTGATGGCCAGCACAAAGCCTTCGAGTGGACGGTACTCCATCCGATTCCACACGCCGGGGCTGGAGATCGGCTGCTGGGCGTACAGCTCACGGGCAAACGCGACGTTGAAGCGCAGGAAGTCGATCATCTCGCAGGCCGAGTCGATCTCCGCCTGGTAGGCGTTCTTGGACTGGCCGAGCATCGTCGCCGCGTTGATCGTGTCGCGGTACGGCCCGGCCAGCAGGTCGGCGGCCTTGAGGAAGATGGCGGCGCGTTCATCGAACGACATCCGGCTCCACGCGGGCGCAGCCTTCAGCGCCGCCTCGATGGCCGATTCAACCTCGGCCTTGCCGCACAGATGGCCGGTGGCGAGCACATGCGCGTGTTCGTGCGGACAGACGACACTCACCGTCTTGTCGGTTCGGATCTTCTGGCCGCCGATCACCGCCGGGATGGTGATCGCGTCTTGCGCCTTCATCTCGGCGAGTCGTTGGCGGAGGCTGCGGCGTTCGGCGCTGCCGGGGGCGTAGGCGCGGACGGGTTCGTTGACGGGCGGGGGCGGGATCGTGATGGCGTTGAGCATCGGCGGAAGCGGTTTTCGTCAAGATAGAATGCGGGGCACGCAACCCTGTGCCCATGCGCTGGCGTATGCGCCCTATCTTCGCACCGATCTACGCTTCTTTGCCCGTGCCTTCGCTTCGCGCACTACTTCTCGTGGCCCTCGCGGCCGTTCCTGCGTCGGCGCAGCAGCGCGACGCCTCGCTGCCGCGTCTCAGCCCGAGCGCGTCGGTAAGCCAATCGTTCGGGGTGACCACCGTCTCCGTTACCTACGGCCGTCCGAGCATCAAAGGCCGTCCCGTTTTTGCGGGCGACGGCTCGCTCGCGCCGCTCGGCCAGGTGTGGCGCGCCGGAGCCGACGAGGCTTCGACCGTGACCTTCACGACGCCGGTTCGGGTCGAAGGGAAAACCCTTGGCGCGGGCACATACGGCCTGTTCGCCGTCCCCGGTGCGTCGGTTTGGACGGTTGCCTTCAACGCCGTACCCAACCAATGGGGCGCGTTCACCTACGACCTCTCGAAAGACGTGCTGCGTGTGGACGTAATCCCCACGCCTTCACCGGCTTCCGTTGAGCAGTTTCAAGTAACATTCGAAGCCGCTACCGACACGTCTGCGACGCTGGTTCTCGCGTGGGACGGCCTGCGCGTGCCGGTGCGTCTAAGCGCGGATACCTACAGCCTGCTCGAAGCGCAAGGCGACCTTGCTGCCGACACCACCGACTGGCGCGTGCCGTTCCGCTACGCCAACTGGGCGCTCGCGCAAAACCGCCTCCTCGACGCCGGACAGCGGTGGGCCGTGCGGGCGCTGGCACTCGACGCCAACTTCTCCACGCTGCGCCTCGCCGCCCTCTACGCCGCCGCCCGCGCCGACTACACGACGGCGCTGCGCCTGGGCCAAGACGCGCTCGCGCTCGGCCGAACGCTCCCGACGCCGCCGCAAGGCCTCGCCGACTTCGAGCGCCGCGTTCAAGCGTGGCACCCGCAACGCTAACGCGAATACGTTTCTCCGTTCACGCCCAACCCCCGTTCTCCGTGGACTTTTCCGTTATCCTTGAGCCTTCGGGCATCGCCGCGCTCGTCACGCTCACCGCGATGGAAATCGTACTGGGCATCGACAACATCGTGTTCATCTCGATCTTGGCGAACAAGCTGCCGGCCAACCAGCAGGCCCGTGCGCGTACCATCGGCCTCGCCCTCGCCATGTTCGGGCGGCTCGCGCTGCTGTTCTCGATCTCGTGGGTGATGTCGCTCAAAGAGACGCTGTTCTCCCTGCCGTCGTTCGGCATTCTCTCCGAAGAGGCTGCCGCCATCTCTGGGCGCGACATCATCCTGATCCTCGGCGGCGCGTTCCTCATTTACAAGGCCACCACCGAAATCCACGACCGATTGGAGGGCGAGGAACACAACCCCGACGCCGGTAAGAAATCGCTCACGTTCGGCGCGGTCATCTTCCAGATTCTGCTGCTCGACATCGTGTTCTCGCTCGACTCCGTGATTACGGCGGTCGGAATGGCCGAGCACATTGAGGTGATGATCGTGGCGGTGGTGCTCGCCGTGGGCGTGATGATGCTGTCGGCAGGCAAGATCTCGGACTTCATCCACAAGCACCCGACGGTCAAGATGCTGGCGCTGGCGTTCCTGCTGCTCATCGGGGTTACGCTGCTGGCCGATGGCTTCGGGCAGCATGTGTCGAAGGGCTACATCTACGCGGCGATGGCGTTCTCGGTATTCGTCGAACTGCTCAACCTGCGGTCGAAGAAAAACGCTGAGCCGTCTCACCCCGTCGAGCTGCGCGAAGCCGGCATCGCCCAGACGGTCGGCGTGTCGTCGTCCGAATCGTAATCGGCACCCGCTGATGTCCTCGGCCCCGCTGGTGGTCGGGGACGTCAGCGGACGAGGCCTCGTCGCATCCCAACGAGTCCGCCGAGGATCAGCGCGCCTCCGACGAGTTGCACGGGCGAGACGAGGTCGCCAAGGAGCACATACGCGGCCACCGCGGTGGCGAGCGGGATGAGGTTGGAGTATGCGCCGGTGGCGGTAGGGCCGAGGTGTTCAACGCCGAGGTTCCAAATGACGAGCGTGAGGCCCACCGACAGCACTCCCGAGAACACGAGCGCGGCCCACGTCGCGCCCGACACGGCGGCAACGTGGAAGCCTGCGAGGTCGGGAACGGCCAGCAGGTAGAGCACGGGCAGGGCGACGAGAATCTCGTAGAACGTGACCGTGGCCGCCGGGACTTTGCCGGTGAGCCGGCGGCTGAGCACGGTGAACGCCGACCACATCACCGAGCCGAAGAGGACGATCAGGTTGCCCGTGAGGGTATCCTCGCCGTGGCCCATCCGCCCGCCCACGACGACCACCAGCGCCCCGGAGAACGAGACGAGAAGCCCGACCCACCCGGCGCGCCGCATCCGCTGCGTGTTCGTGGCGTGTGCGAGCAGGGCCGTCCACAACGGAGACGTGGCGTTGATCAGTCCAACGCTCAGGCTCGACGTACGGGTGATGCCGAGAATAAACGCTTCTTGGTAGAGCACATACGCCAGCACGCCGAGGGCGATGAGCCACGCCTTGTGCTCGCGCCACGGCTGGAGGAACGGCCGCCCCAACCGGCGCATTTCGGTCCAGCCGAGCACGCCGAGCGTAACGGCGCTCAGCGAAAAGCGGAAGGCGTTGGCTACCGACGTCGGCACTTCCCGGAGTGCGATCTTGAGAATCGGGACGTTGGCTCCCCAGACGGCTACGGCGAACAGCAGGGCGAGGGCGTAACGGTAGCGGTGGAGCATCGACAATGCGGATTCCGCCTCCCAACGCCGCGTACCGACGAATCGCCCACGGGGCAGGGCGGTGTGCGTCGTAGATTCATCGGAAGTGCGAAGTCCGTACGCCGAAGCTCGATGTGGAAACCGCGAACGTAGAGGGGGCTTTTGAGACGTGACTCCGCCCTTCCAGCAGACTTGTAGCCTTCTTAGCCTTGCTCCCCATGTCCGACGCCGACCCGCGCATCAGAAAACTCTACTACTCCATCTCCGAAGTGAGCGAGATGACGGGCCTCGACGCACATGTGCTGCGCTACTGGGAGACGGAGTTCGAGGCGCTGCGTCCGCGCAAAAACCGGGCAGGCCACCGCACCTACACCGAGGCCGACATCGAGACGGTGCGCTACCTCCAGCATCTGCTCCGCGACGAGAAGTACACGCTCGACGGCGCACGGCAGCGACTGGCGCGACGAGGCACGGAGGACGAGCAGCGCCACCGGCTGCTCGAACTGCGTGCGTTTTTGGTCGGCATGCGGGTAGCGCTTTCGACCCCGGTGGTGGTGGCAGGCGCAGACGAATCAGCGGCGTAACGCTCGGAGTTGCCACGCGCCCGCGCCGTCGGAGGCAACGCGCACGAGGTAAATCCCTGGCGGAACGCCCCGGTCGAACGTCCATGCACCCACGTCGCCGGGAAGGTTGTCGTGGAGGATCTCTCGGCCCAGTACGTCGACCACGGTCACGCGCCACAGCAACGGCGACGGCGGTAGCGTGAGCGTGAAACGATGCCCAAACGGCGTCGGGAAGAGGCGCGGTGCGTCGGCAGTGGGGCGCGCCTCGTCGCTGCGTGCGTTGATCAGCGGGTTGGCCGCGCCGGGCGTGATCGACGGCAGCGCGACGAACCCGCCCGTGCCGTTGGGGGAGCGTCCGGTCGAAACGCCGGTTGTCTGCGGGCCAAACGTCACGGCGTCCACCTGCGCGCCCTCGCGGAACAGCCCGACGGCCTCGCCGGACGCGCCAAGCTTGAACGCGGCGTGCATCGGCCCCTCGGCGGCCTCGTCGTCGGCCCACACGATCAGGTAGCCTCCCGCGGGCAGCGTGGTGTCGGGAAAGGCCCACTTGGCGGGCGTGGCGAGGTCGTCGGTAAGGGTGTAGCCGAGCAGCCGCACGGGCGCGTCGGTGGGGTTGAACAGCTCGATCCAGTCGTCGGCGTCTCCTGCCGGGTCGCGGAACGCGCCGTCGTTGGAGGCGACGAACTCGTTCACGACGAGGCCCGTTGCCGCTGGAACGACGGTCACGGCGAGCACGGGCGACGTGCCGATTTGGCCGAGCACGTCGGAGGCCGTAGCGCGAAACGTCCGTGTGGCGGCGGCTGTTGGGGCCAGACGAAGCGAATAGACGCCATCGCCTGCTACGGCGTCGCCATGCGTGCCGTCGTCGAACATCGGCAGCGGCGGCGTGGCCGCATCGCCTTCCACCAGCCCAACGACCGACGGTACCGCCTCGTCTTCCACCCGAACCGTAAGGGTGAGCGTATCCGCCGTGGTCGGACGACGAGGCCGTGCCTCAGGCAGATGGACGATGGGCGCGGTGTTGGTCGCGTCGAGTGCGGTGAGCAGCGATTGGCGGCGGGCTTGGACGAACGGCTTCAGCCCGTATTTGACGTGTCCGCCCGCGGCGGCGGTGGTGGCGTTGCGGAAGTCGGAAACGGAGTAGCCGTAGTCTTTGGTTCGGAACGTGTCGCGCACGGCGGCAGCGTCGATCAACGTGTAGAGCGAGTCGATGCGGGCCGACTGGCGGCTGGATGCAAACGCGCCGCCAAGCAGCTGGCGCAAATAAAAGGTGTAGCGGGCGCGAAAGGCCGAGACGGCGAGCAACCGGCTCATGAGCGGGCGCGTGCCCGTGCCCCAGGAATACGGATTGCGCGTACCCCAGTCGCGTCCCACCCAGTCCACGCCGTAGCTGTTGTCGTAATCGTAAGGCAAATAGGTAACGCGCCCCGATTCGGGGTCAAAACGAAGGTAGAAGTTGTTCTGGTTGTACCAGTAATCGTCCCACGACCCCGTCACCACATCCACGGCGAGCGTGTGGAGGAAGGCGTTTACGTCGAAAACCTCCTCGATGCGGGCAGGAAAGTCGGCGGAGGACGATTGGTTGAGGGTTTGGATGAACGCGGCGAGCCGGTTGTAGGCGGCCACAGAATCCGCGCCTTGCGACCATTCGTAAACGATTCGTCCGGAGCCGTCGCGATGGACGTAGTCGGAGCCGCTTGAGCCGCGGTAGGCGAGGTCGGCGGGGTAGAGGCACTTGAAGAGGTCGCCGTCGGCGGTGCCGAAGCGGCGCTCCATAAACGTCTCGTCGAGGTGTTCGACGTTGGCGTACACGCCGTAGTACGCGCCGTTGATGTAGAGTTCGACGGGCGCGGCGCGGCTGGACGGAAGCGCCTCGTCGGCAAAAAGCGCCCACGCGAGGGTGCTGCGGATCATCGACGGGTCGTTGTGCTCGCCGTTGAGATTGAGCTTTTCGAGGCCGCGCCACGAGCGCCCGCGCACGAACGTGTTGATCGATACCTTGAACGATTTCTTCTGCGCCGCCCGCGACGTGTTGCCTCGGAACCGCACGCCAACCTGTTCCAGGGTCTCGACGAGCGAGCCGCGGGTGAAGGTGAAGGTGGCCGGGACTTCGGTGTCGGCGTACGGATCCGCGTAGAGAAACCGGAGGCTTTCGACGGGCAGCGTAAGGTCGATGCGGGCGAGCGTCGAGCGGTCGAACACCACCGCACTGGGGTCTTGGGCAAGCGCAGGCTTAACTAGGGCAAGTGCACATAGCACGCACGCCATCCATTGGGTACATCCGTAAAGCATACGCTAAGTTGGGGAGAAATCGAAAGGTAGGGCAGAAGGAGGGCGTGTCGCCGCCAAGACAAGAAATGGATGGTTTCTGTGCAGACGTGGCGAAGGGTTGCACGGCTTGGGGCGGAGGCGTTATCTTCTTGGCTCCCCGCGTGCATCGGCACACCCCGGAATTCGGGACGTAGCGCAGCCCGGTAGCGCACCTGCATGGGGTGCAGGGGGTCGTGGGTTCAAATCCCGCCGTCCCGACCATAGAGAAAGCCTCCTGAAGCGATTCGGGGGGCTTTCTCGCATTTCGAGAAGGGCCTCTCAGGTTGGCCGAAGGACATTTGGGGCAAACCACTCCCCCACTACTCCCCCAAAGACCTTGGCCTACCTTGAATCGAGGCGCGGATGGTACTCCATCGTGTTCTTTGCGCAAGACCGCAAGCCGAGCAAAAAGCGGCACGCTCTCAAAACCCAAGACCGCAAAACAGCGCTTCGTCTTCAGGCTCGCCTTGAGGATGCCTACGCACTTGGAAGGTTCGATCCGTGGTCGCAAGACCCGAGAACGTTTGACAGACCAGCGCCCACCCCGGCCCCGCACAAGATGTCTCTTCGCGTGGCCATCAACGCCTTCTACGACTCCCGCTCGGCCGCACGGTCGTCCACGCTGTCGGCCTACCGCGACGTGCTTGAGCCGATGTGCCGGATCATCGGAGAGGGTGTCGAGGCGTCGGCCCTTTCCAGCGCCCACCTGCTCTTGTGGTGGTCATCGCTGAGATGCTCCCCAGCAAGCAGGGTGTCCTACCGTGCTCGCGTTCGGACGTTCGTCCGGTTTCTGATGCAGCAGGGGGTGCTCGGCCAAGACCCGTGCTCGGTTCTCGCTCCGCCTGTGGTTCCAGACAAACTCGCGGCCAAGTGCATGACCGAGGATCACCTCGCCGCGTTCGTGGCCGCCGTCAGGCACCGCGAAACCCCTTACCTCGCGGACTTTGCCGTGGTGTCGTTTGATCTGGCGCTTCGCCGCAGCGAAGCCGCTGCGCTTCGCTGCGGCGACGTTGACCTTGGGCGGGGCATAGTGCTCATCTCCAGTAGCCAAGCGTTCTCGACCAAGACAGGCAACACGGTCGTCAAGCCGATTCCGCCAAGGTCGATGGACATTCTTCGGAGGCGATGCGAGGGACGGCCGCCGGAGGCTCCTGTGTTCTACACGAACCGAGGCAAAGCCATCGGATGCGTGCGAAGACTCACGAGAACGTGGAAGGCTTGTGCCAGAAGGGCGGGCTTGCCCGATAGCATTACGCCCCACTCAGCACGTCACGGAGGGCTGTCGAAGTTGGTGGCCGCCGGTCTGCCCGTCGAGGCGGCGCGGCTCTTGGCCGGTCATACAACGACCGCAATGACAATGCGCTACGTTCATCTTCAAGACAAGGCGTATCACGACCTCGTGCTTCTGGCTCACGGCTACTCGCCCTGATGCTGCCTCACCTCTCGCATAATGTCCCTCGCCACAGACCGAACGCCTGCGTCTTCGTGGCTCAGTAGCGCGTGAACGGCCCTGATGGTGCGCTCCTTCAGAGCAACGACCGCGCCACGACCGGCGGCTGTCATGCGGTTTCGCGTCCGGTCGTGAGAGTTGTCCGCCTGTGACCCCCACGCAATGTTAGAAGCCCGGTTGTCTGTGCGAATGTCGTTGATATGACGCGCTACTGAAGATGTGTAGGGAGGATCGCCGTCAAAGGTCAAGCAGATGATGCGGTGAACGTAGTAGTCCCTTTCGGGCACCTCGTCGCCACGGAGGCTCACCCGTTCATACCCCTGCTTGTCCACCCAAGGGTGCAGAAGTCGCCACCTGCCTGAGCGACGACTTCTGATCTGCCCATCGTTGGATGCCTCGTAGAAAGAGAACCCCGGAATCGGACACCACTCTGTTTCAGAGCTTGGCATAATGCCTGCTTGGATAATGGCCCCGGTGATGTCCGAGGCGACTCTCCAAGCATACGGCAAACTCCAGTCAGAAACATAGATGACACATATTCGATTCCCCATTTCTTCACAGAAGCAATCATATGACTGCGAAGCGGGGTTGTCACATCATCGCTGACTGAGGTCGGGTTTGAGGTGCAGCCTCCGTCCTTTGGAGTCTTTGGCCACCGAAGGCCCCTTGTCGGGCTTGGAGGCCGGGGCCATGGCCGGGCGCTCTGCGTCGAAGCCCTGAAGACCATGAACCCGGCGCTTGATCTGGTCGTGGACGATCAGCACTTCAGGGGGAAGGCCAGTCTCTTTCATCATCGAGAGCGCCCGGTATGCGGCCACAAGAAGATCCTCGTCCGTCCCCGCCTCCGCGCCAATCACGAACGAGTCGATGCGGGCAAGTTCAGCCCGCAACCACGCCTTGAGGCGCGAAATCTCCTCGTTTTTGAGCGTTAGGGCTCTTATCGTGTTCGAGCGCCACTTCCTCCACTGCGGGGTCGAGAGGCGCTTCCCCTTGGACGACTGGCGATCAGGATCTTGAAGGCGGGCCTTGATCCCCTCGACCTGCTGGACAAGTTCTTCGATGCGAAGGCGGGCCGTGGCCGCCGATGTGGGAACGACAAAGGTTTCCCGCTCGGGGCGCTCCCCGTGGTGCTGTGTGTCCATCTCGTGCTTGGTTGGTGTCTCCCCAAGAGGATGGTCTCGGGGATTGACGCCTACAACAACACGAGGTCAAAGAAAGTGCCGAAACGGAAACGGACATTGGATGTCCGCTATGAATGGGCCATGTCCGGATTGACCGTGGTGAGTACCGATGTTTTGCCTACGCTGTCTTCGAGCAGGGCGGGGTCTTTCGGGGTTCGGCCGAATGTGATCTTGACCTGTCCCCTCTTCAAGTTGCGAATCACGCCAAGCGCCTCGGGCGCGTAGAAGTGGAACTCCGTGGCCGAATCTTCGGACAGATCGGCTACGGCGGACGCGGCCACATGCTCGGCGCTCTGCATTCGCTTGGGCTCCGACTTTGCCATGACGAGCAGACCGTCGCTCTGAATCCTGACCTTGAACCTCGGGGCCTCTGACGCTGCTGCGATCTTGCTCACCTTGATCGCCCTCTCGATCTCTTCGATCTCGACCGATACGGCCTTCCCCCCTGAAGCGGTCACACGCTCAACCACAGAGACCGCTTCAGGGAAAACTCCGTCTGGTGCATGAAACGAAGCGCAGGCTCCAAGCCCATCCGGGAAAACGACCCACAAACGGCCTCCTGCCACGCTTCCGTTTCCAGACCTCCAGAACGAAATCGAGTGGTTTTCGGGCGTGCCCTTGACCGCTCCAATGGCATCAACAGCCCTTCGGGGAACGAGTCCCGAGATGATGCCACCCGGCCACGGATCGCCTCCCATGTCGAACCCGATGGACGCGGCCTCGGACGTGCCAATGCGGTGCGACGTGCAGCCGGTGGCCCGCACGAGCGCCTTGTCCTCGGCCTTCCCCTCAACCAAGATGCACGCCATTGCGGGCCGAAGATCGTCGTCGGATGCCGAAGCAGCAGCGTGCTCAACCGAAGACCACGCCTCGGCCGAGCGAAACATCCATCCTCCGAACTTGCCCGGCTCTGGCTCGTCGCTGAAGCCGCCGTGCATTCCGCGATCCTTGTCGAAATCGATGTAGACGGGGAAGCGCATTTTGCTCTTAGCCATGAGAAGGATGCTGTCCTCCATCGGCTTCATCTTGCAAGGCACGTCACCCTGCTGCTGGGCCGCCCACAAGGCCATCGACTTGACATCTACCGTGCAGCACCCCGGAGTTTCGATCTTGGCCTCGCACCAGAGTTCCAGTCTGACGCTCCCGAACGCCGCGCTGCCGTAGGCAATGAGCATGTCCTTCTCGCCGCGTTTTTCGGCCACAAGGGTCATGAGCGTTTCGGACGGATGCTTGCCCTGACGAGGCAAGGCTTCGAGTAGGCAGGCCATCATCTGCTTGAAGTGGTCGAGCCTTACGGAGCAGGTGGGCGCGTCTTCAATGCGCTTCGAGAGTTCGGTGGCTTTCATCGTGCTTGGATTTTTGCCCCTTGGTAGAGGGGTATTTGGAGCCCGGCTTTCGGCCGCACGGCACTCGAGGCATGATCTCGAACTTGTCGGTTGCGTAGCGAATCGCAGACGCCAAGAGGATCTTGTAGTCTGGAAACTCCTCGGCCAAGCGCAGGGCAGAGTTGGTGTGATGGATGGAGACGGATTTGGACTTCAAGCCAAACAGGTGCGAGGCTACCCGATGCGTGGTGCGTTTGCTAAGCACCAGCGCGGCAATCGTGATCTGCTTGGCGGCAAGATGCAGCGCAGAGTGGGGGCGTCCCTTGCGAGATGCCACCAGCTTCGGCGACACGCCGATTTCGTCGCAGACGTGGACGAGCAGGGGGGTGAACTCGCACGAGAGTATCTTCATGTGCGTTGCAACTTTTTGAGCGTAGCGACTGCAATCTGGAGCTCGCTAATCATCTTCTCTCGCTCGACGGCCATGTTCATTACATCGATGTGCTCGCCCGAGAGGCGGACGATTTTTTCCGCCATCTCGACGGCCCCCATTAGGGCGAGGTGCAAGTCCTGCTGCTTTTTGAGCAAAGCGGCCCCCGCGCTGTCGCGCTGGAGTGCGCTGAGGCACGCCTGCTCAAAGCTCATGCCCGTGTTTCGCAGGATCGACCATGCATAGATGAAAGTGGCAGCGGCGCGAATGCGAAGTGGAGCCCACGACTTGTAGTCGAGTTCGTCTAAGATGCTGGCTTCAGGGTGCTTGGACATAGGATTACCGGGGCTTTCCGCCCCCTTGTTTGATGGAGAGTTCGCGCTCGACCGACCGAATGGCCGAGCGGTAGCGGTGCCTGAGGTCGGTTTGCGACAGAGGAGGCGTGCACAGATCGTTGACCTCGCACAGCCCGAGCCAAGCCACGTCGGAGCCAAGCCCGTGCCTGCGAAGCATCTCGCAGGCGGCCACGAAAAGCAGCTTGCTGCGGCCCTCGAACACCCGCTCCCCACGCGCTTCGTGCCAAATCTCTCCCTCGGCGCAGCCTTCGAGTGCGGCTTTGATGACCGACCCCCCTCCAGCCTCAAGCATGTCCGGCGCGGCCTTTTGCTCTCCGTGCTTTGGAAGACGGGATGCGGTAGGCGCAGAGGCCATTTCCGAGGCTTCGAGCATCAGGTCTACCAAGCTTGGGCATTCGATCTCCAGTCGGGGGTCGAATGGCTCGTAGATCCGCCTGACAGAGCAGGCGCTCAAAACGTCCCAGAAAGAGCGGAATGCCAAAAACTCCTCGCCAGAGAACGCATTGCAGTAGAGTCCCGACGAGTCGTGGCGCGATCCAATCATCCGAAGCTGCTGGCGCGGGTCGAACACGCATTCGTCTACCTCCTCGCCGCCGGTCAGCAGGCGGGCGAACTTGGACAACACTCGCCGCGCCGAAGACGGAGACGAGAAGATCGGATTGCCTGCCATGCCAGCAGGGATACGGATGTGAAAGCCACGGCCTCCGGTGTAGGACACGGCGATGCGGCCAAGGTCAACACCCCAGAGATGGAGGCTCTTCACGAAGCTTCTGGCCGCCTCCCACGCATCTTCAGGGAAGTACCCCCGGTCTACGTCCAGCGAGATCCAGTAGAAGAACGTCGGCGCGTACTCGCGCCTTTGGTAGTCCACAGCCTTCCACGAGCCGGACGAGGAGTAGCGGGCTCCGGCCGCCCCCTTGCCAACGGTCTTGACCCACGAGAGGTAGTTGACCTCAAACCCTGCCTGCCGCGTGTCAAATCTCGCCTCGGCCTGCGTGTAGAGCTGCGGGTGATCTGAGAGGAAGTGGCGGCCAAGGCTGTCCACGACGTTGATGAGATCGCCGGGTGGTGGGGCATCATCAAGCGGACGATAGCGGCGCGACTGCGTAGGCACAGACGCTACGACTCGTGGAAGCCGGGGCAGGGCGTCTGTGTCCACCTGCTCGGAGAGTTTCCAGACGGTTCCCCATGCCGCCGAGAGGGCAACACCGAGCGCATTCGCCTGAGCGTGGGTGGCGGCCTTGCGGCGCTTGGCATCAAACCGGGTGAACTGGTGGGTACGTCTCTGGAGGACTTTCACGCCGCCGACCCCAACGCGGAGGCGCTCAAGATAGCACGGCGTGTGATGGACACCGGACACGAGGAGACCGCTGTGACCACCTACACAGTACCTCACACCGGAGAGACTCGTCATTACTTGACTGCCTTTGTGCCCACGGCGTCCGGCAAGGTGGTAGGGCTTGCGGCAACCGTGATGGACGTGACCGCGCTCGTGGACAAGGCGGAGGGTCACAGGGCGGAGACGGTTACGCTTCACCGCAAACTTGACCACCTCGGCACCCGCGCTCGGGCCGCCGAGCAGGAGGTGGAGGCGCTTCGCCTGAAGGAGCGTGCTCGCCAATCCGTAGCCCCCCTGCTTGAGCCAGAGGGGCTCGTGCCCACCCATGCCGAATGAATCTCTTGACCCAGTTGTGCGAGATGCGCTGGCGGGTATTCAAAGGCAGATAGACGCGCTCGCGCTCGCGCACGACGCTCGCGCCGAAGCCGCGCAGGCCGCCTTTGATGACCTGAAAGATATCGTGTGCGATCCCGCCAACGCCCGCAACCACGAATCTCGAATCACCGCCGTGGAGACCCGTACCGACCGAATCGAAACTGAACAGGATACCGCCCGCCGTGAGCGTCGTGGGATCTTCGACAGCCTCCCGTCTGGCGAAGAGGTTGGGAAGCTGGGCGAAGGCGTGCGCAAATGGGGGTTCTACGGCGTGGTGATCGCATTTGGCCTCGCGCTCGTGTATCTGCTTGTCGTAGGCGATCCGATCACAGCCATCGAGCGCCTCCATCGTCTGTTCAATCCTCCTGTTCAGGTGGAGGTGACGAATCCTGTTCCTGTCGTACCAGCCCCAGTAGACACAACGCGATGAACACGATCAAACTCCCCGACTCGCTTGACACTCCGGCCGAGCGCCGAGCAATGGCCGTCACCGTAGCCAAAGGAGCGGCGCTTCTGGCGGAGAACTTGCCCGGCGCGAAGCTCGCCCCCGCTCGCGCCCTGCTGCGAACCACGTCGAGCCTGCTCAACTTTCTGGCGAAGACCTTTTAGCGAGAAGCTGCTTGATTTCTTCGAGGGCCTGAAGCATTCTTGCCCCGAGGTAGACAAGAGCACCAAGCATGGATGCCGCAATGTAGGCAGGCGTGTAGGGCCATCCTGCGTCTATGCTTCCGAAAGCCACGAAGGCAAACATCGCGCAGAGAACAAGACTACTGACTTCGAGGGACTTGGCCATTGAGGATTCGAGAGTTGGAGGCCGATGTTACGGACTGTGCGTCTCGATTTTAGGAAGACGTATCAAGACCGTTACACTTGTTTCTGAATCCAACGTAACGATCTTGTGTTGGGTGGCTACTGTGTTGGCGACATGGTTGCCTGCTTGGATAATGCCCGTGCGCCCCTGTGGCAGCAAGAGGTGCCTCTCGGCTCTGACCCAGCCGAGAGGCTTTTCCATTTCTGGATCGAACGTCCTATATTCAGGCCAAGCGCTCCTCACATCGGAGGGGCATTCCCCCACTACTTCCCCACGAAAGCGGGAAGACCTGTTTTTTGACACCTGAGAGGGCTTTTCGCACCTGCATGGGGTGCAGGGGGTCGTGGGTTCAAATCCCGCCGTCCCGACCAAAACAGCGAAGGCCTCGTTTCCACCCGGAAGCGAGGCCTTCTCGCGTTTGGAAGCCGTGCGTTACAGCCCGCGCAGGATGGGGCGGGCGGCGCGGAGGTCGGCGACGAGGTTGAACGTGGTGAACGACAGCCCTTCGGGGCCGAAGCCGAGCTGGCCGTGCAGCACAAGGCCGGGCACGAGCGCGGACGACAGCCGAAGGCCGCCGCCGAGAGCCATTCGCAGCGGGTAGCGGTCGTCGTCCAGGCGGTTCTGGGCCAGCGACGGGATCGGAAGGAATTGGCGAAAGATGTTGTCGTATGCGTTGTAGAACGTTGCCCCTGCGATGGCGTCGATGTCCAAGAATCCGGTCAAAAACACCGGCGACTGCACCTCGCCGCTCGCGAGGAAAAAGTCGTTGGCATAGAACCGCTGGGTGGCCAGGCCGAGGCCGTAGTCGGTGTCGAACGTCGGCAGCAGGAAGAACGGGACGGGGTCGTTGCCGCGCACGTTATCCACGCTCGACACAACGACGCGGGCGTGGACGGTGGAGCTTCGCCACTCGATGGGCAAGAAGTAGTTGAACGATCCGTAGGTGCGCAGAAACGACACGTCAGCACCGCTCGTGGCGGCGGTGTAGCTTACGCCCACCTGCCCGATGAAGCCGTAGCGTGGCACAAAGATGTTGTTGCGCTCGTCCCAGATCGCCTCAACGCCGCCCGTCACCACGCCGATGTCGTGGGCGAGCGCGAAGGCGAGGTTGGCAGCGGACGTGGAATCCAACCGGCTTTGTGCGCCGCGGTCGAGGTCTTTGGCGGTTCGTGTCTGGTGAAACTGGTAGCGTCCAAACGCTTGGACGCGGCGCGCGGCACGCGGCGCAGCGCTGTAGCCGAGGCGCGCTTCGGCTTCGTACGTCTGCTTCTCGATGGCGATCTTGTTGTCGAGGTCCGAGAACGGCCCGAGGCCGTAGTAGTAGCGCCGCCCCGTCGTCTCGAACGTGCCGCTCAGCATCGCATTGACGCCGGGCGCGTAGGGGGTGCGGGTGCTCGCGTAGACGCCGTAACGCCCGATCCGTTGCGACGTGAGGCCGGTGACGAGCACCGACGATCCGGCCCAGCCGAGGTTCTGCACCTCGACGCCGTAGCCGATGCCCAGCCCGGCCGTGGGCGACCATAAAAACGGCGCGTACACCTTGGGCGAGATCGACACCTTCGCGCCTTCTTCTCCGCCGTAGCTGGCATCGGGAAGACCCGGCATGCCCAGCGTGTCTACGGCTGACGAGTCGGGCTGGGGAGATTGCGTGGTAATCTGCGCCGTTGCGACGGGGGCGATCAGGGCGATGGCGGCGGCAGCAGCGAAAATGGCGCGCATAAAGGGGGACGAAGGAGGCGTAACTTGGCGAGGCAATCGAACCCAAGGTACATCCGAATGAACGTCCTCGTCGTGGGCGGCGGCGGGCGGGAGCATGCGCTCGGCTGGGCGCTGGCCCGCAGTCCGCGCACGCCCCACCTGCATTTTGCGCCCGGAAACGCCGGAACCGCCGCCCTTGGCATCAACCACGCCGTCGCGTCAGACGACGTTTCGGCGCTCGTAGCGCTCGCCCGAGACCTCTCCGCCGACCTCGTGATCGTCGGGCCGGAAGCGCCGCTCGTGGCAGGTCTGGTCGACCAGCTTCGGGATGCGGGCATTTCGGTGGTGGGGCCGTCGGCCTACGCGGCGCAGCTCGAAGGCTCGAAGGCGTTTGCCAAGGCGTTTATGCAGCGCTACGGCATCCCAACCGCCGCGCACCGAACGTTCCATGCGTTGGAAGCCGCCGAAGCCGAAGCGTACATCCGCGCTTCGTTCACGGCGGGCCGCCCGGTGGTCGTGAAGGCGAGTGGGCTGGCAGCGGGCAAGGGCGTCGTCGTAGCCGATTCGGCGGACGAGGCCGTGGAGGCGTTGCACGCGGCGTTCGACGGAGCGTTTGGCGCGGCGGGCAACGAGGTCGTGCTCGAGGAGCGGCTCGCAGGCGAGGAGGCGAGTGTGTTTGCCCTCTGCGATGGAACGACGTACCTCGTGCTGCCGCCCGCGCAGGATCACAAGCGGGCGCTTGACGGCGACGTCGGGCCGAATACGGGCGGAATGGGTGCGTACGCGCCCGCGCCGGTGCTGACGGGCCAACGGCTCACCGAAATCTGCCGCACCGTCGTTGAGCCGACGCTGATGGGGATGCAAGCCGAGGGGCACCCGTTCACCGGCGTGCTGTTCGTCGGGCTGATGCAGACGCAGGATGGGCCGAAGGTGATCGAGTACAACGTGCGTCTGGGTGACCCGGAGACGCAGGTGTTGATGCCGTTATTGCCCACCAACCAAACCTTGGAATTGTTTGAGGCGCTGGCTCACGGACGGCTCGGCGCACTCCGCCTCCGCACCGACGACCGCCACGCCGCGACGGTCGTCCTCGCCGCGCCCGGCTACCCCGGTTCGTACCCCAAGGGTCTCCCGGTATCGGGGCTGGACGAGGCGGCCGCTATCGAAGGCGCGACGGTCTTCCATGCCGGAACCGCCCTCGCTCCCGACGGGTCGTTCGTCACGGACGGGGGACGCGTCTTTGCCGCCACTGGCGTTGGCGACAGCCTACCCGAAGCGCTCGACCGGGCTTACCGCGCCGCCGATCTCGTCCGTTTCGACGGCAAGCACCTGCGCCACGACATCGGCCGCCGTGCCCTTAACCGCGTCTGACGGTTTCAGCGTGACGCGAAGTGCCGTTCCGCGTCGTTACTTCGGGCGGACTGTCTCCCGCGCCGTGCGCCGCCTCCTGCTGCTGCTGTTTGCCCTTGCCGTCTCGCTTCCCGCGCAGGCGCAACGCCGCGTCGTGCATGGAGATAGCCTCGCCGCGCTTGCCCGCTACTCGGACACCCTTGATGTGGCCCGGCTTCCGCCGTACCGCCTCCGCCCGTTCATCCGCCCGCAGTCGGTCACGGTCAAGGCCAATGGGCAGATGCTACCGCCCTCGGCCTTCACGCTCGATGCCCGGAACGGACGGCTCGAACTGGGCGCAGGCGCGCCGTTTCCGCTCGTCCAACTCGTTGTCGGGTACGAGACGTGGGGCGTTGGGACAGATTCCGTTGCGTCGGTTGTGGCCACGCGTCGTTCTGCACATTCGGCCGATTCCATCGGAGTGCTGCTCGACGGACTGGGCGGGCCGATGGCCTCGCTCCCCACCGAAGCGGCCGAGCCGGTGCTTCGCCGCTCCGGTTCGATCACGCGTGGTGTACTGGCCGGAACGAACCGCGACGTCACGCTTGAGTCGGGCCTCAAACTCTCGCTCGACGGCGAGATTGCGCCTGGCGTGCACGTCGAAGCGAGTCTCAACGACGCCAATACACCCATTTTGGTTGAGGGCACGACGCAGCGCCTCTCGGAATTCGACCGCCTTTACCTGACGGTCACCACCAAGGGCACGCGCACGCGCCTCGGCGACGTGGATTTGAGCCTCGCAGGCGGCGAGTTGGTTCGCCTCACCCGGCGTGTTCAGGGTGCGGCGTTCGATCTCAACGTTGGGCGGCTGCTCGGCGGTGCGGTGCGTTCGGGGCGGGTCACGCTCGCGGGGGCCGCGCCGCGTGGGCAGTTTCGACTGCAAGAAATCACGCCGCTCGACGGTGTGCAAGGGCCGTACCGGCTCGACGGCGCGGCCGGCGAGCCGTTCATCCTGATCGTTCCCGGCAGCGAAGTGGTCTACCTCGACGGACAGCGGCTGGTGCGGGGCCGCGACGATGGCGACTATTGGATCGAGTATGCGACGGGCGAACTCTTCCTGACGCCGCGCCGCCTGCTTCGCCGCGAGCAGCGGCTCTCGGTCGAGTTTCAGTACACCGCCAACCGGTTTAGCCGCAGCCTGCTTGGCGGCCGCGCTGCGTTCGACCTGCGCCTTGGCGGGATCCCGCTGGCCGTGGGCACGACGTTTTTGCGCGAGGCCGACGGGCTGGAGTTGGGCGAGGGCCTCGACCTCACGCCGGAGGATTCGGCGCTGCTGCGCACCGTCGGTGGCGGACTGACGTACCGCTCCGGAGCCACCCGACTGCTCGCCTACGACCCCGATGCGACGTTCGTCCAGTATCGGCTGGACATCAGCGGCAGCGACAGTGTGTTCGTCGCGCTCGACGCTGCGCCTTCGCCGGACGTGCCCGTCTTCCGCGTCCGGTTTACCCGCGTGGGGACGAACGCCGGGCGCTATGTGCGGGATGCCAGCCGCGACGGCAGCGGTGTGGCCTTCCGTTTTGTAGGTACAGGGCAGGGCGACTACGAGCCGACACGCCTGCTTCCGAAGCCGCGAGCGCAGCAGCTTGCCGGGTTGGACGTACGGTTTCGTCCGTTTCGGCGCATTGAAATGGCCGCCGAGTGGGCGCGATCGGACACGGACGAAAACCGGTTTGCTCCGACGCTTGGCCAGGTGGCAGGGCAGGGCTACACGCTCGCCCTTCGGTTCGATTCGGTCGGAACGCCTCGGCGCGGGCTTGCCGGATCGGCCACGCGACGGTTTCGGCAAGAGGGCTTCCAAACGTTCGACCGGACGCGGCCCGTGGACTTCACCCGTCGCTGGAACCTGATGCCGTTTGTTGGCATCGGCGCGGGGTTTGCCGAGGCCACCGACGCCCGCGAAGCCCTCGACGAACTCGACTTGCGCAGCTGGCTCTCGCCCCAATCGCGCCTCGCCGTCGAGGCCGGTCGGCTGGAGCTCTCGACCACGTTTGCCGCCACCCGTGCTGCGCTCGACCTCGTCTCCGAAGAGCCGTCGCTCGCTTCGTTACGCTACCGTCTGGACGCCGCATCCAGCGACGACCGGCGGCTCGCGGCGCTCAACCCCACCGATACGCTGCTCGCCAAGCCCATCGCAGGCGGCTATGTGCGCGGCGAGGGGCGGCTGGAACGGTCGTTTGGCCGGTGGACTCCTGGCATTGCGGTGCTGCACGAATGGCGAACGCAGCGCCTTGGGGATTCGCTGCTGACTTCGTCGCTGGGGTACGCCGAGCTTCGGCCCGGCCTGCGGTACGACGCAGGCGAGGCGGCATCGTTCTCGCTCGACCTCGTCGCCCGTCGTTCGTGGCTGCCGATGGTCAATAGCCTCGTCTCCATCGGCGATGCTTTCGGTGTGTCGGGCGGATACCGGCTGCGGCCCAGCTCCGATTTGACCGCCGACGGTCGATTTGAAGTGCGGACGAACCCGGCGACGGACGTTCTTGCCGACGAATTGCCCGTGGCCGTAGCGATGCAGCACGACGTGCGGTGGTCGCCGCTGCGGTCGGCGGTGGTGGCGTCGGCGTCGTACATCGCGCAGTCGGAACGGATACCGCGGTTGCAGGAGATCTTCTTGCGCGTCACCCCCGATCTTCCCGAGGCGCGGTACGTCTGGACGGATCGAAACGGCAACGGGGTGAAGGATCTGGACGAGTTTCTGCCCGAGACGACGCCCTACGAGGGCACATACGCCCGCGCGTTCCTGCCCACCGACAGCCTCGACGGCGTGGCGAGCGTGCAGGCGCGGTTCCGCCTCTCCCTCGACCCGTCGCGGCTATGGCGCTCCGACAGTCTCGGGGGGTGGAGACGGTGGCTGCGCCAGGTGTCGGCTCGCACGACGCTCGATGTGGACGACAAAAACCGCGACGCCGATCCCGTACGCATTTACGCCCTCGACCCGTCGCGGCTGCTGCGCGAGGCCACGACGCTTAGCGGAAGGATGCGAGTTGCGCAGGAGCTTTCGCTCGGGCGAGGCACCCGCGCCACGCTCGAGCTCGGCCTGAGCCGCAGCCGCAGCCTTTCCCGCCTCAGCAGCGGCGTCGAATCCCGCACCGTCACGGCTGCCCGCGCCGACACGCGCTACCGGATCCGACGTCCGCTCACCGCCCGGCTTCTGCTCGTGCGCGACGAAAACGACGCCGCGTCCGACCGTTTCGCCACCCGGCGCTACCGCATTCGCTCCGACGGGGTCGATGCCTCGCTCGCGTGGTCAAGCGGTTCAGCGCTGGCCTTAACCGGCGGCGCGGCATTCGCGTCTAAAACCGATCGCGAGGCAGACCGTTCGGCCACGCTTTGGCGCGTTCCGGTCGAGACGCGGTGGGTGTGGGGACGTCGCCTGACGGCCTCGGCGACCGTCGAAGCCGCCTTTGTGACGCTACGCGGCGACGCCACCGGCGAGGCGGCCTACGAACTCACCGAAGGGCGCGGGCCGGGGCGGTCGGTGCTCTGGAGTGCTTCGGTGCAGGCTGCGCTCAGCCGCGTGCTCACGCTCACGGCGGGCTACGACGGTCGCGCCCCGCAGGACGCGCCGCTCGTGCAGACGCTCCGCGTCCAACTCAGCGCCGCGTTTTGATCCTCAACGAGGCGACCAAGCCAGCGGGCCAACTCGGCCTCGAACACCTCGCCGGATGCGACGCCTTCCATCGTGGTCACGACAGCTACCGGATCGGGATGGAGGCGGTAGCCGTTGAGAAATAGGAACGTCTGCATCGTCAGCAGCTCCGTGCGCATGTTGCCGTCCACGAACGCGTGAGCCTTGGCGACGCCGTGCCCCAGCGAAGCGGCCCGTTCAAACACCGTAGCGTTGGGAACGTAGCCGACCGGGTTTGCGGCCGGGCAAGGGCACCTTTAAGCAGGCCTTGGTCGCGCAATCCCTGAGCGCCGCCATAAAGCCGGAGGCTCTCGGCGTGAAACCCCCAACCTGCGGCAGGGTCAACCAAACGAACGGTTTCATCGATCACGAAGCCAGCGCCTTGAACGCATCGCGGTATTCGTGCATAAACTGCCCAGCCGCCTCAAGAGCCTCGTCGAACGAAGGGGCGTAGGGCGTAGCGGCGAAGCCGTCCTTCGAAGCGCCCATAAACTGTTCGTCCCCTTCGGCAAAGTTCTTCGGAGATGGCCTTGGGAAGCACGACAGCCAGCGAGCCGCCAATATTGCGCACTTTGAGGGTGGTAGCCACCTCAATGAATCGCATCATGAGGAATACCGCCGTGTCACAGTCGATATGGACGAGCTATGCAGATGTTTAACGCTTGGGTTCCCGCTCACGTCTCGGCCAGTTTGACGTCGTCGCGGCCGCGGATGGCGTCGAGGAAGCTGATGGTGAGCGCGTGCTCGCTGCCGCGTCGCTTTCGGGCCTCTACGAGATAGCGGAGCGTGAGGGCGATGCCCTTGGGGGCAACCCGCACATACACGAATGGGGTGAGCACCGAATAGCGAATGAGCACGTCGGTGGAGAGGCGGTCGAGGGCGCGACGGGCCTGCGTTTCGACCGCCGGAGCCATCTCTTGCGCCAGCGCTTCGAGGAGGTCTTGCGCGGCGTGCCAGTCGGAATCGAACGTGAGCGTGAACGTGAGTTCGTTCCAGATGAAGCCGAAACCGTGGGTGTCGTTGCGTACGCTGTGGGCAAACAGCCAGTTGTTGGGAAACGAGACGAGTCGCCCGGTGGACTGGTCGCCGCCGACCCATGCGCCCACTTCGACGACTTTGGTGGAGAGCAGCGTGATGTCTACGACGTCGCCGCGCACGCCGTTGATATCGATCCGGTCGCCCATGCGGTAGGGCGAGCGCAGCAGGATGTGCACCCATCCGACCATCGAGAGAAACATCTCCTTAAGCCCGATCACGAGCGCCGTGGCGAAGACCGTAACAACGGCCAATACTTCGCGCTGAACCGGAGCCCAGATCAGAATCAGCCCGATGAAAACGAACAAGGCCACGATCCGCCCGACGACCCGCGCGCCCCGGTAGCGTCGCTGCGGCGAGTCGAACACGCGCGCCAACACGCTTCGCATGCCGCGTGAGATGCCGAGGCCGAGCGCGATCAGCCCAAACGAGGCGATCAGCCGGGCGATCAGCCATCCCAGTTCGATTTCGTCGAGGTTGGGCATGCGAAACGGCATCGAACCGGGCGGTTTGGGCGTGTGTGGAAACTACGCCGCGGGGGAAGTGCGTACGATAAAGACTTATCGCACCTCGCGTATGGAACCGTTGGATTCTCCTTCTCGCCGCCGTCTGCTCGACGGGGTGATGCTGGCCCTTTCCGTATTCGGCCTCGCCGACGTGGTGTACCTCGGCGTCCAAGAAGTCCGCGGGTTTGAAGGCGGATGCAGCGGCTTCGATCCGAACGTCATCGCCGCACCCACGTCCGGTTGCGGCGCGGCGCTTACCTCGGCGTACAGCACGTTCCTCGGCATCTCGAACGTCACACTCGGCTACGTCTTCTGGGGCGTGCTGATCGCGCTCGGCCTCGCCGCCCTGTTCGCGGCTCCACGCGTGGCCGCGCTCGCCCGGCGGGCACGGCTGGCGTTCGTGGGTGTTGGCGCGGTGTACGCGGCCTACCTTACCTTCTTGCTCGTGTCGGGGCGCTCAGGCGGCTTCTGTCCGTTCTGCTTCGCCTCGCATGTGCTCACGTTCCTGCTGCTGGCCGTAGCGGTCTACGCAGCCTTCCGATCATCCGACCCAACCTGATGCGCCTCGCCCTCCTCCCGCTCGCCACTGCACTTGCCGCCCTCGCCCTCGTCGGTTGCAAGAAAGACGATCCTGCCTCAACGACCCCCACCGCGCCACCACCCACCTCGGCGGCGGTGCTCGTGGCCGACACGTCGGCAGCCACGTCCGCTTGCTCGGTGGAAGACGCCGAGATTCCCAACTGGCGCACGCTTGTGCACGCCGACGATCCGTCGTTCGGTCCCGCCGACGCGAAGGTGACGGTCGTGGAGTTCTTCGAGCCGAACTGCCCGCACTGCGCCCATCTCTCGCCGACCATCGCCGCCGTGCAAGAGGCCAACCCGGACGTCCGGTTCGTCTACAAACCCGTCGTGTTCTGGAGGCAGTCCACGCTCCAGATGCAAGCCATCCTGGCCGCGCACGCTGCGGGCAAGTTCAAGCCGTTTGTGTTGGAGCAGTTCGCACGAACGAACGAGCAGACCGGGCTGAACGACTCGCAGGTGCGCCAGATCGCCACCGATATCGGACTCAACGGCGACAGCCTGTTGGCAGCCGTGAATGCAGGCATGTATCGCGCCAAGATGGTCGGCAACCGCGACGACTTTACCAAAACGGGCCGCGACAACGTGCCGCTCGTGCTCATCAACGGCAAACCGCTTGGGGGCGAACGCTCCACCGGATGCTTCGCCCAGCAAATCGCCGCCGCCAAAGGCTGAGGCACGTTTTGCCGCCGCGCCGCGTTGACGTCTTTTCCCTGCCGATTGCTATGCGTCTGTTTCCCGTCCTCAACCTGACCGCGCTGGCCGCCGCCGTCGCGTTTGTCGCGTGCCAGAGCGCCGAGCCAACGGCCCCGGCGGTCACGTCGCCCTCAGCTGCTGCGGCTGCTTCGGTGCCGGAGCCGTCGACCATGACGACTGGCCCTTCCGTTTCACTGCCCGCTGACGACGCGCCCGCCACCGCGGCGTGCGGCTGGAGCGACGAACACCCGGAGGTGGCGAACTGGCGCACGCTTATTCAGTCCGACGATCCGTCGTTCGGCCCGGCCAGTGCCCGCGTGACGGTCGTGGAGTTCTTCGAGCCGAACTGCCCACATTGCCAGCACCTGCACCCGACGATCAGGATGGTGCAGCGGGCGTTCCCGAACGTGCGGTTCGTCTACAAGCCCGTCGTGTTCTGGCCTGTATCCATCACGCAGACCCAGGCGCTCTACGCCGCGCAGGCCGAGGGCAAGTTCGAGGCGATGCTCGACGCGCAGATGGACGCTGCGCAGCAGGGCGGTCTCCAAGAGGAGCAGGTGCGCGCGCTCGCCTCTCGCGTGGGTATGAACGCCGACGCGTTGATGCAGCGTATCGAGGCGGGCACCTACCGCACCAAGATGATGGGCAACCGCGCCGACTTTGGCGCGACCGGCATCAACACCGTGCCGCTCGTGCTCATCAACGGCAAGGTGATGGGCAGCGACCGCACGACCGGCTGCTTCGGCCAGTTAATCCGACAGCAGGGAGGCTGATCGTTCCCGACCTTTCGCGGTCGTCTTTTCGCCCCGGCAGGCCGCTGAGCCTTGCCGGGGCGTTTTATCTTGCGCGGCACGCTTTCCCCAACCCAATGGCTACGCCTACGACTGCGCCCGATGCGGCTACCCTCTCGATCAATACCATCCGGCTACTTGCCGTCGATGCCGTCCAGAAGGCGCATTCCGGTCACCCCGGCCTGCCGATGGGGGCGGCCAGCCTTGCCTATGTGCTTTGGCACCGTCATCTCCGGCACAATCCCGCCGATCCGGCATGGTTCAACCGCGACCGGTTCGTGCTCTCCGCCGGGCACGGCTCGATGCTGCTCTACGCGCTCTTGCACCTGACGGGCTACGAGGCGATGACGCTCGACGAGATCAAGCGCTTCCGTCAGCTGCACTCGCTCACCCCCGGCCACCCCGAATCGTATGTGACACCGGGCGTGGAAACCACCACCGGCCCGCTCGGCCAAGGCATCGGCAACGCCGTTGGGATGGCGATGGCCGAAGCGCATCTCGCCGCGACGTACAACACCGACGCGCACGCGGTCGTAGATCACTACACGTACTGCCTTGCCTCCGACGGCGATTTGATGGAGGGCATCTCCCACGAAGCCGCGAGCCTCGCCGGGCACCTCGGCCTGGGCAAGCTCATCGTGCTGTGGGACGATAACCACATCACCATCGACGGGCCGACCGAGATTTCGTTCACCGACGACACGGTCAAACGCTTCGACGCCTACGGCTTCCACATGTTGGTGGTGGAAGACGGCAACGACCTCGCTGCGCTGGATGCGGCCATCCAAACGGCGCAAGGCGTCAAGGATCAGCCGTCGTTCATCGCCGTCCGCACGATCATCGGCTACGGCAGCCCGGCGCAGGGCACGAGCAAGGCGCACTCCGACCCGCTCGGCGAGGAGGCGATCGTCAAGACCCGCGAAGCTCTCGGCTGGCCCTACGACCAACCGTTCACCGTCCCTGCCGAAGCCAAGGCGCACATGGACGCTACCGCGGCGGGCAAGGCTGCGCAGGAGGCTTGGGAGCAGACGTTCGCCGCATGGGCCAAGGCCGAACCGGCCCGCGCCGAGGCGCTCCAAACGTCGCTGGCGAATGCGCTTCCTCAGGATTGGGATGCCGACCTCCCGACGTTCCAGCCGGGCGAGGCGATGGCGACACGGGCCTCGTCGGGTAAGGTGCTCGGCGCGCTCGCTGGACGGATTCCGTGGCTCATCGGCGGTTCTGCCGACCTCACGCCGTCCAACAAAACCGATGTCAAGGGCCGCACCGATTTCCAGCCGCTCACGCCCGAAGGCGGCTATTTCCGCTTTGGCGTCCGCGAGCACGGCATGGCGGCGGCGATGAACGGGATGCTCTACCACGGCGGCCTCCGCCCGTACGGCGGCACGTTCCTCGTCTTTGCCGACTACCTGCGCCCGTCGCTGCGTCTGGCAGCGCTCTCCAGCCTCCCGGCCATCTACGTGTTCACGCACGACAGCATCGGAGTGGGCGAAGACGGCCCCACGCACCAGCCCATCGCCCAGCTCGCCAGCCTCCGCGCGATCCCACAAGTGAACGTGCTGCGCCCCGCCGATGCCAACGAAACGGTGGAGGCGTGGAAAATCGCGATCCAAGACCACGAACATCCCACGGCGCTGGCGCTCACCCGCCAAAACCTACCAACGCTCGACGTAAAGACGTACCCGATTCGCAAAGGCGTGAAGCGCGGCGGATACGTCCTGAAACCCGAATCCGGCAATCTCGACCTGATCCTCTTAGCTTCCGGCTCGGAGGTTCACTTGGTGCTCGAAGCGGCCGCTACGCTGGAGAAGCAAGGCCACGGCGTGCGTGTGGTGTCGATGCCGTCGATGGAGCTGTTCGAGCGGCAGAGCGCGGCCTACAAGGAAGAGGTGCTGCCCGCGTCGTGTCGTGCCCGAATGGCCGTCGAAGCGGCAGCGCCGCAGCCGTGGTACCGGTACGTCGGTCTCGACGGCGACGTGCTGGGGATGGATCACTTCGGCGCATCGGCCCCTGCAGACGAGTTGTTCGAGTTGTACGGGTTTACCGCAGCGAACGTCGTCAAGCGGGCCAAGAAGCTGCTGAGGTGAACCGGTTGAGGCTGTAGGGCGAAAGGCGTGGTGTGCTATAAGACAGACCACGCCTTTTGCTCAGGCCATTACGGGGGTCAGCTCAATCCGGATGGCGTGGACGCTCGTTTCGAGCAGGTTCGTGGCCGTAGCCTTCACCCAGCGCCACGTCCGACCCACGCGCACGCGCACCAGCCACGCAACACGGCGCTTGCCCACGCGCACCATCTCGGTCAAATCGCGGCTTACCTGCGGCACATTGTGTCCGTGCAAAAGGGCAAAAAACGAGCCTTCCACCGGGCCGCTCGCGTCGAGGTCCAGCAAGTAACGAGCTGTGCGCGAGGCGTCAAGCAGCGTGCCGTCGGGACGGAGATCGATGGACGGTGTGGTGCTGGTGGCGAGGCGGGATGCTTTCATGGATGGAATCGTTGGCCAATGAGACAAGCAACCGGAGAAGGTCCGCGAGCCGTGCTTTTGTGTAGAAGTCGTGAACGGCCGATTGGGTTTCGCGCCTGCCTGCTCACGTCCATTACAAGACGGTATCGTTGGGTTGGGGGTGCGACTTTATGCGACCTGCTGGTTGGTCGACTTTCTACCCTACACGCCGGCGGTCGAAAGGACACAACCCTCGCCCGATTGTCGGGTGTGCCTTGCCGGCCAGGATTCCTTCGGCCGTCATCCCTCGGCCAGCATCTCCGTGAGCATCGGGCGGAGCATCGGCACGGGCACGACGCCGGGAAAGCGGTGGACAAGCCGACCTTCGCGGTCGAGCAAGAACGACGTGGGCAGGCCGAGCGTCCCGCCAAAACGGTCGGCCAGCGTTTGATCGCCCAGCAGCATCGGGTACGTCACCCGGTATTCTTCGACGAACGGAGGCACCGCCGTTTGGCCGTCGAGGTCGAGCGAAACCCCGACAACCTCGAACCCTTGGTCTTTGAGTTGCTCCCGGAGGGCGACGAGCGCCGGGGTTTCTTGGCGGCAGGGGGCGCACCACGTCGCCCAAAAGTTGACGAGCACGACCTTGCCGCGCAGGCTGGAGAGGGCGAGGCTGTCGCCCGCGAGCGTCGGGGCGGTGAAGTCCATCGTCTCGCCGTCGCGCAGGGCCTTCGACGTGTCGACCGTTCCAAGCGCCGAGTCGACTCCGGGAGGCACGGGAAGCGGGGGCGGCGTGGGGGCATCCTTCTGGCACGCGCCGAGCGCGAGAGCGAGCAGGGCAGGGAGGACGAACGGGGCGAGGCGGCGCATAGCAGAGATCAGTCGGACAGGGAGGCGAGAGCGTCGCGGACGGCGCGGGCGGTGAGGCTGAAATGCGAGGTGTTCCACACGGGTTGACCGTGGCGAAACAGGATGCCTTGCGGCGATTCGTGGCGGATGCCGGTCTCGGCGGCGATGGCGTTGGAGAGCGGACGGGCTTCCTGCACGACGACGCGGAAGACCTCCGGGTCGCCGGGCTGGTCCAGCTGGGCGATTTGCCGGTTGGCTCGCGCCGAGATCATGCACGAAGCGCTATGCTTGAAGATCAGCACCGGACGGTCGTCGGAAGCACGAACGGCGTCGCGGAAATCGTCGGGCGAGGCGATGTCGGTCATCGGGGCGCGTTTCGCCGGTGCAACCGCCACGTCGGGCCGAGGGTTCGCGTGACACACGAACACCCAGACAGGGTGATGCCCACGTCAATGCCTTCGTCTCGCCTCGCCGCTCTTCTCGACGCCGCCCAAGACGTCGGCGCGGATGCGCTGGTCGTCTCGTTTCTCCCCGATATTCGCTGGGCGACGGGCTTCACCGGCTCGAACGGGCTTGTCGTGATCCTGCCCGATGCGGCGCACCTCGTCACCGACGGGCGCTATGCGGAGCAGGCGCGGGCGGAAGCGTCGGGCGTGGCGGTGCACGCGCCGGGCTACGACCTGATCGGGTTTGTGGCAGCGCAGGGCTGGTTTTCGCCGGGGCTACGCGTGGCTGTGCAGGCGGATCACGTCGCCGTGGCGACGATGCGGGCGTGGCGGCTGGCCTTTCCGGGCGTTGAGTGGGTGGAGACGGCGGGCCTTGCCGAGCCGATCGTGGCAGTGAAAACCGATGCCGAGGTGGCGCAGATCGTCGCGGCGCAGCGCATCACGGAGTCGGTGTTTGAAGACGTCTGCGGGCTGATTCGTCCGGGTGTGACGGAGCAGGAGATCGCCGCGGAGATCGTCGTCCGGCACCTGCGGCGCGGCTGCGAGCGGATGGCCTTCGACCCGATTGTGGCGTCGGGGCCGAACGGCGCGCGTCCGCACCAGCGGCCCACGGATCGGGAGATGCGGCGCGGCGATGCCGTCGTGCTGGATATGGGCGGCGTGCTCGGCGGCTACGCGTCCGACATGACGCGCACGGTGTTCGTCGGCGAGGCGTCCGGAGAGCAGCGGCATGTGTACGGCGTCGTCTTGGAGGCGCAGGAGGCCGCTGTCCGGGCAGCGCGGGGCGGGATGACCGGCGCGGCGCTCGACGGTGTTGCAAGGTCTGTTATTGCCCGCCACCACTACGGGGAGCATTTTGCGCACGGACTGGGGCACGGCATCGGGCTGCAAACGCACGAGTGGCCGCGCGTTTCGTACACCAACGCCGAGCCGTTGCCCGTGGGCGCGTGTGTGACCGTCGAGCCGGGCGTGTACCTCGAAGGCCGCTTCGGCGTCCGGATCGAGGACATCGTGCACCTTCACGGCGACGGCTGCACGAACCTCACCCGCGCCGACAAGGCGCTCCGCGTGCTCTGAGTTACGGTCGCGACGCTGTCTTTTTTGAATACATATCAATACAAACAGGCAGTCGAGTCTGTTTAATCCGACCCTCCCCATGAGCTCGCATCTTCGATTTCTGTTTGTATGGCTGGTAGCTGCGGGGTGGCCGATCTTGGCGGAGGCTGCCGACGACGGTGTGTTGAGTGCGGGTTACGATCGCACCTGCGCCGTTACTATCGGCGGAACGGTTCGCTGTTGGGGGTTTCAAACGCCCGAGACTGAGGTGCCGAGCACGCTGGGAGCGGTTGTCCGCGTGAGTACCGGCTACTACTACGCCTGCGCAATCCAAACCGACAGCCGGTTGCGATGCTGGGGTCAGATTTTAACTCCGGCCGATCTGGGGCCGGTTTCGAGCGTCAGCACCGGGCAGTTTCTCGCGTGCGCAGTCAAAGCCGACAGCACCCTGCGCTGCTGGGGATACGTTTCTACCGAGCAGTCGGTGCCTCTTGATTTGGGCCCGGTCTCGGATGTGAGTGTGGGCGGACGTCATTCGTGCGCGGTGACGAACGCGGGAGCCGCGCGCTGCTGGGGCCACAGCGAGTACGGCCAAACCACCGTTCCTTCCGATCTCGGCCCGGTTTCCAGCATCAGCGCCGGAGGAAGCCACACGTGCGCGACGAAGACCGATGGTACGGTGCGGTGCTGGGGCCTCAACCTCTTCGGCCAATCGTCCGTACCCGCCGATCTAGGTCCGGTTGTGAGCCTGAGCGCGGGTATCGGCTTTACATGTGCGGTCAAAACCGATAGCGCGGTGCGCTGTTGGGGATCGAACACCTTCGGCGAATCGAACGTGCCCGCCGATTTGGAGCCGGTTACAAGCGTGAGCGCGTCAGAAACGCACGCCTGCGCCGTAACGACGAACGGCACGGTGCGCTGTTGGGGTGGCCCGGAGTCGGCACCGGCGGACCTTGGCCCGGTTTCCAGTATCAGCGCAGGAGGCAACCACACGTGCGCGGTGACGAACGCGGCAGCCGCACGCTGCTGGGGCCACAGCACATTTGGACAAGCCGCTGTGCCGTCCGATCTTGGATTGGTGTCGAGCGTGAGTGCCGGGGACTTCCATACGTGCGCGCTGAAGACCGATGGCACTGTTCGCTGCTGGGGATCGAACATCTACGGCGAGTCGAGCGTGCCCGCCGACTTGGGTTCGGTTGTGAGCCTAAGCGCAGGCGGAATCTACACCTGTGCCGTGACCACAGACGGTGCGCTTCGTTGCTGGGGGGCGTATCCGCTAGTGCCAAGTGACCTTGGAGCAGTTGCCCATGTGTTCTCGGGGCAAGCGAATACGTGCGCGGTGAAAACCGACGAGGGCGTTCGCTGCTGGGGAGACAACTACAACGGCCAAAACGATGTCCCGGCCGATTTGGGAAGACCGACAAACGTTAGCGTTGGCCTTTCTCACATCTGTGCGATCGTAAGCACCGGCGCGCTTCGCTGCTGGGGGAATGCATCGAACGCGACGGTGCCGGAGGACATTGGCTCGGTATTGGACGTAAGCACTCGGCATCTCCATGCGTGCGCGGTACAAACCGACGGTTCGGTGCGTTGCTGGGGCATAGACCATTCCGGACAATCCACCGTGCCGGGCAATCTCGGGACGGCCCTGCGCATGAGCGTGGGGAATGACCATTCGTGTGCGATCAAGTCCGACAGTACGGTGCGTTGTTGGGGAGGAGCCGCGTCGGTGCCGTACAATCTGGGAGCCGTGGGGGTGAGCAACGATGGCGATCGGCTGCCGCATTCGGTCGAATCGGTCATCTCCAGCATTCACCCCAATCCGTCACGGGGCCGCGTGAGCATCGGCTACGATCTCCCGACGGCCTCGAAGGTCCGTGTAGCGGTGTACGATATGCTTGGACGGTGCGTAGCCGTGCTGGTTGACGACGAGCAGGCGATGGGCGAACACGAGGCGGTGTGGGAGGACGATGCCGTGCCCAGCGGCGTCTATGTGGTCCGGGTACAAACGGGCGAACGTGTACTCGCACGCACCGTCACGCTGGCCCGTTAGGCAGCAGCGGTATCTTTCCGTCCTGCATTCCGCGTTCGTCTTTGTCACGCCTTCTCGTCCTCGCCTACTATGTGCCGCCGCTGGGCGGAAGTGGCGTACAGCGCGTGGCCAAATTGGCCAAGTACCTGCCCGCGCACGGCTGGGACGTGGAGATCGTTGCGCCATCGCCGGGTGCGTATTTCGCTCGCGACGAAGGTCTTTTGGCCGAACTGGACGCGGCGGGCATCGCGATACACCGCACCCGCAGCCTCGACCCGACGCGCCTCGGCAGCACGGCGGCCCCGGCGATGGGCGGGGCGTCGCATCGCCGGTTGGGCGATCTGACGGCGTGGGCGTTCGTCCCGGACAACAAGCTCGGATGGCTTCCGTTTGCGGTGGCGAAAGCCAACGCCTTGCTCGCCACGGGCCGTTTCGATGCGGTGCTGGCCTCGGCCCCGCCCTATACGGCGCTCGTGGCCGGGGCGTTGGCGGCACGGCGGCACGGCCTGCCGCTGGTGCTCGACCTCCGCGACGACTGGCTCGGCAATCCGCGTCACGTCTACCCGACGCGCCTGCACCGGCGGTTGCACGCGTCGCTGGAACGGTGGACGTTTCGCCGTGCCGATGCCATTCTCACCATCTCCGAGACGATGCGCGCGCAGGTCGCCGCCCGCCACCCCGATCTTGCCGACCGGCTGCGCGTCGTGCCTCAAGGGTACGACGAAGCCGATTTCGACGGGCCAACGCTGGATCGTACGGACGACCGCTTTCGGGTCGTCTACACGGGCGTCTTCTACGACGCGCAGCGCCCGGATGCCTTTCTCGAAGGCCTCGCGCGGTTTCGCGCGGCGCACCCGGAGGCGAAGGTCGAGGCGCGGTTTGCGGGCTTGGTACCGGACGGATTTGAGGGGCTGGCGACGCGCTTGGGGTTGTCGGAGGTCGTGACGATGCTCGGCTATCTTTCGCACGATGCGGCGGTGGCGGAGCAGCGGGCGGCGGATCTGTTGTGGATGACGGTCGGGCGGCGACCCGGTGCGGCGGGCATTTCGACGGGAAAGCTGTTTGAATACGTTGGGACGCGCCGCCCCATCCTCGGGCTCGTCCCCGACGGCACTGCCCGCGAGGCGTTGCACGCGTACGGTGCGGCGTATCTCGCCGACCCCGACGATCCGGCGGAGGTGGCACAGCAACTCGCCGAGGCGTACGCGGCGTGGCGAGCCGGTACGCTGCCGGTGCCCGACGAGGCGTTTGTGCGTCGGCACGGTCGACGGGCGCTGGCGGGCGAGGTGGCGGCGATCTTGGCCGAGGGCGCGCCGGATACACCCTAACCGGAGGGTTCGCGCGTTCGTACCTTGCGCGGGTTTTGCCACCGTCGCCATCGCCCGAGCGCTACCGTCATCTCCGTCCGATTTCATGCTCTGGTTTTCTGCGATGCGCCGGCTCGGAGCCCGTTATTGCTCGCCTCTAATGCTGGGTCTGGCGGTTTGCGCCGGGCCGGTGCAGGCTCAGGAGGTGCTCGTTCGGCTCGACCGCGCAACCGCTACCGCGCTTGGCAAGACGCCGAACGCCGCCACGATGCGGATGCGCGGCCTCGACGGGGCCGGGGATGGCCGCCGCCTCGCCGAACGCGGCCCGCTGGCGGACGTGCTGGCGGTGTCGGTCGCCGATTCTTCGGCGTTGCAACGCGCCCTCGCGGCGTGGGCCTCGGTGCCGGGCGTCGTCTCGGTTCAGCCCAACCGTCGCTACACGGTCGACCGGCTCGTCCTCGCGTCGAACACCTTGTCGGACTCGGCCTTGCCGCGCTATGCGGTCGCCAACGACGTGCCGTGGGATTCGCTGCCCGGACTCGTGGCGGCGGGCGTACGCGAGGCGCAGCGCGTCACGACGGGCAAAAAACGGGTGCGCGTGGCGTTTCTCGACACGGGCATCTGGTTCGACCATCCGGCTCTCCAACACGCCATCTGGACGAACCCCGGCGAGATTCCCGGCAACGGCATCGACGACGACGGCAACGGCTTCGTCGACGATGTGCACGGCTGGGATTTTCTGGATCGCGTGGGATCGACGGGGTTCGGCGATGTGCGCGGGCGCGACAACGATCCGTCGGAAGACGCGCTGCCCGGCAGCGGGCGCGGCCACGGCACGTCGGTGGCCGGGATGATTGCCGCTCGCTACATCGCCCCAACGACGGCTTCCGGGCCTGGATTTGCCTACGGCGTCGCGCCGGACGTGAGCCTCGTGCCGCTGCGCGTGTGCGGGGCCGACGGCGACTGCCACGACGACGATGTGGCGGCAGCGCTGGTTTACGCCGCCGATATGGGCTTCGAGGTCGCGAACCTGTCGTTCGGCACCGATTACATCTCCGAAGTTCTCCGCGACGCCGTCGCGTACGCCGTCTCCAAGAACGTGCTCGTTGTAGCGTCGGCGGGCAATCAGCCTATTGCACGGCAGCATTACCCGTCGGATTACCCGGACGTGCTCTCGGTCGTGTGGTTCAACGAAGACGGCACGGCGCGGGCGGCGAACGCGCAGTTCGGGACGGGCGTCGATCTGGGCGCGCCGGCGTCGCGCGCGCGCGTCCCAACGCTTCCGCTGCCCGATCAGCAGACGAAGCCGGGGGCGCTCTACCTGCCGCTTTACGCCGCCAACGGCAGCTCGCTGGCGGCCCCGCTGGTGGCGGGTGCGGCGGCGCTGGTGCTCTCGGAAGACTCGACGCTCTCGGCGGCTGCCGTCCGCAGCCTGCTGGCAGCCACCGCCGACGATCTGGACGCTGCCGGGTGGGACGAGAAGACGGGCGCGGGGCGTATTCGGGTGGATCGGGCGCTGCTGCGGGCGCTTCCGGCCAACCTGTCGATCGCCTCGCCGGAGCAAGACGGCGGCACGGCCTCGGATCGGCTGCCCATCGTGGGGACGGTGCTCGACCCGTCGTTTGTTTCGTACGACGTGTATTATGCCGCCGGCGACACCACGGTGAGCGCGTGGACAAAGCTTGGCGCGACGCAAACGACGCCTCGTCTGCGCGATACGTTGGCGGTGTGGAACACGACGGGGCTTCCCGAAGGCGTTTACACGCTGCGGGTGGCGGTGAACCTGCGCGAAGGCCGTGCGCTCGAGGAGCGCCGTCGCGTTTGGCTCGACCGCACGCCGCCCAAGGTTACGGTGGTCCGCACGCTTCCGGGTTTTCAAGACGATCGGCCCGCCGCATTGCTGGAAGTCACCACCGACGATCTGACGCGGGTGGAGCCGCTGCGCTGCGGCACCGACCTTCTAACGCCGCCGGAGTTGGCGTCCGACCGCATCGCCCGCCGCCACGGCCTCGTTGTGCCTGCTGAGGTGGGATCGAGTCTGATCGACTGCCAGGTTCGGGCCACCAACCGCGCCGGGTTGACGACGGTGGCCAGCGCGCGCGCGATTGGGGTCGATGCGGCTCTTCCCCTTGCGCTCGTCGAAACACCGCTCTCGGCCCCGCAGGGCATTCTTTTGCCGACGATTACCGACTTCGATCGCGACGGGCGGTACGAAATCACGCTCAACAAGGCCACCGGAGAGGCCACGTCCGATACGACGCAGATCTACGAATGGAACGGCTCGAATCTGGCGCTCGCCCAGCAGGTCGTGGTGCCCGGTTCGAGCGCGCGCCCCCGCGACAGCCGCGACTCAGACGGCGACGGACGGGCCGAAATCCTCGTCCAAGCGGGCGGTACGTCCGGAATGCTCGAAGCCTCGCGGGTGGACGGATTCCCCGATGGGCTGGCCACGGTGGTCCAAGACACGCTCTTCGGCGCACGTCTGGCCGACCTCGACGGCGACGGGCGCGGCGAGATACTCGGCCACAACACCAAGGCGTGGCGCGTCTACGAGTGGAACGGCACGGCCTTCGCTCGCGTCGCGGCGCTGCCCAACCCGACGCCCCTGGGCACGGGGGAGGTGCGCGACAACCTCTATTCCGAACCGGATGCGGCCATCGGCGATTTCGACGGCGACGGGCAGACGGATTTCGCCGTGGCCGACTACGACGGCGACCTCGTCGTCTACGAAACCCGAGGCAACAACACGTTTGCCATCGCATGGCAAGAGGCGTCCGACCGGTATGCGCCTCGGCCTAAGACGGCGGTTGGCGACTTCGACGGCGATGGCAAGGACGATTTCGTCGTGCTGCGCGAGAACTTCGAGCCGCCGCGTTCCTCCGACCGCGAGCAGGAGCCGCCCATCGCCACCTTTTCGGTCTACCGAAGCCCCTCCAACGACGCGTACGAAACCCTCGGCTCGGTTTCGTTCCCCCTCCCGCCCACCCGGTACAGCGCCGCCGCCGCCGCCGATTTCGACGGCGATGGGCGCGACGAACTGATCGTGGCCGTCGGTGCGCGGCTCTACGTTTTGTCGTGGAACGGCTCGTACGGCCCCGTCACGGCCGGCTGGACGCTGCGCTACTACCGGGGCATCGCCGGGCGTACGCAAGACGCCGACGGCCTGCGCAGCATTACGCTGGCCACGGGAGATCTCGACGGCGACGGGCAGCCCGATCTGGTGGCGGCGATGGGCAACGGGCGGCTGGCGCGATTTACCCGCGCCTCGACCGTCGCTGCGCCCACGCTCACGTTTGCCGGGCCTGCCGGGGCGGACTCGGTATGGGTGGCGTGGAGCGCGCCGTCCGCCGACTCGACGGTGCTGTACCGCCGCGCCGAAACCGGGGCGTTCGAGCGCGTGGCGAGTGGGCCGGGCGGAACGGTCGCGGCGGCGGTTCCGGCGTCGCCGGGCGCGTTCGCGTATGCCGTTCGCGGGTGGGCAGGGCGGGCAGCATCGGGCTGGTCGAACGAACGCATCGCTTCGGCGGGTGCGCTGCAATCGCTCGTGAAGGCTGTGCGGCTCGACAGCAACCGCGTTCGCTTCGAGGTGGACGTGCCGTTTGCAACGGACGACTTGCGCCTGCTTGACCTCAAAGCCTACGCCGTGCCGCCGTCGGGCACCGCGCCGATTTCGGCGCGGACGGTGGTTTCGGCCACGCAGGTGCGTGGTTTTCTGGCGACGTTCGACCGAGCCATCCCGGACGGCTACACGGTGCGGCTCACCGGGACGAACACGCTTCCGCTGGGGCCAATAGCGACCGCGCCCTCGTCTACGCTATTCGTTGTCCGCGCCGACGTGCTCGACCGTTCTCGCGTGCGAATGGTGTTCAGCGCGCCGCTCGATCCGTCGTCGATCCGCGCCGCAGGCTTTCGCGTCGAACCGTCCGGGACAGTGACCGGAGCCGCACTCGATCCGTCGAATGCTTCGGCGGTCATCGTCACGCTCAGCGGAGCCGTGGTGGGAGCCACCGGGCTGTCCACGGCCATCGTTGCCGACGGGCTGCGCACGCCGTCGGGAGCGACCCTCGACCCGGACGGACGGGCGGTGCGTCTCACCAGCGCCGCCGCCGATCTGTCGGAAGCGTACGTCTTTCCCAACCCCGTGCGCCCCTCGGAAGCCCCCGACGGTGCGATGATCGCCGGCCTGCCCGCCGAGGCCGACGTGACGGTGCTCAGCGTAGAGGGGCAGCGTCTCCGAACGCTCGAAGAGCGCGACGGCGACGGCGGAACGCGGTGGGATTTGCGCGACGATGCCGGACGCGACGTACCTTCGGGCGTGTACCTCGTCCGCATTGCCACGACGGACGGGAAAGCGACCTTCGTGCGCGTAGCCGTGATCCGATGAGCGAATCTTCCGAACTTGCCCTCACGCTTCCCAGCACGTTCGCCGTGATGGACGATGTGACCGCTGAAATCCAGCACTTCCTTGACGAGCATGTGCCCGACGAGGACGTGTCGTTTCGCACGGCACTGGTGGCGTCGGAAGCCATTACTAACGCTCTGGAACACGGCAACGGCTTGGACGCCTCCAAGACGGTGACCGTTCGAATTGCGCCGAACCTTCCCGCCGTACGGGTAGAGGTGACGGACGAAGGGCCGGGCTTTGATCCGGCCTCGGCTCCGCGGTCCGAACTGGGCGATTTTACGTCGGAGGGCGGGCGTGGCCTCACGCTGATGTACGAACTGGCCGACGAGGTGCTTTTCGAGGACGACGGGCGGATGTGCATCCTGCTGGTTCGCCCTCGATGAACCGCACGGGCGCAGGGGCCGTCGGGATGCTGGTGGCGATGGGCGCGACGGTCGCGCTCGCCGTCTGCATCGACGACCGGGCGGCGTGGATCTGGCTCGGGCCGCTTTCGCTGTGTGGGTTGGTGGGGGCGACGCTGGTGGCGTGGGCGAAAACGCCGCTGCGGCAGGTATTGGCGCTGGCGCTGGCGCTACGCCTCGTGGCGGCCACGATGCCGGGCCTCGTGCTCTCGGACGATCTCTACCGCTACCTTTGGGACGGGCGGGTCGCCGGGGCAGGGGATTCGCCGTACGCCTACCGCCCCAACGATCCGGCGTTGACGTCGCTGCGCGATACGGTGGTGTTTCCTCGCCTCAACTCGACGTCGTACTACACCGTCTATCCACCCGTCTCGCAGGCCGTGTTTCGAATGGCAGGTGCTGCCGAGCAGGCGCTGGGGACAGCCTGGGGACTGCGAGCGCTGCGCGGTGCCGGGTGGCTGCTGGAAGGACTTGCGCTGCTGCTGCTGGCGCGACTCGCCCGCGACAGGCCGTATTTAATGTCCGTTTTTGCCCTCTACGCACTGCATCCGCTGGCGGTCGTAGAGTCGGGGCAAGGGCACACCGAGCTTTATGCGTTACCGATGCTCGCGGCGGCGGTTTTGCTGCGCTCGCAGCAGCGAGACGGCTGGGCCGGAATGGGTATAGGGCTGGCTGGCGGCGTCAAGCTGGTGCCGTTTATACTCGTTCCTGTCTTCTTTCGGCAACGATGGAAGGGTTGGTTTGCTGCAGCGTCGATGGGCGCGGTGGCGGTGGCGGTGATTGGCGCGAACGCGACGCACTTGATGGACTCGCTCCGCCTCTACACGTCGTACTTTGAATTTAATGCCCCGCTGTACCGACTGCTCAAACAGGGCCTCGGGATGCTTTTGGGAGGCGATACTGGCCCGTTGGCGGCGCGGGTGCTTCTGTTGACCTTTGGCATGGTGGCTTTGGGCGCGCTCCGCAGAAACAGCCGCACTGGCGCGGTTTGGCTGGCGTTTCTGGCGTGCAGCACCACGGTGCATCCGTGGTACCTGTTGCCGGTTTTGCTCCTCGCCGTTGGGGAAGCGGATGGGCGGACGGCAAGGGCGACGGCATGGCTCGCGGCGTGTGCCTTCGGGACGTACACCCATTACACGACCGGCAGCGATGGGCTTTGGACGTGGGGCGGCTGGCTGGGGGCAGCCGCGCTGGGGATGCCTTGGCCCTGTCTGCTGGAAGGAGTATTAAGGCGTCGGGCGAGGCAAAAAGCATTTCTCGTGACACCGTTATTGCCCATCAACTCCACGATTCTGGATCTCGGAGCCGGGGAAGGGTACGTCGGGGAGCAACTGGCTCACAATGGGCACCGGGTGACGCTGGCGGACGTGGCGGATTTCAACCGCTCGTCGCTGCCGTTTGTGCGTGTTACCGACGGTAAGCCGCTGCCGTTCGGCGATGCCGAGTTCGATGCAGCCGTGCTGGTATTCGTGCTGCATCATGCCCGCGACCCGGAGGCTCTGCTCCGCGAAGCGCGCCGCGTGGCGCGACGTGTGATCGTGCTCGAATCGGTCTACGAAACCGAATCCGACCGACGGCTGCTGGACATGCTCGACCGCGCCGCCAACCGTCTGCGCAGCCCGGCGATGCGCGAGCAAGAAGCGCACCTGCACTTTCGTACCGCCGAGGCGTGGAGCGAACTGGCGCGGTCGCTCGGCGCGAAGGTCACAATGCGCCGACTCGGCCGGTGGCCCCACAAGCAGGCGTTACTTGTGTTGGAGCGAGCGTAGGCGTCTCTCATGAGAGCCGTTATAGATCCCCTAAAAACGAACGACCCCGAAAGAAGGTGAGTTGCCGACGGGCGTACTGCCGCGTCCGAAGCTGGATGCGCGAGACCGCCTCTGGGAGCGTGGTTTGCCCGAGCGCCACGTCGGCCATCTCGCGGTACCCAATGGTGCGTAGCGGCTCCAACAGCGGCGATACGCCCTCGCGTAGCAGCCCGACGACCTCGTCCAACCATCCGGCATCAACCATCGCCTCTACCCGGCGGTTGATGCGCTCGTCCATCACGTCGAGCGGCGGCGCAAGCAGTTCTACCTCGTAAGCAAACGCGGGCACGGAGCGCTGTCGCTGCCAAACGGAAAGCGGCGTTCCCGACGCTTCGTAGACCTCCAATCCACGCAATACCCGCATCGGGTTCGACACGTCGATTCGCGAAACCAGTTCGGGATCAAGACGCTGCAGCTCGGCGACGAGCGGCGGCAAGCCCTCCTCGGTGAGCCGTGTCGCAAGGGTGTTTCGCACGCGCTCAGGCACGTCGGGCATCTCGGCGATCCCGTTCTTGAGCGCACTCAGGTAGAGCGTCGAACCGCCAGCAACGATAGGCACTCTTCCACGGTTCAGTATCTCGCAAATCCTTGTTTCGGCTTCGCTTGCGAACCGTCCGGCCGAGAACGGTTCCCCCAGATTCCGCTCGTCGATGAAGTGGTGCGCCACACCTTTCCGTTCGTCTGCCGTGGGTTTGGCCGTGCCGATGTCAAGGCGACGGTACACGCACCGACTGTCGGCCGAGATCACTTCGCCGCCGCGTTCCAAGGCCGCTTCGATGGCTCGCTTGGTCTTGCCGGAAGCCGTTGGCCCGACGATCATGCGGATGCGCGGGGTAGGCTTAGGCATCGCGCTTCCCCCAAGGCTGTATTACGTCGCCGTGCAAGAACAGCATTGCGCCCAGCACCGAAAGGATGTTCGTCACCAGAAAAAAGACGGCCTCTTCCACGGGCAAACCGAACGGGTCGAGATCAAACGAATACCGGTTGGAGATGTCCCAGATGCCGTTGGCAATGGCGTAGCGGTCGGCGAACCAGAGGTAGAGCGTGGCGGGGACGATTGCTCCGAGCACCGCGCGTCGCCAGGCCCAGAAGTGATGGCCAGCGTAGAACCACAGTCCAGAAACGACCGGCATGGCCCACGCCAGGATCAGCCCAAGGTAGGTGCCGTGGTCGTCGGATTGCGCAAGCAAGTAAACTCCAAAGACGGCGATAATAGCCGCTATTGACCCTCCCAGGCTTCGAATCAGCGCATTGTCATCCACGACCCACTGCGAAGCACGCATGGCACCTCCGGTGGGGGAGGGGACAGGCGGCACGCGCTCCAAAATGCGGTACAGCAGCAGGCCAACAAGCAGCGGTTGCAGCAGGAAGAAGAGGTATTCCTCGATCGGAACGTATCCGAGGGTTCCAACCACACGCCCGGTGCCGTAGCCCCATACGCCGCGCCACACGAGGTAGTTGTCCCACGGCGTGGTCCATACGAGCGCAACCAGGCAGGTGAGCGCAAGCGCCCACCGCGCCCGCGGCCCGCCGACGCCACCCAGAGGGGGCCGACGCATCCACACCAGCATCACGATGGGCGGGAGGATCCATGCGAGCAAAAAGGCGAAATACGACACCGATTAGCGCAGTTTGTCGAGGGCTTTGAGAACGACGCCCGCGGCGTTTCGCCCCGATGCGCCCATGATTCCACCGCCGGGATGGGTGCTCGCTCCGGTCAAAAACAGTCCTTTGACGTGCGTTTGGTAGCCCGACATGCCAAGGAGCGGACGGGCGCAGAACATTTGATCGAGGGTCATTTCGAGGTGCATGACGTTGCCGCGCCGCAAGCCGAGTTCGCGTTCCAGCCACAACGGATGCTGGAAGAGCGAACCCACGACGTTTTCGCGGGTGCCCGGCGCATAACGCTCGAACACGTCCAGAAAACGGTCTGCAACCGAAGGTCCAATCGCATCCCAGGATGCACCGCCGGCCAGTTCGTACGGGAAATATTGGCCCCAAAGCCACAGCACTTCGCCGCCGAGGGGCGCGAGCGAATCGTCTACGGCGGAGAAGGACATGGCCACAAGCGGCGGATCGCTCGCGGGGCGGCCGGACAAATATTCGCCGTAGGCCGCGCCGATGTGCTCGATGCTGGGGCAGAGCAGGCCAAGTCCGGTTCGCGCCGCAAGATTGTCGTCAGGGTCGGGCGTTACGGCGTACTGTACAGGTTTAGATAGGGCAAGTCGCAGAATCGCGCCAAAGCCGTTCCCGACACGCAGGTTTCGAGCTTCGGGGGGACGGAAGGCTTCGGGAAGAAGGCATGTGAGCGTGTCCACGGCGTGCGTTCCCGCCACGACGGCCCGCGCCGTGATCGCCTCTCCAAGTGCCTGAACCCCCTCTATGCGCCCGTTATTGCTCACTAAAATCGCAGAAACTGGCGTATCCGTAAAGACCAGTCCGCCATGGTCTTCGATCATCCGGCGCAGTGCTACGGTCAGCATCCCTGAGCCGCCACGCGGGCGGGCAATGCCGCCTTCGTGGTAGAGCGGGTGCCAGAGCAAAAACGGGCTGCCCATCGGCTCTGACGGTGGAGGGCCGGACTGCGCGGCCATCCACGAGAGGGCTGCGCGTATTTTGGGCTCGCGGAAGTAGTGCGCCGCGACTTCGCCGTAGGGACGGAGAATAAACTGCAACGCTTCTTTCCACGGCAACGCGGTGGACGTTCCGCGTCGCATCGTCCTCCCGATGTTGAGCGGGCTGGGAGTTTGCAAAAATACGTCTTTTACCGTATCGGAGAAGGGTTTCCAGTCGTTGATGAACCGCCGGTACGCATCGCCTTCGCCGTATTGCCGTTCGAGCAGGTCGCACGTCTCGTCCACCGAACGCCGGATCGTAAAGTGGTCGCCGTCTTCAAACGGGGCAAAGAAAAGCGGGTCGAGGTCTATGTATTTAAGGCCGTAATCCTGCAAACCAAGCTCCTCAACCACCGGCGTGAGGCGAATCAGGATGTGCGCCGATCCGCCAAGATCGAACCGATAGCCGGGTACATAGGCATCGGAAGTGGCTACGGCTCCGCCGACCATAGAGCGCTTCTCGAACACGCCAACACGATGGCCAGCTTTGGCAAGATATGCGGCACAAACCAGTGCGTTGTGGCCCGCGCCTACGACAATCGCGTCAAAGTCTGCCATTGTGATGCCGTTATTGATTCACACTTCCACTCGCCATGCGCGAACCGTAGATAACCCCGCGTGCGGCAAAGGTTCGATGAAAGAACTCCGGAAATCCGGGACGACGCCCGGCAGACCAGATGCATCCGGGCCCTCCCAAGTCGTTTCAGGAATCATTTCCGATAATTTATAGTTATCGGAATAAACGCATCAAAATCTCCCGGCCCATGGCTTATGCCTCAGCTTCTCGCGCCGTACTCGTTCGCTCCTCTGATGCCGAACAGGCTCTCGCCGCTGCCACCAATGCCCGAGCCGCCGAACAGGCCGAGCGGTTTCTTGCCAAGTCCAAAGCCCCGAATACGGTTCGTGCCTATACAGCCGACTGGAAGCACTTCGCGGAATGGTGTACCGATGCGGCCCGTCATTCGCTGCCCGCCACGCCTGAAACGGTCGCGCTCTACCTATCGGATCTCGCCGCCACACACAAAGCCTCGACGCTTCGCCGGCGGCTTACGACCATTGGGAAAGCGCACGAGCTGGACGGCTACGACAATCCGACGCGCCACAGTCTCGTCCAGGACGTCTTCGACGGCATTCGTCGCGAGCTCGGCTTTCTCCAGCACGGCAAGACGCCGCTGCTTTCCGACGATATTCGCGCCCTGCTCGACGTGCAGCCTGGCGATTTAACCGGCCTTCGAAATCGATCTTTAATCCTCGTAGGATTCTCAGGGGCCTTTCGGCGCTCGGAGTTGATTGGGATTGCAATAGCAGACATTCAATGGGTCCCTGATGGCCTCATCGTTCTGGTACGCCGCTCCAAAACCGACCAACACGGCGAGGGAATGAAAAAGGCCATTCCTTACGGACAGCAGCCGGAAACCTGCCCGGTTCGCAGCCTTCGTGCCTGGCTCGATGCGCTCGGCGAAACATCTGGCCCCGTCTTTCGCAGCATCACCAAGACCGGGCGCATCTCCGACCGAGCGCTCTCCGACCGCTCGGTTGCCCTCATTATCAAGGAATCGGCGCTCAAAGCTGGACTTGACCCTACGTTGTACGCCGGTCACAGCCTTCGGTCGGGATTTGCAACCCAAGCAGCCATTTCTGGTGCGAGCGAGCGCTCGATCATCCGGCAAGGAGGATGGGCCAGCGAGAAAATGGCGCGCCGCTATATCCGGGACGCCTCCCTCTTCCGGGACAATGCTGCCGATTCCCTTGGGCTTTGAGAGGGGCAATAACGGAATCATATTTCCGTCATAGTGCGTCGTCGAGAGATCATCAACACCGCCACATATCCGGCCAGCATCAACGCCACGATGCCGCTCCACCGGCTCGACCGAGCCGGTGCCTGCATCGCCCGAAGGCCAACACCTTTAGGAACGGTAAGCGCGGCGGCTTCTACAGCCATCACCTGCTGCACGGCAAGCGCCGTATCCGCCTGCGGCACCCACACCATCATTCCCTGCCCCACCGGCAGCGCCGCAACCACGGCCTCGCCGTCGCCAAGGTCGTTCCACAACGGTGACGCCAGCCGGTAGTCGTGCCCCCGAAAGGCCAGCGAGATTTCGCCCGTTTCGGCATCGTACGTTACCCGCTCCGGGTTGATGAGGCGGTTGGTCAGGTCTGATTCTTTCAGTAGCTGCTTCGAGAACCCACTCCGAAGCAGCTACGCCGCCCCCGAGAAGAGCAGTACCAACAGCGCCGTCAGCGCCCAACGCGCCCACGACGGCAGCCCGCGCCGCGCTTCCTCAGCGGCCCGTCCGGCTCTCACACGCTCTGCCCGCGAGACACCAAGCGGCCTCACGCCACCGCCTCCGGCTGGGCCGTGAGGCTTTCTTCGGTTTCGGCGTTGAAGAGATGCAATTTGTCTGGCTGGGCGTAGAGCATCACGGCATCCCCGGATTTAACCGGCTGCGGATCAACCCGTGCCACAAGGCTTTGCGGCCCGGCTTTGGCATAAAGGACAACCTCATTGCCCATCGGCTCGGCCAGTTCAACCTCGGCGGGGATGCCGGGTTGGTCTTCGAAGAAGGGCGAGAGGGCGAGGTGCTCCGGCCGCACGCCCGCCACCACCCGCACGCCCGGCGTCGTGCCCGCGCCGATGCCCTCTGGAATGGGCAGCTCGAATCCCGCGTCGGCCACAAACGTGCGTTCGTTTTGCAACGTACCGTCCACAAAGTTCATCGCCGGACTGCCGATGAAGCCCGCTACGAAGCGGTTGGCTGGGTGGTCGTACAGGTGCAACGGGCGGTCGATCTGCTGGATCACCCCGTCCTTCATCACCACGATGCGGTCGCCCATCGTCATCGCCTCCACCTGGTCGTGCGTCACATACACCATTGTCGCGCCGAGTTGGCGGTGGAGTTTCGATATTTCCGTGCGCATCTGCACGCGCAACTTGGCGTCGAGGTTGGAGAGGGGTTCGTCGAAGAGGAATACCTGCGGCTTCCGGACGATGGCGCGCCCCACCGCCACGCGCTGCCGCTGCCCGCCGGAAAGCTCCTTCGGCTTGCGATCCAGCACCTTGTCCAAGCCAAGGATGGTTGCGGCTTGACGCACGCGCTGGTCAATCTCGGCCTTGTCGAACTTGCGCAGCTTCAACCCAAATGCCATGTTGTCGTAGATCGACATGTGCGGGTAGAGCGCGTAGTTCTGAAAGACCATCGCAATGTCCCGGTCCTTCGGTTCCACATCGTTCATGCGCCGGTCGCCAATCACAAGGTCGCCCGACGAGATCGATTCGAGGCCCGCGATCATGCGCAGCGTCGTGGATTTGCCGCAGCCCGATGGGCCTACGAGCACCACAAACTCGCCGTCGGCGATCTCGAACGATGCGTCTTGAACGGCCTCGTAGCCGTTGTCGTACACCTTGCGAATATGGTCGAGCAGAACGCGGGCCATCAGAAAAAGGAGCTTGCGCGAAAGGGCGGTGAAGGGCAGCAAGATAGGCACTTCCGAACGCAATCGAGGTACCTTTTTAGCCTCCGGCCAAGGGCTGCTGACTTCGCGTGCGGCTGGCGGCCACCGTAGCCAGCAGCCTGTAGTATGCTCATGCCGTTCCGACCGCTTTGCCTCAACGCCCTCTATCCAGGCCACGACCGTGGTCTTGCGGCCGACGTGCTCGTCGCTCGAGCACTTGGTGGACGGGCGCTGGCCGTATGCACGAGCCTTGTTGTGGCTGGCGGAGGGCGGGTGACGGACGTGCTCGAAGTGCCTTCCGACACCGTGGCCGCACAACTTGAGCACCTGCTTGCCACGGATGCACCCACGGGGGTCAAGATTTCCATCGTGGGTCAAGCGCAAAGCGTCGACGCCGCACTTGACCTGCTCCGGGGCGTTTCGTGCGGGCCGGTGGTGCTCGACGTGACGCTCTCCGGCCCCGAGGGCGAAGACCTCGCCGACGGACGCGTCCGCGAGGCGCTGGTGGCGCGGTTCGCCGAGGCCTCCGTCGTGACGATGCGGGCAGTCGACGCTGCACTCGTGGCCGGGATGGAAATTCAAACCCTCGAAGATGCGCAGGTCGCCGTACAGCGGCTGCACCTTCGCGGGGCGCAGGCCGTAGTGCTTCGCCTGCCTCCCCTGCCCGCCACGGCTGCCGAAGCCGGAGGCGACGGAGCCACGCCCGACCCGTTCCGCGCTGCACTCGCCTTCGACGGCAACGACTTCTCGCTCGTTGAAACGCCCGACGTGCTCGGCGGCGACAACCTCGCGGGCGCATCGAGCGCGTTCACGCTGGGGCTGCTGCGCGGCTTAACAGGCGGTCAGCCGCTCGTTCCTGCCGTGCAGCGGGCCGCCGCGTTCGCGTTTGAAGCCGTTCGTCGGGGGGGCGAAGTTTCGCCGGGCGACGCCCCGGCGTATCTTAACGCCGCCCACCTGCTGTTCGACCAGTAGCCGATCTCTCACCCGATCCCCTTGTGCGATGCTCCGCGAAAAGCCCAAAGCCACCATCTACGACGTGGCCGCCAAAGCAGGCGTCGCCATCTCGACTGTCTCGCGGGTACTCAACAACTCGTCGGACGTGTCCGACGCCACCCGCGCCAAGGTCAATGCCGCCATCGAGGCGCTCCAGTTTCGGCCCGACCGTACCGCCAAGAGCCTCGCTCAGAAGGGCGTGCAAACGATCAGCGTGGCGCTCCCGTCGTTCACAACGCCATTCCACAACGAATTCTTGAAGGGTGTTCGGCAGGCGTTACGCGGCTCCGGTTTTGACTTGCTTCTCTCCGACCTCGGCTCCACCGACCCACACGCCACACTGCTGCGCTTTCTCGAACGGGGTGCGGTGGACGGCCTCGTGCTCGTAGGCATGCCGGTAGACGACACGCTTGCCGCCGAACTGCGTGCCCTTCGCGCACCCGTTGTGCTCGTCGGCTACGCCTCCGACGGCTTTGATGCGTACGTCTGGGACGACGAGGCCGGGGCGTACGCCGCGACCAAGCATCTGCTGAAAAACGGACGCCGCCGCATCGGCATGATCCGGGCACATTCCGAGAGCGAGTTCACCTCAGACCGCATCGCCGGATACCAACGCGCCCTCGCCGAGGCAGGAATTGCCTTTGACGCTACGCGGATTGTCCGGGGCGAAACGGAGAAGCACGCTGGATTTAGCGAAGAGGCCGGATACGAAGCACTCCAAGCGCTGCTGGCCGTCCACCCCGACACCGACGCCGTGTTTGCCAGCGCCGACGTGCTTGCCTTTGGGGCATGGGCAGCGGCCAAAGACGCCGGTCTTCGCGTGCCCGAAGACCTTGCCATCGTTGGGTACGACGACGTGAAAGTGAGCCGGTACATCGGCCTGTCGAGCATCGACCAGAGCATCCTGGAAGCCGGCAAGACCGCCACTGAGCGCTTGCTGGCACGCGTGCAGGGCGAACTGCGCGGCGTACCCGCAGAAACCGTCCACCTCTCGCCGACCCTGATCGTCCGTGGCAGCAGCGGAAGCGAGTAGCGGATGGAGTGTGGTGCAAAAGCAACCTCGTGATCCTAAAGTCAAGCCTTTATGCCCGAACTGCTGACGACCAATTGGCCGCTCCCCGGACGGTACCAAGGCAAGGTACGCGACACCTACCGCCTCGACGACGACCGGCTCTTGCTCGTCACCACCGATCGCATTTCGGCGTTCGACTGCGTATTCGCGGAGGGCATTCCGTACAAAGGACAAGTCCTCAACCGCCTCGCCGCCCACTTTTTCCACGCCACCGAGGACGTCGCGCCCAACGCCCTGCTTGCCGTGCCGCACGGCAACGTTGCCGTGCACCGCCGCGCCGACGTGCTGCCCTTCGAGTTCGTGGTGCGTGGTTACCTTGCCGGACACGCACTACGCACCTACGCCGCTGGAGGGCGCACGCTCTGCGGTGTGGCCCTGCCCGGCGGTCTGCGCCCGCACGAACGCCTTTCCGCGCCGATCCTTACGCCCGCCACCAAAGCCGCCGAGGGGCACGACGAAGACATCGCCCGCGCCGACATCGTGGCACGCGGCCTTCTCGACGCAGCCACGATGGACGAAGCCGAAGCCATGGCTATGGCCTTGTTCGCCCGTGGAACGGCACTGGCTGCCGAGCGCGGGCTGCTCCTCGTAGACACCAAGTTTGAGTTCGGACGTCTTCCCGACGGGCGGCTGGTCGTTGTCGACGAGATGCTCACGCCCGATTCGTCGCGGTACTACTACGCCGACGGCTACGAAGCACACCTGGCAGCAGGCACGACACCGCGTCAGCTCTCGAAGGAGTTCATGCGCGAGTGGCTGCTCGAAAACGGCTTTTCCGGACAGGCCGGGCAGCCGATCCCCACGCTACCCGACACGCTCCGTGCGGACGTGTCGGCACGGTACATCGAGTTGTACGAAGCGCTCATCGGCGAGGCGTTCATACCCGACGAGCGCCCCGTGGCCGAAACCGTCGAGGCGCTCGTCTAATCGGCCGCGCGCTCAGCCGTTGATGACGGCCTGAATCGCCTCAAAATTCGGCTGCTGGCCCGCATTGTCGAGCACCTCGGCGTACCGAAGCATGCCGTCGTCGCCCACCAAAAACGCCGAGCGCTTAGCGATACGGTCGAGCTTCATTGGGGTGAAGTCGTGGTCGTACTTCGTGCCGTAAGCCTTCGCTACCTCGCCGTCGTGATCCGAGAGCAGCGGAAAGCGCAGCATGTTCACCTTGTGGAACTCGGCGAGGGCAAACGGCGAGTCCGTGGAGATGCCGACCACGTTCACACCCGCGTTGGCGTAGCGGTCGAGGTCGTTCGAAACGTCGTTCAGCTCCGTCGTGCAGACGCTGGTGAAAGCGCCGGGAAAGAACAACAGCAGCGTTTGGCCGGGCTGGTCGGCGAGCGACCACGGCTGCTTGTCGTGGGTGTAGAGGGAGATCGCGGGAGCGGAGTCGCCTGGTTGCAGCATTTTTTTGGTGGGCAATAACGGGTTCTGAGGGGCATCAACGGAAACGCAGCACGCGTAGCGGGTCGGTCTTGGAGGCAAACCGAGCCGGGAGCCACGCCGCCACCACGCACAGCACCACCGTCACCACCGCAACGATCACGAGATCAAGAGGCTCCACATCTACAGGCGCTCGGTCGAGAAAGTACGCCTCTGCCGGGAGTCGGATCACCCCAAATCGGTGCTGTACCGCTGCAAACGCTACGGCCAGCACCGTCCCGATGGCCGTTCCAACAAGGCCGATCGACAGTCCCAAGCGCAAGAACACCCGCCGGATCATCTTGCCCGACGCGCCCATCGAGGCGAGGATGCCCATGTCCGGGGCCTTCTCCAGTCCAAACATCAGCAGCACACCGACGATGTTGAACGCCGCCACAATTACAATCACCGAGATCACCACCGGCACGATGCTTTGCTGCAGTCGCACCCACGCAAACAGGCTCCCGTAGATCTCGTAAATGGAGCGGGCTTGCAAGTTGGTCGGCAGCAATTTCTGCACGAGCGCTACCGTCTGCGGCGCATCCTGGACATTCGCGAGCATGAGGTCGTAGCGGCTCACCGCGCCGTCGGGCAGGCTAAGCAAACCGCGGGCCGTCTCTATGTCTGCAAATACATACACGTCGTCGAAGTCGGCAAGGGCGGTTTCGTAGATACCTGCCACATGAAACGCCTTGAAGCGGCTGGCCTCCCCCAATCCCATTTGTCCGGGGGACGGGAGCGTAATGCCGACCACCTGATCGCCCACCTTCAGCCCCAGCTGCCGCGCCAGCCCCTTGCCCACCACCACGCCCGGCCGCCCTTGAGCGTCGGAGGCAAAGGAAAACGTGCCGTCGGACACACTCCGGGCCAAGTACGGCGGTGGCGATTCCACGCCCCAAATGGAAACCCCTTCGGTTTGTTGTTCGCTGCGGCGCAGGAGGATGAAGTCCAAGACCGCCGGAGACACCTGCGTCACGCCAGGCACCACGCCGAGCGCGGCGGCGTCGAGCGCATCGGGCAGAATCGGTGCATCTTGAAGGTTTTCAACTTGAATGTGCGCACCAAAGCCGATGATCTTCTGCTCGATTTCGCCGCGAAACCCGCGCACAATGGCCAGCGCCAGCACGAGCGCGGCCACGCCGAGCGCCACCCCACCCACTGCGATGTAGAGCACGGCGTGGAGGAAGCGCTCGCCCTGCTGCCCGGAAGTGCCTCGGAGGTAGCGGAGCGCCAAAAACCGGGAGAACATGGCGTCAGGAGGCGTGACGGGGTGCAAAGCGCAAGGAGCCAATCGCTCCAACCGCCAGAATAGCTGCGAATAACATCCAGAAGAGCCTCCGATCGTGCAGCACACCGGGGCGCTCTACGCGTGGGGGCGTGCGGGCGGTAGAAAATACGCCATTCGCCCTACCGCTGCGCGTTCAGCACCCGTACCAGTGCTTCAATCATCCGTCGCTGCACCTCGGTGTGCCCGTGCTGCGCCTCGACGTTGGCGTATCGTTGCCCACGTCGTGCCGCCAAGACCGAGAGCGAGCCGTCGTCGGTGACCGTCTCGGGATGTTGCAACACCACGTTGAACCGCTCGGCCACCAACGCGTCGTAAAGCGGTCGGTCGGTGACGAAAAAGAAGTCGTCGGGGTCGCCGCTGGGCGTCAAATGCACCGCCGCAGCATCGGCGGCGTACTCCGCGCCGGGCAGGTACGAGCGGGCCGAATAGTTGGCGTCGGTGTTGTTGTGCAACGTCACAATCGTCGTGGCGTCGGCCGCACCGGCCAGCACAAGCAAGGTGTCGGCGAACGCCCGTACGTCGCGAAGCATCGCCGTATCCATCCGCGAGAGCCGCGTGAGCGAGAGGGCCGCGCCGGCATCGGTAAAGATGCGGTTGGGATCGACGGTGAACGTCTCCGCGCCGCGCCGAATGCTGAGGTTGCGCGCGCCCGTGTGCTTCACCTCGGTGATACGGGCGGGCACGCGAGCCAGCGCGATCAGGGCTGCTTCCATCGACGTGTTCTCGTCGTCGTGAACGTTGATCACCACCAGCGGCGTACGTCGGTCGGCGGGTGCAGGGAGTGCCGCGGGGGCACGGCGCGTGCCGGGGCGCGGGCTACGGTGGGCAGACCCTTGTCCGGTCGTGTGCGTGACGATGCGAAACGGCGAGTCGGCTATCGCTACCGTCGTCTCGGCGGACACTCCGGGTGGAGCGGGACGCGACTGGGCACACGCACCGCCCGAAACAGCGGCAGCGGCAAAGACAACGGCGGTACAGCGGAGAAAAGGCATAGCGTGTGGTAGATTGCAGACGAACCCGAACGGAAGCAAGATACCCCGATGCCCCTCCAAGACCCGCTGTCGCTCGTCGCCTTCCTGCTTGCCTTGGTGGCGGGGATTTTCTACCTCAGCCGTATCCAACGTCTGGACAAGCTGTTTGCGTTTGTCCCGCCGGTGCTGTGGTGCTACTTCGTGCCGATGCTGCTCACCACGTTCGGCATCCTGCCGCCGTCGTCGCCGGTGTACGACTGGATGTCGGGCTACGGGCTGCTCGTGGCCCTGTTCCTGCTCATGGTCACGTCCGACGTGCGGGCGATTCTTCGCCTTGGCCCCCGCGCGGGGCTGATGATGCTGGCCGGAACGATCGGCATCGTGATCGGCGGCATCGTGGCGTTCAGCCTGTTCAAAGGGCTGCTCCCCGCCGATGCATGGATGGGCTTCGGTGCACTTTCGGGGTCGTGGATCGGCGGAACGGCCAACATGGTGGCCGTGAAAGAAGGCCTCGGCGCGCCCGACAGCGTCCTCGCCCCGATCATTGTGGTCGATACGGTGGTCGGGTACGGCTGGATGGGGCTTTTGCTCTTTCTATCCCGCTACCAACACCGCTTCGATGCGTGGACGAAGGCCGACCCGGCGCTGCTGGCCCGCCTCGAAACCACCGACTTTGGGATGACCGAACGACGTCCGACTACCACCGCCGATTTGGCCATCATCGTCGGTCTGGCGCTTGGCGTCGCCGTGGCCACCAAGCTGCTGTCGGCCCATATTCCAACGCTGGACGTCTCCTGGGGCGGACGCGACGTGACGATCATCAGCCGGTCGACGTGGGCGATTCTGCTCGTTGTGACGGCAGGGCTTACGCTTTCGTTCACGCCCGTGCGCAAGCTCGACGAGGTCGGTGGCTCGGCGGTGGGCAACTACGCGCTCTACGCGCTGCTGGCCACCATCGGTGCCCAAGCCGATTTGGCCAAAGTCGCTGAGTTTCCCGCCTACATGCTCGCCGGAGCGCTGTGGCTATCCATCCACGTTGGGGTGATGGTTCTCGCCGCAAAAATGCTGCGTGCGCCGCTGTTCCTGCTGGCCACCGGCTCCATGGCCAACGTCGGCGGGGCAGCGAGCGCCCCCATTGTGGCCACCACCTACCACCGCACCCTCGCGCCGGTGGGCCTCGTGATGGCCGTGGCGGGGTACATCCTCGGCATCTACTTCGGCTTCCTCACCGCCAACATCCTCGGACTCATTGCGGGCCGATAACGGCGGGGAAACCTTGCGGGGTTATCGATGTTGCCATTTGGCATTCTTCGAAACAGCCAAATGGCAACATCGACCTATTACCCCGGCGTCCGAACGCTTGGTTTGCGCTCGAAGAATGCCCTTGCTGCTGCTGAGGCCGTCCAGCAAGGGTTGTCGCCCGATACGCCGCTTCGATTGGCCAACGTGCTTGGCGTTTCGTTGTCCGTAGTGGGCCACGCAGTCCGGCTTGCCCCTCGTACGCTGGCCCGCCGCAAAGCGCAGCAGGAACGGCTGAGCGTGGACGAATCGGAGCGGGTGTTGCGCGTGGCGGCGCTCTACGAGCAAGCGGTTGCTGTTCTGGGATCGCCGGAGGCAGCCCAGCGGTGGCTGGTCGCCCCCCTTCCCGTATTCGAAGGACGCTCCCCGCTTTCCTTGGTCGGCACCGAGATCGGCGCGCGCGAGGTGGAACGGCTGCTCGGACGCCTTGAACACGGCGTGTTCTCGTAACGATGGAAGACGTACCGGGTCTGCTCCGCGTCTGGCGAATCACCAAACCGGCCTACGTCAAGACGGCCTTCGACGGGCGCGGAGCGTCGGACTTTGGCGGGCGCTGGAATCCGGCGGGCACGCCGATGGTCTACACCGCCGAGGCGCTGTCGCTGGCGGCGCTCGAACTGCTCGTCCACCTCGACGCCGAGACCGTTCGGACGATGCCCTACATGGCGATTCCCGCGTTGCTTCCGGTATCGTCGGTGGAAACGCTGCCCCTAAACGATCTGCCCGACGGCTGGAACGCGGCGTCTGCCCCCGTTGCCCTCGCCGAGTTGGGGCGACGCTGGGCTGCATCTGGGCAAAGTCTCGCGCTGCGTGTGCCGAGCGCCATCGTCCCGGTCGAACGAAACGTGCTCGTCAACCCCGCGCACCCGCGTATGCCAGAGATGCAAACCGGCGAGCCTCAGCCGTGGCTGTACGACGCCCGCCTCGTCAAGAGGGCGTAGCCGCGAGCGATTCGGCGTCTGCAATCATTCGCTCGATGAGGTCGAGGCCGCCGTTCCAGAACGATGGGTCTTGCAGATCGACGCCGAGCTTGGCCACGAGCACATGCGGGTAGTCGCTGCCGCCAGCGCGGAGCAGGTCGAGGTAGGCGTCGGCCCATGCAGCCTTGTCCGACGCCGCCTCGTAGCGGGCGTAGAGCGCGAGCACGAGCAGTTCGCCGAAGGCGTAGGCGTAGACGTAGCCGGGCGTGTGGAGGAAGTGCGGGATGTAGCTCCACCAGCGGCGGTAGTGCTCGCCCAGCGCCACGCTGTCGCCGTAGAGCGCGGTTTGCGTCGTCATCCAAAGCTCACCGAAGCGGTCGGCGGAGAGCTCGCCCTCGGCGCGGCGGGCCGTGTGGATAGCGTGCTCGAAGCGGTTCATCGACACCTGCCGGAAGACCGTCGCCATCGTGTCGTCGAGTTTGGCGACCATCAGCGCGAGGCGTTCCTTCGGATCGTCGAGGGTTTGAAGCAGCCGCTGGTAGGTCAGCATCTCCCCAAACACCGACGCGGTTTCGGCGGTGGTGAGCGGCGTGTCGGCGTGGAAGACGCCTTGTTCGCGGGCGAGGTACTGGTGGAGGCCGTGGCCGAGTTCGTGCGCCAGCGTCTGGACGTCGCGGACGCGCCCGGTGAAGTTCATCAGCACATACGGATGGGCGCTGGGCACGGCGGAGTGCGAGAACGCGCCGCCACGCTTGCCGACCGCCGCCGGGGCGTCGATCCACCGCTCGTCGAAGAAACGGGCCACCACCTGCCCTGCCTTTGGTCTGAAGGCTTTGTAGGATGCAATAACGGATTCTTTGGCCGCCTCCCACGACCACTCGCCCGACGCCTGCGGCAGCGGCGCATACCGGTCGTAGTCGGCCATCTCCTCCACGCCGAGCAACCGCGCCTTCAGCCGGTAAAACCGCTGCGCCAAGTCGTAGCGGGCCGTCACGCTTGCCACCAGCGCCTCCACAACGGCATCGTCCACTTCGTTGCTCGCGTTTCGCGCCGAAACCCATGTGTCGAAGCCGCGCAGCGCATCGTGCTCGGCCTTGTCGAGCAGCACGGTGTTGAAGACGTAGGCAAGGGTGGGCGCAAGCCGTTCCAGCCCGGCGGTGAGGGCCTCGGCAGCGTCGCGGCGGAGGCTTCGGTCGTCGCTATGAAGCTTGGCCAGCACGTCGGTTTCGCTCATCGTCTCGCCGCGCAGCTCGAACGTGGCCGCCGCCAGCGCTTGGTCGAAAAAGCGCGTCCACGCGCCGCGCCCGGTGAGGTCGGCGGTAATCAGCACGCGCTCTTCCTTCTCGGACAGGACGTGCCGCCGCCGTTCGGTCTGGACTTCGAGGTAATGCCGGTAGCGGGCCATCTCCGGAGCGTCGTAGCGCCGCCGCGCCGCGTCCTCGTCCAGCGCCGCCCACTCGACCTCCACAAAAACCAACTGCCGCGAGAACGTAGCGTAGGCCTCCTTCACCTCTTGGAGCAGCGCCCCGGCGTCGGCGTCGAGGGTGTTGGTCGCCCACGCCAGAAACGCATAGGTGTAGGCCCGCCCCATCGCGTCGTGGACGGCTTCGAGCCGCTGAAAGAACGCCGCCAGCTCGTCGGTGGCGAGCGTCGCCAAGCGCCCCGCAAACGCGGCTTCCAGCGCCGACGCCTCGTCCAGCGTGCGGGCAAGGTCGGTGCGAAGGGCATCGGGGGTGGCGTAGAGGTGGGACAAGTCCCAGCGGACGTCTTCGGCGAGCATGGTAAATCGGAGGAAAATCCCGTACGCGCAAGGCAAACGGTACGGTTCAATCTTGGCCGTGGTTCGTGCGCGACGGCGTCAGCGGCCCGCGTAGTTGGGCGCTTCTTTCGTGACGGTGACGGTGTGCGGGTGGCTCTCGCGCAGGCCCGCGCCGGTGATGCGCACGAACCGCCCGTTGGCCTGCAACTCCTTGACGCTGCGGCTTCCGGTGTAGCCCAGCGCCGCCCGCAGGCCGCCCACCATCTGGTAGACGACTTCCGCGAGCGTTCCGCCGTAGGGCACGCGCCCTTCGATGCCTTCGGGGACGAGCTTCTTAACATCGTCCTCTACGTCTTGGAAATAGCGGTCTTTCGACCCCGCCTGCATCGCGCCGAGGCTGCCCATCCCCCGGTAGGATTTGAACTTGCGCCCGTCGAGCAGGATGGTTTCGCCCGGCGACTCTTCCACCCGCGCAAACGCTCCGCCCAGCATCACGCTCGACGCGCCCGCCGCGAGCGCCTTCGGCAGATCGCCCGTCTGCTTGATGCCGCCGTCGGCAATGACCGGCACGCCCCGGCTGGCGGCAGCCTCGGCGCAGTGCAGCACGGCCGTGAGCTGCGGCACGCCCACGCCCGCCACGACCCGCGTGGTGCAAATCGACCCCGGCCCCACGCCCACCTTCACGGCGTCCGCGCCCGCGTCGATGAGCGCGAGCGTGGCGTCGGCGGTGGCCACGTTGCCCGCGATCACGTCGAGGTTGGGAAACGCGCTCTTGACCGCCGCCACGGCCCGGAGCACGCCCGCGCTGTGGCCGTGGGCGGTGTCGAGCGTCACCACGTCCACCCCGGCCTCCACGAGCGCCGTCACGCGGGCTTCGAGGTCGGCGGTCACGCCCACCGCCGCGCCCACTCGCAGCCGCCCGTGCTCGTCCTTGCACGCATTCGGGTGGCGTTTTTTCTTCTGGATGTCCTTGAACGTGATGAGGCCGAGCAGCCGCTGGTCGTCGTCCACGACGGGCAGTTTTTCGATCTTGTGCTGCTGGAGGATGCGCTCGGCGGCGGCGAGGGTCGTGCCGTGGGGGGCCACCACGAGCGGCGTCCCTGTCATCACGCGGGCCAGCGGCGTGCCGTTGTCGGTTTGAAAGCGCAGGTCGCGGTTGGTGACGATGCCCAGCAGAACGCCCTGCTCGTTCACCACTGGAATGCCGCCGATGGAGAACCGCGCCATCGTCGCCCGCGCCTCGCCAACCGTCGCCGACGGCGGCAGCGTGACGGGGTCGAGGATCATCCCGAACTCCGACCGCTTCACTCGCCGCACCTCGTCGGCCTGCCGTTCGAGCGGCATGTTCTTGTGCAGCATCCCGATGCCGCCCTCGCGGGCCAGCGCAATGGCCAGATCGGCCTCGGTCACCGTGTCCATCGCCGCCGACACGAGCGGGACGTTCAGCCGGATGCGCCGCGTCAGGTCGGTGGACGTGTCCACGTCGCGGGGCATCACTTCGCTGCGTGCGGGCACGAGCAGCACATCGTCGTAGGTGAGGCCTTCGTAGAGGATTTTGGAGGACATCGGACGGGTGGTTTCTACAAGATCGGGTGGATGCAACGCAGAAAAAAACCTGACAGGTTCACGAACCGGCCAGGTTGAGCCTCAGAGTTTGACGAGGCGGCGGAGGCGTTTGACTTCGACGGGCGTGAGCCGCCGCCACTTGCCGCGTCGGACACCTTCGGACGTCAGATCGGCGTAGCGGACGCGCTCGAGTTCCACCACCTCGTGGCCGAGCGCTTCCATCATCCGCCGGACAATGCGGTTGCGGCCCTCGTGCAGCAGCATACCCAGCTCGTGGTAGTCAGGCAGGGCGATGTAGCCAACGTTGTCGGGTGTAGCGGGGCCGTCGTCGAGCATCACCCCGGCCTTGAGCGCCTCAATGTCGTGCGGCTTGACCGTGTCGCGGGTGCGAATGCGGTAGTATTTCTTGACACCGTACGACGGATGAAGCAGTCGATGCGCCAACTCGCCGTCGGTGGTGAGCAGCAGCACGCCGGTCGTGTGCCGGTCGAGCCGTCCCACCGGAAACAGCGCTCCTTTCTCCGCCTCCGGAAGACCGATGAGGTCGAGCACCGTGGCGCGGCCTCGCTCGTCGTCTTTCGTGGTGATGAAGTCGTCGGGTTTGTTGAGCAGCAGGTAGAGGTGCTCGGTGGGCGTCACCGGGCGGCCGTTCACGGTCACCACGTCGCCGGGCTGCACCTGCACGCCCATTTCCGTCACGACGCGCCCATTTACCGCCACGGCCCCGGCGGCGATCATCTCGTCGGCCTTGCGACGAGCGGCGACGCCTGCGCGGGCGAGAAACCGGTTCAGCCGCATGGGCCCATCGATGGGCTGCGCGGTCGCGGCGGCACGGGCGTCGGTGCCGGCACGTCGGGGCGATGCGCCTTCGTAGCGCGGCGCGAATCGTTTGGCCTTCGGGTCACCGGCTTCTGGCGGCTGGCTTCTCGCCCTTGAACCTTGACCTTTGCCCGGCCGAGACCCCTCGGAGGTTGGGGAGAACGGGCCGTCGTCGTTGCGCCGGAAACGCGGCGGGCCGGAAGGGCCTTTGCGGCCTCGATGCGCTCCGTCGCCTTCGGGACGGTCTCGTTCCGAACGGAAGCCCTGCTCGCTGGGGTGCCCCCCACGCGGGCGTTCGTCGCTGCCGCGTCGCGGCGCGCCGTCGCTGTCGGACCGGCCCGAATCGGGGCGTTCGGAGCGAAAACGCGGCGGACCACCGCGCGGGTCGCCATCACGGCGAGCAGAAGAAGGGCGGCGGCGGTCAGGCATCGGGATCGGATGGTTCAGAAGGGCGAGCGTCAGACGGCGGCTCGTGGAGGGCGAGCAGCCGGGCGCGTTCGCGGTTAAAGGCTGGGTCGTTCAAGACCGACTCGATCTCGCGCAGCGGCGGCAGCGCATCCAGCGACGCAAGGCCAAAGGCGTCGAGGAATCCCGCCGTGGTGGCGTAGAGCGTCGGGCGGCCCACCGAATCGGCGCGGCCCGTCTCCTCGACGAGTTCGAGTTCGGCGAGGCGGCGGAGCGCGTAGTCCGAATCGACGCCACGCACAAAGTCCACCTCGGGTTTGGTGACGGGTTGGCGGTAGGCCACAACCGCAAGGGTTTCGAGCAGCGACGGCGAGAGCTTACGGCTGGCGGGCACGGGCGTCTCGCGGGAGGCGTCGAGCGTCGCCGCGAGATCGGCGCGGGTGGCGAGGCGGTAGCCGCCTGCCCAGTCGAATACGTCGAGGGCGCTGCCCTGCCCCTCCAGTCGCGCCCGAAGTCGCTCCACCGCCGCTTCCACATCGGAAGGGCGCACGTCGCGTCCCAGTCCTTGCGCGGCGCGGCGGGCGAGCACGGCCGTGGAGAGTGCCGACGGCGCTTCAAACAGCATCGCTTCCACGAGTCGGTCGAGGGCGGTGAGCGATTCGGCGATAGGCAGTTCCACAGAGCCGGGCGAAAACCCAAGGGGCGATGCCCCAAGGTACGGCTCAGACCGCCGCAGGCTCCACCTCCGACGGATCGGGCAAGGCGCTGGCCGCCGCTTCCACGAGAAAATCGTCACCGATGGCGGGGGCAAGGCGAATATACCCACGGCGTGCCCACTCCAGCACCCCCAGCAGCGAGGCCACCACGAACGGGCGCGGGGCGTGGGCGGTGAAGCGCTGGAACGACACCCGCGGCTCGCCGCCGAGCAGCCGCGACCGAAGCGCCGCGAGCGCCTCCGCCACCGACACCCGCACGCGGTTGACGGTGTGCGCCACCGGCTCGGGCAGCCGGGTGAGCACGCGCCTGAGCGCCCGAATGAGGTCGAGCCGGCTCAGGTGCAGCGCCGTGCTGTCCGTACCGGCCGCTGTCTCGGCGGCAACCGGGAGGGCAATAACGGACCTTGCGGCGTGCATCGCCCGCGCCATCTCCCGCTCGCGAAGCAGCGCCGCGGCCTCTTTGAAACGCATGTATTCCAAAAGACGCTCGACCAGCTCGGTGCGCGGATCGACCGGCTCCTCGCCGTCGTCGGCATCGGGGCGCGGCAGCAACGTCCGCACCTTGATGGAGATGAGCAGCGCGGCGAAGTAGATGAACTCGCCTGCCGCATCCAGGTCGACGACGGTCAGATGCCGCGTGTATTCCAGAAAATCGTCGGTGAGCTTGGCAATCGGGATGTCGTAGATGTCCAGCTCGTCCCGCTGCACAAAGAACAGCAAGAGGTCCATCGGCCCCTCAAAGTGAGGCAACGAAACGTCGTACATGGCTACAGGCGACGGGCGTCAGACCCATCCGAGGCAAGGTACGGCAGAACGAGCACCCTGACCGGGTGGCGATCAACGCTCAACCTTCTCGCGAAAGAACGCAGCGGTGGCGTCGAGGCCATCGGAAAGAGATACCTGCGGCGTCCATCCCAGCACCTTTTCCGACTTGGTAAGCTCGAGCACGCTGCGGCGCTGCTCGCCGGGCTTGGCCGGGCCGTACGTCTCGTCGGCGGTGCCGCCGGTGCGGGCGTTGAGTTCGCGGAAGAGCGTCACCACGTCGGTTTCGAGGCCCGTTCCCACATTGAATACGTCGCCGGGGCCGTCGTAGTCGAGCGCACGGCGGTTGGCCTCGGCTACATCCTTCACGTACACATAATCGCGGGTTTGCCGCCCGTCGCCGTTGATCGTCAGCGGACGGCCTTCGAGCATGCGTTCCGCGAAGATGGCGATCACGCCTGCCTCGCCGTGCGGGTTCTGGCGCGGACCGTACACGTTGCCGTAGCGCAGCGCCACCCACTTCATCCCGTACTCCTGCTCGTAGTAGTAGAGGTAGCGCTCGGTGACAAGCTTGGTGATGCCGTAGGGCGAGAGCGGACGCAGCGGGTCGGTTTCCTTCTGCGCCACGCCGTACGCCGGTTCGCCGTAGATCGCGCCGCCGGTGGAGGCGAACAGCACCTTGCCCACGTGTCCCTTTGCCGCCTCCATCAGGTTGAGAAAGCCGAGAGCGTTCACGTCGGCGTCGAACTTCGGATCTTCGACGCTCCGGCGCACGTCCATCTGCGCGGCCTCGTGCACAAGCATGTCGTACCCGCCCGTGCGGACGAGCGCGGCGGCTTCTTCGCTGCGGATGTCGTGGATGTGCAGCGGCACGCCGCCGGGCACGTTCTCCCGCTTCCCCGTCGACAGGTTGTCGAGCACCTCGACGTCGTGGCCGTCGGCAAGGAACGCTTCAACGAGGTGCGAACCGATAAACCCGGCCCCGCCGGTGATGAGAAGTTTCATCGAGGGTAGATAGCAGTGAGTGGTCTGAGGGTCAACGGCGAGGGATTGGTTTTGCCCCCAACGTGGAACGATGGATTCCCGCGAACGCGGGAATGACGAGATGGAAAGGCGTGTTGCCTTTCCCGCCGGGTGTACTCGCTCTGACAACCCCCGACGCTCCACGCCCTATCCTTCCTCGTCCGTTCCGTCCGGCAGCAGCAATACGCGGCTGTAGATCGCGGGGTCGTTGAGCGTCTTGGCGAGCCGGTGCACGTCTTCCACCGCCACGCGATCCACTTCGGCGGCCATCTCGTCCACGGTTAACACGCGGTCGAAGGCGAGCACCTGGCGTCCGAGGCGGTTCATCCGGCTCGACAGGTTTTCGAGGCCGAGCAGCATCCCGCCCTTGACCTGCGCCTGCGCTTGACGCAACCGCTGGGCGCTCACGGGCGCGGCAGCCAGCCGGTCGAGTTCGCGGAAGATGAGTCGCTCGGTGTGCGCCGTCTTGGCTTCGTCGGTGGCCACATACACGCCGAAGTCGCCGCTGTCGGTGTAGTGGTTGGTGTACGAGTAGATGGTGTAGCAGTAGCCGTACTTCTCGCGGACGTTCTGCGAGAGCAAGCTGGACATCCCGCCGCCGAGGATGGTGTTGAGCACGCCGAGCACCGTCCGGTCTTGGTGGTGGATGTCGAACACACGGGTAGAGAGCGCAAGATGCGCCTGCTGGATGGCCCGGCGCTCGTCGTGCCGACGCGGCTCGAACGATCCCGGCGCGGCGCGGGTCGGCACCGGGCGCGGCGCGAGGTGACCGAGCATCTTGTCGGCCATCTTCACCACCTTGTCGGGGCGAACGTTGCCCGCTACCGTCACGATCAGCTTCTCGGGGCCGTAGTGCGTGCCGAGAAAGTCCGTGAGCGCCCGCTTGTCGAATGACCGCACGGTCTCCTCGTACCCGATGATGGGCCTTCCGAGCGCGTGGCCGTCGTACACGAGTGCCTCCATCCGGTCGAAGATGAGGTCTTCTGGCTGGTCCTCGTACATCTTCAGCTCCTCGATCACCACCTCCTGCTCCTTTGGAATCTCACCGTCGGGAAACGTCGGCGCGGCCACAAGGTCGGTCACGGTGTCGAGCGCGCGGAAGGCGTGTTCGGCGAGGCCACGAGCGTAGTAGCACGTGTGCTCTTTCGTGGTGAAGGCGTTGAGGTAGCCGCCCACGCTCTCCATCCGGCTGGCGATGTGGTGGGCGCGGCGCTTCATCGTGCCCTTGAACACCATGTGCTCGATGAAGTGCGTCAGGCCCGCCTCGGCCTCGGATTCGTCGCGGCTTCCGGTGTCCACCCACACGCCGGCGGCCACGGACTGCACGGTGGGCACGGGCTCCACCACGACGCGCACGCCGTTGGGCAGACGAACAATTTCGGCCCGGTCGGGCACGGCAACGCCCACAAGCGCGGGCGCGGTCTTCTTGGATTTCTTCGGAGTCATCGGCCCGTCAACGCAGGAAGGCGGTTTCGGTTGTGGCAGACAAGGCCCGTCTGCTCAGTAGTGGTATCGTGCTTGCAGAAAATCAACACGACCCGCGTCCACGAGGTACACCAGACGGTGCTCTTGGGTGATGCGCCGCGACCAGACGCCGGGACCGAGGCCTTTGAGCGGCTCCGGCTTGCCGATGCCGCCGAACGGGTCGCGCCGCACCGCTTCGATCAGATCGAAGATGCGCAGAGCCGCCTTGCGGTCGGTTTCGACCCACCAACGCAGGTCTTCGAGGCATTCGCGGGCGACGGCGACGGTGGCGATCGGCGTCATCACTCGCCCAACAAACGCGCCCGTAGATCCTCCACCTCCGTCTCCTCCGATCGGGCAGCGCGAGCGTCCGCGAGGGCGGCGAACAGGCGTTCGGCGTTGGCGGGCGAACGCAGCAGATGCGCCGTTTCAAGCAATCCGGCCAACTCGGAGGCGGGCAGCATCGCCAGCGGTTCCTTGCCGCGCCGGTGGATCACCGCCACGTCTCGGTCGGCCACGAGGCGGTCCCAAATCGACGCAAACGAGGCGCGGGCTTCGGTGTAGGTAAGATCGGGCATGGAAGTAATTCATGTACAGATGTTCTGTACGTCTATCGACATCCTCCGTTCCCCTCCAAACGGACGCGGGGACGAACCCGAAGGTTCGTCCCCGCGCAGTCGATCCCACCCTGTCAGGGTCGTTGACCCTGACAGGGTGATAGGAAGCATCATTCGCCCGGCTCCCCACCGCCTTGCTCGTCGCGGCGGTCATCGCGCGGACGATCGTCGCGGCGCGGACGGTCATCCCGACGATCCCGGTCGCCACGCGGACGGTCGCCGCCGCGGCCGCGGTCGTCCCGGCGTCCGCCTCGGCGGTCGCCGTCGTCGCGGCGCGGGCGGTCGCCCTCCGGACGGCGGCGCTCGGTGCCCGGTTCGGGCTTGGGCATGAACGGCTTGCGCGTGAGGCGCACCTTGCCGTCGTCGCGGATTTCGAGCACCTGCACGTCGATCTGGTCGCCGACCTGCACGTAGTCGTCCGGCTTCTCGACGTAGTTCCAGTCCATCTCCGACACGTGGAGCATCCCTTCCTTGCCGGGCAGGATCTCGACGATCGCGCCGAAGGCGAGCAGGCCCTTGACGGTGCCCTTGTAGTTCTCGCCCGGCTCGGGCTTGGTGACGATGCCCTTGATGAAGTTGATGGCCCGCTCGGCGCCTTCGCCCTCGGTGGCGGCGATGGTGACGAAGCCGAAGCCGTCGCGTTCTTCGATGTCGATCTTGGTGCCGGTCTCGCGCTGGAGGCCTTGGATGACCTTGCCGCCCGGCCCGATGATCGCGCCGATGAACTCGGTGTCGATCTGGAGCGTGGTCAGGCGCGGCGCGTAGGCCGAGAGGTCTTCGCGCGGCTCGTCGAGGGCCTTGGCCATCTCGCCGAGGATGTGCAGGCGGCCTTCCTTGGCTTGGTGCAGCGCGGTCGTGAGCACGTCGCGGCTCAGGCCGGTCACCTTGATGTCCATCTGGCAGCCGGTGATGCCGTCGGCGGTGCCGGTCACCTTGAAGTCCATGTCGCCGAGGTGATCCTCGGTGCCGAGGATGTCGGAGAGCACGGCCACGCGCTTGCCGTCGGTGATGAGGCCCATCGCGATGCCCGCAACCGGCTTCTCAATCGGCACGCCCGCGTCCATCAGCGCCAAGATGCCGCCGCACACGGAGGCCATCGAGGAGGAGCCGTTGGACTCGAGCACGTCGGCGTTGATGCGGACGGTGTAGGGGAAGTCTTCGAGGCTGGGCAGCACCTGCGCGATCGAACGCTCGGCGAGGAAGCCGTGGCCGACTTCGCGGCGCGACACGCCGAACATCCGCTTGACCTCGCCCGTCGAGAACGGCGGGAAGGCGTAGTGGAGGAAGAAGCGCTTGTCGGTGGTGTCGTAGATCTGATCGACCGCCTGCGCGTCCTTCTTCGTGCCGAGCGTGACGGAGGCGAGCACCTGCGTCTCGCCGCGGGTGAACACGGCCGAGCCGTGCACGCGGGGCAGGTAGCCAACTTCGCACCAGATGTTGCGGATGTCGGTGGTCGAGCGCCCGTCGATGCGGCGGCCGTCGGCGAGGATCATCTCGCGCATCTCGTGGCTCTCGACCTCGCCGACCGCGATCTTGATCTGCTGGGCCGTCCAGCCCTGCTCGGTGGCCGTCGGGCGGTTGCCGTACTCGTCCTGCGGGAGCAGCGCGTCGAGCGCCGCGTCCTTGAGCTGGTCGACGCCGCCGTAGAACGTGGACTTGTGGTAGGGCTTGCGCACGTGCAGGCCCATCTCCTGGCCGATCACGGCGTTGACGGCGTCTTGGAGGCCGTCGGGGAGGACGATGGGGGCGAACGTCATCGTCTCGACCGTGCCGGCGGCTTCCTTCACGAGGTCGTGCTGGAGCTGGCAGAGGGTCTTGATGGCGGTGTGGGCGAGTTCGAACGCATCGACCATCGCCTCTTCGGAAACCTCCTTCATCTCGCCCTCGACCATCACGATGGCCGACTCCGAGCCGGAGACGACGAGGTTGAAGTCGGACTCGTCGAGTTGCGAGTACGTCGGGTTGATCACAAACTGGCCGCCGATGCGCCCGATGCGGACGCTGGCGATGGGGCCGTGGAACGGCGCTCCGGCGAGCATCAGCGCGGCGGACGCGCCGATGGAGCCGAGCACGTCGGCCTCCACTTCAGGGTCGGCGGAGATCACGTTCACGATCACCTGCACCTCGTGCAGGAAGCCGTCGTGGAAGAGCGGGCGCAGGCCCCGGTCGATGATGCGGGCGGAGAGGATCTCCTTGTCGGTGGGGCGGCCTTCGCGCTTGATGAAGCCGCCGGGCATCTTGCCGCCGGCCGCGTACTTCTCGCGGTAGTCGACGGAGAGCGGGAAGAAGGATTGGCCCTCGCGCACGTCGGGCGCAAGCACCGCGGTGCAAAGCACCATCGTGTCGCCACTGCGGACGACCACCGAGCCGCCCGCCTGCTTGGCGAGCTTGCCGGTTTCGAGGGAAATGGAGCGGTCAGCGCTCACGTTCGCGCTGACGGTGGTTGGCTTGACCATGTGGTCTTCGTTGGGTTGGTTGTGATTCTCCACGCGGGCGAACCGGGACGCATTCCCGGTGCCATTGCACGAAAAGATGCCCGGCGCAGCCGCTGGGGGCCGACCGGGCAAGGGAAAAACGACATCGGCACCGCCGCCCACGAAGGCGAGGTGCCGATGCCAAAGGGTTACTTGCGGATGCCGAGTTGCTTGATGATGGTACGATAGCGTTCGATATCGCGATCCATCAAGTAGTTGAGCAGGCGGCGACGCTTACCGACGAGCGCGAGCAAGCCGCGGCGCGTCGAGTGGTCTTTCTTGTGCTCCTTGAGGTGCTCGGTCAGCGCGTTGATGCGCTGCGTCATGATGGCGATCTGGACTTCCGGCGCACCGGTGTCGGTCTCGGTCTTGCCGTACGTCTTGACGGCTTCGGCGGTCTGTTCTTTCGAGATCATCGCGATCCACTTTAGATTGTACCATCGTAAAGCAGAAGTCCGCGACAGGACTTCTTTGGAGGCACCGTGCCTCCGGCCATCCGCCTCGATGGTGCGAAGGCGGATTCGGTTAAGATACGGAGTCCAGCACCCGCCGTCCTATCACCGCATCTTCATCCATCTGCCGAACAAGCGCCTCTGCCGAGTCGAAGCGCTGCTCGTGCCGCAGAAACCGGACGAACGCGAGGCCCAGCCGCTGACCGTACAGGTCGCCGTCGTAGTCGAACAGATGCGCCTCGACCCGCACGTCGCGCCCGTCGAACGTGGGCCGCGTGCCGAGGCTGACGAGGCCGTTGTGCACCGCGCCATCTGCCGTCCGCGCGCGCACGGCGTAGATGCCATGGCCGGGCACAAGTTTGTCGGTATCAGGATCGAGGTTGGCCGTCGGATAGCCGAGCGTGCGCCCGATTTGATCGCCGTGCACAACCGTGCCGGAGAGTGTGTACGGACGACCGAGCAGCCGCGTCGCCTCGGTCGCGTCGCCGCCCACCAGAAGCGCCCGAACGACCGACGACGAGACGATCTGACCGCCGATTTCCTGCGGCGGGAGCACGTCCACGCCAAAACCGTGCACCGCGCCCAACTGCCGGAGCAGCGTGGCATCGCCAGCCCCGCGTGCGCCGAACCGATGGTCGTGGCCCAGCACGACGTCCCGGACGCCGATGCGCCGCACCAGCACGTCTTCCACAAACCGCTCGGCACTCCACGTCGCAATCTCGCGGGTGAACGGCACCACGACAACGTCGGTCACGCCCGTCGCTTCGATCGCCGCGATCTTCTCGTCCACCGTCGTCAGCAGCGGAGGGCCTTCGCCGCGAACCACCTGCCGGGGGTGCGGATCGTAGGTAAGCAGCACGCTCGGAAGGCCCGCCGCGAGGCGCACCGTCTCGCCGATCACGGCTTGGTGACCGAGGTGGACGCCGTCGAACGTGCCCATCGTGAGCACCGCGCCCGGCATCCGAGGCACCGCGTCGAGGCCAAGATGAACGCGCATCGGGAGGACGAGCCGGGAAGAGAGGAGAAACCGCAGAGACGTCCCGCGGGGGCGTCTCCAACAAAGAATCAGGGCCGCAGCGGTTTGCCGAGCGCGTCGCACAGCTCCGACAGCCCCCACGCGTCGCCGACCGAGAAGTCGCCCGCCGCTACCCGCCGCAGGCGCGTCAGGTGCGCCCCGCAGCCAAGCGCTTCGCCCAAGTCGTGCGCCAGCGTGCGAACGTACGTCCCTTTAGAACACGCCACGAACACATCCACGTCGGGCATCCGGACGTCGTCCACGTCGTAGCGGTAGATCATCGCCGGGCGGGGTTGGCGTTCCACCTCCTCGCCGCGCCGCGCCGCCTTGTAGAGCCGCTGGCCGTCCACCTTCACGGCGGAATACATCGGCGGAATCTGCTCGATGGGGCCGGTGAGGGCCGCCGCCGCCGCCCGAATCGCCTCGTCCGTCACGCCGTCGGTGGAGCGGGATTCGCTCACCTCGGTGTCGGCGTCCTGCGACGGCGTCGTTTCGCCGAGCCGCATCGTGCCTTCGTAGGCCTTGGGCTGGCCTTGGAGCGCGTCTTGGGCCTTCGTGGCCCTCCCGACGAGCAGCACGAGCAGGCCCGTCGCCATCGGATCAAGCGTGCCCGCGTGGCCGATCTTCTGCGTGCCGAGGCGGGGACGGAGGTAGCGGATCACGTCGAACGACGTGATGCCCTGCGGCTTGTCCACCAGCAGCACGCCGTCTTCGCCGGAAGGCAGCAGCCCTTTCGTCCAGCGCGGCAAGCCTTCCAGCGCGTCAAGCATCGTCGCCATCGGCAGCCTTGGAATCGTCCTGAGCACCCTCGCGGCCTTCGCGTTCGGCGCGGATTTGGTCGAGCAGCGCGTCCATCCGGTTGGCCTGCTCCAGCGATTCGTCGTAGAAGAACCGCACGTCCGGCATCGAGCGCAGTTGGTGGCGCATCCGAGCGGCGAGGGCGCGGCGCACCTGCGGCTGCATCTCTTGCAGATGCTTGAACGCCGCCTTGAGGGCCGGGCCTTTCTCGCCCAGCGCCGACACATAAACGTAGGCGATGGACAGGTCTTTCGTCATGCGCACACCCGTTACGGTGAACAGCGCGGGCAGTTCGTGGTCGAGTTCGTTGGCGAGAATGTCGGCTACGTCCTGCTGGACGAGCTTGGCCACACGTTCGGTACGGATGGACATAGGTAAAGGGGCTGAATGACGGTTGGCCGCCGACTGCCGATTCGGGGACGTGCCCGCGAGCCGACCGCCAGCGGCCAACAACCCTTACGCCGTTTGTTCGAGCGTCCGCTTGGTCTCGACGATCTCGAATGCCTCGATCACGTCGCCCTCCTTCAGGTCGTTGTATCCGTCGATGGAGATGCCGCACTCGTAGCCCGAGGCCACTTCGCGCACATCGTCTTTCTCGCGACGCAGCGACCCGATGTTTCCGGTGTAGATGACCACGCCGTCGCGAACGAGGCGAATCTTGTCGGAGCGACGGATTTTGCCTTCCACCACGCGGCAGCCCGCGATCGTACCCACCTTGGGCACGCGGAAGATGGCCCGCACCTCCGCCGAACCCGTCGTCTTCTCCGACTGCTCGGGGCTGAGCAGACCTTCGAGCGCGTCGCGGACGTCTTGGATGGCGTTGTAAATGATCGAATACGGGCGGATGTCGATTTCCTCACGTTCGGCCAGCGCACGCGCGGGCGGCGTCGGACGGACGTTGAAGCCGATGATGACCGCGTCGGAAGCCGAGGCGAGCATGACGTCGGATTCGTTGATCGCGCCCACGCCGGTGTGGATGATCTGCACCGCCACCTCGGGCGTCGAAAGACGCATGAGCGAGTCGGAGAGCGCTTCAACCGAGCCGCCCACGTCGCCCTTGAGCACGAGGTTGAGCTGCTGGAAGTCGCCGAGGGCCAAGCGCCGCCCGATTTCGTCGAGCGTGATGTGCTTGCGCTGGCGCATGGCCTGTTCGCGGTGGATCTGCTGGCGGCGGTAGGCGATCTCGCGGGATTCGCGCTCGTCTTCCATCGCCACGAGCCGGTCGCCCACTTCGGGCGCGCCGTGGAGGCCGAGAATGGCCACCGGCGTACCCGGATCGGCGGCTTCGACGCGCTCGTCGCGCTCGTTGAACATCGCCCGGACACGCCCGTACTGCATGCCCGCCACGAACGGATCGCCCACTTCGAGCGTGCCGTTCTGGACGAGCACCGTCGCCACCACGCCGCGGCCCTTGTCCAGGCGCGACTCGATGACGAGGCCTTGCGCCCAGCGGTCGGGGTTGGCTTTGAGGTCGAGCAGTTCGGCTTGCAGCAGCACCTTGTCGAGCAACTCGGCAATGCCGGTGCCCTTCTTGGCCGAAACCTCCTGCTCCTGCACGTCGCCGCCGTACGATTCAACCTGCACGCCGTAATCGGCGAGTTGCTGGCGCACCCGTGCGGGGTTGGCTTCGGGTTTGTCGATCTTGTTGATCGCCACCACAATCGGCACGCCCGCCGCCTTCGCGTGGTTGATGGCTTCGATCGTCTGCGGCATCACCGCGTCGTCGGCAGCGACGACGAGGATCACGATGTCGGTGGCTTGCGCGCCACGGGCACGCATCGCCGTGAACGCTTCGTGGCCCGGCGTATCAAGGAACGTAATCGGCTTGCCGTCCACTTCCACCTGGTACGCACCGATGTGCTGGGTGATGCCGCCGGCCTCGCCGGACACCACCGACGCCTCGCGGATGAAGTCGAGCAGCGACGTTTTGCCGTGGTCGACGTGGCCCATCACCGTCACAACCGGCGGACGCGGCTGCAAATCGGCCGGATCGTCTTCTTCGATCTGGATCTCTTCGACCTCGGCCACGTCGCGGATGAACTCCACGTCGTACCCGAACTCGGCGGCCACCAGCTGGATCGTGTCGGCGTCGAGGCGTTGGTTGATCGACACCATCTGCCCGGACGCAAACAGCCAGCCGATGATCTCGTTGACCGAGACGTTCATCAGGTTGGCCAGCTCGCCCGTAGAGACGAACTCGGTGACGCGCAGGATGCCGCTTTCGGCCTCCTCTGCCGCTTCTTCCTCGGCACGGGCCGCCGCGCGCTCGTCGCGCTTGTTGCGGCGCATCTTCTGGCGGCTGCGTCCCGCTCCGGCCTCCATCGCTTGGCGGGTGGCCGAGACGTTTTGCGACACCTCTTCGGCATCCACCACCGGGCCGCCGCGGCGGCCTTTCTTGCGGCCTTTCGCTCCTTGGCCTTCACCGCCGCCGTCCGGCAAGGTCACGCCAAAGGCTTGCTGGAGCGCGGCACGCGGATCTTCAAGATTCGTGGTCGTCGCCTCGCCCTTGCGGGGACGCTTGGTTTTGCCGCCTTTGCGCGGGCCGATGCCCAGCTTCGTCAGGTCGATTTTGCCGACGACCGTCGTGCCCGCCAGCTTGATGCGGTCGGCCGTGATCACTTCGGCTTCGTCGGCAGGTGCCTCCTCGGCTTCGGCCTCAACCTTCGGCTCTTCCACCGGAGTAACCTCGACCACCGGCTCCTCGACCTTCGCTTCCACAATCGCGGGGGCAGGCGGTTCGGTTTCGGCGAGTCGTTTGGCCTCGGCTTCGGCCAGGCGCTTGGCCTCGGCTTCTTCGGCCAGGCGTTTCTGCTCGGCCTCAAGTTCAGCGGCGCGGCGACGCTCTTCGGCTTCGCGGGCTGCAGCTTCCTCGGCCTCCTTGGCGGCGCGGGCTTCGGCCTCAATTCGGGCCTTCTCGTCGGCCTCCTTGCGTGCAGCCTCATCCTTGCGGAGGGCGCGAAGCTTGGCGACGTGGTCTTTGTCCTTGGAGAACTCGGACAGAAGCGCGAAATACGCCTCTTCGTCCACCACTTTGGCGTTTAGCCCTTCCCCTTCCAGGGCGTCGGCAAAGCCGTTTTCGTTCAGGTGTTGAACCAAGCGCTCCCACGTCACGCCCAGTTCGGGCGCGAGCTTGAAGAGTTTGACCTTTTTGAAATCACTCATAGATAAGAAGGTAGGGACGAAGGGGCGGCGCGTCGGTTGGCTCAGCCCTCGTCCTCGTCAAATTCGTTGCGGATCAACCGCTGGACGCCCTCGGCCTCGGCAACGGTCAGGCCCGAACGGCGGGCCAGCTCGTCGGCGGAGAGCGAAAGCAGGCTCCGTCCGGAATCGATGCCCACTTCGTAGAACCGTTCAATCAGTTCGGCGGGCAGCTCGTCGGCAAACTCGCGCAGGTCGATATCTTCCTCGCGGCCTGTCACTTCGCGGAAAATGTCGATCTCGTAGCCCGTCAGCTTGATCGCCAGCCGGATGTTGATGCCGCCGCGCCCAATGGCCTGGCTGACCTCGTCGGCACGGACGACCACCTTGGCGCGCTTCTGGCCCCGGCTGTCGGTGGACAGTTCTACGCTCACGGGCTTGGCCGGCGCGAGAGCGCGGCGAACAAGTTCTTCGGGCTTGTTCGTCCACGGAATCACGTCGATGCCTTCGTTGCACAGTTCGTGCGCCACCTTGTGGATGCGCATGCCACGCGGCCCCACGCACGCGCCCACCGGGTCGACGCGGTCGTCGTTGGAGTAAACCGTGATCTTGGCGCGGTCGCCGGGTTCGCGCACGATCTGGCGAATCTCGACGATGCCGTCTTCGACTTCCGGCACTTCCATCTCAAACAGACGGCGCATGAACTCGGGGTCGGTGCGCGAGATGATGATCTGCGGGTTGCCGGCCTCGTCGCGGCGCACTTCTTTGATGATGGCCCGCACCACCAAATCCTTGCGGTAGCGGTCGCGCGGGATCTGTTCCTCCTTGGGCAGCAGCAGTTCGGTGCGGTCGTGAAGGACGAGCACTTCCTTACGGCGGCTTTGGTAGACCTCGCCGATGATGACCTCGCCGATACGCTCGGCGTACTCCTCGAAGGTGTTCTCCTTCTCGATGTCGCGGATGCGCTGGGCGAAGGTCTGGCGGGCCGTCATCACCGCGCGGCGGCCAAAGTCGTGGATCGGCACCTGCACGGCCACGTCGTCGCCCTCTTCGGCGTCTTCGTCGATGGTGCGGGCGTTGCGCAGCTCGATCTCCGTCACCGGGTCTTCAACGGCGTAGTTGGCCACGACCGTGCGTTCGTGCAGGATCTCGATGTCGCCGTTGTCGGGGTTGAAGATGACGTGGAAGCTGTCGTCCGCGCCGTAGCGCTTCTTGATCATCGCGCGGAACACGTCCTGCACGATGAGCTGGAGGGCGTCGCGGTCGATATCTTTCTCGCGGGCGATCTCGGCAAACGAGGAGACGAGGTTCACGCTCTGCATCGCGGGGAAGGAGGATTCAGGGGTGGAAAGGTCAGGAAAGTGGGATTACCACGGCAGCTTGACGCGCGCCTCGACCACGGCGTCGAGTGGGACGACGACCGCTACGGGCGCGTCTTTCTTCGTCTTGCCGGGGATGGAGAGCGCCAGCGTACCGGCGTCGAGGTCGACGGCGGTCAGAGACCCTGTCAGGGTTGTTGACCCTGACAGGGTGTCCGGCTCGGCCAGCGGCTCGCGGAGTTTGACCTCCAGCGGCTTGCCGACGTGGCGCGGGTACTGGCGCGGGAGCGCCAGCGGCTTGGTCGCGCCGGGGCTACTGACGGTCAGTTCGTAGTGGCCGTCGATCAGGTCGGCGGTGTCGAGCGCGAAACCGAGTTCGCGGGAGAAGGCCGAGAGTTGATCGACCGTCACGCCCGCGTCGGTGTCCACCGACACTTCGAGGTTCGGCCCGCCGTTGCCGCCCTTCATCACCACGTCGAGCACGAACACGTCCGACCCTTCCGCCGTCTCGTCGGCGAGGGTGCGTACGCGGTCGGTCAGCGCGGCGGTGGAAAGGAACGTCACGAGCGGAAGCGGCGAAAAAACGGCCCGTGCCGCCGAAACGCGAACACGGGCCAAACAGGAAGCGTGGCGGCGTCGCCTGCCGGTCGGGCCGAAACCCTCGCGGCAAGCATCCGACTAACGACGCCCTCCTGTCACGGGTTCCGACGAAAACCGCGCCGCCAGCTCATCCCTCAAAGCCGCGCACCACGACTTCCGGCACCACGCTCACAAACCCGCCGCGCGTCAGCACCGGCTTGCCTTTGCCGCCGCGGGCCGTCACGGCGAACTTCGTGGCCCGGACGATCTCGCGCCGCCCGCGCCCGGTTTCCACCTCCAACCCGTCGCGCTTCCCGGTGGCGAGCGTTGCGCCGAGCACGGCATCCTTCTTGTCCAGCCGCATCGCAATGACGCCCTTGGCGGCGCTGCGCACGACGGGCACTTGGGTGACGGGAAACAGCAGGACGTGGCTCGACCGCGCCGCCACGCACACCGTCTCGGAGCCGCTGGCCACGTCGGCCATCACCACGGCGTCGGAGCCGTCGCCGAGGCGCATGAACGTCCGCCCGTTTTTGTTCGACGGCTCGGCGAACACGTCGGCGGGCAGCCGTACCACCTGCCCCGCGCTCGACACCGCCACCACGAACGGCCCGTCCGCGGCGGGCGCGCCGTCGCCGGTGCCGAACAGGTCGTCGTCCGTCCCGCCCTTGAGCACCGACGGCAGCGCCTCGGGCAAGATGCGCGGGTCGTAGGCGACGACGCCCACAATCGTCTCGCGGTCGGCGAAGTCGAAGAGTTTTTGCACCGGATCGCCGTAGCCGGTCGTCTGCGGCAGGCCGTCGGCACGGACGGTGTAGGCCTTGCCCGCGCTTGTGAGAAACGCGACGGTGTGGCGGGTGGACGTTTGCAGCACCCAGCCGACGCGGTCGCCGTCGCGGACGCGAATGGCCGCCACGTCGGTGTAGGAGCGCTGACGCTTCACCCAGCCGTCGCGGGTCACGATGACGTGCACGTCTTCGGCCACGATGTAATCCTCGGCGCTGAACGTGCGGATCGCCTCGGGCGGGGCCAGGACGGTGCGGCGCGGGTCGGCGTAGCGTTTTTTCAGGTCTTTGAGTTCCGACGCGATCAGTTTCCAGCGGAGCCGCTCGTCGTCGAGGAGGTTTTGGAGATCGGCGGCGGCGGCGCGTTTTTCGGCCAGTTCCTTCTGGATGATGTCGATCTCCAGCCGGGCGAGGCGGTAGAGTTTGAGTTCGAGAATCGCATCCACCTGCTCCTCGTCAAGCCCAAACCGATGCATCAGCCGCTGCGCCGCGTCCGCCTTGTCGGCGCTGGCGCGGATGATCTTGATGCACTCGTCGAGGGCGTGGAAGACGGTCTCGAAGCCTTCGAGGATGTGGATGCGGCGCAGCAGCCCGTCGAGGTCGAAGCGGGTGCGGCGGATCACCGTGTCCATCCGAAACGCCAAAAACCCGTGGAGCACCGGCAGCAGCCCGAGGCGCTGCGGCGCGGCCAGTTCCGGGTTCTCCGTCGGGACGAGGCAGGTCAGGTTGGTATGGAAGCGCGTTTGCAGCGGCGTGTGCTTGAACAGGTACGCCATCGCCGCCTCCGGATCGGCCCCCTTGCGCAGTTCGAGCACAATGCGGATGTCGTCGGTCGATTCGTCGCGGATGTCGACGAGTTGCGGCACCTTTTCGGCGGCGATGTGCTCGGCGATCTTCTCGATGAGGTCGGACTTGGACAGCGCGTACGGCACGCTCGTCAGCACGATGTGCTTGCCGGACTCGACCGCGTACTCGCCCCGCACGTCGAAACTGCCCTCGCCGGTGGCGTACATCCGCCGGAGGTCGTCGGCGTCGGCGAGGATGCGCCCGCCGGTCGGGAAGTCCGGTGCGGGCAGCACGGCGAGCACGTCGTCGAGGCCGCTGTTGGGCTTCTGAATGAGCAGCAAGCACGCGTCCAACACCTCGCCGAGGTTGTGCGGCGGAATGTTGGTGGCCATCCCGACGGCAATGCCGACCGCGCCGTTCACCAGCAGGTTCGGAAAGCGCGCGGGCAGCACGACCGGCTCCGAGAGCGTGCCGTCGTAGTTGGGCCGCCACGCGACGGTTTGCTTCTTGAGTTCGTCGACGAGTTCGACGGCCAAGGCGCGAAGTTTGGCCTCGGTGTAGCGCATCGCCGCCGCGTTGTCGCCGTCGATGGAGCCGAAGTTGCCCTGCCCGTCCACCAGCGGCGCGCGCAGCGAAAAGTCCTGCGCCATCCGCACCATCGCGTCGTAGATCGCCGTGTCGCCGTGCGGGTGGAGTTTGCCCATCACCTCGCCCACGACCGTCGCCGACTTGCGGTGGCGTCCGTCCGGCATCAGCCGCAGCATCGTGTGCATCGCATAAAGGATGCGGCGCTGCACCGGCTTGAGGCCGTCGCGCAAATCCGGCAGGGCGCGGCTGGTGATGACCGACAGCGCGTAGGTGAGGTAACGCGTGCGGGCGGATTCGTGGAGCGGAATTTCTTCGATGAACGCCATTGGGGGCGGAGGCGGGAGGGCGCGAGGCGTGCGAGAACGGGTCCGCGCAAATCGGACAGGCCACCGTTGTAGAGACGTCCCAGTGGGACGTCTCTACAGGCCTACGATGGAAAAAACGAACCACACAAGATACCGCGACGGGGTGACACCTACCGTCACCTCCGCTGGAACAGAGCCATCACTATCAGAACGATCCGCCGAAAAAGACGGCGTTGAGGGCGAGTTGGGAGGTGCCGAGCCAGAAGCCGCGGAACGTCGGATCGTCGAAGATGAGCACGGCGCGGCCCTGCCCGATGCGCTGGGCGACGACGGCGGCGCTGCCCCCGGCGCTCCGGGCGTACCGGCGCGGCAAGTACCCGGCGATGCGAGGGCTGGCGGTGTAGGTCGCCACGGCCTGTCCGGGAGCGGTCGGTGGACGGAAGAAGGCGTCGGCGTCGCGGAAGAACACCAGCCGGTCGGGGAGGCCGTAGCCCACCGGGTGCGTCGTGTCCACCTGCGCCTCGAAGAGCGCCCCGGCAATTTCTTCGGCCCCGCGGGCGTCGCGCTGCTGGGCGAAGGGGAGCGCGCGGATCGTCGAGTCGGTGGAGGGCGCGGTCTTGGCGTCAAGGCCGGTCACGACGCCGTTGCGCGCGGCCCATTCCGCCCCCTGCCCCGTCGCCACGAGCCGCCCGCCGCGCTGCACCCACGTCCGCACGTCTTCGGCGCGGACGCCGGGGTACGATCCGCCTGTCATGACGAGCGTGTTGTAGCGGTACAAATCCACTGCGTTCAGCCGCCGCGCTTCGAGCAGGCTCACGGGAACCCGCGTCCGCTCGCCCAGCAGATGCCACATCTCACCCGCCGGGAGGCTGTTCGTCCCTTCGCCCACCACGAGCGCCACGACGGGCTTGGCCAGCACGTTCGAGCCGATGCTGCCGATGTCCGCCCCCGAGAGCGCCAGCCCCGACGACAGTCCGTACACGTCGAGACCGTCTTGCTGGGCCGCGTACTCGATCCAGCGGTGGAGGCTGTCGGCGGGCGCGTCTTGGTGGCCGAGCGTCACGACGAGCGTACCGCGACCGAACGTCCGGCGGCCCTCGGCGGTCTGCGCGTCGAACGGACTGGCCGTCAGGCGCACGCGCACGCCCTTGTCTTGCAGCCGGTAGAGCGCCCGCGCCGCGTAGAAGCGGCCCCACGGGATCGCGTACGCCACCGTCGCCCGTCCGATCACCCGGCCCTGCGGCGCGGCGCTGCCGGTCACTTCCACACCCAGGCGCGCGCCGCCCGTTTCGGCGAAGCGCAGGCCGTAGGCGAGCGGGTACGTCCACGCCGACACGTCGTAGAACAGGCTGTCGGTGAACGTCGTGGGCCGCTCCATCATCCCCCGAATCAGGCGCGCCTGCGGCTGATCGGCGGGCACGACGAACGCCTCGCCCGCCCGGAACGTCTGCCCCTCGGCGGTGACCGTCTGGCCCAGCCGGTGCACGCGGATCCGGTGCGCCCGCAGCAAATCCACGAGCATCCCGGCACGGCTGGCCTCGCCCGCGAACACGTACGCGCCCACGCCCTGCGAACGCGCAAACCCCGACGCGCCCCGGTACACATCGCGGGTGTGGCGGAGCAGATCTTCGCGCATCGCCACGAGCGCCTCCATCGTAGAGAGGCTGGTGACGAGCTGGTTGCGGACGGTGAAGCCGTACGTCAGCCGCCCGTTGTTGCCGGTGTCGACCACGCGGGCACGACTGGAGGCTTGTTCAAAGAGGATGCCGATGCTGCCCTGCGCGTCGGGGAAGGTGGAGCCTTTGCCGTAGTAGAAGTCGTCGAACCCCTCGCCGGTGTAGTACAGGCTGCCGATGCGGTCGAGCGCGCGCCCGTGAAACTGGGCGATGCGGGCGGTGAGCGCTTGGTTGTCGGACGGCGTGCTGGGGTTGACGCGGCTGGCCACGCCCGGCTGGAAGAAATACGTCGCCTCGCTGCCCATTTCGTGCCAGTCGAGCAGCACGGTGGGCCGCCAGCGGTGGAACTGCGCCACCCGCGCCGCCGACTCGGGGTGGACGAGCGGCAGCCAGTCGCGGTTGAGGTCGAACCAGTAGTGGTTGCCGCGCCCGCCCGGCCACGCCTCGTTGTGTTCGAGGTCTTGACCGTCGGCGGTGGGGTTGGCCCCCGCGTACCGGTCGATCCACGAGACGAAGCGCCCGCGCCCGTCGGGGTTCATCGACGGGTCGAGGAGGATGACGGTGTTCTCCAGCAGGCGGTCCATCTCCGGCCCGCGTCCGGCGGCGAGGTGGTAGAGCGCTCCCATCGACGCGTCCGCGCCGGAGGCTTCGTTGCCGTGTACCGAGTAGCCGAAGTACGCCACGACCGGCATCCGGGCGAGGTCGGCGTCGGACACGTCGCCGGGGTCGTCGGAGAGGCGGAGGTGCTGCTGGCGGATGGCCTCCAACCGGGCGTGGTTGCTGGGGCTGGTGACGATCGCGTGGATGAGCGGACGGCCCTCGTACGTTCGCCCGTACTCGACCACCGCGATTCGGTCGCTGGCCGCGTCGAGCCTCCGGGCGTACTCGACGAGTTCGTCGGGGCGGGCGTGGCGCATCCCGAGCGTCACGCCGAGCACGGCCTCGGGCGTCGGCACCGACGGGTCGTACGTCACCCCGGCCGGGGCCGCCAGCGCCGGAACGATGGGCAGGTTTTGTTGGGCAATAACGGGCGCAGCGGCGAGCAGCGCGAAAGCAGTGGCGAGGCGATGGCGCATCGGATGGAGGGCAAGCGTGCGAAGAAAATAGCGACGCCACCCCTCATCGGCCCCCGTTCATTTCACCCGCGAGACCCGAATGCCGTATTCGCTGCGCGGACGGCCCGTCTCCTCGGCGAACGTCACCGCCGCCTTCGAGCCGTCGGCCCGGACGTGCGCGGTGTACTCGCCCGCCGGGAGTTCCAACCGCCGGTTCACGATGCGCCAGCCGTCTTTGGCCGGTTCCGATTCAATCGTCCAGAGCGTCGCCCCTTGCGCGTTGGTGATCCACACATCGTCGCCGCCCGCTTCCGCAGCCGCGCGAACATGAACCATACCCGCCTCGTCCAGCACGAATCGGGCCTCGTCGTCGTCGTCGTTGCGAACGTTCTCAATGGCGGCCAGCACCTCGCCCGAAGACGCAGACGAAGCCGAGGACTCCAAGGAGGCTTGGGCCGAGGCCTGGCCGGCCCGAACGTCTTCGGGCTGGAACGCGAACACCGAAATCCCCCACCGTTCGGGATGGTCGGGCGCGCTCGACTCCGAGTTCCATCCCTCGTAATGGTGGCTGTCGTCGGTGTGAAAGCGCGCCTCGTAGTGCCCGGGAGCGAGCGTAAGCGTGCGGACGGCCTTGCGGTTTTTCGAGACGCCGCCGGCCTCGTCGGAATCGTCGTAGGTGAGTTCCCACACGGTGCTACCGTCCTGCCCGTACAACCCGCCGGTGTCGTAGGCGTTGTCCTGCGACGTGATCTCGCCCATCGCCGCCACCACCACCCGGGTTTCGCGCAGCACCTCGAAGGGAACCGTCCAACGGCCGCTGCCCCGGTTGGCTTGGATTTCCACCACCTTCGTAAGGCTGGTGAACGGGTCAAACCGGACGAGTCGTCCCTGTTCGGCGGTGGCCTTCAGTCCCCACGCTCCCGGATCAAGCGGAGGATGACGCGGCCAGTCCCCCGGCCCCGCGCCGTCGGGATCGAAATCCATCCGGTACGTCCCTGCCGGGAGCGGGACGCGCAGCGAGCCGCTCACGAATCCGCGCTCGACGGGCGCGAGGGCGGAGCGATCCAGTTCCCAAACCACACGATCGTCGTCGTCCTTTACGACAACCGACATCGTGGGCAAGCCGAGCACGTCCAGCCGCAGCACCGCGCTGTCGGCGGCCAAGAACGTCGCGGTATTCTCGTCGTGTGCGCTTCGGGCACGCCAGAGCAGCGTCGAATCGTCGCCAACATCCGAGGCGTTTTCGGCGAGGCGTCCGGTCACGAGGCGTTCGTCGTTCAGGCGCTCCGAAGACAGCGTACCGCCGCCAACGGTAGCGAGCGTCACATACCAGCGACCGGCATCGTTGCGCCATTGGGCTTCGCGGCTGAACACACGATCCACCAGGCTACGGCCTCGCCGGGAAGTACCCAGAGTGCTGAAGTACAGTTCGTACGTTCCTGCGGGCAGGTCAAGCGTGTCGCTGGTGCGCACGAGCGTACCGGCAAGACGTTTGCCCGGCTTCGCGTCCATCGCCCACACCGTCCGGCGCGAGGCCGCGTCGAGCAGCCACGCCGTCGCTTCCAGCGTATCGGTTGCGCCGACCGAGCCTACTGCCTCCACCGCCACCCGCGCCGGGGCATCCAGCGTGACGGTTTGGCCGTAAAGGCGGAACGTGTTCATGTCGCGCAAGCCGGCCTGCCCGACGGGTATCTCCGGCCCCGACGCGATGCGCCAGACGACCAGCCCGACGGCCAAGACGACGAGAACGAGCAAGAGGGAGCGAAAAGAGCGACGCATTGGGCTGAGCGGGTACCGAAGGTGCGGTACGGCGGGCCGGGCGGGAAGTTACCGCCGGACACGAATGTCCTCGGCAACGCAACCCCGACACCGGACGGTGCGTAGCGGCGCGGGTATGAACAGTCCCGGATCGTTCGGTTTAGACCGCGCCCTCGTGGCGGTGGTACGTCGCCCTCGGCGGCGTCTGGTGCTGCTGCTTGTGGCGGGATTCGGACTGGCACTGGCTTTGGCGCTGCAAACGACGGCACTGCTGTCGGGCCGCCCCTTGCCGATGCTGCTCGACCTGCTGCACGGGCTGGCGGTGCTGGCGGGTTTTGGCGGCGTCGGGCTGGTCGCCACGCACGCCATGGGGCGCACCAGCGAACCCCGTCCGCACACGCTTTGGGCGCTCGTGCTCGTGGTGGCCGTCGCCTTTGTCTTTGGGATACTGCTCGAATGGATGCTCGTGCCCGGCGGCATCCCCCCCGACGAACGCGCAGGGTTTGGCTTCCTTAAAAACGGTGCGCCAGCGTCGCCGCGCACGCTCCTGCTGATGCTTGTGGCATCGCTGGTGGGCTTCGTGGTGGCGTTGTTCGTGCTCGTGCGGCTGCGCGACTTTGTGCTGTGGCGGCGCACTCCGCTGGCAGCGAGGTTCTGGCGGTGGCTGGTGGCAGGGCTGGTCGTGAACGCGCTGGCGACCGAGTTCGTGCTGCCGTACGTCGCCGAGCCGTGGCAGACGTACCTCGACACCGGCATGGGCATCGCCGTCGCCGCGCTTATCGGACTAAACGTTGTACGTCTCTCGTGGATCGTCTACCTGACGTTTCGAGAGAAGCTGTTCACGCTCATCACCGTTTTGGCGCTCGTGGCCGTGATCGTGGCGATCAACGTCAAGATTGCACCGTCTGCCGACGCTGCCGACACGGTGCAGCGGACGTTCAACACGCTGGTTTCCGGGCCGTTTGCCGAGCGCTTTAGCCCCGGCCTTGCGGCGTTCACCAAAGGCATTCTCGCCTTCGGGATGATCTACGGATTGGCGGCATTCCTGCTGCTCGTCTTCCACCTCCCCACGTCCACCGACTTCGAACGGCGCGAGGGCGGCCGGATGGCCTTTACGGAATTTAGCCGCCTCATTGGGCAGGCCTTCAACACGCAGCAACTCGCCGACGCGATCGTCGAAGCTTCTGTCAAGGGCGGCGTGGCAGACCGGGCGTGGCTGGCGCTGGTAGACGAGACGTCGCTCGCGCCCGTCGTTGTCGCAGCCGAAAACGTGCCCGTCGAGGACGCGGCTAAGGTTGTGGACGCCTCCGCGTTTCTCGCCGACCTATCCCCCGAACGCCTGCCCGTACAGCTCGACGAGGCCCTTGCCGATCTCCGCGTACGCCACCGCCTCGGCGTGCCCGTGGGCAGCCTGCTCGCCGTGCCGCTCGTGGCCCGCGAGGGCGACGTGCTCGGCATGCTCTTCGCCGCCCGCACCGAACCGTTTGGCTTCGCCTCCGACGACCGAAAGGCGCTGCAAGGCGTGGCTGCGCAGGCTGCGCTGGCGCTCGATCACGCTCGGCTCTTCAAGTCCCGCGTCGAAAAAGAACGGCTGGAGCGCGAACTCGACATCGCCCGCTCGGTGCAGCAACGGCTGCTGCCTCAGCAGCTCCCCCAGCTGCCCCGGGTAGACCTGTACGCGTCGAGCGTCCCAGCACTCGAAGTGGGTGGCGACTACTACGACGCGCTCGTGCTTGACGACGGGCGGCTGGGTCTGATCGTGGCCGACGTGTCGGGCAAGGGTACGTCCGCAGCGTTCTACATGGCCGAGATGAAGGGCGTGTTCCGGGCCGTCGCCCGCGACACCGCCAGCCCGTCGGCATTCCTGCGCCGTGCCCACCGTGCCCTCACGCTCGCCCCCGGTACGTTCGTCTCTGCGCTCTACGCGCTGTTTGATCCCGAGAGCGGCACGGTCACGCTCGCCCGCGCCGGCCATTGCCCGGCGCTTCATGTGCACGAAGCCGGAGGCCCACCCGCGCTCGTCCGCCCCTCCGGCCTTGGCCTCGGTCTCGACCACGGCGGCGCATTCGACCGGGTACTGCGCGAAACCACCGTGGCGCTCGGCCCCGGCGACGCGCTCGTGCTCTACACCGACGGCCTCGTGGAGAGCCGCAACCCCGAGGGCGAAGAGTACGGCTACGAACGCCTCGTCGAAGCCGCCTCGTGCCACCGCTGCCAAGACGCCAGCCGGCTGCACCGAGCCATCTTGGGTGACCTGCACGATTTCCTGCGCGGCGAACCCTACGCCGACGATCTCACGCTGCTGGTGCTCGTATGGCTTGGCCCGGTGGGGCACAACGCTCCGCCAAGCGCTACCTTCGTCCCATCCGATCTTCCCCTGACGCTATGAGCAACTTTTCCGTGGGCTTCCGCACGCACGTCGCGCCCGAGCGCGAGGTGCGCGTTTTTGACCTCACCGGCGAACTCGACGCGCACACCGCCGCCGAACTCGAGGCGGCGTTCCAAAAAGCCCTTGCCGACGGATCCTACAACCTGCTCATCAACGGCACCGGCCTCGTCTACATCTCGTCCGCAGGCTTGGGCGTCTTCATGGCCTACCTCGAGGACGTGCGCGAACGCGGCGGCGACATCAAGATCGCGGCGCTCCAGCCCAACGTGTTTACGGTATTTGACCTGCTCGGCTTTCCCTTTCTGCTCCACATCACCGAGACAGAAGACGAAGCGCTCGAACGCTTCGCCCTGCCCTACGAACCCGAGGCCTGATGCCCCGTCTCCCGCACCGCCTGAACGTGCCCGCCGCCACGGCGTCGCTTGAATCGGTTCGCCGGTTTGTGGAGGCGCACGCGCGTGCGGCTGGGCTGAACGACGCGCAGGTGATGCAGGTGGTCTTGGCCGTTGACGAGGCGGCGGCCAACATCGTCAAGCACGCCTACGGCGGCGAATCTGGCCATGCGTTCACCGTCGCGGCCCGCACCACCACCGAGCAGTTCGTGATCCGGCTGCTCCACGACGGTAACGCCTTCGACCCGGCGCGCTACCGGACGCCGCCGCCGCTCGAACAAGCCGCCCAAGAACGCCGCAAGGGGGGCCTCGGCGTCCACCTGATGCATCGGCTGATGGACGATGTGGCGTTCCGCACGTCGGGCACGCGCTCGGAAGTGCGCCTCTCCAAGAAGCGGTAAGCTCCTCTCAAGCTGCCCGCCTGGAAGGGCTTCCGTCACGAAAGGTCAACGGAGTGGCGGAGCTAAAATCCGTACCTTTGAAGTTCACCCTCCCGACCTCCTGATGTCCAAACGGCTTCGCGTGGGCGTGCTCACCGGCGGCGGCGACGCGCCGGGCCTCAACGCCGTGATCCGCTCCGTTACCAAGAGCCTGATCACGCAGCACAAGGCCGAGGTGCTCGGCTTCGAAGACGGCTTCCTCGGCCTGATCGAACGCCGCCCTCGCCCGCTATCGTACCACGACGTGTCGGGCATCCTGACCACCGGCGGCACGATCCTCGGCACATCCAACCGCGCCGACCCGTTCCGCTACGCCAAACGCGGCGGGGCCGACGTGTCGCACGAGATCGTCCGGTACGCCGAAAAAGTGCTCAACCTCGACGCGCTCGTGGTGATTGGAGGCGAGGGCACGATGGGCATCGCCGCGCGCTTTCAGGACATAGGCCTCAACTGCATTGGCGTTCCCAAGACCATCGACAACGACATCGTTGGAACGGATCGCACCTTCGGATTCGACACGGCGGTTGGTGTAGCCACCGAGGCGCTCGACCGGCTCCACACGACGGCCCAAAGCCACCAGCGGGTGATGATCTTGGAGACGATGGGGCGCTACACCGGCTGGATTGCGCTCTACGCAGGCGTGGCGGGCGGCGCGGACGTGATCCTGATCCCGGAGATTCCGTACCACATGGACGAGATCGTGCGCGTCGTGCGCGACCGGGAGATGCGCGGCCGGTCGTTCACGCTGATCTGCGTTGCCGAGGGCGCGATGCCGGAGGGCGGCACACTGACGGTGCAAGAGCGCATCGAAGGCCGTCCCGACCCAGTGCGGCTCGGCGGCATCGGCTACCAGCTGGAAGCGGCGCTGCGCGAGCGCATCCGCTCGGAGGTACGCACCACCGTGCTCGGCCACATCCAGCGCGGCGGCACGCCATCGGCCTACGACCGAACGCTCGCCACCGCCTTTGGCTCGTACGCCGCCGACCTCGTCGCCAAGGGCCGATTCGGTCAGATGGTGGCACTTCGCGACAACCAACTCCAGACTGTCCCGCTCTCGGAGGTGGTGGACAAGGTGCGCCTCGTCCCGCGCGACGCGCCGATGGTGGCGGCGGCGCTTTCGGTGGGCACAAGCTTCGGCATCGAGGATTTTCCGCCCGACTTCGGCACATCCGATTCGTCGCTGGTGAGCTGAAGGCCGAGCTTCGAGCGATAACCAGCACGTCGCCCGAAGCTCACCGCTCAAACCTACCCGATGTCCCACGGCGCGTCTTCCTCGATTTTGCGGAGGTGAGCGCGTTCCATCAACCGGTTGTGGATGCCAACGGCTTCCGCTTCGGTTTTGGGGTAAAGCAGCGTGTAGGTGCCGTCTTCGGCGAGCGTCCAGCTCTGGCGCGTGTCGTCGAGGCAGAGTCCGAGCAGCCGGACAAGCCGGTTGCGCACCTTCTCGTCGTCCACCTCGACGATCGTCTCCACACGGTCGTCAAGGTTGCGGCGCTGCCAATCCGCCGAGCCGATAAACACGCGGGGTTCGCCTCCGTTTTCGAAGTAGAAGACGCGGCTGTGCTCCAAGAAGCGGCCGAGGATGCTGCGGACGCGGATGGTTGAGGAAAAGCGTTCGAGGCCGGGCCGGAGACGACAGTGCCCACGAATGATCAAGTCGATCTCGACTCCGGCGGCGCTCGCTTTGTAGAGTTCCTCGATGATCGGCACGTCGTCGAGGGCGTTCATCTTGGCGACGATCCGCGCCGGCTCGCCGCGCCGCGCCGCCGCCGCCTCCAGACGGATGCAATCGATGAACGCCTTCCGCACGTCGCGTGGGGCCACCAGCAGCCGCTTGTAGTGCTGCTCGGGCGCGTAGCCGGTGAGGTAGTGGAAGAGGTTTACGAGGTCGGAGCCGAGTTCGGGGCGGGCGGTGAACAGCCCAAGGTCGGTGTACAAGCGGGCCGTCCGCGGGTGGTAGTTGCCGGTGCCGAAGTGACTGTAGGTGCGCAGGCCGTCTTCTTCCTCGCGCACGACGAGAATCACTTTGGCGTGGGTTTTCAGCCCGACGACGCCGTAGGTGACGTGCACACCCGCCTTTTCGAGCCGTTCGATGTGTTCGAGGTTGTTGGCCTCGTCGAACCGCGCTTGCACCTCGACCAGCACGGCCACCTGCTTGCCGGCCTCGGCGGCCCGCATCAGCGCCGCCACGATGGGGCTGTCGTCGGAGGTGCGGTAGAGCGTCTGCTTGATCGCCACCACCTGCTCGTCGGCGGCGGCTTCTTCCAAAAACCGCTGCACGCTTCCCCGAAACGACTCGAAGGGGTGGTGCACGAGCAAATCGCCCTCGCGAATGACGCCGAAGATGCCGTCGGAGGTGTCGCGGCTCCGGCTCAGCCGCACCGGCACGACAGGTTCAAACGACGGAAACTGGAGGTCGGGCAGCGGAAGATTCGCCAGCGGCATTAGCCCCGAGAGATCGAGCAGCGTTTCGGACTCGTACACGTCGCCAGCGCTCAGGCCGAGTTCCTCCTGAAGAAGCGCCCGCACCGGCGACGGCATCGACGCTTCGACTTCGAGGCGAACGACCGGCGCAAACCGGCGCTCGCGAAGCTCGTCCTCGATGATCTCGACCAGCGTCTCGCCGTCGTCGTCGTCGTCGTCGCGTCCGGTTTCCACGCTGCGGGTGATGCGGAACAGGTGGGCGCTCACGATCTCCATTCCGCGAAACAGATCCGGCATGTTGTGGCGGATCAGGTCTTCGAGCGGCAAAAAACGATGCGGCTCGTCGAGCGCGAGCCAGCGGCCGCGGGCGGTGGGGACTTTCAGCCGCGCGAAGTGCTCGGTGCCGCGCTTCGGGTGGCGCAGCTGCACGGCGAACGACAGGCTCAGGTCGGAGATGAACGGGAACGGGTGACCAGGATCGACGGCCAGCGGCGTGAGGACGGGGAAGACGTGCTGCTGGAAGTGGCGGTCGAGGCGGCGGCGTTCCTCGGCGTCGAGGCGCTCGTACGCCACGATCTCCACGCCGTGCTCTGCCAAGAGCGGCGCGAGCGTGTGCTGCCACGTCGCGTTCATCGTCTCGAAAAACGTCAGCGCCGACGAGCGGCAGAGCACCAGTTGCTGCTCCGGCGTGCGGCCGTCGGGCGTGCGGCTCGCCACCCCGGCGGCGTGCTGCATCTTGAGCGCCCCCACGCGCTTGCGGAAGAACTCGTCGAAGTTGCTGGCCGCGATGGCCAGAAAACGCAGGCGTTCGAGCAGCGGCGTGCGGTCGTCGAACGACTGGGCGAGCACGCGCCAGTTGAAGTCCAGCCACGACAGTTCGCGGTTGAAGAACAGGCTCGGGTGGTCGACGCGGGCGCGTTTGGGCACCGGGCGCGGGTGCGTGGCACGCGGCACCGAGAACGGCACCGGCGACGCAGCGGGTTCGGCGTGGCCGTCGCCGGAGGGCACGGTAGCTTCGGGGGCGAGGTCGAGCGGATCGGAATCGGGCATCGGTACACAGCGGAGACCCGCTTCTAACGCCCTGTCGCCCCGAAGGCTTCCGCGCCCAGCGATTCGGACACCCAGTCAGGGCGTCTGGCGAGACCCTGACTGGGTGATTGCGGCGCGGCGTGACGTACCTTGGGGGCCTACGCAACGATTCGCCGCCTATTGCCGTTCGGTACGCCGCCTCCGTAACCCACGCCGCCCGTACGCGGCCCTCCGAATGCGCTTCTTTCCGGCGATCTTTCCGACGCTCCTCGCGGGCGTGTGCTTGCTTGCTCCATCTGTCGCCACGGCCCAAAGTTGGGGGCAAGTGGTGGGCCGCGTCTCCGAACCCGGCGACGAACCGGTGCCGGGTGCGACGGTGCTGGTCGAACGCACCGCCTACGGCACGTCTGCCGACGCCGACGGGCGCTTTGCGCTCCGCCTGCCCAACGGGCGCTACCGTCTTCGCATCTCGGCCATCGGCTACGCGCCGGTGTACGACAGCGTGACCGTGCGTCGCGAACGCCCGACGCTGCTGAACGTCCGTCTCCGCCCCACCGACGCCGAAGGCGAAGGCGTGGAAGTGACGGCCCGCGCCGAGGGGGCCGGGGTGTTCGAGCTTCAGCCCGAAGACGTGACGAACCTGCCCGCGCCGTTCCGCAGCGTCTTCCAAGCCGTGCGGGTACTGCCGGGCGTGGCGGCCAACAACGAGATCTCGAACCAGTTTTCGGTGCGCGGCGGCGGCGTCTCGGAAAACCTGCTGTTCCTCAACGGCTACGAAGTCTACCTGCCGTTTCGGCCCAAACAGGGCGAACAGGAGGGCCTCGGGCTGATGAACCCCGACCTTTCGGCAAGCCTGACGCTTTACGCCGGCGGCTTCCCGGCGCGCTACGGCGGCAAGCTCTCGTCGGCGCTGGACGTCCGCTACCACGCGCCCGAAGCCGGCGACGACTGGCACGGCGCGGTGGGCGTTTCGACGCTCGATGCGGGCGCGGCGGTGTGGGGGCCAGTCGGGCGGGCGGGCGTGGCCGTGGGCGTGCGCCGGGCGCAGGCCGGGCGGCTCTTCGGCACGCAAGCCACGCAGGGCCGCTACGCGCCGGAGTTTACGGACGCGCAGGCGGCGGTGACGATTCCCATCGGCACGAAGGGCGTGCGGGTGGAAGCCATCGGCGCGGCGGTGCGCCACGCGTTCGCGCTTGAACCGCGCTCGCGCAAGACGTATTTCGGCTTCATCAGCCAGAACCAATCTGTCCCGAGCAACTTCCAGAGCCTGTTCACGCGCTACACCGGCGAGGAGACGAGCGGCTTCGACACGTATTTCGGCGGCCTTCGGTTGGTCACGCCCGTCGGCCAGCGGCTGCGGATGGAGCACGACGTGTCGGTGTTCGACACCGACGAGTACGAGAAGACCAACCTGAGTGGCACGGCGCTTCTGGCGCAGGTCGATCCCGGCAACGGCGACGAATACCCGCTCGGAACGTTCGAGTCGTTCGAGCGCGCCGACAACCGCATCCGCGTGCAAACGCTCACCGGGCAGGGGCGCTACGGCCTCGCGGCGGGGCAACATGCGCTGGAGGCCGGGTGGAGTGTCCGACGGCTGAACTTCGACGACCGGCTGAACGAATCGTCGGGGTACCGCAACGACGAGAAGGGCACGGTGCTCTCCGACACCCTCCGCGACGCCGCGACGCTCGACGCCCTCCAAGCCGGCGGCTACCTCCAAGACGCCTTCGGCCTGTTCCCGTCGCAGCCCGAACGGGCGGTGCTGACGGCGGGCGTGCGGCTCGACTACTTCGACTTCAACGACGAAACGACCGTCTCGCCGCGCCTCGGGCTTCGCTACAAAGCCTCCGCCGTGACGACCGTGAACGCCAGCGCGGGCGTCTACTACCAGCCGCCGACGTACCAAGAGCTGCGCGGCGTGCCCAAGCAGGGCGAAACCATCCTCGGCGCACTCAACCGCGACCTCCGGGCGCAGCGGTCGGTGCAGGGCGTGGTCGGGGTCGAACACTTCTTCAACCAGACGCGGCTGTGGCTCCGCGCCGAGGCCTACGCCAAGATGCTCGACCGGATCATCTCGTACAGCGTGGACAACGTGCAGGTGCAGTACAGCGGCGAAAACGATGCCCACGGACGGGTGCTCGGCTTCGATGTGCAGGTGCGCGGCGAGTTTGTGCCGGGGTTGGAATCGTGGTTCAACTACGGCTTCCTCCACGCCACCGAAACGTTCGAAGGGCCGTTTGTGACGCTGCTCAACGCGGGCGAGCGCTTCCGGCCGACCGACCAGCGCCACACCGCCAGCCTCTTCGTGCAGGACTACATTCCCGGCGACCAGACGTGGCGGCTGCACCTGCGCGGCCTCTACGGCAGCGGGTATCCGTTCACGCCGCTGCACGTTTCGTCCTCTACCATCGGCGACCAAGAGTATATGGTGCCCGGCCCGCGCAACAGCGCCCGCTACGACTCCTACAAACGCGTCGACATTGGCGCGTCGAAGGAGATCACGTTCACCCGGCGCGGGCGTTCGAGCGCGCTGCTTTCCGTCACGGCCGAGATCCTGAACGTCTTCGACATGACGAACGAGGTAGCCATCAACTACACGTCCACCGGCGCGAAATTCACCCGCGAGCCGATCCGCCTCACGCCCCGCACCTTCAACCTGCGGGCACGTTTTAGCTTCTAAGATTCCGGGCAACCCAATGCCGCCTTACTCCACATACATCGGCGGTTCGTCGGAGCGGTAGGCGTCGTAGACCAGCGACGTTTGGATGTGCGCCACCTCCGGGCGCTCGGTGAACGTTGTCATCGCCAGGTCGCGCAGGTGCGCGGCGTCGCGCGCGCCCACATGGACGAGGAAGTCGTCGGCTCCGGCGAGGTGGAAAAAGCCGATCACCATCGGCGCGGCACGCAGGTGCGCGAGAAACGCCTCCACCGCCTCGCGGCTGTGCCGGACGAGCCGCACCGCCACCAGCGCTTCCACACCTACGCCCACCGCCTTGGGCGACACGTCGGCGTGCGCGCCGCGCAGCACCCACGCCGCCCGAAGCCGACGAATCCGCTCCAACGCCGTCGACGGCGCTACGCCCACCCGCTCGGCCAACTCCTTGTTGGTCAGCCGCGCATTCTTCTGCAAGAGCCGCAGCAAGCGGACGTCTGTTCGGTCAAGTTCGAGAGATTCAGGCATGGATAAAATAGAATTCGGCGAATCGGACGATGAAGGCACAAGATCGTACGTTGATCGCAACTTTTCGAATCTACGATCCTTTGGAAACGTTCGCCTTCGCCTTCGACACGCAGGCCGTTCACGCTGGACGCGGCGACCTCCGGACGCTCGGCGTCCACGCCCTTCCGCTCGACCTGTCCACCACCTACCCGCTCGGCGCGGGCGGCCTCGACGAGGCCACAGCCAGCCTCGAAGCCTTCGCCGACGGGGCGGCTACAGCGGCCAATCCGGTTTATGCCCGGCTGTTCAATCCGACGGTCGCTCGGTTTGAGACGGCCCTTGCCGCGCTCGAAGGCACCGACGAAGCCGTGGCGTTCGCGTCGGGCATGGCGGCGATGACGGCGGTGCTGCTCGCCGCCCGACAGGATGGCGGACACGTCGTGGTGGTGCGCCCGCTGTACGGCACCTCCGACCACCTGCTCGCCTCCGGCCTCACCGGATTCGACTCCACCTTCTGCACCGACGACGAGATCGGCGACGCGCTTCGCCCCGACACCGCGCTGGTGATTGTGGAGACGCCCGCCAACCCCACGCTCGACCTGGTCGATCTCGCCGACGTGCGGCGGCAGATGGGCACGCACCGCGCCGCGCTCCTCGTGGACTCGACCTTCGCCACGCCGGTGCTTCAACGCCCGGCGCAGCACGGGGCCGACCTCGTGCTGCACAGCGCCACCAAGTACCTCGGCGGCCACGGCGACGTGGTCGCGGGCGTGGTGGCCACCACCGCCGCGTGGGGGGCACGGCTTCGGCAGGTGCGCATCGCCACCGGCGCGCTGCTGCACCCGATGGGCGCGTACCTGCTGCACCGGGGCCTCGCCACGTTGCCCTTGCGTGTGCGTCACGCGCAGGCCACGGCGCAGGCGCTCGCGGCGCAGTTGGCCGAGCACCCGGAGGTGGAGATGGTGCGCTACCCGGGGCTTGGCACGGTCAAAAACGCCGCGCTTGTGGGGGTGCAGATGGATGGCCCCGGCGCGATGGTATCGTTTGAGGTGCGAGGCGGCTACGCCGCCGCCCGGCGCGTGCTCGACCGCACCGCGCTGTTTACACCCGCCGTCAGCCTCGGCTCTGTAGACTCGCTCATCCAGCACCCGGCAGGCCTCACGCACCACGTCGTCGACGAAGCCGCCCGCGCCGCCACCGGCATCACGCCCGGCCTGTTGCGTCTCTCCATCGGCCTCGAAGCCGCCGCCGACCTCTGGCACGATCTCGACGCGGCTCTACGGACATAAGAATGCAGCGCTCCCGCGAATGGGAGGGCACTCGCGCATAGATGCTTGACGCGAGTGCCCTCCCACGACTCGGTGCTTTCGTTGCGCCCGTGCATTCGCACGTGTAAACATCGGAGCGTTCAGCCGGCCAGAAGGCGTTGCACAAGCGCTGGAGCCCCCTCGATGGTGGTGTAACGGAGGAGCGTAGGGCGCACCCGAGGCCCATCGCGCCGCACCTGATAGTCTAACGCCACCTCGACGCGTTCAAGCAATGCGCTTTCGATTTGCGCTTGACGCTGGATCAACGCCCGTCTCGCGTTCGCGCCGGTGACCCCTCGGAAACGTTCCATGAACGAAAAAAGTCGTGGCGAGCGCCGGAGCGGGTAGATGGTGCGAGGCACATCCAACACAACACCCTGAACGTGGTCGAACCAGAGATAGCCTTTGCTGTCCTGCGGTATAGGCTCCAGCTTGGCCGTCTCCAGCGCCAACCCCTCGGCCTCAAGCGCCAACCGGAGCCGCTGCCGGTCGGCTTCGTAGGTGCTCTCCAGAGACGAAGGCCGAACATAGACAACCGCGCGGATGAGGTTGGGATACTGTGCGAGAAACCCGCCTTCGGTAATCAGCCGGGAGAGGAAGTTGTCGTAGTACCCCGTCGCAAGCCCAACCGCCGCCGAAATATCCACGACGGGGAGGCCTCCATAGAACTGCGTGACGCGGTCGTTGAGGAGGTTGCCTTCGCGGTTGTCGAGGTCGAGAAAGTTGCGGAGCGGCAGGCGTAGCGCATCCGCCAGCGCTTCGGGGGTGAAGACCGCAGCGGTGTAGAGCATCGCGCTGCGCGCGTAGAACGGAACGCTTCGGGCCGCATCTTCTTGAATCACGAGGAGCGCCGGGATACCTAGGGCGTGCACCAGGCCAAGCTCGTAAAACACGTTGGCCCGGTCAGGCGATTCAGGCTTCGGTGTAAGGTTGAAGACGACGAGATCGACCTCGTCAAGAAGACGAAGGATGTTCTCTACAATCTCGCCGGGTGTTTCCCCAACCGGCACGCGCACATTCGTCTCCACAATGCCGTATCTATCCATAAGCTCGACGAACGCATCCTCCGCAAGCAGCGATTGAATTGCCTGTTGAACCGGAAGCGTAGAGGCTTCGGGCGTGTCGTCGGCTCCCATCGGGCCGAGGATCAGAATGTCGAGACGTCGGTCGAGGGCCCAGTTGGATTCCATAGCTGTGAGGAGTTAAACCGAGTAAGGACTCTTTTCGCCTCGTCTCTTCATCATCGTTCCAGCCCCCGCAATTACGCATGGGGATCGGTGCACGAAGAGCAACAAACGAGCAGAACGTCAGAAGTATACGATCAACGATAGAAGTATCCTTACCCAAAACCTAAGCAGGGATGGATGATCGCGTTCGTGTAGCCTGATCCTCTCTCCGCCTACCTGCGCGGCAGAATCGCCCTCGTCATTAATTTTCTGGGAACGCAGCACGTCGAAGACGGCGACGAGGTCGGCCTCGGGCATATCACCTGCTCGTTCTAAGACCGTTCGTGACGCTACGCAGCGTCCCGGCTGGGCGACAACTCGTCAGCCGACCACACCACCACGTCGATGCGACGGGCGAAGTGGCACAGCGGCGGGCCGTCCAGCTTGACCCCAAAGCCGTTCAACATCGTGTTCTGCTCCACCTCCGCCTCCGCCGGTTGGAGCGGCCACGGCACATGGTGCACCTCGTTGCGCAGCAGCCGTCCGCTTGGGCTCATGGCGTACAAGCAGTACCGTTCCGTGAGCCAACGGTCGAGCGCGCCGACGGACGCTTCGTACACCTTGCCGGTGGGAGCGTACCGGGCGCAAAACCGTGCCCCGCTGCCGTCGCGCCGAGCCGCCTCGTAGGCGAAGCCTTTGCCTTCGGGTGCGATTTCGATGTCCGCGCGGTGGTACGGCAGGTAGAAAAACCGTCGGGCGGCCCAAACGGCGAGCGGGTTGGCGGCGTCGAGACTCAGAAACCAGACGCCCGGCTTGCCGTCGGCCTCGACGTAAAGCCGCACGTTGAGTTCGGGAAAGGCCGATACGCCCGGAAGATCGGGCAAGGGTCGCCGCATCACCCCGGCCATGCGGAACGGGACGACCCCGACCCACGAGGTTCCGTCGAACGCTTGCACGCGCAACCCTTCGGGCACGAGCGGCTGCAGCGCCGCCGCAGGCACAGGCCAGTGGAGAAACAGCAGGTCGCGCCACGACTGCCGCCACGTCCACGGTCGGCGGGGATACGGCCACGGTCGGTGATCGGAACGCCCAAAAGCGGGATGCATAGCCACGAGGGTTGGTGACGTGTCAGAACGCTCGCCGCGCCCACCGAAGAAGCTACGTCGTGAAAACACATGCCATGCCGTTGCACCGGCGATGCCCAGCCGCATCTCAACGCCAGAAGCTTCGCGCGGACGGAGTGCCATACGGATTATAGAGACACGCAGCTCCCCTCGTTCGCCACAAACCGCCGCCGCCTTGCCCGCCCTGTTGACTTTGGCTGTGTAAGCGCTTACTTTCTGCGTGCTACCCCCCTTGCGAATGAAACGCTTCGCCCTTGCCGCCGCGCTGCTGGCCGCCGCCCCTGCCCTCGCACCTGCCGCCATCGCCCAGACGACGCCGACGATCCACGTCGCGTTCCTCTGGCACATGCACCAACCGCACTACTACCCCGGTGAGACGATCCGGCAGTCGGACGCCGCCGGACGCTACTCGTACCGTATCGAGGACATCTTCAACCAGCGCATCGGGCCGTACACGTCGTGGCCGCGCAACGCGGTGAAAGCCGGAATGGACGCGGGCCTCACCAGCGGCGGCGCGTCGGTATCGTTCACCGGCTCGCTCATCGAAGGCCTCAACCACCTCGAAGGCGCGGGCAACGGCAACTTCGCGGGCTGGAAGACGCCGTGGCGCGAGGCCGCCGCGTGGCGCACCACGCACGGCAACGCCCGGATGGACTACATCGGCTTCGGCTACTACCATCCGCTGATGCCGCTGATCGGCACCGACGCCATCGCCCGGCAGATCACGAACCACCGCAGCCTTGTCACGTCCACCTTCAACGCGCCGGCCAGCAAGGGCATCTTCACGCCTGAAAACGCCTTCGCGCCACGCATCATCCCCGGCCTCAAAAATGCGGGCATCGAGTGGGTAATGGTGGACAACATCCACTTCGAGCGGGCCGCCGAGGGCTACCCGTGGAACAGCGGCGGCAACCTGTACGAACCCAACCGCGCCGACGTGCGCAACGCCAACCCGAACGACTGGCGGCAGCTCAACGGCCTTTGGGCACCGACCCGCGTGTCGGCGTGGGCGCGGCGTCCGCACTACGTCGAGCACATCGACCCCGCCACCGGACAGGCCCAGCGCATCGTGGCCGTCCCGACGGACCGCTACCTTGGCAACGAGGACGGTCGCGGCGGCTTCGGAGCGCTCCAGTACGACGCGGTGATGAGCCAGTTCGAGTCGGCCAACACCGATCCGAACCACCCGCTGCTGATCGTCCTCCACCACGACGGCGACAACTACGGCGGCGGCTCGGAGTCGTACTACAACTCCAACTTCCAGAGCTTCGTCAACTGGGTGAAGGCCAACCCCAGCCGCTTCACCTTCACGACCGTCCAGGATTATCTCGACCAGTACCCGCCCGCCGAAACCGACGTCATCCACGTCGAGAGCGGGTCGTGGAGCGGGGCCGACAACGGCGACCCGGAGTTCCAAAAATGGCTCGGACGCCCCGGCACGGACGGCTACTCGCCCGACCGCAACTCGTGGGCCGTGCTCACCGCCGCCACCAACCACGTCGCCACCGCCGGGCCATCGGTGTCCGCCGACGCGCTCCGCTGGCTCGACACCGGGATGGCGAGCGACTACTGGTACTGGGACGGCACGGAGATCTGGGACAGCCAGGTGACGCGGGCGAGCAACGAGGCCATCCGTCTGGCCGGCGTCTCTGCCGCCTCCGACGCCGCGCCGCCGACGGTGTTCGTGCCGCAGCGCACGCCCTACAACCCCGGCGAGAACCAGTGGGGCACCGTCCAGACGAAAGACGTGACCGTTTGGACGTACGCCTACGACGTGTCCGGACTCGACAGCGTCCGCCTCTACTACCGCGTCGATGCCGATGGGAAGGTGGACGCCGACAACCAGACCTTCGTCCAGCACCCCAACCCGTGGGCGACGCTCACGATGGCGCAGGTCGTGGAGCCGACGCCGCGCACCAACCCCGCGCCTACCGCCCGCGCTGCCCGCTACGAAGCGACCATTGCCGGGCAAAGCGGCGTGCTTGTGGACTACTACGTTGAAGCCAAAGACACGAAAGGTTACCGGGTGAAGAGCGACATCCAGCACGTCTGGGTGGGCACGGGCACGCCTTCCGGCGGGGGCGGCGGGTCGTCCAGCGGCACCGTCTCGTGGACGCCCACGGCCCCGACCAAGGACCAGACCGTCCAAATCAAAATCGCTGCCCCCGGCACGGCCACCGCCGCGCTCCACTGGGGCGTGAACGCGCAAGGCGCGACGTGGACGACGCCCAACGCCGCCTACCGTCCCACCGGCACGACGCTCTTTGGCGGAACCGGCCCGGCGGTCGAAACGCCGCTCACCCGCGACGGCGACACCCTCCGCCTCACCCTTGGGCCGTTCAACAATGCCGCGCAGGTCGTCAACTCCGTAGACTTTGTGCTTCACTGGGGCGACAACACATGGGACAACAACGGCGGCAGCGACTACCACATCGCCGTGTCGGGCAACACCGGCGGCGGCGGTGGCGGAGGCGGCACGACGACGTTCACGATGGACGGCACGCTCGACGCTTCGGCGCAGGCCGTCGCGCAGGCAAGCGGACGCACGGTCTACGCAGCGTATTCAGATGGAAAGCTGTACGTCGCCACCGAGGGCAGCGCCTCCACCGGCGACGCCTTCCTGATGGTGGCAGGCACACCCGGCGCAGCCGTCACCGCGATGTGGGGCAAGGCCGGGCAGATCGCCACACCGACCGTCTACCTCGCCCGCGAGTCCACGAACGGCTGGAACGGCTGGTTCGCGCCGCCCGCCACATCGCCCGTCACCGGCACCGCCTACGCCAACACGTCCGGCACCGTGCTCGAAGGCGTGATCGACGTGGCCACGGTGTTCGGGTCGATTCCCGAGGCCGTGTACCTCGCCGCTGCGCAGTACGCCACCGACGACAACGGAGCGTTGAATGCGCAGGCTCCGGCGGGCAACAGCGACGGCACCCTCGACGCCGCCGAGTTCGTCCGCTTCCAGATTCGCACCGCCACAGCCTCCGAGGCCATCGAGGCGCAGGCGTTTGCTGTGGGGACGGTCTCGCCGCAGCCGCTGGCGGGTATCGGGCGGCTGCCGGTGACGGCAGACGCTTCCGGGCGGCTTCGCGTGGAAGCCTTCGACATGCTGGGCCGCCGCGTCGCCACGTTTGCCGACACCGACGTCGCCGCCGGGCCGTACCTCGTGCCTGTCTCGGCGGAAGGCCTCGCGTCTGGCGTATACGTCATCCGGACAACCCTCGGCGACCGCACCGCCACCACCCGCCTCGTCGTGCGGTGACGGACCGTTCACCCTGTCAGGAGCGCTGATCCTGACAGGGTGAAGCTCACGTTTTCTTCGGCCTCAGCGTGGCGATGGGGAGCACCATTTCGTCGAGGGAGAGGCCGCCGTGCTGCATCGAGTCGCGGTACATCCGCTCGTAGTGGTGTTGGTTCGTCGGATAGACGAAATAGTAGTCCTCCTTCGCAAGGATGTAGTTCTCATTAATGCTCAGGCGCGGCAACCCGTACGTCTCGGGGTCGCGGACGTACACGGCGTGCTTGTCGTCCACGCGGAGTTGGCGGCCGTGTTTGTAGCGCAGCGCGGTGGAGGTGTCGCGGTCGCCGATCACCCTGGTCGGGTGGAGGCAGCGGATCGCGCCGTGGTCGGTGGTCACCACAACGGTCACGCCCTGCTTGGCCATCTGCTGGAAGGCGGTGAGCAGCCACGAGTGCTCGAACCACGTCCGCGTGAGCGCCCGGTAGGCGCGCTCGTCCGGAGCAATCTCGCGCAGCACGGCGGAATCCGAGCGGGAATGGGCGAGGATGTCGACGAAGTTGATGACGGCGGCGGTGAGCGGCGCGGCGGCGAAGTCCATCGTGGCAAACTCGCGCCCGTCTTTCGACGACACGACCTTGACGTACTTGTACTTCAAGTCCTTGAAGTGCTTGCGAGCGAGCAAATCGCCGAGGAACGTCTCCTCGTGGCTGTTCTTGGAGTGCTCGTCCTCGTCGTCGTCCCAAAGTCTGGGGTAACGGCGCTGGATGTCGAGCGGGAGCAGGCCGGAGAACAGGCTGTTGCGCGCGTACGGCGTGGCCGTAGGGAGGATGGACAGGTACGTCGTCTTGTCGATGTCGAACGAGGCGTGGAGCAGGCGCTCCATCTCCATCCACTGGTCGTAGCGCATGCAATCGACCACCATAAACACGACCGGCGACGGCTTGGGATCGCGCAGCAGCGGCACGACCGACGCGCCGAACACTTCGTGCGAGAGCAGCGGGCGGCGCTCTGACGGGCCGTCGTCGTCGGCGATCCATTTCGGATACTGCTTCTCCACATAGCGGCAGAACTCGCGGTTGGCCTCGCGGAGTTGGTCGTCCAGCACCTGCCGAACGCCCTCTTCCGCGTCAAGTCGCTGGTCGTGGGCGACGAGGTCGAGGTACAGATCGGCCCAATCCTGCGGCGTGTTGGCCATCGCAAGGCGCGACGACAGTTCGGGGAACGACTGCAAATACGCCCGCTGCGCCCCCTCGGCGTCGAGGCGGGATCGGTCGAGCAGGCGTTTGGCCGTGAGCAGCACCTGGCTGGGATTGACCGGCTTGGTGAGGTAGTCGGCGATCTGCCCGCCGAGCGCCTCCTCCATCAGCCCCTCTTCCTCCGACTTCGTCACCATCACGACCGGCACCTCGGGTGCGATCTTCTTGATCTCGGCCAGGGCGTCGAGGCCGTTCATTCCCGGCATCTGTTCGTCGAGCAAGACGAGGTCGGGGCGTCGATCGCGCACCGCTTCGATGCCGTCGGGGCCGTTGGTCGACGTTTCGACGGTGTAGCCTTTGGACTCAAGGAAACGCACATGGGGGCGGAGCAGGTCGATTTCGTCGTCAATCCAGAGTACGTTGGGCATAGCGGGAGCCGGAAAAAGAAGCCGTCTGCTTCGTCAACGCCGCAACACGCCGCCTCGTGCCCGACTTCGCACATTGCGTCGAACCGGACTTTGGCGGAACGCGTTAAAGGTGGATCCGCTCGCCTTGCCGTATGCCCCGCCTTCTCCCTGCCCTGCTCGCCGTGCTCGCGCTCGCCGGGAGCGCCGGTTGCGACTTTGGCAGCAACCCGCAAGCGTCGCTCTACATCGCGTACGCCGCCGAAACGAGCGTGCCAACCGACGTGTACCTCGACCAGACGCGGGAGTTGGACGATGCGATGCCCGGCACGATTAGCCCGATGCTCGACACCGGTGTCGGCGGCAGCCGCTTCGACCTCGTGCCGCAGCTTCCGAACAGCGTAACGCTCGGCCAGCGCCGATTCCTTGACTTTGACGACGGCGTGCCGTACGTCGCTGTGGTGGTCGGGACACCCCATCTCAACACGCGGCAGGTGACCCTCGACACGCTCACGCTCGCCGCTTTCCCCGTGCCCCCCGACGGGCAACTCCGTGTGGTCAACGGGACGTCCGATCCGGTGGACGTGTACCTTGGCTCGGCGGGCACGCCAATCTCGTCGCTCACACCCGTGTCGCTGGATCGCATCGGCCAGATATCCGCGTTGCTTCCCACCGCCGCCGTGGCGACCATCACCGACCGCGGGAGCACCGCCGTGCGTTACGCTGTGGGCGTGCATTCGGGCACGGACGTGCTGGTGGTGGGCGGCACCACAGGATACACCTTCGACGGCCCGGCCGCCGACTGACCTACGAGGCGGCGGCGGCGTCTTCGCTGGCAAACTGACGCAGCGCCAACCAGATCACAAACACCGCTACCGGCACCGGCCACGAATCCGGCACCTCGGCCCACGTCTGAGGCTTCCACACCCCGGAGCGGCACACCTCCCCGACCACCACGCCGCCCACGCGCAGTTCGACGCGCTTTTTCATCGCTGAGACACGGTCGAGCCGGATGACGTGAACGGCACCGTCGGGCATCCGCGCCTCTACGTCGCAATCCGACGAGAACGCTCCAAGCTTGACCCGCTGGGCCAGTGGCATCCCGGTGGATACGTCGGTGAGCACGAGCACGCCGTCGATGTCGCTTTTGCGGACGGAATAGGCGCGGTCGTCGACGACAAACTCCACCCGTTCGCGCAGACTGCCGAGGGCCAAGCGCACCCAGCGCTGCCCGTCGCGCACGAGCCAAACGTCGGACGAAAGGATGCCGGTTCGTTGGATGTCAATACGCATAGGATGCAGGGCGTTTGGGGGGAGGCCTGAGTGGAGGTCTGACAAGTTGTCAGTAAAGAAGGGTGCGGCATTCGGTTCGCTTGGACGACCCTCATAGAGCAACACTTTAGCCATACCCCTGATGAACCTCAACAAATTTACCCTCAAAGCCCAAGAAGCCGTCCAGCGCGCCGTCGAAATGGCGGCGGCGAAGAACCAACAAGGTCTTGAACCGGCCCATCTGCTGGCCGCGTTTCTCCAAGAAGACGGCGGCATCGTCAACAGCCTGCTGGCACGCGTGGGTGCCGACCTTTCGTCGCTGCGGCAAACCACCGACGCGGCCATCGACCGGCTGCCCCGCGTGACCGGCGCGAGCGTGTCGGGCACGTTCCTGACCGACGCCACGAAGCGGGTGTTCGACCGCGCCCTTGCCGAAGCCGAGCTTTTGAAGGACGACTATGTGTCGTCGGAGCACCTGCTCATCGCCCTCGCCGAAGCGCAAGACGCCACCGGCGAAGCTCTTCGCGCCCAAGGGGTTACGAAAGACAACCTCCTCAAGGTGTTGAAGGACGTCCGCGGCGGCCAGCGCGCCACCGACGCCCACGCCGAATCCCGCTACGAAGCGCTCAACCGCTACGCCCGCGACCTCAACGAGGCCGCCCGCAAGGGTAAAATCGACCCGGTGATCGGGCGCAACGAAGAGATCCGCCGCGTCCTCCAGATCCTCAGCCGCCGCACCAAAAACAACCCCGTGCTCGTGGGCGAGCCGGGCGTAGGCAAGACCGCCATCGCCGAAGGATTGGCGATTCGGATCGTGCAGGGCGACGTGCCCGACGGCCTCAAGGACAAGCGCATCGCCGCGCTCGACATGGGTGCGCTCGTGGCCGGAGCCAAGTACCGGGGCGAGTTCGAAGACCGCCTCAAGGCCGTCGTAAAGGAAGTGGCCGACGCCAACGGCGAGGTCATCCTCTTCATCGACGAGATCCACACGCTCGTGGGCGCTGGCGCTGCCGAGGGCGCGATGGACGCCGCCAACATCCTCAAGCCCGCCCTTGCGCGCGGCGACCTCCGGGCCATCGGCGCGACGACGCTCGACGAGTACCGCAAGTACATCGAGAAGGACAAGGCGCTGGAGCGCCGCTTCCAGATGGTGCTCGTGGGCGAACCGTCGGTCGAAGACACGATCTCCATCCTGCGCGGCATCAAAGACCGCTACGAAGTGCACCACGGCGTCCGCATCACCGACGGGGCCATCGTGGCCGCCGCCGAGCTTTCGGACCGCTACATCGCCGACCGTTTCCTCCCCGACAAGGCCATCGACCTCGTGGACGAAGCCGCCGCACGGCTGCGCATCGAGATCGCGTCAATGCCCGAGGAACTCGACCGGTTGGAGCGGCAGATCCGCCAAGCCGAGATCGAGCGCGAGGCCGTCAAGCGCGAAAACGACGACGCCCGCATCGAACGGCTCAACGAAACGCTCGCCAACCTCGAAGCCGAGCGCACCGAACTGCGCGCCCGCTGGCAGCAGGAAAAAGGCCTCATCCAGCAGGTCCGCGAAGCCAAAGAACAGCTCGAAGCCGTCAAGCTGGAGGCCGAGACAAAGGAACGCAACGGCGACTACGCGGGCGTGGCCGAACTCCGCTACGGGCGGATTCCCCAACTGACCGAGCAGATGGACACGGCCTTGGCCGAACTGGCCGAGATCCAGAGCAAAGGCTCGCTGCTCAAGGAAGAAGTGGACGCCGAAGACATCGCCGAGATCGTGAGCAAGTGGACGGGCGTGCCGGTGTCGCGGATGCTGGAGACGGAGCGGCAGAAGCTGCTGCGCCTCGAAGACGAACTCAAGAAGCGGGTCGTCGGGCAAGACGAAGCCGTCACGGTGGTCGCCAACGCCGTCCGCCGGGGCCGTGCAGGGCTGCAAGACGCGAACCGCCCCATCGGATCGTTCCTGTTCCTCGGCACCACGGGTGTCGGCAAAACCGAACTGGCCAAGGCGCTCGCCGGCTTCCTCTTCTCCGACGACGAGGCCATCGTGCGCATCGACATGTCCGAGTACCAAGAGCGCCACACCGTGAGCCGTCTCATCGGCGCGCCTCCGGGGTATGTGGGCTACGAAGAAGGCGGCCAGCTCACCGAAAAGGTGCGCCGCAAGCCGTACTCGGTCGTGCTGCTCGACGAGATCGAGAAGGCGCACCCGGAGGTCTTCAACGTGCTCTTGCAGGTGCTGGACGACGGACGTTTGACCGATAGCCAAGGCCGAACCGTCGATTTCACCAACACGCTCATCGTGATGACGAGCAACCTCGGCTCCGACGTGATCCGCGAACGGATGGATCTCTACGGCGGCGAGATGGACGAGGCCACCGAGCAAAAGCTCTACGACGACGTGATGGCGCTGCTCAAAACCCGCCTCCGCCCCGAGTTCTTGAACCGCATCGACGAGATCGTGATGTTCCGCCCGCTGGGACGCCAGAACATCCGTGGCATCGTGGATATCCAGCTCGACCGGCTGCTCCGGACGGCGGAGAAGAACCACGACCTCCGTATCGAACTCACCGACGCGGCCAAGGACTGGCTCGCAGAGAAGGGCTACGACCCGGTGTTTGGCGCGCGTCCGCTCAAGCGCGTCTTGCAGCGCGAGATCGCCAACAAACTGGCCGAGGAGATCCTGAGCGGCTGGGTGCAGCCCGGCGAGACGCTGCGGATCGACACGGTCGAGGGCGGCGACGGCCTGACGTTCGAGACCGTGAAGGCCGCTGACCCGATGTAACGTTTTCAGAGCGACGCGGCGGTCGGTTGTAGGGACGACCGCCGCGCACGGGCGCGGGGTGTAGCTTTTGGCCGCACCCCGCGCTGCCGTTTTACCGCACCGCGTCGGCTTCGGCTTCGGTGCGGAGGAAGTTGCCGGTGGTGAGTTCGAGCACGATCCGGTCGAGGTCGTAGACGTGGTCGAGCGCGGCCAGAATCGCCCGCGCATCCACGGCCACGCTTCGCCCGGCCACGTCGCGGTAGACGTACTCGTTGGGCAGCGCCTCGATGTTGGAGTCGAAGATCAGTCCAACCACCTGCAGGTTTCGGTCCACCAGCGCCGAGCCGGAGTTGCCGCCGGTGATGTCGGCGGTGGCGACGAGGTTGAGGCGCGTGCGCAAATCCAACCCCTCGGGCGGCGTGGCCCAGCGTTCGGGCAGTGCAAAGTCCGGGTTGCCGGGGTTGGAGGCGTTGCGGTCGTACATCCCGTAGAATGTGGTGAACGCGGGCGCGTCGGTGCCGTTGTAGCGGTAGCCCTTCACGACGCCGTCGGCGAGGCGCAGCGAGAAGCTGGCGTCGGGCGGCGTCGCGGTGCCGTACACGGCGAAGCGTGCGCGGTTGAGGTCGGCGCGGAGGCGTTCTTCGGCTCCCGAGAAGCCCTGCTGCTGCTGAAGCGTGGCCAAGAACAGCCCGCCGAGCGCCTGCGTCACGTCCACCATCACATCGCCGCTGGCGGCAAACCCACGGCTCAGCATCTGCCGGTAGCGCGTCGAGTCGTTGAGCGACGTGCGGGCCACGAGGTCGGCGGCCACGTCCGCGGCGCTGCGGCCTCCGAGCAGCCGCGCCACCACCGGATGCGCCCGCCCAAGGTTGGCTTCGAGTTCCTCCAGCCGAATCCGCACGAGGTCGGCTTCGAGGGCGTTGGGCAGCACCTTGAAGCCCATCGCCTCCTTGCGCAGATCGGCGATCTGGTCAGGCGGCGCGCCGCCGCGCTTAGCCAGGTCGAGGTAGTAGCCGTAGAACGACCGGGCGAGCAGGTGCGAGCCGTACGCCGACGGGTAGAACTGGAGCGCATTCGTCTGCTCGGCGATGGAGCGCTTCGTCGCCTGCACCTCGGCGAGTTCTTGGAGCGTGCGTCCGTACGCCGAGAGGTCGGCGCGGGCGACGATGCTGTCGCGGAGGGCACGTTCGGCGGCGGCTTTGCGAGCCATAAAGGACGCGTCGCGGAGGCCGCCGAGCTGGCCGGAGAACGACTTCTCGGCGTTCGACAGTTCAAACAGCACGTTGCGCAGCATCTCGCGCTCGTCGGGCGTGGCCGGGCCGTTCATGTAGGCGCGGATGGCGGCCATCCGGCGCTGCAAGCCCTCCACCTGCGCCGGAAGCGTCACGTCGCGCTCGTAGTTGAGCTGCGCGACGCTGGCGAGGCGGTTCGTCGATCCGGGGTTGCCCACGACGAACACGAGGTCGCCTTCGGACGCGCCGTTCGCGTTCCAGCGGTAGAAGTTGGGCGAAGCGACCGGCTCGCCGCGCTCGTCGTACACGCGGAAGAACGAGAAGTCGAGCGTGTAGCGAGGGAAGGTGAAGTTGTCGGGGTCGCCGCCGAAGAAGCCCATCTCCAGCTCCGGCGCGGCCACGAGCCGCACATCTTTGTAGCGGCGGAACGTATAGGCCGACACGCGCGCGCCGCTGTAGAGGCGGACGAGTTGCACCACGGCCAGCGGATCGGTGCGCTTGGCCTCGGCGTCGAGGCGGGATTCGGTCTGGCGGATACGGGCGTCGAGGGCGTCGGCGTACTGCTCGGGCGTCGGCGCGTCGAGGCCGCGCGTCACGTCGCCGGTCACGTCCTTGATGCCGACGAGTTGATCGACGAACAAATCCTCGACCGGGCGCTCGTCGTCGGCGTTTTCGGCCGCAAACCCGTTGCCCAGTAGGTCTTCGCCCGGCTCGCTCACCGCTTCCACGCTCTCGCGGGCGCAGTGGTGGTTGGTCATCACCAAGCCGCGCGGCGACACGAACGACGCCGAGCAGTAGTCGGCGAAGCGCAGCGCCCCGAGGCGGGCGCGTTCGTACCACGCCGCGTCGGGCGTAAAGCCATACGTTTCTTGCAGATAGGCCGTCGGTGGGTTGTCGAACGTCCACATCTTACCGCCGTCGAACCGCCCGAACTGCACCGTGTCCAGGTTGATGCCGGGGAGCGCAGGGGCCACGACGACGGGCGGCGGATCGGGGAGGATTTCCGGGATGGTTACGGGGGGAGCCGGGGGCGTGGCAGGCACCACGGGGACGGTCTGGCGCGAGGCGGTGCACCCGGCCAAAGCGAGTGCGGCGAAAAGGGTGAGGGACGAGCGCATACGGAGGATCGAGGGGAAACCTTCAAACGCCGCAACGTACGCACCCGGCAGCCTCGTGTGCCCGCTGCCGTACCTTTCGTCTGTCGCGGATGCGCCTTCGGGGGCGGTGCGCGTTACATCTTGGTATGCGCCTCGTCTTTGCCCTGCTCGCCGCCGTCCTGCTCGTGCCCGCTACGGCGCGGGGCCAGTCGGCGGTGTTGCAAATCGACCGAGACAGCCTACGCGTGGGCGAGGCGTTCGACCTTGTGCTCGTCGTTGACGCCAGCGGTGAGGTGCTGCCCCCCGACAGCACCGCGTTCGGCCCGGAGATTTCGGTGGCCATGCCGCCCGATCAATCCACCAACCTCAACGAGCAAGGCCGGGAGACGACGCGGCTGACGTACCGCGCCCAAGCGTTTGCGCTCGACTCGCTCGTTGTCCGCCCCGTGGCGGTTCGCGTCGTGAACCGCGTAGACACGCTCGTGCTCAGCACCACGACGGCCACAGTGCGGATGCGGAGGCTCGTCCCCAACGACTCGACGGCGGCGCTCAAACCTGCCCGCCCTCCCCTGCCTTTTGGGCCTCCTCTTTGGCTTCTGTTTGCCCTCGCACTGGCCTCTATCGCCGCGTTGGCCTTCTGGACGTGGAAGCGGCGCGGGGCACCGCCGCCGCCGGTGGTGGCCGAGCCGGAGCGCGTGCTCACCCCCTTGGAGACGCTGCTGCGCGACCTCGACGCGCTCGACCGCGTGCAGCAGCCCGACGGCCGCGACGTCCGCCCGTTTTTCGACGCCCTCACCGATGCGTTCCGCACCTTTCTCGAAGCGCGGCTGAACATCCCCGCCCACGAGCAGACAAGCCGCGAACTGGTGGAGCACCTCGGCCGGATGGAACGCGCCGGAACGCTCCAATCCGGCGCGACCGCCCTCGCCCGCGACCTGTTCCGCGTGGCCGACCTCGCCCGCTTCGCCGACGTGCGCCCCGACGCACAGGTCGCCCGCGTCGCCGTCGATCAAACCCGGACGCTCGGCCGCTACATCGAGGCCAGCCGAGAGGTTCGCGTCGTCCGCGAGGGCGTCCCCAAATCCACAACCCGCCCGCCTACCGCCCATGCCTGATGTCCCCATCGACCTTGGCAGCGCCTTCGACATCGTCGTAGAGCGCTTGGCCGCCGCGCAGCACGTCGTGGTGCTCACCGGCGCGGGCGTGAGCGCCGAGAGCGGGTTGCCGACCTTCCGCGATGCGCTCACCGGACACTGGGCGCACCGTCGCCCAGAAGAGCTGGCAACCGCGACGGGCTTCGCCGACGATCCGGAATACGTGCAGGCGTGGTACCGCAGCCGCCTTCGCGAATCCCGCCACCACACCCCCAACGCCGGGCACGTCGCACTGGCTGAGTTGCAGCGGTGTGTGCCGAGCCTCACGCTCGTCACCCAAAACGTCGACGGCTTCCACCAGAAAGCCGGTTCGACGGGCGTACTCGAACTGCACGGCAACCTCGAATCCGGCTGGTGTTTCAACTGCGGCGCAGCGAAGCCGTTGGACGACGGTGACGCGCCGGTGCGGTGTGACGCCTGCGGCGGCTACATCCGCCCCGGTGTCGTTTGGTTTGGCGAGACCCTTCCAGAGGACGCCCTTTTTGCCGCCCTCGCCGCCGCCGAGGCGTGCGACGTGCTGCTGGCCGTCGGAACGAGCGGGGTCGTGTACCCTGCTGCGTCGTTGCCGGGGCGTGCGCGGCAGGCCGGAGCGTTTGTCGCGGAAATCAACCCCGTGCCGTCGGCGCTGTCGGACGAAATGGATGCGCTGCTTACCGGGCCGGGCGGCACCGTTCTGCCCGAACTCGTCCGTCGACTCAACCGTCTCCAAACCGCAGTTTAGATGGACCTGTTCGGCATCGATTGGTCGCATGTGCGGTTTGCCGCGCCGCTTTGGCTGCTGGGCCTGCCGCTGCTGGCGGTGTTCTGGTGGATGCGGCGGCGGCAGACGGAGCGGCCCTACGGCGTCCGGGTCGCGTCGGCGACAGACGCGTCGCGGCTGCCCCTGACGGCAGCGGTGCGGTGGCGTGGCCTTCCCGGTGCGCTGCGCTACGCGTCCGTGGCGCTGGTGCTCGTCGCGTTGGCCCGCCCCCAGGAGCAGTCGGCCGTGCAGACACGCAGTACCGAAGGCGTGGATATCATGATGGTGCTCGACACGTCCACGTCAATGGGCACCACCGACCTGTTCCCGTCGCGGTTCGAAGCGGCACAGAGCGTAGCGTCGGACTTTATCCGGGGGCGCACGTCCGACCGTATCGGGTTGATTGTGTTTGCCGGGAAGGCGTTCACCCAAGCGCCCCTCACGCTGGATTATCCGTTCCTGCAGCGAATGCTGGCGATGACGCAGACCGGGATGCTGGAGGACGGCACGGCGATTGGCTCCGCGCTGGCGACGGCGGTGGCGCGGCTGCGCGACGCCACGGCGAAGAGCAAGGTCGCGATATTGCTCACCGACGGGCAGAACAACCGTGGCGAAGTCGATCCGGAGACGGCGGCAGCCGTGGCGGAAGCCGAGGGCGTCCGCGTGTATACCGTCGGCGTGGGCGACCCGTCGAAACGCGACGTCGACCAGAGGCTGCAGATCGACGAGGCGACGCTCCGCCGTGTGGCCGAACGGACGGGCGGGCGCTACTACCTCGCCACCAGCCGAGACGCGCTCGCGGGCATCTACGACGAAATCAGCCGCCTCGAAACCTCCCGCCTCGATCAGCGCGTCTACACCGACGTGGCCGAGCGCTTCGCTGGTTTCCTGGCGCTGGCGTCGGTGCTGCTGCTTGCCGAACGTCTTCTCGCCGCTACCCTGCTCCGAACGTTCCCGTAACCGAATCGCCCGTCTCGCTCGCGTTTGGAGACACCCCAAGGGGCATCTCTACAACCATCCGAACATTCCTCCCGTGTCCTTCCTCTACCCGCACCTCGCTTGGCTGCTCGTAGTCGCCCCGCTCGCGGTGGTGGCACTGGCGGCGTACGCCAATCGGCAGCGGTCGGCAACGGCGCGGCGCATCGGCGAGCTGCTCGGCGGGCTGACCGTGGGCGCAAGTGCCAGGCGACGGTGGACAAAGACAGCACTGGTGGCAACGGCGGCGTTTTTCATGGCGCTGGCGCTGATGCGCCCGCGTTACGGCATGACACCCCGAGACGGGCATGCTGAGGGGCTTGACCTTGTGGTCGCGCTCGACGTGTCGAAGTCTATGCTGGCCGAAGATGTGTCGCCGTCGCGGCTCGAACGGGCCAAGGCAGAATTGAGCCGACTGCTCGACGACCTGCACGGCGACCGCGTCGCGTTGGTGCTGTTCGCAGGAGACGCATTCCTGCAAACTCCGCTCACATCGGATGCCGGCGCGCTGCGGATGTTTCTGGACAACGCCAGTCCGGACGACCTGCCGACGCCCGGCACCGATTTCGGTGTAGCGATAGACGTGGCACTGGACGCCTTCGGCACAAAATCTCCGGAAGGCGTCCGCACCCCGTCGCGGGTGGTACTGTTCGTCTCCGATGGCGAGAACCACGTCGCCAACCTCGCCGAGCTCAAGGCCCGCGCCGAAGAGCAGGGCGTAACGCTGCTGGCCGCCGGCATGGGCGAGCGCGACGGCGCGCCGATCCCCGATGGGCAGGGCGGCGTAAAAATCGATTCTCACGGACAGCCCGTCTCCACCCGCCTTGAAGACGCCGCGCTGCGCGACCTTGCCTCCGGCAACTATGTGCACGTTGGCCGCACCGGAACGCTTGCCGGGCCGGTGGAAGCGATGCTTGACCGCTTGGAACGTACCGCCCTCGAAGCCGACCCGTTCGTCGACTACGCCGAGCAGTTCATGTGGCCGCTGGCGTTGGCACTCGCCTTGCTGCTGATCGATCTCGGACTGGACGAACGTCCGCCCTCCCCCACCCTCACGGACGTGCCAACGCCGGTGGTGGCCTCCTCACCGAAGGTCGCGGCGGCTCCCACGACGCTCGCCGTTGTTGTTGCGTTGTTCGTGTTCGCAGGCTGCGGCGCACGTCGCGACGGACTCGCGGGCAACCGTGCCGTCCTGTTCAACGACTACGACGCCGCGGTGACCCGTTACTCCGCGGGACTTGACCGACAACAAGCCGACGGCGATACCCTCTCCGGAAGCGTCCGGATGCGCCTGTTTCACAACCTCGGCGTGGCGCTGCTAATGACCCGAAACGCGGCACTCAGCGATGGAGCGGCGCAGAGACCGCTCGACTCGTTGGCCCGCACGGCGCTGCGGGCATTCGACCGGGCGTTCGACGCCAGCCCGTCTGACCGGCTGCGTCACACCGCAATCTACAACGGCGGATTGGCCGCGGTGGCCACCGGCGACGCACCGGGGGCACTCTTCCGCTTCCGCACCGCCCTGCGCTTCGACCCATCCGACGAAGACGCGGCGTACAACTGGGAATACGTCGCCCGAAACCGACGCGACCGTTCCGGCGGTGGCGACGGCGACGGCAATAACGGGCAAAATCCGCCAGAATCTCCAAACGGCGACGGGAAGCAGCAAAGCGATCGTGATGCGGTCGAGCCGAAGCCCGACGACCCGTCGTCCCCGCAACCGGATCCAAACGGTGACGAACAACACGGCCAGCAACAAGCCGAAGACGGCCAGCCGCAAGCGCCCAGTCGCCTGTCGCCTGAAGAAGCGGCTCGCATCCTCGACGCCATCGGGCAGGAAGAAGGGCAGGTGCGCCGCCAACTTCGCAGACGTCCCGAAGCACCGGTTCGGGTAGAAAAAGACTGGTAGGCGCGTTCGTACGTTCTGCCCTGCTCCCCACTGCCACGCCGTGTCCGCCCTCCTCCGCCTCGTTCTCGTCCTCGCCGCCGTGCTGGCAGGTGCGCGCGTGCACGCGCAGCAAGTGGTCGTGCGCGCGGAGGTCGAATCCCGCACGGTACGCCCCGACGGCATCGTCAACTACGCGGTGACCGTGGCGGGAGAAGGGACGGCTCTCGTGCCTACGCCCGACGCGCCGCCAACGGTGGGCCTCGCGCTGGTAGATCCGTACCCAACGACCCAGTCCGACCTGACCATCATCAACGGTGAGGCACGGCAAAGTGTGGTGTTTAGGTGGGCGTTTCGACCGATGCGAAGCGGCCGAGCTGTAATTGGGCCGACGCGGGTGCGGGTGGGCAACCGTACCGTACGGACGGAATCCATCGACGTGACCGTGGAGCCAGGGCTGGCCGCGCAACCCATGCCAGGCAATCAGCCTCGCGCTTCGCCACCCGGCTCAACACCCAACACCACGACCAGCGAAGATGTGTTCGTGCGGGCCACGCCCAGCCAGACGAGCGCGTGGCAGGGCGAGCAAGTGGTCGTCGAATACCGTCTGTATTACAACCCCAATCTTGGTCTTTCCCCAGACCTCACACAGGTAGGAGCTTGGGACACCGAAGGCTTCTGGCGCGAAGAACTTGTGCACAATACCGATCGGCACCCGTCGCTCGTCACCCTTGGCGGGCGGCGTTACATGAGTCTCGTTATCAAGCGCGTCGCGCTCTATGCCACACGCAGCGGCGTGCTCAGCGTGTCGCCTTTTGAGATCGCTGGGCGGGCATTCGCCCCCGCCGGTGCCGTGGCGGGCGGGATCGTGCGGCTGCGCGACCGGGTGATGGAGGTCAAGACCTCAGCGCCTGCATTCGACCTCACCATCCGCCCGTTGCCCGGCGGCGCGCCCGCATCGTTTGGCGGCGCGGTGGGATCGTTCCGGATGGACGTTTCGACGGGCCAAACGGCGCTGGAGACGGGCGAGACGACGACGGTGGACGTAACCGTGTCGGGCGACGGCAACCTGGCCACGCTGGCTGCGCCATCGTTCGATGCGCCTTCGGGCGTGGAGGTCTTTCCACCTCGCGTCGAAACCGATGTGGTCCGTACCGGGCCCCGTGCCGCCGGGCGCAAGACGTTCGCGTACCGGGCGATGCCACTTGCGCCCGGTAACCACGCGCTGCCGCCGGTGGCGTTTACCTATTTCAATCCCGAAACCGGCCGCTACGCTACGCTGCACGGCGGCGGAGCGACGCTCCGGGCAACAGGCGCTCCGGTGGCACGGGCGGCCGCGGCAGCAGCCGATTCCCTTCCGAATCCCGTAGCCAACCCCGACCTGCGCGTGCGCCAACCAGCCGTCCCGCTACACCGGAAGACGTGGCCGTACGTTGTGCTCGGGGTGCCTATGCTGGCACTGCTGCTGCTGGCAGGACTGCGCCACGCGCCCGTGCGCCGTCCCTCCGTCCGACGCCGCGAAGAGGCCGTGGACGCCCTCGCCGACGCCCGCATGCTCGCGAACGGCAGCGACGTGCCCGCCTTCTACCATGCCCTCGCGCACGCACTTGAACGCGCCGCCGAGGCGTCGGTGGGGCGCAGCGTGCGCGGCCTCACCCGCGACGAACTCGCCGACGCCTTGGCCGAGAAGCCCTCCTCTGTACGCGACCGCCTGCTCAACGTGCTTCACCGTGCCGACCTCGCCCGGTTCGCTGGGCGGCTCCCCAATGCCGCCCAGCGCCGCGACGACCTCGCCGCTGCCGACCGGCTTCTCGCCGACCTCGCCCCGCCGCCGGACAAACGCGCTGCCGTCGCCCTCGTGCTCGTGCCGCTCCTGCTTGCGCTGCTCGGCAGCCCAGCCGCTACCGCCCAACCGTCCGACAGCCTAGCTCGCGTGTACCGCGCCGCCGTCGAAACCCGCAACCCCGACGCGCTCCGCGCCGTGGTCGTCGCCACCGACGCGCCCGACGCGCTCGCTGCGCTCGGCCTCGTGGCGGCGCACCGCAGCGATGCCGCCACCGCCGTGTGGGCACTCGAACGTGCCCAACACCTCGTTCCGACCGACACGCTCGCGCCGCAAGCCTTGACCATCGTGCGCCGTCGAACCGGCCTCGACAGCCTTTCCCTTCCTCTCCCCTCGCCGACGACGCAGATGTGGACGGCGTTCGTCCGGCGCATCCCGGCCATTGGGACGTTCGGCCTCGGGGCGGCGTTGTGCTGGATCGCCGCCGCTGCCGCGGCGCTGCACCTGCGCCGCCGCCTCACCGCCGAGCGCACCCGGCTCGCCGTGCTCGCGACGCTGCCCGCCGGGGTGGTGCTCGTACTGCTCGCCTTCGCGGCATCTGCCGGTCTTGGCGTGCCTCACGCCAGCGTGGTGCGCATCCCGCAGTCGGTGCGCGAGCAGCCTTCGGACGGTGCCCCCGCCGTGGCGGCGCTCCCGCCGGGGGCGCTGGTCGAGCCGGTGGAAGGCGGGACGACTTCGTGGGCGCGCGTGCGCACCGGCGACCGGCGCGAAGGGTTCATTCCCGCCTCTGCGCTCGTGCCGGTTGACCGTCCCTACGGCGAGGCATGGCACGAAACGCCGCCCGGCGCGTTCGATCCCCCATGATCCGTCTCCTGCCGTTCCTGCTGCTCGGGGCCACCGCCGTGCGGGCGCAGCCGCTGCCCGTCGTGCCCCCGTCGTCCGAAGTGGCCGCGCCCTTTGCCATCCCTACGCTCCGCGGCGACACCGTCCGCCTCGCCGATTTCGCCGGGAAGGTGGTCGTGGTGAACCTGTGGGCGACGTGGTGCGGGCCGTGCCTGAACGAACTGCCCGACCTTGGGCGGCTGCACCGCGACTTCGAGGCCGAGGGGCTGGCGGTGGTTGGCGTGGCGCACGCGATGAGCGACACCACGCTGTTCGACGACTACGCCGAACGCCTCGACGTGGATTTCCCCCTGCTCTTCTCTACCGACCGGCTGCCGCCCACCTACGGCCCGCGCATCGTCTGGCCGACCACGCTGCTGATCGACCGCGCCGGGCATGTCCGGCTGTTCGTGCAGGGCGCGACGACCTACGACGCGCTTGAGCCGCTTGTACGCAGCCTCCTCGCCGAAGCACCGCCTTCACCCGTTGTTGGGGGGCAATAACGGTGCTCAGGAACGACGGTGTGGACAACTCGCCGCCCGGCCAGACCTGCTCCCGTTCTATCTTTCCGGTTACCGGCCTCTGACCTTCCGCCCCCGATGGAACCGTTCGTCCTCAACCACGCGCCCGGCACCGGCTGGATCGAAGTCGTTTGCGGCTCGATGTTCTCCGGCAAAACCGAGGAGTTGATCCGGCGGCTCAAGCGCGCCCGCATCGCCCGGCAGCGCGTCGAAATCTTCAAGCCCGCCGTCGATACCCGCTACGCCGAGGCCGACGTCGTCTCCCACGACGAATCGTCCATTCCCTGCACGCCCCTCGACACGCCGCATCAAATTCTCTTGCACGCCGCCAGCGCCGACGTGATCGGCATCGACGAGGCGCAGTTCTTCTCGTCGGACCTCGTGGTCGTGTGCACCGAGCTGGCCCGCAGCGGCAAACGGGTGATCGTGGCAGGCCTCGACCAAGACTTCCTCGGCCAGCCGTTCGAGCCGATTCCCGGCCTGATGGCCGTGGCCGAGTTCGTCACCAAGCTACACGCCATCTGCGTCGTCTGCGGCGCACCCGCCAACCATTCGCAGCGCGTCGTGGCGGGCGGCGACCGGCTGCTGCTCGGCTCTGGTGACGCCTACGAGCCGCGCTGCCGGGCCCACTTCCACCCGCACGCCCAACTTCCCGCGCACCACGCCGAACGCCAAACGTCGGACGTCAAATAACGACGCCCTTCGGCTCTTGGACTCCGCTCATCGGACTTCTCCATGTCCCGTTACCTCGTTTCCGCCCGCAAGTACCGTCCGCAAACCTTTGGCGAGGTGGTGGGGCAGGAGCATGTGGCCGAGACGCTGCGCAACGCCCTCCGCCTCGACCGGCTCGCACACGCCTACCTGTTCTCCGGCCCGCGCGGCGTCGGCAAAACCACGGCGGCGCGGATTTTGGCGAAGGCCATCAACTGCGAGACGCCGCTTGCCGACCGCCCCGATGCCGAGCCGTGCCGCACCTGCGCCTCGTGCCGCGACTTCGAGGAGGGACGAAGCCTCAACATCATCGAAATCGATGCGGCGTCGAACAACAAGGTCGACGACATTCGCGAGTTGCGCGACACCGTCCGCGTGCCCCCGCAGGGCGCGCGTCGCAAGGTCTACATCGTGGATGAGGTGCACATGCTCTCGACCAGCGCCTTCAACGCCCTCTTGAAGACGCTCGAAGAGCCGCCGCCGTATGTCCTCTTCATCTTCGCCACCACCGAGCCGCACAAAGTCCTCCCCACCATCCTCTCGCGCTGCCAGCGGTTCGACTTCCGCCGGATCGCGCTCGACGACGCCGTTGAACACCTTCGGCACATCTGCGCCGAAGAGGGCTTCACCGCCGACGATGCCAGCCTGATGCTCATCGCCAAAAAGGGCGACGGCGCGCTCCGCGATACGCTCTCGGCGTTCGACCAAGCGGTGGCACTCGTCGGGCAAGACCTGCGCTACGACGCGCTTGCCGAAGCCCTCGGCGTGGTGGGCGTGGACTTGTTCTTCGAGACGACCGATGCCGTGCAGCAGCGCAGCGGCGCGGCGCTGCTGGCGCTCGTGGATCGGATCGTCCGGCGCGGCCACGACCTCACCGAGTATCTCGTCGGGTTGCAGGAGCACCTGCGCAATCTTTTGGTGGCCCGTACGCTTCCCGATGCTCGACTCGTGGAGGCCGACGATACCACCCGCGCCCGGTACCGCGATGCGGCGCAGGCGTTCTCCGAACCCGATTTGCTGCGGCTGCTCGCGCTGGTAGCCGAGGCCGAAGAGGCGCTCAAAATCGCCGCCCAGCCGCGCCTTCGCCTCGAACTGACGCTTCTGAAGGCCGTGGCGTTGGCATCGGTGCGCGACCTCAACGCGGCGATGAACGCCGTGGCGCGACTGGAAAAGATGGCGCGCGACGGGACGATCCCGACGCTGCCGACGGTTCCCGAACCGCCTGCCGCCATGCCATCGTCCGTTTCGAACCGTACGATGGCGGACGAACGAACGCCCGTAGAGACGCCCCATGGGGGCGTCTCTACGACGACGAATGCGGAACCTCCCACACCGAAATCCGCACCTTCGCCGCCGCCGGTTTCCCGCCGCGACGACCGCGCCGACGATACCCCGCCCGAGCCGCCAACCGCGCCCCCGCGCCAACCCATTCCTCCCGCGCCGACGAGCGCTCCTGCCCGTCCCGACGAGCCGGAGTTGTCGCTCGGAAGCCTGTTCACCGGACCGACGATCAAGCGCCGCGCCGACCGCAACCGACCGGCCCCCCAAGACTTGTCGGCCCGCGCCGCCGAGCCGACCTCGGACTACGCCGCCGCGCCCGAAACGCCGCTGCCGTCAAACGCCCTCGGAGCCATTGGCGCGGCGTGGAGCTCCGCCGTGCAGTCGCTCGGCAGTCCTCGGCTCACCGCCGCCCTCGCCGACGCCGTGCCCGAAGCGCTCGACGGCAGCGGCGCACTGACCGTGCGCCTGGACAACGTGCTCGCCGCCGACGCCCTGCGCGACGCCGCCGACGCGCTGATCGTTCGGCTGCGCGAGACCGCGCCGGTGCGCACCGTACGCCCGCGTGTGGAAGCGGCGGCAACCTCCGGCGATGGGCGCAGCACCGTCGAACCCAGCGACCCATACGCGCTTGTGCGCCGCCTCCGCGACGAGAACGCCGTCGCCGCCGCCCTCCTCGACGCCCTCGGAGGCGAGGTTGCGTGAACCATGGCCCTGGCGAGCGGGAGCGAATCGCGAGCGGAAGCGTTGACTCGGTGGTTTCCATCCCACCTCCTCCACCGATGTCCGATTTCAATATGGCCGACATGTTCGGTGCTGTCCAGCGCATGCAGGACGAGATGAAGCGCCAGCAAGAGGCGCTCGCGCAGCAGACCACCACCGCCGAAGCCGGCGGCGGCATGGTAACGGTGACGGCCACCGGCCAGCAGCGCATCACCAGCATCCAGATCGACCGCTCGGTGCTTGCCGAGGACCCGGATCTGGTGGAAGATCTGATCGTGGCAGGCGTCAACAAGGCGCTCGAACAGGCCGCCGCCCTCGCCCAAACGCAGATGCAGCAAGGCATCGGCTCGATGCTGCCGCCCGGCTTCGACCCGTCGCAACTGGGCCTCTAACCTGCGGCAAAGCACGATCCCCGAGCGCCGAGACTCTATGTGCTCGACGTTCGCCTCTCGGCACTCGAACCTCCCATGGCCTTCTCCTCGGAAACCGTCGAAGCACTCGTCGAGCAGTTCACCAAGCTGCCGACCATCGGGCGAAAGACGGCGCAGCGGCTGGCGGCGTATGTGCTCAAGATGCCACGCGAAGACGTGGTCGAGATCGCCCGCGCGCTTGTGGCGGTGAAGGACAAGGTGAAGCACTGCGCCGTATGCGGCAACGTGACGGACACCGACCTCTGCGCCGTATGTACCAGCACTCGTCGCGACCCGGCGGTTGTGTGCGTGGTGGAAGAACCCAACGACGCGATGGCGTTCGAACGTACCGGCGAATACAGCGGCGTGTACCATGTGCTCGGCGGGGCAATTTCGCCACTCGACGGCATTGGGCCGGACGACCTGAAAATCCGCGAACTCGTCGCCCGTGCCGCCGGGCAACTTACGCTGCCACCCGACCTTGCAGCCCTGGCCCACGGCTTTGGCGACGACGGGGAGGCCCCGGCCATTGCCGAGGTCATCTTGGCGATGAACCCCAACGTGGAAGGCGACACGACGGCCTACTACCTCACCACACTGCTCAAACCGTTCGGCCTGCGCGTCACCCGGCTGGCGCGGGGCTTGCCTATCGGCGGCGACCTCGAATACGCCGACGAGGCCACCCTCGCCCGCGCCCTCGAAGGCCGCTCCGGCGTATGACTGTATCTCTCGCCCGATGATTGTTACCGTGATCGGGGCCGGCCCCATTGGCTCGGCCATTGTCCGCGAACTCGTCGCCCAGCCCGACGTGACGGTGGTGCAGGTGCTCGACCTGCGCGCCCGCGCCCTCCAAGCGCTCACCGAAACGCTCGACCGCAAGCGCGTCCGTTCGTTCCAGCTCGACGCCCGTGACCTCGCCCCGTTGCGCCACATCCTCGCGCCCAGCACGGTCGTGGTGGGCTGCGGTGCAAGCGCCCAAAACCCCTCGCTTGCAGCGCTATGCGTCGATTTGGGTGTTGCGTTCATCGACCTTGGCGGTCCGGATGAGGCGGTCGAGCAAACGCTGGCGCTCGACGCGGCGGCCCGCGAGCGGGGCGTGTGGGTGGTACCCAACACCGGCATCGCGCCGGGGCTGGTGAACGTCCTCGCCATGCTCGGCACCCAGCGCTTCGCCGACCTCGACGCCGTGCACATTCGCGTGGGAGACATCCCGCAGACGCCCGCGCCGCCGTTCAACTTCGCCGCCGCATGGTCGGTGGACAAGGTGCTCGAGGACTATACCGAGCCTGCCGAGATCCTCGACGACGGGCAGCTGCGGTGCGTCGAACCACTAACCGGGCTGGAAGACATTCGCTTCCCCGAGCCGTACGGTACGCTGGAAGCCTTCTACACGCAAGGCGGCTTGCGGTGGATGGCGCGGGCGCTCGACGGGCAGGTGAAGCAGATTGACCACAAAACCATCCGCTGGCCCGGCCACGCCGCGCAGATGCAGTTCGTCTTGGGCCTCGGCCTGGCCGATCGCACCAGCATCGACGTGCGCACCCACCTGACCTACCGCGACGTGCTGCTGCGCCGGATGCGCCAACGCCTGAGCGCCCGCCAACGCGACGTGCTGCTTGCCCGCGTGCTCGTGCGTGGCACCACCTCCAATGGCGAACGCCAAACGCTCGTCTACGAACTGGCAGAGCCGTTCAACGAACACTCCGACACGACGGCCATGCACCGTTGTACCGCCGTGCCCGCCACGGTCTTGGCGTTGATGCTGGCCCGTGGCGAGGTGCCCGGAGGAGGTGCGTCGACGCCGGAATTGCTTCCGGTGCTGCCTGCCTATGTGAACGCCATCGCCGACCACGGCCTTCCCGTGGAAACGTCCGTCTACGACGGCTACCGCGACGTGCTCGACCCCACCATCCTCCTCGCCGAACCTGCCGCGTGAGCCACGATCCCAACGACCTCCCGCCCCGCCCGGCCTCGGCCTCGCGGTGCGAAACCACCGAGATCGTGCTGCCCGGCATGACCAACGGCCTCGGCAACCTGATGGGCGGGCACCTACTGCACATGATGGACGTGTGTGCCGCCATCTCAGCCCAGCGCCACAGCGGACAGGTCTGCGTGACGGCCAGCGTCGACTCCGTCGATTTCCGCGCCCCGATCCGGCTGGGCGATGTCGTGGTGATGGCGTCGTTCGTCAACCGCGCCTTCCGCACCTCGATGGAGGTGGAGCTGGAAGTGTGGGCCGAAAACCCGCGCACCGGCCACCGCACCAAAAGCAACCGCGCCTACTACACGTTCGTCGCCGTAGGCCCCGACGGCCCGCTGCCCGTGCCGCCGGTGCTTCCCGAGACGCCCGACGAAACCGAGCGCTACAACGGCGCGGCGCGGCGGCGCGAACTCCGCCTCGTGCTTGCCGGCCGCATGCAACTCGACGACGCCACCAACCTGATGGCGCTGCTTCGCGACCGCCGCCCCACCCCCGAATCCTGACCCGTTCGTGCGCCTTGTCCGGCTGATCGCGCTTCTTTTCGTCCACGCGGCCTCAGCGCACGCCCAGCCACTGCCGCCCCCTCGCGTGGCGCTGGGCTTCACGGCAGGCACCACCGCCGGCATGTCGCTGCGCCTTCCCGCACGCGGCCTCACGTCGGCGGTAGCCATGCTGGGTGTCGACGGGAATGACACCCCGGTGCTGCGCCTCCGTGCACAGCGCGAAATCCCGATGTCCGGCTCGCCGCTGCACGGCCTTCTGGCCGGCGGCGCATACGCGGGAGGCCCCGTGCCGCCGGATCCTCGCGGATGGACGGGCGGCCTCAGCTTTGCAGCGGGGGTGGGCTTCTACCGAAGCCGTTTCGACGTAGCCCTCGAAGCCCTACCAACGGTGCGCCTTGTAGGCGGGCGCGAAGCGTGGCTCGACGCCGCGTTCACGCTTCGCGTGGCGCTGTTCTGAATCTCAAACTTGACGTCGCACCAGATCTTTAGTAGCAGTCGAATATGCCACTCGTTCCAATCGCGGAAGGATTGATGATGGAGCGTGTCTCAAGTTCTCCTCAATAATTTTATCCTTAATATTACCTGAATAGACCTGTTTGATGATATCAAAGAACCACACCCATCTTCCTGCGGAGGCTGCATCACCCGCCAGGTCTCGCCACTTGGGGTCGCGCTGATCAGAGGTCGAAATGCGCTTGATCATATCAAAACGCTGTTGGATAGTGAGAGGAGAAGACATATACGCAGAAGTAAAATGGAGCAAAAACTAAGGTAACACCTTCACCGACCGAACACGAGCAGATGCTGCTGCGGCAGTCCGTCGTAGGCCTCCACCTGACGAAGGCCCAACGCCGCCATTTCCTTGCGCATCTGCTCGGCGCTCATCCGGTGGATCGGCTCGACGGCGAGCGTCGGATCTTCGGCGCGGTACTCGACGAGCACGAGCCGCCCGCCGGGCCGCAGTGCCCGCACGAGCGCCCGGCCCATCGCCTCCGGTTCGGAAAACTCGTGGTAACTGTCCACGACAAGCGCCACGTCCACGCTCGCCGAATCGAGGCCGGGATCGGACACGGTTCCGCGCACGACCGTCACATTCGTCACCCCGAGACTGTCGCGGCGGCGGGCAAGATCGGCGATGCTCGCCGAGTCAATATCAACGGCGTAGACCTGCCCGTGCGGCAATCGCGGCGCAAGGCGGAAGGTGAAGTAGCCGGTACCTGCACCCACATCGGCCACGCGCATCGTGTCGGTTAGGCGCAGCGCATCGAGGACGCGATCTGGAAACTCGGTGGTTTCCCGGCTGGGCCGGTCGAACCACGACGCTTGGGCGTGGCCGAGCGGCGGCGCGATCGGGCGGCCGAGGTACGTCGAGGCCGAATCGGCGGGCGCGTCTGAAACCGCTTCCGATGAATTTACAGGCCCGTCACGACAGGCTGCGATCCAAAACAACGGGACAACCCGCACGAGGAGGCGAAAAACACGACGCATCGGCTCGTTCGAACAAAGGGCAACGCATTTTACACAACCTGAACGTGGGTATTGTCCCGGAGAGCGTACTATTTTATTCGACTTCCGCCACCTGTTCTCCGTGCGTCCCCTGGTTTTCCGCGCCCCCCTCGCCCTTGTCCTCGCCCTCGCGGCTGCTGCTCCGGCGGCAGCGCAGATACCGTACGAAGAGGCGGTCATGGATGTGGGAAACATCGGCGTGACCTACACCAACGCGGGGTTTCTGGGCCGTGCCAACGTACGCAACAACCCTGCCGGGCCTCCGTCGTTCGAATACCCGCTCAACAGCGGCGTTGAACACCTCTTCGAGGCCGGCCTGTGGGTGGGCGCGTTCCGCTCCGACGGCGTGCTGACGGTGCGCACCGGCTCGATCACGTCGTCGTCGGGGTACCGGGCGGGTGCGGCGGGCTACGAATTTGCGCAGACGGCCACCTTTACGCGCCGCTCGACGCTGCCGGAGTCGCCGTACTATTTCCCCGGCGCGACGAGCCACCTCGACCTGCTCACCGCGTACACCGACACCGCGCAGTTCGTGCCGGGCACGTTTACGCCCTACCCGGCCTACGCCGAGCGCCTCGGCATCAACGTAGAGCAGCAGGCCTACGGCTACAACTTCCCGTTCGCCGAGTACTTCACCATCGTCACGTTCGACCTCGTCAACACGAGCAGCCAGCCGTGGGACTCGGTGTACGTCGGGATGTACCACGACCTCGTGGTGCGCAACGTGAACACGACCACCGATGCGGGCACCCCGTTCTTCAACAAGGGCGGCTACGGGGCCATCGACACGCTCCAAACGTCCTACGCCTTCAACGCGGGCGGCACCGAAGAGGGCGTCAACACCTACGGGGCCGTCACCTTCCTCGGTGCGGAATGGCGCGACGTGCGCACTGGGCAGACGCGCTTCGTCCACCCCAACACGGCGGCGCAAATCGCGGCGGCGGGCTATCCGAAGCCGTTCTACAATCCGCGCTGGTGGCTCTTCACCAGCACCGACCCCGACCTCTCGCGCCCGCAAAACGACGCGCAGAACTACGAGAAGATGGCGCTGCCGTACCCGCAGCGCAGCCGCTTTGCCAGCGACGCCGACTACAATACGGCGGTGACGGCCTTCCGCTCGCGCCTACGCACGGACGGGCAGTCGCAGCAAGGCAACTGGATTGGGATGAGCAGCATCGGCCCGTTTGCCGGTGTACGCCCCGGCGATACGCTCAAGGTATCGTTCGCCCTTGTGGCCGCCCGCAAGCCGGAGGCGTTCCAAGGCCTCACCGGCCGACCGGTGGATACCGACGAGAGCCGCGCCATCCTTGCCTCGAACGTTGGCTGGGCGCGGCGCACCTACGCGGGCGAGGACGTGAACCTCAACGGCGTGCTCGACCCCGGTGAAGACCGCAACGGCAACAGCGTGCTCGACCGCTTCCTCATTCCGGAGCCGCCGCGTACGCCCAAGATGCACGTCGAGCTCGACGCCGGGCAGGTGACGCTCTACTGGGACGCCAACGCCGAGAGCAGCATCGATCCCGTAACGGGTAAAGCCGACTTTGAGGGCTACCGCATCTACCGCACCGACGTCGGCGACGACCGCTCGGGCGACCTTGCCTCGCAACTGGGACTGATCGCCCAGTACGACAAGCCCGGCGACGCCACCGGCTTCAACAACGGCTTTGGCGACATACGCCTCGCTACGCCCGTGACCTTCGACGGCGACACCACGCGGTACCGCTACCGCCTCGCGGTGCCGGGCTTGCTGTCCGGCTGGCAGTATGGCTTTGCCGTGACAGCCTTCGACGAAGGCGACCAGACCGCTGGACTGCCGCCGTTTGAGTCCAGCCGCGTCGCGAATGCGGTGCGCGTCTTCCCCGGCACCGCCGCGACCTCTGCCGACAGCGCGAAGGTGGGCGTTTACCCCAACCCGTACCGCGTCAACGCGGCGTGGGACGGCTCCACCAACCGGACGCGCAAGCTCTACTTCACCAACCTACCCGCCCGCTGCGAGATCACCGTCTACACGCCCGCAGGCGAGATCGTAGACCGCTTTGAGCATGACGCGGCGACGTACACCGGCGAAGGCCGGTGGTACGACCAGTTTGCGGGTTCAGGCACCCGCGTGGCCGCCGGCGGCGAACACGCCTGGGATCTGCTCAGCCAAGCCAACCTTAACCTTTCCACCGGCCTCTACCTGTTTGCCGTGCGCGACCTCGACAGCGGACGCACGCAGACCGGCCGGTTCGTGCTCATCAAGTGAGCCGCTGCGGGACGCTCCCGCGCGGGACGGAACCCGCCTCGTTAGTTTCACCATAGCCCTGACGTTCGATGAACCGCATCGCTACCATCCTTGCTCTCGCGGGCCTTGTCCCGGCCGCCGCAAGCGCCCAAACCATTTTCGAGCGCTCCGTCAAGGAGTTGTTCGCCGTCCCGGCGGCCAACCTCCAGCAAGCGGCCAGCCTTGCCGCTGCGGGCACGCTCACCAACCCGCAGTACGAAGCACTCACGCGCAGTGCCTACACCGACCGCGTTGCGCCGGTGGATACCTTGGTGCGTTTTACGGCGGTGCTCCTTTCCGACCCGTACAACTCCGGCCTTGCCTCGTCGACGAGCGGGCGGCCCAACCGCGTCCACGTGTTCGTGCGTGACGTCGCCGCCGCCACCGACCCCAACGGCATGCGCGGCTATGTCGCCCAGCTCGTGGACGGCGCATACGACTCCGACGGCCTGCTCAACGTCGGCCCCGGCGCAGTCGTGACGATCACGGGGTCGATCGCCTACTTCTCCGGCACGCCGCAAATCTCGCCCATCAGCCTCACCGTCGTCTCTCCCGACTACTCCGCATCGGGGCTTCCGGCTTCCATCGTCGAGCCGATCGCGCTCTCGATTGAAGACCTGAACACGCCCAACGGCGTGGACGCCAACGGGGCCAAGCAGGCGACGCTGAACTACGCCAACTTCAACCCCAACGCCAACGAGTACGTCCGCCTGCAATCGGCGACGGTGGCCTTCACGGCGTCGTTCGCCAGCGGCACGCGCTACAACGTGGTGTTTGCCAACCCGGCAGGCGAAGCGTTCATCGCGCTCAACGACATCTCGCTGCGCTACCGCTCCGACCGGCCGAGCACCTACGGCACGGGCTTTAACGTGCGTACGAGCAACTTCGTCCCGCCTGCCGTCGGCTCGACGGTGCGCGTGCAGGGCTTCATCACGCCCACGACGAACGACTTCGTCAACTACTTCACGCCCAACCCGAACGTCTCCATCGTCCCGATGGAAGACACGGACCTTGTGCTCGACGCCAACGCCGCGCCGAGCGTCGCCAACCTGACGCGCCCGTCGGGCCTCGTCACCGGCACAACGGCGGTCACGGTCACGGCGGACGTGCTCACCGGCTCGGCCCGGTCGCTCTCGTCGGTCGTTCTTCGGTACACGACCGAAGGCGGCACGGAGCAATCCGTCCCCATGTCGCTCGTTTCGGGCACGCAGTGGACGGCAACGATCCCGACGACCGCGCTCCAAGATGGCAAGTTTGTGACGTACTACGTCTTTGCCACCGACGACGCTGCCGGTACGGGCCAGAGCACGTCGCAGAACTTCCGCGTGTTGGCCAACGGCGTCACGTCGATTGAAAACATCCAGCGCACGGCCAGCGGCTCCACCGGCGACAGCCCTCTCGCGGGCGTCACCCTCAGCGGGGCGGGCCAGATCCAGCTCAACGCGGTCGTGCAGTCGAACTACTCGACTAACCAGTTCGCCGTCATCATCCAAGACGACGCGGCGCTCAACCCGTGGAGCGGCATCCAGCTCTTCACCGGCACCACGACGGACTACGACGCCCTCAAGGCGCTCGTCCCCGGCGACCGCATCTCGATCACGGCGGCGAAGGTGTTTGAGTCCAACGGCGTGACGATGCTCGACCTTGTAACGTTCAGCAAGACCGGCACCGGCTCGTCGTACACCGACAAGGTGATGCTCACCACCGACCTGTCGCAATCCGCCACGGCGGAGCAGCACGAGTCGATGCGCGTGCGCCTCAACAGCGTGACCGTGACCAACGCCAACCCGGACGCGCCGAGCAACTTCGGCGAGTATGCGGTACGGAGCGTCGGCGGCACGGGCAGCGTCCGCGTGGACGATTTCTCGGGCGCGATTGCCGACTACACCGCCACGAACCCGCAGCCGGCCGTCGGCTCGTCGATTGACTACATCGCGGGCATCTGGACGTATTCGTTCAACAACTTCAAGCTCGAACCCGAAATCACGGGCGATATCGGCACGATCAGCGCTACCGAGGAAGACGTGCGGGCCACGGGCTTCGGCGTCCTCGGCGCGTACCCGACGCCGGCGCGTGGCACTACGGCGGTGCGCTTCCTGACCACCGGCACCGAAACCGCCCGCCTCGCCGTCTACGACGTGCTGGGCCGCCGCGTCGTTGAACTGGCCGCGTCCGCCATTACGGGCGAGCAGTCGGTGACGCTCGATGCCTCTTCGCTCGCCCCTGGCGTGTATGTGCTGCACCTCTCGCAGGGCAGCCGCACCGACGCCAAGACGTTTGTCGTGGCCCGCTGACCGCTTCGGAGGAGGTCGCCCTGCGCCGTGCGGGACGGCCTCCTCCGCTTGCTTTTGAACGCTCCCCTTGGCAGCCCTCCGGCTGCGACGGAACGGAGCATCGAACCGACCAGCCGCTCCGCAGCTGGTTTGCTCGGTTTTTCTTCCCCAAGAACACGGCTTCTTGATCCCCTTCCACCCGGTGGAACGACTTTTCTCTCGCTTCTTCGTCCTCGCGGCGCTGGTTCTCGCCCTCGGCCTTGCGGCCGGGTGCGACACTGGCTTTTCGGGATCTCCCGATGCCGACCGCCTGCCCGATACCGACCTGAGCGTCCGCTCGCAATCGCTGGTCGGTCAGGTAGACGATGCCGACCGCTTCACCTCGAACATCACGCTGGCGTGGAGCGGCACCGACCCCGACGGCTTCGTCGTGGCCTACGAGCTGCGCTACTTCGCGGAAGGCCAAACGCCGGCCGCCGAAACCGGCTGGACGCGCACGACGCGGCGCGACACAACGCTGTTGCTGCCGATTGAACGCGGCCAGAAAACGGCCAACGTGGTCGTGGAAGTACGTTCCATCGACAACGAGGGCAACAAAGACGCCACGCCTGCCCGGACGGTCTTCCCCATCCGCAACAGCCCGCCCAACCTCGCCTTCGACCGCAGCGAGTTGCCGGCCGACACGACGTGGACGGTTGCGTCGTTTGCGTTTTCTCCCACCGATCCGGAGGGCGAATCCAACCTTGCGCGACTGGACGTGGCGCTCAACGACTCGACCACGTTCGTTTCGCTGCCCGCCGAAACGCGCTTCGTGACGCTCGTCGCCGAGACCAGCCGTTCGAACCCCGCCACCACGGTGAGCGCCCGCGTGTACCTCGGACGCACGTTCCAGCGCACCGACATTCTGGTGCCGGGCATGCGAATGAACGCCCGAAATGTCCTCTACGCCCGCGTGGCCGATCAGACGGATACGACGAGCGCCGTGGTGCGCTATCCTGCCGCGGGTGCAACCAAGCCGTGGTTCGTCAAGAAGCCCAAGAGCCGCGTGCTCGTCGTCAACGACTACCGCCGCATTACCAATGGGCCGGTGTTGGCCTTCCACAAGGCCCTCGTTCAGCAGTATACGGGCGCAGCTCCGGACGTGTGGAACATCGAGACGCCGTATGTGACCGGCTCGACAGGCACGTCGCTGCGCTCGCCGCTGCTGGGCGCGTCGCAGGAGCCGTTCCTGCGCGAGACGTTTGCTCTGTGGGAACGGATTTATTGGGTGGCGACGGCCACGACCAACTCTGGCCTGCGCAACAACCTGCCGTACGCCGCCCCGACGATGACCAAGTTCTTCGATGCGGGCGGACGAATGATGGTGCAAAGTCCCGTGACCGTGCCTGGATCGTCGGCGGAACTGGAAGAAAACCTTGACAACCCGGCGCTCTTCCTGCTTCCGATTTCCAGCCTCGTGACCGTCCCGGACAGCGTCCGTTCGATCACGATGGCCACCGGAAGCGCCGTGACGCCGTCCGGCACGCTCCCCGGCGCGGGCACGACGCCGCCCGCGCTGCGCGCCAACCAGTTCGTCATCACCACGTTGCCCTACCAAGCCAACGACAGCCGTACCATCCCGGTCTACACGGGCGCGTTCCAATACCAAACCCGCGTGGGCAACCGGCGTGGGCCGTGGTCGGGGCCAAGCGTGGTGGCAAGCCTCCGCCTCGACGCCACCGGCGCACCCACCGTTGGGGTGTTCTCTCTGCCGCTCGTCGACGACACCGGCACGCCCGTGCTTGTAGGTGCCGACGGGACGACCGAGGCCCCCCGCGAGGCCGTGCGGCAGATGCTGCGAGCACTCGGTTTTTGATTCTTCGACTGCGGGGCGTGCGAGCACGTCTCTGCGATTTTCCTCTACTTCGACCTCTCTACGATGCGGCGCTTCTACGCCCTCGGAACCCTGCTCGCCCTCGCCCCGGCGGCGATGGCCCAAACGATCACCGGCACGGTCATCGACAAAGACGACGAGCCGCTCATCGGCGTGAACGTCGTCGTGGTGGGCACGCAGCGCGGGGCCGTAACCGACCTCGACGGCAAGTACACGATCACCGGCTTGAGCGCCGGGTCGTACAACGTCCAATTCTCGATCCTCGGCTACCAGTCGAAGCTGTTCACCGGCATCCGCGTCACGGCCAACGCGCCGACGACGCTCGACGTGACGCTTCAAGAAGAAGACCTCGAAGCCGCGGGCGAAACCGTCGTTATCGGCGACCGCCCGCTCGTGGACGTGGAAAGCGGCACGTCCACCGGGTCGATGAACCGCGAGCAGATTGAGGCCGCGCCGGTGCGCACGGTGCAAGGCGTGGTGGCGCAACAAGCAGGCGTTACAGCCGACCCGACCGGCCTTTACATCCGTGGCGGACGCGCCAACGAGACGGGCTTCATCGTGGACGGCGTGTCGGCCAAAGACCCGCTGGCCGGTACAGGCTTCGGCCTTGATCTTGGCTCCAACGCCTTTTCGGAAGTAGAAGTGACCACCGGCGGCGTCGGCGCGGACGTCGGCGACGTCACGTCGGGCGTGGTATCGGTGCGGACGCAGGAGGGCACCGACGAGTTTCACGGCTCGTTTGCCCATAAGCGCGACAACTTCGGCCTCAACGACGACTGGCAGAGCAACTTCAACCAGCAACTCTACGAGCTGTCGCTTGGTGGGCCGATTATCAAGGGCAAGTTGCGCTTCTTCCTGTCGGGCCAAGCCCAGCTTGAAGACGGTTTCACCCGGTTTACGTCCAACCCCGACAGCCTCCGCTCGTCCATCGTCGGCAGCGCCTTCTGGACGCCCAACGCCGCCAACCGCTGGAGCGGGCTGGCGAAGGTGTCGTACGATATTCGTCCCGGCTTGAAGCTGCAAGCGTCGTACCAGCGCTCTCTCGGCGTCAACCAAAACACCCGAAGCCTGCAAGTCACCGGCGACGATGCGGTGGTGGCACCGGGCTTCCAGTACGCGTTCGTGCGGCAGCCCGACAACGCCAACACGTTCGCGCACGACACCAACATCGGGTATTTGCGTCTCACGCAAGTGGTCTCGCCGCGCTTCCTCTACGATCTTCAGCTCTCGCGCCTGTTCACGCGGCTTCGCGCCGACGCCAACGGACGCCCGTGGCGGCCCGACCAGATCACGACCGAGCTTGATCCTGAGAGCTTGCCCGACTACCCGGCCACGATCTACACGGGGGCCAACGGGCAGATTCCGAACCCCAACGCGCTGTTCATCCTCCCCGGCTCGGGCTTCTACAACAACGGCGGCATCGCCACACGCTGGCACGACCACTTCGCCGAGGAGTGGACGCTCAAGTTCAACGGCACCTACTACTTCGGCACCTCCCGCAACGCCCGCTTCGACGGTGGCTTCGAGGCCAAGCGCAACGACTACCAGTGGATCGACGTGGTCCGCCCATGGGTCGGCGCGCCAATTGTGACCGCCACCGGCGACACGACGTCCTCGAACCGTCTCGGTGCGTCGTCCGACATCTGGCGCGTACAGCCGCAGCGCGGCGCGCTCTTCGGCACCGGACAGGTGCGCTACCGCGGCCTCATTGCCAACGTCGGCCTGCGCTTCGAATACTGGGCACCGGGTAAGTATGTGGACGACCTCGTAGAGAACCCGAACGCACCGATCCTCGACGAAGTGCGCGAAGGCTACCGCAACTCGACGGTGGAGCTGTTCGGGCTGCGCTACAAGTTCCGGCTGCTGCCCAAGCTGCGCGTGTCGTTCCCGGTGGCCGACAACCAGGTGCTCTACTTCAACTACGGGCAGTCCACCCGCTTGCCGCACCCGACGTTCGTCTACACCGGCCTCGACCCGTACTACCAAGACCGCTCGTTCTTCGCCGACCTCGGCAACCCCAACCTCAATCCGGAAGTCGACATTTCCTACGAGTTGGGTCTCAAGAGCCAGATCACGAGCAACGACGCGCTCACCGTGACCGGCTTCTGGCGCGACAAGTTCGACTTCATCACCATCGAAGACGTGGTGGTGCGCGACGCCACGGGACGCGAAACCGTCCGCGCCTTCCGCGTCAACGGCGACTTTGCGCGCATCCGGGGCCTCGAACTGGGCTACCAGAAGCGCATCGGCCGGTGGTTTACCGGCAACGTGAGCGCCGCCTTCTCCAAGGCCACCGGCCTCTCGTCGACCGCCAACGACGCGCTTGCGCAGTACCTGCAAAACGGCAACCTCGACAACACCGTCGAGACGCCATTGGCGTGGGACCGGCCTTTGGACCTCAAGGCGTCCGTCACGTTCTCGCGGGGCAACCAAGCGCCGCTCTGGGGCATTCCCGGCCTCAACAACTACCGCGCCTACCTCTCCACCACGTTCCGCAGCGGGCAGCGGTACACGCCCGTCGAGTTCGTCGGCTACACCGCCAACCCCGTGACCGGGGCCAACGACTGGCGGCCCATCTACCGCACGGTACAAGACCCCGAACAGCGCTATTCCAAGGTGGGCGCACCGTGGTGGTGGTTCGACCTCAACATCCAGCGCACCTTCCGCGTATTCGGCAACCAACTGGCAGCCACGCTGGAGATCACCAACCTGTTCAACCAAGACAACGGCGTGATCATCAACCCCGTGACCGGAAAGGCCTACCCGAGGGTTGACGAGGCCAATGCGGACTGGGTGGCGCTGCGCGGCAACTCGAACTACGATGTGGTGGAAGGCGTGCGCGACCCACGCTTTGAGGATCCGTCCACGACCGGCCTGCCGCCCTACAACCCTGCCCGTTACTTGCCACAGCGGCATGTGCTCTTTGGCCTCTCCTACCGCTTCTGACGTTTTTGTGCGGGACACCGCCTCGCGCTGCCCCCGCCCCTCCACTCCTATGCGCCCGACCGCGCTTCTTCTCGCCGCCCTTCTTGCCGTGCCTGCCTCGGCGCAGGTGCTGCCATCGTTCGGCTCCGACCGCGCCGGGACGGTCGGCTTTCAGTTCCTCAAGATTCCGGTGGACGCCCGAAGCATCGGCCTCGGCAACAGCGGCGTCACGTCGGCCAACGACGCGAGTGCGCTCTTCTGGAACCCGGCGCTTGCCGCCGAAGCCGGCACCCGGCAGGCGATGCTCGCCCGCGCCAACTGGTTCGAAGGCCCTCTGTTCACCACCAACTACGCCGCGGTGACGTATCCGGTGGGCAAGTTCGTCGTCGGGGCCAGCCTCCAAACGATGGACTCGGGCGAAATGGACGTAACGACCGAGTTCCAGCCCGAAGGCACCGGCCAGACGTTCCGTCTGCTCGATCTCGCCGTCGGCGCGACGCTCGGCCAGCGCCTCACCGATCAGTTTGCCTACGGCGTGACGTTCAAGGCCGTGCGCGAAAGCGTCGCCGATCTTTCAACGACGACAGCGGCGGCAGACGTCGGCATTCACTACAAAGTCGGCGACACGGGCGCGCGGATGGCCGTGGCGATTCGCAACTTCGGCCTTGACGCCAGCCCCTCGGGCACGCTCACCCGCATCGATCCCAACGCCACCGACGGCACGGCGGTGGTCGACTCGTTCGCTGCCATCACCGTGCCGACGTCGTTTCTCCTCGGCCTGGCCTACGACGTCACGCGCTTCGGCCCCGACCACGCGCTCACCGTCTCCAGCCAGCTCTACCGCCCCGCCGACAACGCCGAGACGCTCGGCCTCGCCGCCGAGTACACCTTCCGCCGCCTGCTGAGCCTGCGCACGGGCTACCGCTTTGGCGGCGGGCAAGAATCGTCGCTGGCGGCAGGCGTGGGCGTGAACGTGCCCGTCGCCTCCGCACGCGCCCGGTTCGACTACGGCTTCTCGCGCACCAGTCGCCTCGGCAACGTCCACGCGCTCGGCCTCAACCTCGCTTTCTGACCGTCTGGGGACGCCTTCTTTCGTACGGGACCGTGTTGACTGTCCCCTACCCACTTCGACTCGATGACCGCATCTTTCCGCCGCTCGGCCCTTCCGCTGCTTGCCGTCGCCGCCCTCGCGTCGGGGTGCGACCTGTTCGGCAGCAAGCAGGACGACACCACCGACGACATCTACCGGCAGGGCCGCATTGACCCGAACGCCGTGTCGGACGTGGGCTACGTGCCTGTGCAGCCGTTTTACACGCAAGCCAGCACCGGCACGTTCAACGCGCCCACCGACGTGTACGTCGGCTTCGATGGGTTCGTGTACGTGACCGACGCCAACGGCCTGCACGTGCTCAACCGCGCCGGGCAGCCGCAACGGTCCGTGGCCGAACTCGGCGGCCAGCCCATCCGCGAGGCCGGGTGCGTCACGCAAGACCGGCGGCTTCAGGTGTACGTCTGTGCGCTGCGCGACACGACGACTGAAGTAGAGAGAAAAAACTCGGTAGGAAGAGACACCGTTGTGATAGCGCGTGTTTCTCTCCCGGTTGTATACCGCATTTCTGGTATGGCGACTGGTACACCGAAGGTTGAGGATATCATCTGGCAGCCGTACACTGATCTAAACCGTGTCGTAATCCGTCGGTATCCAATTCCTGAAGACGAACAGGTACGGTTCGTCGGCGTGGGCGTCCGCCCCGACAACAGCATCTACGTGGCGCGGCGCGGGCCGCTGGCCGCCAACGTCCCGCAGCCCTACAACGGCGTCCTCGGCTACGACGCCACCGGGGCCAACACGGGGCAGATCATCCAGGTGTCGGGCCGCCGCGCCAGCCTGCTCTCGTCGTTCAACCCGACGGACGTGATCACGACCGTCCACCCGCCGCAGCGCCAGAGTTTCCCCAACACGGCGGACTTTTTCGTTGCCCAAAGCCCGCTCGAAACCGGCGACGCCCGCCCGCCCACCGCGCCGCTCGCCAACGCGGTGCTCTCGATCAAGGTGACGGAAACGACCGACGGCATCACCTACGGCCCCGACGTGTCGCGCCTCGGCGCAGCCCAAACGGCGACGGGGCTTTACACGATCAACCGCTTCCTCAACCCTTCCGACCTCGCCTTTGCCGCCGACGGCACCAACTACCTGTTCGTGCTCGATAGCGGAAAGGACAGTCTGTTCGTGTTCAACAACGCTGGCATCGAGGGAGTGGCCCCGCCGCCTGGAGCACGCAACCCCGCGCCGGTGAAGGTCAGCTTCGGCGGCGCTGGAAACGGCCTGCTCACGTTCAACCGCCCGCAAGGCGTCGCATACTACGACAAAACCGTATATGTGGCCGATACCGGCAACAACCGCATCGCCCGATTCCGCCTCAACACGGACTTGGAGTGAGTGCGAAGGCGGATGGAGAGACGATCCCTCGCTCCTTGCCGCTTCGACCTCGGTCTTTCTTCCGTCGGTTGCCAAATCCTCGTCCTCTCCCCCAAAGACGTGTTCAGAGAGCGCATCGGGAGCCGTATACTTGATCCGGGCCATCTGACCCCCTGAATGTCTACCTCGCTGGAGGTTGCGCTACTCCTCCTCCTGATCCTCGCCAACGGACTCTTTGCGATGTCCGAAATGGCGCTCGTCTCGTCCCGCAAGGCGAGGCTTCAACAGCGTGCTGCCGACGGCAAGGCCGGGGCACAGCAGGCACTCAATCTGATCGAGGACCCGACGCGGTTCCTCTCGACGGTGCAGGTGGGCATCACGTTGATCGCCATTCTCACCGGTCTATTCGGTGGTCAGACGCTCGGCGCGAAGGCAACCGACGCCCTTCTTGAGTGGGGCGTAGATCCTGCCTACGCCGGACCACTCGGCACCGGCCTGACGGTGCTGATGGTGACGTACCTGTCGCTCGTGTTCGGAGAGCTGCTGCCCAAGCGTATAGCGCTCTCCAACCCCGAACGCATTGCCATGGCGATGGCCGGGCCCATGACGGTGCTCTCGCGCATCGCCAGTCCGTTCGTGGTGCTGCTGGAAAAGTCCACCAACCTCTTTTCCCGCCTACTGGGCAACCGCGCATCCGAAGAACCCGTCGTGACGGATGAGGAAATCACGCACCTGCTCCAGCAAGGGGCCGACGCGGGTGTGTTCGACGACGCCGAGCGCGAGATCGTGGAAAATGTGCTGTGGCTCGGCGACCAGCGCGTGCGCGGCCTGATGACGCCTCGCCGCGACGTCGTCTGGCTTGATCTCGAAGACCCGCCGGAAATCAACCGAGAGAAGATCATCTCGTCCAACTTCTCGCGCTTCCCCGTCGCTCGCGGTGACCTCGACGATTTCGTAGGGGTTGTGCGAGCCAAAGACCTGCTCAGCCAAGCGTACGCGGGCGAAGCATTCGACCTCGAAGCCGTTGTGCGCGATCCGATGGTCGTGCCCGCGAGCCTGTCGGCCCTTCGCCTGCTCGAAACGCTACGTCGCAACCAGCGGCACATCGCCCTCGTCGTCGATGAGCACGGCAGCGTGCAGGGCCTCGTCACCCACAACGAGGTGCTCGACGGCATCGCCGAGTTGGAAGACGATCCCGAAGATCCGGACGACCCGGACATCGTGCGCCGCGACGACGGCTCGTACCTGCTCGACGGCGGCTTGGACACCGACGAGCTTAAGGACGTACTCGATCTGCGCGAGCTGCCCGACGAAAACGACGCGCAGTTTCACACGCTCGCGGGCTTTATCCTCTCGTTCCTTGGGCACGTCCCACACACCGGAGAGGCGTTCGACTTCGGCGGCTACCGCTTCGAAGTCGTCGATCTTGACCACCACCGCGTAGACCGCGTGCTGGTTAGCCGCCTGCCGGAGGAGGACGAGACCTAACGAGGCAGCATACACTTGGACAGTCGATCCTGCCGGGGCATTGGAACCCGGCAGGTTTTTTTTTGGATTATCCGAATTTTTTGCGAGATTACTCCTTAATCGTCAAGGTACAATCTCCACGCAGCTATGCGCCGCTTTCATACTGTCTGCCTGGTCCTCGCGGCATTGCCTGCCCCCGCCGTTCACGCCCAATCCGTGCGCGACAGCGTCAAGATGACCCGCGTGCCCTACCACTGGGAGTCCAGCTCCGCGATGGCGCAAGACAGTCGCGGGCGCGACTACTACTACTTCAATTGCGGCGCGGGCATCGTCGCACTCTGGCCCGACGTGCTGGCCCAGAACGGGCTGCCCGGTGGGTACGGCCAGTACAGCCGGGTGGCGACCGGGGGCACGCGTGCCGAAGGCTACTACGTGCCGTCGGGATATGGGCAGGCCACCACCAATGCGGCGAACGGCATCGTCGTGCCGCAGGGCTTCCTGGGCCACAACCCGCAGCTGGGCGGGAGCTCGTCTTCGCCCATCTATCCGCCCGCAGTGCCAAACCGCGCCTCCTGCGCCCAGCGCGCGGCCAACGCGGGCGTGACGGCGGCGGGCGGGACGTCCGGGGTGCTCAATGCAGCCCCTTTCCGCATCGAGGACTGGTACGCCGTCTACTCCATTCCCAACGGCACCCCCGTCGCCCTGTTTGAATGGGAGGAAACCGAGCCGCTCTCGGTCGCCTTCGATGCCAGCTTCGAAAGCAAGCAGTCGCGCGAAGCAGACGCCACGGCTCCCGGCGGCAAGGTCCCGGTGGCCAGCTACCGGTGGGCCTTTGGCGACGGCACCTTCGGCACGGGGGCCACGCCTACGCACGTCTACGCCGACTCGGGCCTCTACTTCGTCACGCTTGAAGTGACCGACGACGACGGGCAGACGAGCACGCTGAGCCGGTACGTGAAGGTCGAGCGTCCCGGCCTCGTTGTCTGGGCTGAGGCGCTCGACGCCGACCTGAGCATCCGCCGAAACGAGCTGATCTATCTCGTCACCCACATCGAAAACCGCTCCGGTGCCGAGGTGCGCAACGTGCGGGTGCCCTACGACCTCGCCATCGGCACCACCTTCCCCGACAGCGTACGAGCAGCGACCTACAAGGCCGCCCCGTCGTATGCGCGCGAGACCAACATCGGCCGCAACGACACCACGATTGCGTACATCAGCCCCGGCGAGGCGGTGCACATCCTCCAGTATTACAACGCTGCCGCCTACGGCACGTATCGCCCCCGCACCACGTGGGTGGCAGTGCCGGTTAGGAACCACGCGATTCTGCAAGGCGTCACGGCCACCGACGAACAGGGCAACGCCGTGGCGGTGCGCCAGAAGTGCGGCATCGACCCGTGCGGCAAGACGTGGCGCCTCGCTCCAAACTGGCAGATGACCGCCGAGCTGCGCACCGACGACCTCCTCACGTTTGAGGCGCGCAGCGGGGTGGACTACAACGTGGCCCTCGACGCGCCCGACATTGCGCCCTTCAACTTCCCGCCGGTTCAGCCCTTCACCTACAAATTTGTGGACGGAACGCTCACGCGGTTCTGCCACAGCGCGTGCGTGGACGTGCAGATGACCGTTACGGACGCAGAGCGCGGCGCTCCCATCGCCAACGCCACGGTGATCGTTACCGCTCCCACGCTTGGCGCAGGCGTCGACGTGACGCCAGACCAAGGAGGCGGGCATTTGTGCGTGCGAAAAACCGCGAGCTACACGTGTGGCAAGACCGCTACCGTCACGACCGATGAACAGGGCCGCACCCCGCCGATGTACTACGCCTTCCCCGGCGTGATTGCCCCTACCGAGGTCCAACTGGCCGTTCTGGTGCGCGATGGATCGGTCAACATCGCCGAGCAGACCGTCCCGCTTCGGATCCTCCCCACCGAACGGACGGACTTCCAGCGGACCATCACGATCTCGCAAGCCGAAGCGGAGTGGATCAACGGGCTGCTGGCCACCGTCACGCTGGGCACGCTCGGCAACGTCGCGGGCGAATTATGCGAAGGCGCGCTCAAGTGGGTGCTCGGCGGCGGCGCGAGCACCGGCTACATCATCCGCCCCGGCACCTCGTCGCTCTTGCACCGCGGGCAGTACCTGCTGGCCGAGTGGGCGTGCACGCTCAATCCCTTCTCGATCTGGGGGGAGGAGACCGCAGGCAACAGCAAGAAAGCCGCCGAGACCGCCCTCATCGCGTGGTTCGGGGCCCGCTTCCAGCCGCCCGACGCGGCTCTGGGCATCCTCAACGGCCCTTACCCGCCGCCGTTTGTCTTCTACTGGGATGGCGACTACTACGGGGCGGTGCTGGACGCAATCAAGGCGGCGGCCCCCAACCTTGCACCGGGGGCCACAATGACGCTTAGCCTCTATGAAGTGTCGTGGCTCCCCAAGGAAAGCGTGCTCAACGGCGCTCCGATGGTGGGCAACGTCTACTTCTCGCTCGAAACCACGCGGTACGGCACGACCGAGCACACCGCGCTGATCGAACTGGGCTACGACGCGGTGCGCTGGCAATCGCCTCCCTCGAGCGAGCGTCTGGCCGCGATCTTAGAGGCTAACGCCGAGCGGCTGCGCCTGCAAGAGAGCTTGGATCGGCTGCGCCGGGGCGATTTCGTAACGATCGGGGCGGGCACCCCGACGGAAGAGACGGTGCAGGTGACAGGCGTGTCCGATGCTGGAAGCGCGGGGCACGACAACGACGCCCGCTTGGCCTTGGGCGCGACGCGCCTGCCGAGCGGACCGTACGAAGTGACGCTCTCGCGCCCCCTGCGCTTCTCCCACAGCTCCGACGAGACGCTGGCGGTCCTCCGCGACACGATGGGGGTGTTTCCTCCCATCCCTCCGCTCCGCCGCTCGCTCGACTCGGTCTCAACGGCGCGTCCGGCCGTGCTTTCGTGGCGCATTGGCGCACTGGAAACCCCCGCAACGGTAGACGTGCAGGTGGCCAGAGACTCGCTGTTCACCACACTGGTCTTGGACGCGCCCGCTCTCCAAGCCGACACCACTCACCTTGAAGTCGGCCAACTCGCCGACGGGGAGCGACTGTACTGGCGCATCCGTGCGACGAACCTCGTAGGAGAGGGGGCATGGTCGCGCCCTGCACTCATTATCGGCTCCGACGCCGTGCCGACGGCCTCCGACGACGCAGCAGCCCCTGCAGCAACGATCACGCTGGCCTCGGTCAGCCCCAACCCAACACGCGGCGCGATCCGCATCCGCTACAGCCTGCCGCATCCTGCCACCGTGCAGGTGCTGGTGTTCGACCTGCTTGGCCGCGAAGTGGCCCGCTTGCACTCGGACTCCGACGCCGCAGGCTGGCACACCGTAGACTGGGACGGGGTCGCATCCAGCGGCGTGTACGTTGTGCGCCTAAATGCCACGTCGGGCACGGAAACCGTGACCCGGACGCAGCGACTCGTCGTTCTGCATTAACGGAGCAACACGCCGAACGTTGAGGAGACGGTGAAGCGCTCGCCAGAGCTTGAACCGGGCGGGTGCTTCGCCGTATTATGGTCGTCCACACCGGAAACGGTGGCGGCCATGCGGAACTAGCTCAGTTGGTAGAGCGCCACCTTGCCAAGGTGGAGGCCGCGGGTTCGAGTCCCGTGTTCCGCTCCACGAAAAAGCCCCTGCGGTTCGTCACCGCAGGGGCTTTTTTGCGTCGTGCAGGATCAAGCCGAGGTTGCCACAGCAGCCGCGATGAGCGCCGCAAACGACGACGCGTCGAGACTGGCCCCGCCGACGAGGCCACCGTCCACGTCTGGCTGCGCCAGCAGCTCGGCAGCGTTGCTCGGCTTCATCGACCCGCCGTACAAAAGGGACACGGCATCGGCGGCTCCGGTACCCAGCGCTTCGGCGAGACGGTAGCGGAGGAACGCATGGACGGCTTGCGCCTGCTCCGGCGTCGCCGTCTCGCCCGTCCCGATAGCCCATACCGGTTCGTAGGCGATCACCGCCCGCGCAAGGTCGTCGCCCAGACGCCGTGCCGCCGCGTCCAGCTGCCGCCCCACGACCGCCTCCACCTGCTCGGCACGGCGCTCGTCCAGCGTCTCGCCCACGCAGACAATGGGCGTCAGGCCGTTGGCCAGTGCCGCCGCTGCCTTGTCCGCCACAAGCGTATCGGACTCGCCGTGGTACTGCCGCCGTTCCGAGTGCCCGACGATGGCGTATGTGCAGCCCACCGACATGAGCATCGCCGCCGAAGTTTCGCCCGTGTACGCGCCTTCGGCGTGCGCCGACACGTCCTGTGCGCCCACCGTCACCCCGGAACCGGCCACCGCTTGCGCCACCGCGTGGAGGAAGGGGAACGGTGCGCAGAGGGCCACCGCTACCCCGGCTTCGTGCGCATGGAGCGGAGCAACTGCATCGGCCACCGCCGCTGCCAGCGCCGTGGCTGCGTCAAGCGTGAGGTGCATCTTCCAGTTTCCAGCAATCAGCATAACAGGCGAGGTTCAAGGGTGCAAACGCAGAGACGCTCCAACGGGGTGTCTCCAGACGAACGAAGGTGCCGAAAGCAGATCGGCGAACGTGGAACCAAGCCGCCGCAACCTGTTCCCCTGCAACCGAGAAACGCCAGCCTCCTTGTGGAAACCGGCGCTTCGAGTGCCCGAGACTGGAATCGAACCAGCACGACCTTACGGCCACTACATCCTGAATGTAGCGCGTCTACCAATTCCGCCACCCGGGCAAGGGTGAGCGCATCGAGGCGCGGACGGGTAGGATACGGCAACGAGCGGGTCGGGTGCAAGCGGGCCGCATCGCTTCACCGTTTCTCACCTTACGCGTCTGCCTGCAACGAACGTTGAAAGGCGTGTAAAGCCATTGCGCCGCTCCCCTGCTCCGCCGTATACTGGGGTTTCCCCACGGAATGCCGTGACGGCGATTCCTCGGTAGCTCAGCGGTAGAGCCCTCGACTGTTAATCGAGTTGTCGTAGGTTCGAATCCTACCCGGGGAGCTTTACAGGACGCCCGTCTTCTTCGGAAGCCGGGCGTCCTTCGTTTTCAGCCCTTTTGCCCCTAAAAAGGGCGGTTACGAGAGGAGGCGGGAGTGATTCATGGCCCCCGACCTCCAACGTACAGGATCCGCACGCAAAACGACCCGTCGCCGGGGTGGGCAACGGGTCGTTTTGCGTACATGCGATGCGCGATCAGTACGACTGCTGCGCAGGAAGTTCGCCGCCCTTCTTGAAGATCGCCGCGCCGAGAAGGCCGCCGAGCGCTCCCAGACCAGACATCAGCACAAAACTCAGCAGCGAGTTCAGCGAGAAGAAGTTTTGCAGCGGTGTACGGCTCATCTGTTCCTCCATTTGCGCCATTTGCTCCGCCGGAACGCTGCTCCCCATGCGATCCATCACCCAATTGGCCATCATCAGATCGTCGCGGATGCCAATCAAGCGCAACACGAGCGTGAGAACCAACCCGATTGCAAACCCGATTGCTACGGCTTGAAAACCGAGGAGTGCCCCTTCCTTGGGACGTAGGGTCGATTTCGTGTCGTCGGTGTACCTCCAAACAGCGGCGAGAGCTCCTGCCCAAGCCGGCAAGCAGCAAATTGCAACGGAAAAGCTCAGGTACGAGGTAGTAAGCGCAGCAGTAACGCATGCACCGAGGGTCAATGCAGACTTGCGCGCGGCGACTGAATCTGACATAGCAGGTGGCTTAATAGGGTGAAATCGGCACTTCCTGTGCCCGGTCGGGGGTCACAGGCGGCTGCCGACGGTACATCGACGCGGCCATAATACCACCGATAGCCGAGAAAAAAGGCAACATCACCAGCCCGTAAGCCAACCGCTCGCCCAACGTTACGCCTGGCTGCTGCACATAGAACCCACCGGAGACGAGGTTTCGGAAGCCCGCCACGAACCGCTCCAGAAACGCGGTGAACACGGGCGGGATGGGATCGAGAATGGAAACCGGAGGACTATCCACGCCTCCTGTTGGCACAGACACACCACCCTGCACGATCAAGTTGATCGCAAACACGACCAGTGCCACAAGCACGCCCACCCACAAACCGATGCGCAACCCTTGGACAGACTCGATCTGCCCGCCTCGCCCCCCAGCAATACGCACGGCCACATAGCCGCCAGCAAGCAGCCCGACGCAGAAGAAGAGGTTGATGTGATAAATCGGATAGATGGACGTGACGACGCCAATCAGCACGCCTATAGCGATGCCAGCGAAAGAACCCATGGGATCAGGGCGATGAAAGTGCGGAAGGAGCAGCCAGTTCGACGAAGCCGCGCGTGAGAAACACGCCCGCGACAAGGCCAAACAGCAAGCCGGTGAGGCTACGAGAAAGCGGCGTGTTGGCCCAAAGCCCAAACACCGTTAGCGACCAGTCGACGGCCATCGGCACGGCGGCGGCGGCCAGCACCCACGGAGCGCGGTGGGCAATGCGCAGGTCGAGAGGGCGAACGAGCGGGTAGAGAAGCGCGCCAGCCAACATCCCGACGAAGATGCCCGTATCTCGCTGGCACACGCCCAAAGCGACGTCGTGAAGATGAAAGGAGCGGTCAGGCATCCGGTGGCAAACGAGCGATAAGGCGTGTTCAAGCGGAAGCCGCAACCCGTCGGGCAGAAACGGCGGAGCGAACACAAGCGCGAGCAGCCCGCCGAGCACGAGCACGGCCCAGCGCCCGCCGCGCACGACCTCCGGTGCGGCCGCATGGGGGCGCGGCTCAGCGGCAGAAGTCGGGGCGGGGGCAAATCTCATCGTGAACCGAGAGGTGGACCAGAAACGAGGTATGGAACAGTACACGAAATCCGTGCCGAGAACTTAAACGAAGACCGTGCGAAGATAACAAGAAGCTCCCCGCCCTGCGAACAGACGGCATCAGCCCCCTGCCCTTCACGGCCTCTCCCCGAAACCCGCAACCGCGACCGAACGTTTGGCACTCCATCTACGAGAGTGCTAAAACATAGCACCCGTTCGACATCCACCCAACCCCGAATCATCGCAATGGCGAAGATCACCCCGATTGGCGACCGCGTGGTCGTCAAGGCTGAAGCCGCCGAGGAGAAGACCTCGTCGGGCCTGTTCATTCCCGACACGGCCAAAGAAAAGCCGCAGCGCGGCACGGTCGTGGCCGTCGGCCCCGGTCGTTACGAGAACGGCACCAAGATCGAGATGACCGTCAAGGAAGGCGACACCGTGCTCTACGGCAAGTACGCCGGATCGGAAATCCAGATCGACGGCGAAGACCTGATGATGATGCGCGAGTCTGACATCTTCGGCATCCTCAACTAATCATCTGTGTGTATGGTGTATTGTGCATAGCGAAACGTTCTCTTTGCCAAACATCATAAACGATACACATCTACTACGCATTATGGCCAAGAACATTACGTTCAACCAAGACGCCCGCGCCAGCCTCAAGCGCGGCGTCGACGCCCTCGCCAACGCCGTCAAAGTGACGCTGGGACCGAAGGGCCGCAACGTCATCCTCGAGAAGAAATTCGGCGCTCCGACGATCACCAAGGACGGTGTGTCGGTGGCGAAGGAGATCGAACTTGAAGACAAGCTCGAAAACGTGGGCGCACAGCTCGTCAAGGAAGTCGCCTCGAAGACCTCCGACGTGGCCGGCGACGGCACCACCACGGCCACCGTGCTCGCGCAGGCGATCATGACGGCGGGCCTCAAGAACGTCACCGCCGGGGCCAACCCGATGGATCTCAAGCGCGGCATCGACAAGGCTGTCGAGGCCATCGTGGCCGAGCTTCGCGAGATGAGCCGCGAGGTCGAGGGCAAGAAGGAGATTGCGCAGGTCGCCACCATCTCCGCCAACAACGACAAGGCCATCGGCGACCTCATCGCCGAGGCGTTCGACAAGGTCGGCAAGGACGGCGTCATCACGGTCGAAGAAGCCCGTGGCACGGAAACCGTCCTCGACGTCGTCGAGGGTATGCAGTTTGACCGCGGCTACCTCAGCCCCTACTTCGTGACCAACCCGGACACGATGGAGGCGGTGCTCGAAGATGCGCTCATCCTCATCCACGACAAGAAGATCGCGACGATGAAGGACCTGCTCCCGGTGCTGGAGAAGGTCGTGCAGGTCGGCAAGCCGCTGCTCATCATCGCCGAAGACATCGAAGGCGAAGCGCTCGCCACGCTCGTGGTGAACCGTCTGCGCGGCACGCTGCGCGTGGCCGCCGTGAAGGCCCCCGGCTTCGGCGACCGCCGCAAGGCCATGCTCGAAGACATCGCCGTGCTCACCGGCGGCACCGTCGTGAGCGAGGAGCAAGGCCACAAGCTCGAAAACGCCACCCTCGACTCGCTCGGCAAGGCCAAGCGCATCGTGATCGACAAGGACAACACGACGATCGTGGACGGCGCGGGCGAGTCGGACAGCATCAAGGCGCGTACGGGCCAGATCAAGAGCCAGATCGAATCGACCACCTCCGACTACGACCGCGAGAAGCTCCAAGAGCGTCTTGCCAAGCTGTCGGGCGGCGTCGCCGTCCTCAAGATCGGCGCGGCCACCGAGCCGGAGATGAAGGAGAAGAAGGCCCGCGTGGAAGACGCGCTGCACGCCACCCGTGCCGCCGTCGAAGAGGGCATCATCCCCGGCGGCGGCGTGGCCTACCTGCGCGCGCTCGGCGGTCTCGACGCGGTCAAGACCGACAACGAAGACCAGGTGACCGGCGTGGCCATCATCCGCCGCGCCGTCGAAGAGCCGCTGCGCACGATTGCGGCCAACGCTGGCCTCGAAGGATCGATCATCGTCCAGAAGGTCAAGGAAGGCAAGGGCGACTACGGCTACAACGCCCTCACCAACGAGTACGGCAACCTGCTTGCGCAGGGCGTGATCGACCCGACCAAGGTGAGCCGTTCGGCGCTGGAGAACGCGGCGTCGGTGAGCGGTCTGCTGCTCACGACCGAGGCCGTGATCTCCGACAAGCCCGAACCCAAGTCGGCGGCGCCTGCGGGCGGCCCGGACATGGGCGGGATGGGCGGCATGGACTTCTGATCCATCTTGACAACCTGACAAGTTCTCTGAACCTGTCAGGTTGGACTTGCACGGCGGGGCCGTCTTCCTTCGGGGAGGCGGCCCCGCGTGCGTTGTGCCCGTCCGATTAGGCGGCACACAATTTTTGTTGGAACAACGGGCTATAGTCCCGGCGAGAGTATATCTTCGAGGTGTCTCAAAAAGCGTCATCTTCAATCGGCACGAGACGCAGAGTAGTCGGTTTTGCTTCAGCAGTTTGGAGAAGAAGGCCGGTGTGCACGCACTCGTCTCACGTTCCATACCTGCTATGCTACTCCGATACGGCCTCCCTGCGATGGCATTGGTGGGCGCGCTTGCGGCTCCCGCTGCGCTGGCCTCTCCCGCTACCGACCTTGGACGTTTCTCCTGCACCGCGCGCGTCTCCTTGGGAACGCTCGTCTGCCAGCCGCTTCTTCCGGCCACCGGCTCGTCGCTCGAACTGGCGGCGGTCGCGCCTGCCGCGCTCGACCGAACGGGCTGGGCGGCCCCGATGACGCTCCGCAACCCGCAGACGCGCTGGCTCGGCACCGCCGACGGTCGCATCGCCGACGCCGAGGGCGTAGCCGTTCGGGTGCTTGGCGCTCCGGTCGTGATCGACGGACGCGGCACGGTGCGGGTGCGCACCGACGCCTCGCAGGCACTGGCGCGCTACATGGGCGTGCTCGCGCCCGGCGGCACGTCGGCGGCGCAGCCGTGGACGTTCGACGTGGCCGAGGGCGTGGAAGCGTTCACCGTGCAGGTGGCCGTGGCTGGCGTGGCCACGATCCCGGCGGTGTACGCCTCCAACGCCGCGCCTGCGGCGCGGGGACTGAACGGCACCAACGAGACCATCGCCGCCGCCGTGCGCACCGCCACCGGCCTCCGACTGCCGTCGAGCGTCTACACCTGGAGCACGTCCGATGCGGGCGTGGCCACGGTGTCGGCCTCTGGCGAAGTGGCGCGGACGGGCGTGGGCAACGCCACGGTGACGCTCTCGGCCAACGGCGTCCCGGCGGCGCAGTACCCGGTGCAGGTGTGCCCCAACTTGGCCGTGGGCGAGGTTCACCACTTCACCGCCGGGCAAGCGCCGTCGTTCTGCGTGGCGGGCGGCGCGGCGGGCGCGGCAGAGTACACGCTCCTCCCGTCGAACACCACGACCTCGCCGCTCTCGGTCACCGTAACCGGCAGCGGCATTCAAGCCGTCACCGGCCCGCCCTCGCCGAGCGCCTTTCGCCGCGACGCAAACGCCGACGGCCTGATCGTTCCCACCTTCAGCGAAGACGACGAGCGCAGCAACGCCCTTGCGTTCGCTCCCGCCGTCTTGCCCGACGGCCTCACGCCGCAACGCCTCCAAGCGACGGCCCGCTCCGTGGCAGTCCCCAACGTGGGCGACCAACTGAGTTACCAAGCAGCAACGGGATGCTCCGGAGCGATCGACATACGCACGGGCACGGTGAAGAACGTGACCGACCACGCAATCATCGTCGCCGACAACAACAACCCGGCGGGCGGTTTCACCCAAACACAGTACGACTCGCTCGCCGCCCGGTACGAGCAGGTTGTCTGGACGGGCGTCGTTCCTACGTTTGGCACCCCGACGGATGTGGACGGCAACGGGCGCGTTATCCTGTTCTACACCCGCCTCGTCAACGAGCTCTCGCCGCCCGCCTCCAACGTGGTTGTGTATGGGGAATTCCACAGCCAAGACCTGCTTTCGACCGCTGACTGCCCCCGAAGCAACCATGCCGAGATCCTGTACATGCTGGTGCCCGACCCCACAGGCGTGGTCAACAGCAATGTGCGGACGGTATCGTCGGTGGAGGGGAACACCATCGCTGCGGCAGGCTCCCAAACCGCTCGTATGGTATCCCAAGGCCGACGGTGGTACGCTACAGGCGACACCCAAACCGAGGATCCGTGGCTCGACATGGGCTTGGCGTCTATGGCCGAGGAGATGATGTTTTATCGGATGAGCATTGGCCTCGCGCCTCGTCAAAACATCGTCGTCTCCAACATCACCACCGGCCCGAACGCCACGCGGCGCGTGGCGGCGTTCAACGCGTACGCCAACCCGAACTACGGACGCCTCCGGCCCTTCCTCCAGCGCCCGGACACGTCCGGAGCGTTCCGGAGCGGCACATCGCTGACTGCGCGAGGCGTTACATGGGCGTTCCTGCGCTACGCGGTCGACCGGCGGGTGACAGAAGGCGGCGTAACAGATGCCTCGATCTTGCAAACGCTGGCGGGGGGACAGCCGTACGTTGGCAAGGAGAACCTGCGCCGGGCGCTCGGCCTCGCCTCCACCGACGAACTCGACCAGTGGTACCGCGACTTCCTCGTGGCGATGTACACCGACGATGCCGTGGCGGGCGTGGCCGCCCGTTACACCCAACCGTCGTGGAACTTCCGGTCGGTGTTTGGAGGCCTTGGCGGGTTCCCGATGGGCGTGCGCCCGCTCACCAGCAACGTCGGCCTGACGCTCACCTACGCGCACGGCGGTGGCACAGCGTTCATGCGCTTTGGCGTGGCGCAGGGCGGCTTTGCCACGTTCACGGCCAACCGCGCTGGCGGCGACCCCGCCCCGATGCGCTTCTCCATCGTTCGCACCAAATAACCCCGTTCGCGTGATGACTACGCTTCTTTCTTCCCGCGTGGCGCGGACGGGCACGCTCGCCGTGCTCACTGCCTTGAGCCTCGCGCTTCCGCTTCACGCCCAGACCGTCGACCCGTCGTTCGGCGGAAGCGGCTCCGTGACAACCACCGTCGGCGACGCCTCCACCGGCGTCCGCATCCTCACCCAAACCGACGACGCGATCGTCGTGGCGGGCTACACCGTCGCAGGCGGCAACACCGACGCGCTGCTGCTGCGCTACCTGCCCGGCGGCACGCTCGACCCGGCGTTCGGCGGCGGCGACGGCATCGCCACGTCCGACTTTGGCGGCCAAGACGTGCTCCAAGCCCTCGCCCGGCAGGCCGACGGCGCGTACGTCGTGGCGGGCTACACGTCGAACGCCACCGGCTTCCTCGTCGCCCGCTACCTCGCCGACGGCACCCTTGACCCGTCGTTTGGCGGAGGCGACGGCTGGACGGTCGTGCCCGTGGGATCGTTCCACGACGAAGCGCACGACGTGCTCGTGCTGCCCACCGGCGAGATCGTCGTGGCCGGCTTCTCAGGCCAAACCGCCAGCCTGTCCAACACCCAATGGGCCGTGGTGCAGCTCACCGCATCGGGCGATCTTGACAGCGGCTTCGGCTCCGGCGGGATCGTCACCCGCGACTTCGGCGGCGTGGACATCGCCTACCGCTTGGGCCGCGACTCTGCCGGAAAGATGCTCGTGACCGGCCTTGCGCCCACGAGCGACACCGCCTCCGACTTCACCGTGCTGCGCCTCAACCCCAACGGCACGGCCGACGGCGGCTTCGGCAGCGGAGGCGTCGCCACGCTCAACGTGAACGACGGCACCTACTCCATCGCCCACAGCTTTGGCCTGGCCGTGACCGCCACCAACGAGGTGATTGTCGGCGGGGCCGTGCGGACGGGGGGCGGCGACCCGAGCGTCGCGGTAGCCAAGTTCACGTCGGCCGGCGCGGCCGATACCGGCTTCGGCGGCGGCGACGGCTGGGCATCGATCGACCTTGCCATGCGTGCGTGCGGCGGACAGTCGTGCGAGCAGTTCAACGCCGTCAAGCTCCAGGCCGACGGCAAGATTCTCGGCGCAGGGTTCGTCGTGACCGGCACGGGAAACTTCGAGCACGTCGTCGCCCGGTTCCTTTCCGACGGCACGCCCGATTTGAGCTTCGACCCCGGCACTACAGCCTTCCGCGAGCAAGGCACCCAAGCGGCGATGGCGAACGACGGCGCACTCGTCACGTCCGGCGCAGACGGCGTGCTCACCGACGCCGCGTTCCAGCCCAACAACAAACTCGTCGCCACCGGCTCGTCGTCCACAGGCGCATCCACGACCCGCACCGAAACCGGCCAGCCGCTGCCCGTCGAGCTTGTCGCCTTCACCGCCACGCTCGACGGCACGGCGGCGCGGCTGACGTGGTCGACCGTCTCCGAGACCAACAACGCAGGCTTCGCGGTGGAGCAGGAGGCGGGCACGGCGTGGGCGGAGCGCGGCTTCGTGGACGGCCACGGCACGACGACCGAGCGCCACGACTACGCCTTCCTCGCCGACGCGCTTGCGCCCGGACGCCACCGCTTCCGGCTGCGGCAGGTGGACTTCGACGGGACGACCTACTACAGCGCCGCCGTCGAGGTCTTCCTCGGCGTGACGGAACTGCGCGTGGGCCGCACCCGGAGCGGGCTGTACCTGTGGGTACCCGAGGGCGAAACCGCCGACGTGTACGACGTGAGCGGACGCCGCCTGCGCACCGGCCTCACCACCGGCCCGCTCGCCACCGACGGCCTCGGCGTGGGCGTGTACTACGTCCGCACCGCGAGCAAGACCGTCGCCGTGCCCGTGCTGCGGTAACGCATACGCCACACCCTGTCAAGGTCGTGACCCTGACAGGGTGTCTTAGGGCCGTCTTCCTTCAGGGAGGCGGCCTCGCGTGCGTCTGTGCGGCGCAGATCCGGGCGAAGGTTGCGTCAATCGGACGTTTGGGAAGTGGCGCGGCGGGAACGGGAGCGTTTCGCATCCGGTTCGCTTGTTTGGACACCGTCTAAACCCGCTCCCCCTCCCCGCCGATGAGCACCGCCGAAACCGAGTACCTCTCCGACATCGCCGACCAAGAGTACGCCTACGGCTTCGTTACGGACATCGACGCCGAAACGCTGCCGCCGGGCCTCTCCGAGGACACGGTACGCTTCATCTCAGCCAAGAAGAACGAGCCGGAATGGCTCCTGGAATGGCGACTCGCGGCCTTCCGCCACTTCATGAAGCTGCTGGAGGCGGGCTCGGAGGCGTACCCGCAGTGGGCGCACCTGAGATACGCGATGCCGAACTTTCAGGACATCTCGTACTACTCGGCACCCAAGCAAAAGGCGCAGTACGAGAGCCTCGACGAGGTCGATCCGGCGCTGCTCGACACGTTCGAGCGCCTCGGCATTCCGCTGGCCGAGCAAAAACGCCTCGCGGGCGTGGCCTTCGACGTGGTGATGGACTCGGTGAGTGTGGCCACGACGTTCAAGGAGGAGCTGTCGAAGGTCGGCGTCGTGTTCTGCTCGTTCGGCGAGGCCGTCCAAGAGCACCCGGAGTTGGTCAAGAAGTACCTCGGCTCGGTTATTCCGCACACCGACAACTTCTACGCCGCGCTCAACTCCGCCGTCTTCTCCGACGGTTCGTTCGTCTACATCCCGGCAGGCGTGCGCTGCCCGATGGAGCTGTCCACCTACTTCCGCATCAACGAGCGCGGCACCGGCCAGTTTGAACGGACGCTCATCATTGCCGAGAAGGGCGCGTACGTCTCGTACATGGAGGGCTGCACCGCGCCCCAGCGCGACGAAAACCAGCTGCACGCGGCGTGCGTCGAGATCTACGCCCACGAGGACTCCGAAGTCAAGTACGCGACCGTCCAGAACTGGTACCCCGGCGACGAAAACGGCGTGGGCGGCGTCTACAACTTCGTCACCAAACGCGCTTTGGCTGCGGGCGACCGCGCCAAGGTGTCGTGGACGCAGCTCGAAACCGGCTCGGCCATCACCTGGAAGTACCCGTCGGTCATCCTCAAGGGCGACGACACAGTGGGCGAGTTTTACTCCGTGGCCTTCACCAAGGGCAAGCAGCAGGCCGACACCGGCACCAAGATGATCCACCTCGGGCGGCGCTCGTCGTCCACGATCATCTCCAAGGGCATCTCCGGAGGCGAGAGCCAGAACGCCTACCGCGGCCTCGTCCGCATCGGCCCCCGCGCCGAGGGTGCGCGCAACTTCTCGCAGTGCGACAGCCTGCTGCTCACCGACCGCTGCGGCGCACACACGTTCCCGTACATCGAGATCCAGAACCCGTCCGGACAGGTCGAGCACGAAGCGACGACCTCCAAGATCGGCGAGGATCAGATGTTCTACTGCGCCCAGCGCGGCATCCCCGAGGGCGAGGCGGTGAAGCTCATCGTCAACGGCTTCGCCAAGGAGGTGATGGCCAAGCTGCCGATGGAATTCGCCGTGGAAGCGCAGAAGCTGCTCGCCATCGAACTCGAAGGCAGCGTCGGCTAAACGGCGAAGGACGAACGGCGAGCGCCGAACGGATCGACCCACCGGATCGACCCTTCCGCGTCCGTTCGCCCCTCTCGGCCTCCCTCGACATTCGCATTTGACACTCTTCCCCATGCCGCTTCTCGAAATCAAGAACCTGCACGCCCGCATCGACGACCGCGAGATCCTCAAGGGGATCGACCTCGTCGTGAATCCCGGCGAAGTGCACGCCATTATGGGGCCCAACGGCTCCGGCAAGTCCACCCTCGCCAGCGTGCTGGCCGGGCGCGAGGACTACGAGGTCACCGACGGCTCGATTTCGTTCGACGGCAAAGACCTGTTGGAGATGGAGGCCGACGAGCGCGCCCGCGAAGGCCTGTTCCTCGCCTTCCAGTACCCGGTAGAACTGCCCGGCGTGTCGATGCCGACGTTCCTGCGCCAGAGCCTCAACGCCGTCCGCGCCCACCGCGGCCAGCCGGAGCTTACGGCGGCGGAGTTCTTGCGGACGATGCGCGAGAAGGCGGCGCTGGTCGAACTCAAAGACGACCTCGCCCGCCGCTCGGTGAACGAAGGCTTCTCCGGTGGCGAGAAGAAGCGCAACGAGATCTTCCAGATGGCGCTGCTCGAACCCAAGCTCGGCGTCCTCGACGAAACCGACTCCGGCCTCGACATCGACGCGCTGCGCATCGTGAGCGAGGGCGTGAACAAGCTCCGCAGCCCCGAACGCGGCTTCGTGGTCATCACCCACTACCAGCGTCTTCTCGACTACATCGTGCCCGATGTGGTGCACGTCTTGGTGGACGGGCGGATCGTGAAGACGGGCGGGCGCGAACTGGCCCTCGAACTCGAAGACAAGGGCTACGACTGGATTGGCGACCCCGCCGAAGCCAGCGCCGCCTAATCCCCACCCGACACTTATGCCGTCGTCCCCGCGAAGGCGGGGATCTCGACGCACGGGCCGTGCCCTTGCTGCGAGGCTCTCGCGTTTGCGGGAGCGACGCTTGTTTCGAGGTCTTCTCCTCGACCTGCCATGAACTTCCCCACCTCCGCTTCCGAAGGCAGCTTCGAACATCCCGAAGCCCAGACGCTCACCGGCGGCTACGCGCACGCCGCACACGCTGCCGCCGACTCCCCCGCCGCCGTGGGCAGCCAGACCGGCGCTCGCCTCGTGCCGCCTGCCGCAACGGCCTCGGCGTGGCTGCCCGAACGCACCGACGCGCCGCTTCTGAAACGCGCCGCCGACGCCTTCGCCGCGATGGACGGGACGGCGCTCAACGGAGCGTTCGACCACCTGAAGACGCTGCGCCGCACCGCGCTGGCCCACGCCCTCCGCCTCGGCCTGCCCACGCGCCGCAGCGAGGCGTGGAAGTACACGCCCATTGAACGGCTCGCCGACCGCGCATGGCGCTTCCCGATGCCTGCCGACGCCACGGCCTCGCCCGACGATGTGGCTGCGGCGCTGCTCCCCGGCGTCTGCGACGTGCCCGACCTCGCCGATGTGGTCGTGCTGGTGAACGGGCGCTTCGACGCCGACCACTCGCACATCGGAACGCTGCCCGACGGCGCGTTCGTCGGGGCCATCTCGACGGCTCCGGAGGCGCTGCAGCCCGTCATTGAACAGGCCTTGGGAAGCCGCACACGGATGGACACCGAAGTGTTTTCGGCCCTTTCCACCGCGTTTATGCCGGACGCGGCGTTCGTGTACCTCCCCGAAGGCGCGGCGCTCACACGGCCCGTTGCGGTGGTGCACCTCGCCTCCGGAGACAGCGTGATCGTGTCCACCCGCACGCTGATCGTCGCGGAGACGAACGCTTCGGCAACGGTGATCGAGCGGGCAGCGGCGGTGGACCGCACCCACGCGACCTTCTTCCTTCCCGTAACCGAGATCGTGGTCGCCGAAGGCGCATCCGTCAAACATCTGCGCGTCCAAGATGCCGGGGAACGTGTGGTGGAAGTCTCCAACACCGAAGCGTACCAGAGCGGCCCGTCGGTGTTCGACACGCTCACGGTGGGCTTGTCCGGCGCGACGGTGCGCAACAACCTCCGCATCCACCCCGACGCCGAGCACTGCGAATCCCACCTGCGCGGCCTGTTCGTGGCAGGTGGGCAGATGCACCTCGACAACGCGACGTTCGTGGACCACGCGATGCCGAACTGCGACTCGAACGAACTCTACAAGACGTTGCTCGATGGACAGGCCAAAGGCGTGTTCAACGGACGGATTCTCGTGCGAAAAGACGCGCAGAAGACCAACGCCTACCAGTCCAGCCGCGCCATTCTTCTCTCCGAAGGGGCCGAGATGAACTCGAAGCCGGAGTTGGAAATCTACGCCGACGACGTAAAGTGCAGCCACGGCGCGGCCACCGGCCGCCTCGACGACACGGCGATGTTCTACCTCCGCCAGCGCGGCCTGACGACCGCGCAAGCCCGGGCGCTGCTTCTGCTCGCGTTCGCCCGCGACGTCACCGACACCATCGCCCTCGAACCGCTGCGCGACTGGGTGGACGGGCGGCTCCAAGACCTCCTCCACGCCGAGGGCTGAATCGCTGCGACGGCACCCGATCAGGGGCAATACCCTGGCCGGGTGCTTAGGTCTTGACATCGGCAACCTGCGGTTGTATCGTAGCCGAAACCTCTGCTGCGATGCGCCTCGCTCTGCTGCTTCTCGTTCTCGCGGCCACTCCGGCGACGGCGCAACCATTCGATCCGCACGCGCTCACGTTTGTCTTTGGTAGCGGGCCGGGCCTGGGGCGTACCTACCATTGGGGCGGGTTGGTCACCCACCAGCGCGGCAACGTGGTTTGGACGGCCCAACTGGCGTCGCACCGCCTGCGTCGAACCGTCGTGGCGGAAGAATTCCTTCAAGATGCAGACGCCTTCGATACCGCTCTGCTCGTAGGCCGGGCCGTGCGCCTACACCAACGGTTGGACGCAAACGCATCGGCGGGGATCGCAGCGGTGCATGTCTGGCGGACCGAGCCGGCGTGCCGCTACAGCGGCTCCGATCCGTACGGTCGTTCCTGTATGCCGTTTCAAGGCACAGCCCCAGCCTCGGGTTGGGCCATCGGTCTGCCGCTTAATGCAGGCGTTCACGCCGATGTAGGCTGGGGTCTCGGCGTGGGGCTGCGGGCGTTTGCCAACCTCAACGCCGAAGCGTCGTACAGCGGCGTTGCCGTAGACCTGCGCATCCAGCCCTTGCAGCCCCGCCGCTGAAATCCGGCGACGGCGTGCGTTCGCCGCTCCGCCGTGCGTATCTTTCCGCCATGACGACCCGCACCCACGTTTCGCTGCATCTCTGGGGATGGCATCTGGCCTCCGCAGCGGCTGCGCGTGGACGGGCCTAACGGCCCGCGTTTCGTCTTGACGACGGTTCCTCTACGCCCCGCTGCCGACCCCGGCGACGGGGCTTTTCGCTTTCCCCCAGAGACGTCACGGATGGGACGTTTCTCCCCCCGATGCCACCTGCGACGACGCTTTCCCCGATGACCGCCCTGCCCTCGCCCGAGTCCCTTGCCGAGAACGCCCGCGCCCGCGGCCTTACGCGCTTCGCCGTGCCCGTCGTCCGGCGACTTTCGGCGGATTTGCTCACGCCTGTCTCCGCGTTTCTGGCGCTTCGCGAGGGGGCCGTCGCGCCGTTTCTGCTCGAATCCGTAGAAGGCGGCGAGCGGATGGCGCGGTATTCGTTTCTCGGGCGCAACCCGTACCTGACCGTCCGGGCGTTCGGAGCAACCACCGAGATGCAGCGGGCGGGCGGAGCCTTTGAACCGGTGGACGGGACGATCTTCGACGTGCTCGAACGCCTTGCCGCCGAGCGTCCGGAAGTGCCCGTGCCCGGCCTGCCGCGCTTCACCGGCGGCGGCGTCGGCTACCTCGGCTACGACACCGTGCGGCTGATCGAGCACCTGCCCGACGTGCCGCCCGACACGCTCGGCCTTCCGGATGCGCTCTGGAGTTTCTATCAAGAGGTCGTCGCCTTCGACCATGTGCAACACCAACTGGTGCTGGTGGCGCAGGCGTTCTGCGACGTTCCGGCGGACGACGGGCGCGCCATCGCCGACGCCCACGCCGCGCTCGACCGCCTCGCCGCCGACCTGCGCCGTCCCGCTCCGACACCCGCTCCGCTCGTGCTGGGCGAGGCCGTCCCGGAGCGATTCGGGCAAGAGGCCTACGAAGCCGCCGTACGACAGGTCAAGCGCCACATCTACGAAGGCGACATCTTCCAAGCCGTTCCCAGCCGTCGCACGGGGTCTCGGGTGAACGGCGACGCGTTCCAGCTGTACCGCGCGCTGCGGCAGGTCAACCCCGCGCCGTACCTGTTTTTCTTGGACTTCGAGGACGTGACGCTCTGCGGCGCGTCGCCCGAGGTGCTGGTTCGGGTGGAAGACGGACGCGCCGACGTGCTGCCGATTGCCGGTACGCGGCGACGCGGGGCTACGCCGGAGGACGATGCCGCGATGGAGGCCGACCTCTTGGCCGACGCCAAAGAGCGCGCCGAGCACCTGATGCTGGTCGATTTGGGCCGCAACGACCTCGGGCGGGTGTGCGAAACCGGCAGCGTCGAGGTGACGCGCTACGCCTTCGTGGAGCGCTACAGCCACGTCATGCACCTCGTCTCGCAGGTGTCCGGGCGCGTGCGATCGGGCGTGTCGCCGCTCGACGTCTTCCGCGCCGCATTCCCGGCCGGGACGCTCACCGGAGCGCCGAAGGTGCGGGCGATGCAGATTCTCGACGCCCTCGAACCCGAGAAACGCGGCGTCTACGGCGGGGCCGTGGGCTACCTCGACATGCGCGGCAACCTCGACACCTGCATCGCCATCCGGACGCTCGTGGTGACCGGCGGCGTGGCGTACTTGCAAGCCGGAGCAGGCGTCGTGGCCGATTCCGACCCCGCCTTCGAGTTCGAGGAAACCGTGGCCAAGGCGCGGGCGCTGCGGGCGGCACTCGAGGTGGCCGCCGGCGATTTGCTCTAACCTGCCGCTGCAATGCGCCCCCAAACCGCTTTCCTCCATCGGCTCTTCGCAAAAACAGGGCTTGACGCGGGGGCTTTTTCGATGTTGATTGCGTTACGCCGCAACCCTTCTGCAGCCTTATCCTTTCACTCCCTTCGATGCTCAACCCGGTTCTCAACAAGGGCGGCTGGGGCCTTAGCCTCACCCGCGCCGACTCGGTCGAAACCCTTCAGCCGATCCTCCGCGCCCATTACCAGCTGCTCAACGCCTACGAGTTTGCCCGGCAACAGGCCGGCAACGGATTCCCCGACCGCGTCGAGAGCGCCCTCCGAACGTTCCGCACCGACATCGGCAAGATCGCCGAGACCATCCTCTCCTTCGGCGGCGCTCCGTACAACGGAACCGACATCGAACCGGGCGCCACCGGAGACACCGAGGCCTCGCCCGCCCAGCGCATCGAAACCCTCGAAGCCGCCGAACGCGACCTCAACGACCGGCTGGAGTCGAGCATGAACGTGCCGCAGCAGATCCGTACGCTGGCCACGCTCAAACTGCTGCGCAACCACTCCAACGACCGCCTCACCATCCTGCGCGAAGCCGCCCGCACCGTCCGCGCCTGACCGCCCGCGCCGTGGCCCTGCTTGACGGGCCGTCCGGCAGAACCCTCGCCGGGCGGCCCGTTCCTGTTCCGCCGATGCCTGCTCCCTCTACCCGCCGCGTTGTCCTCTCCGGCATCCAGCCCTCCGGCACGCTCCACCTCGGCAACTACTTCGGCGCCCTCCGCCAGCACGTCGAACGGTCAAAACAGACGACTGGAGACGGCAACGACGCCTTCTTCTTCGTCGTCAACTACCACGCGCTCACCAGCCTGCGCGACGCCGACGCGCTCCGCCGCTACACGTTCGACGTGGCGCTCGACTACCTCGCCCTCGGCTTCGACCCGACGCACGCCGCGCTGTTTGTCCAGTCCGATGTGCCTGCCGTGACGGAGTTGGCGTGGATCTTCAACTGCCTCACGCCCGTCGCCGACCTCGAAAACGGTCTCGCCTACAAGGACAAGGTGCAAAACGGCCTCGTCGCCAACGCCGGGCTGTTCACGTATCCCATCTTGCAAGCCGCCGACATCCTGATCTACGGCGGCGACGTGCCGACGGTCGTTCCAGTGGGGGCCGACCAGAAGCAAAACCTCGAGATCACGCGGGACGTGGCCGCCCGGTTCAACGCGGCCTTCCCCGGCCCCGACGGCGAACCGACGTTCGCGCTGCCCGAAGCGGAGATTCTCCCCGACGTGGCGATCGTGCCGGGCGTGGACGGGCGGAAGATGTCCAAGTCCTACGGCAACACCATCGGGCTGTTCGACGAGGGCAACGTGCTGAAGAAGCGGGTGGCGGCCATCGTCACGGATTCGACGCCGTTGGAAGAGCCGAAGAACCCCGACGCCGACAACGTCTTCGCGCTCATCAAGCTCTTCTCCACGCCCGAGGAGACGGCGGAGATCGCCGCGAAGTACCGCGCGGGCGGTTACGGCTACGGCCACGCCAAAGGACGGCTGCGCGAACTCATCGATGCACACTTCGCCGACGCCCGCGAGCGGCGCAAGGAACTGGCGGAACGTCCGGATTTCGTCCGCGACGTGCTGGCCGACGGCGCTCGCAAGGCCCGCCGCCGCGCCGATGCGGTGATGGACACGGTACGCCGCCGCACGGGCCTGCGCTAACCTTTGAGACACCCCGTTGGGGTGTCTCTACGTCGGCCCTCGAACTTCGACCGTCGCTATGATTCTCGTTCTCGACAACTACGACTCGTTCACCTACAACCTCGTGCACCTCGTCGCCCGCGAGGCCGAGGCCAAGGTGGTGCGCAACGACGCGCTCAGCCTGCTCGACGTGGCCGACCTCGCCCCCGACGGCATCCTGATCTCGCCCGGCCCGGGCCGTCCGGAAGACGCGGGCATCTCCGAAGCTGTGATTCGGACCTTCGGCGAGACCGTACCGATCTTCGGCGTCTGCCTCGGCCATCAAGCCATCGGACAGGTGTTCGGCGGCACCGTCACCTACGCCCCAAGCCTGATGCACGGCAAGACGAGCGAGGTCTATCACCGCCACACGCCGCTTTTCGAGGGCGTCTCCGACCCGTTCACAGCCACACGCTACCACAGCCTGGTGGTCGACGCCGCCACGCTCCCGGACGACTTGGAGGTGACGTGCGCCACCGACGACGGCGTGATTATGGGCATGCGCCACCGCACCCGTCCGATCGAAGGCGTGCAGTTTCACCCCGAGTCGGTGCTGACAGTGGAAGGGCCAAAACTCGTGGCCAACTGGCTGGCGTTCGTGCGCCGCTTTCGCGCCGAGGAGGTGATGCCGTGACGCCGCCGCTGCGCCCGTACCTCACCCGCATTGCTGGCGGAGACGAACTCACCCGCGCCGAGGCCGCCGAGGTGATGGGCGTGCTGCTGCGCGGCGAGGCCTCGCCCGAAGAAACCGCCGGGCTGCTCGTCGGGCTGGCCTCTCGCGGCGAAACGGTCGACGAACTCACGGGCTTCGCCGAGGCGATGCGGGCGTACGCGGTTTCGGTGGACTGCCCCGACCCCGACGCCGTAGACCTGTGCGGCACCGGCGGCGACCTCTCCCACACGTTCAACGTCTCCACCGCCGCCAGCTTTGTCGTGGCCGGTGCGGGCGTGACGGTCGCCAAGCACGGCAACCGCAGCGTCTCGTCGCTCACCGGCAGCGCCGACGTGCTCGAAGCGCTCGGCGTGCAGGTCGGGCTGGGCAAGGCGGGTGTCGAGTTCTGCCTGCGCGAGACCGGCCTCGCGTTTCTGTTCGCACCCAACTTCCACCCGGCCTTGCGGCACGTCATGCCCGTGCGCCGGGCGCTGGGCGTGCGCACCGCCTTCAACCTGCTCGGCCCGCTGTGCAACCCGGCGGGCGTCCGCCGTCAACTCGTGGGATGTTTTCGCGACTCGGCGGCGCGCAAGGTCGCAGGGATTTTGGCTGGATTGGGGACGGAACGCGCCTTGGCCGTCTGGGCGGTGGACGGTCTGGACGAGGCGTCGCCTGCCGACGTCACCCGGATGTACCCCGTCGACGGCTCCCGCACGCTGCACGCGACGTCCATCGCGCCGGAAACGTTCGGCCTGCCCCGGCACTCGCTGGAGGATATTCGCGGCGGATCGGCCACGGACAACGCGCAGATCATCCGCAATGTGCTGGACGGACGCCTCGGCGCTCCCCGCGACGCCGTGCTGATGAACGCGGCCCTCGGGCTGTTCGTGTCGGGGCGGTACGACGATCCCGCCGACGCCTTTGCCGCCGCCGCCGAATCGGTGGACACGGGGCGCGCCAAGGCCAAACTGGCGGATTTGGTCGCCGCCTCGCAGGCCGCGCCTACGATGCCGTAGAGACGACCCAGTGGGACGCCTCTACGCTCAAATATCCTTCCCCTATGACCATCCTCGACACCATCCTCGACGCCACGCGCACGACGGTTGAACGCCGCCGGAGCAAGGTGCCGCTGCGGGCGCTCGAAGACGCGCCGGGGTTTGCCCGCACGCCGTTCGACGGAGCGCAGGCGTTGCGCCGCACCGACGACCAAGGCCGCGCCGAGATCGCGTTCATCGCCGAGTCGAAGAAGCGGAGCCCGTCCAAAGGCCTGCTGCGCCCGGACTACGACGCCGCCGCGAACGTCCGCGCCTACGCAGAGGCCGGCGCGGCGGTGGCCAGCGTCCTCACCGAACCCGACTTCTTCGACGGCGCGCCGGAGCATCTTCAAGCCGCACGCGAAGCCGCGCCGCTGTTGCCGTTGCTGCGGAAGGATTTCGTGATTGACGTCTACCAACTCGCCGAGGCGCGGGCGTGGGGGGCAGATCTGGTGTTGCTGATCGCGGCGGCGCTGGACAAGCACGCCCTCCACGATTTGCTCGACGGCGCGAAGGCGTACGGCCTGACGCCGCTCGTCGAAGTCCACGACGTGCGCGAACTGGATCGCTTCGAAGTCGACCGCGCGCCGATCGTGGGCGTCAACCACCGCGACCTGCGCACCTTCGAGGTTGATCTCCAGAAATCGCCGGAGGTGTTTCGCGTGCTGCCTCCGGAGATCGTCCGCGTGGCCGAGTCGGGGCTGAAAGACGCTGCGACGATTGCCGACCTGCACCGCGCCGGAGCCAACGCCGTCCTGATCGGCGAGACGTTCATGCGCGAACCGTCGCCGGGCGACGCGCTGCGGCAGCTCCGCGCCGACGTCCACGCCCTGCTCTACCCCACCGACTAACCCTTTGCCTGTGCGTCCGAAGATCAAAATCTGCGGCTTGACGACGCTCGAAGACGCCCGGTTCGCCTCCGGGCTTGGAGCCGATTTCCTCGGCTTCGTCCAGCACGAGGCCAGCCCGCGCCACATCCGCCCGGAAGACGCCGCCGAGATCATCCAATGGATCTACGGCCCCCAAACCGTCGGCGTGTTCGTCAACAAGACGCCCGAGGAGGTCAACGCCGCGTGCGAAACAGCGGGCTTCGCGTACGCCCAGCTTCACGGCACGGAGTCGGTGGACGAATGCCGTCGGATCGACCGGCCCGTCATCAAGGCGTTTCGGGTGATGCACGACGCCTCCGCCGAGCAACTCCGCGCCGCGATGGAGCCGTACCGCGACGTGGCAGAGATCTTCCTGCTGGATACGCATTCCACCAGCCTGTGGGGCGGCACGGGCGAGAGTTTCAACTGGCGGCTCGCCCGCGACCTTGCCGCCGACTTCCCGATCCTGCTCGCGGGCGGCCTCACGCCCGAGAACGTGGCCGAAGCCGTCGAGACGATGCGTCCGTGGGGCGTCGACGTCTCCTCCGGCGTGGAGGCCTCGCCCGGCATCAAGGATTTCGACAAGATGATGGCCTTCTTCAATGCGTTGGAGCCGTGATCCAACCCGTTCGCTTTTGTTCGTTGGACGCTCGCTTTGCTCGCTGTTGATGTTGTTAGACGACGCTCCGGCCTCCTGCCGCGCATGCTCCTTCTGACAACCAACCGGTATCTACCAACTACCATGCTTCCTCCCAAAACGCTGCGCTACGTCGCGCCCGACGCGACCGGCCACTTCGGCCCATACGGCGGCTCGTTCATCCCGGAAATCCTCGTCCCGACGTTCGAGGCGCTGCGGTCGGCGTGGGCCGAGGCCAAAAACGATCCGGCGTTCTGGAACGAATGGCGCGCCGTCTTGAACGAGTACGTCGGACGCCCGACGCCGTTGACCTTCGCCGAGCGGCTGTCCGAGCAGACCGGGTTGAAGGTGTACTTGAAGCGCGAAGACCTCTGCCACACCGGCGCACACAAGGTCAACAACACCGTCGGGCAGGTGCTGCTGGCGCGGCGGATGGGGCGCACCCGCATCATCGCCGAGACCGGCGCGGGGCAACACGGCGTGGCCACGGCCACCGTCTGCGCCAAATACGGCCTGCCGTGCGTCGTCTACATGGGCGAAGAGGACATGCGCCGTCAAGAGCTGAACGTGCTGCGGATGCGGCTGCTGGGGGCGGAAGTCGTCCCCGCGACCTCCGGCAGCAAAACCCTCAAAGACGCCACGAACGAGGCCTTTCGCGACTGGGTGGCGCACCCCGACGACACCTTTTATGTGATCGGCAGCGTGGTTGGGCCGCACCCGTATCCCGAAATGGTGCGCGACTTTCAGCGCATCATTGGCGACGAAGTCCGGCAGCAACTGGCCGTGCGCGAAGGCCGAGAGACGCCCGACGCGGCGTTCGCCTGCGTGGGCGGCGGCTCCAACGCGATGGGCCTGTTCTACCCGTTCGTGGACAACTGGGGCACCCTCCTCTTCGGTGCGGAAGCCGCCGGCGAGGGCCTCGGCGGGCGACACGCGGCGACGCTCACGCTGGGCACGCCGGGCGTCCTCCACGGCTCGATGTCGTACCTGCTGCAAGACGCCGCCGGGCAGGTGCAGGAGGCGCATTCCATCTCCGCCGGGCTGGACTATCCGGGCGTCGGGCCGGAGCACGCCTACCTTCGCGACCTCGGGCGCGTGCGCTACGAGGCCGTCACCGACGACGAGGCGCTGGCCGCCGTGCAGACGCTTTCGCGGCTCGAAGGCATCATTCCCGCCCTCGAATCCGCGCACGCCGTGGCGCTGCTGCTGCGCACCGCTCCCTCGCTCGACGCGGGCAGCGTGGTCGTGCTCAACGTGTCCGGACGCGGCGACAAGGACATGCACACCCTCTCCGAACGCTGGGGCAATGGTTGATTCGGCTCCCGACGACTACCGGCTCTCGTTCGACCGTTCCGAGGTGGATATCGACGCGGTGCACGCCTTCCTGACGGCCTCGTACTGGTCGCCCGGCATCTCGCGCGAGCGCGTGGCGCGCGCTGTGGCCGGGTCGCTGTGCGTTTCGGCGTTCGCGCCGTCGGGGGCGCAGGTCGGTTTTGCGCGGGCCGTCACGGACTACGCCTCGTTCGCCTACCTCGCCGACGTGTACGTCGTGCCTGAACACGGCGGGCGCGGGTTGGCGCGAAAGATGACGCAGGCGCTGCTCGACCACCCGGAGATGCAAACGATTCGGCGCTGGATGCTCGCCACCCGCGACGCGCACGGCGTCTACGAGGCGCTGGGGTTTCACGCGCTGGAAGATCCCACGAAGGCGATGGAATACCGACCGCCTCGGGGGCAATTCCCTCCCGCCTAACGTTCCCTTTTTCAGCCCACGCCCTGCAATGCCCGACTTACGCCGCCACCTGCTCGACCTGCGCACGCAAGGCCGCACCGCGATGGGGCTGTTTCTTACCAGCGGCTTCCCCGATCCCGCATCGACCGGCCCCATCCTCGATGCGCTCGTGGCGGGCGGGGCAGACGTTGTGGAGCTGGGGATGCCGTTCTCCGACCCGCTCGCCGAAGGCCTGCCGATCCAGCGAGCCTCGGCGCGGGCGCTGGCGCACGGCGTCGCGATGGCCGATGCGTTTGAGACGGCGCGGGCGTTTACCGCGCACCATCCGCACATCCCGCTCGTGCTGATGGGCTACTACAACCCGGTGTTGCAGTACGGCCTCGACCGGTTTTGCGCCGACGCCCAAGCCGCAGGCGTTGCCGGATTGATCCTTCCCGACTTGCCGCCGGAAGAATCGGGGGCGCTGGAAGCCGCCGCCGCCGCACACGGCCTCGACGTCACGTTCCTCGTCGCTCCCAACACGCCGGACGAGCGCGTGCAGACCGTCGCCGAGCGCTCCACCGGCTTCGTCTATGCCGTCTCGTCGCCGGGGCTGACCGGCCAGACGCTCTCTGCCCACGACGCCATCGGCGCGTACTTGGATCGGGCGAAGGCGCTGGTTGGAGACGTGCCGCTGCTCGTGGGTTTCGGCATCCGCACCGCCCACGATGCCGCCCGGCTCTCCGCCCACACCGACGGCTTCATCGTCGGGACGGCCCTCATCGAGACCGTCGAGCGCCTCTGGGACGACCCGTTGCTTTCCGATGCCGAGCGACTGGCCGAAGTGGAAGCGTTCGTGCGCGGCCTGCGTTCGTAAGAACGAGCATCGTAGAGGGTGTATTGAAAGAGCCTTTTCGATACCCAACCAACCATACACCAACACCATACACCGTGTCCATTCTCCGCCTCGGCCTCCCCAAAGGCAGCCTCCAAGACGCCACCCTTGATCTGCTCAAACGCGCCGGGTACGGATTCCACGTCAAAGACCGCAACTACTTCCCCGGCTCCGACGACGACGAGATCGAGGCGATGCTCATTCGGGCGCAGGAAATGGCCCCGTACGTTGCCGACGGCGTGTTCGACGCGGGCATCACGGGCAAGGACTGGGTGAAGGAAACCGGCAACGAGGGCAACGTGGTGGTCGTGGCCGATCTCGTGTACTCGAAGGCGTCGATGCGGCCCGTGCGGTGGGTGCTGGCCGTCCCGGAAGCGTCGGAGATCCATTCCGTGCAAGACCTGCAAGGCAAGCGCATCGCCACCGAAGTCGTGCAGCTCACCAAGGCGTGGCTGGCGGAAAACGGCGTCGAAGCCGACGTCGAGTTTTCGTGGGGCGCGACCGAAGCCAAGTGCCCGGAACTCGTCGATGCCATCGTGGAAGTGACCGAGACCGGCTCGTCGCTGCGGGCCAACCGCCTGCGCATCGTCGAGACGCTGATGACGTCCAACACCCAGCTCATCGCCAACGCCGACGCGTGGAACGACCCGTGGAAGCGCCGCAAGATCGAGACGCTGGCCATGCTGATGCAGGGCGCGATCCTCGCCGAGGGCAAGGTGGCGCTCAAGATGAACGCCCGCCGGGGCGATCTCCAAAAGATCCTCGCCGTATTGCCCGCACTCAAGATGCCGACCGTCGCGCCGCTGGCCGTGGGCGAAGAATGGGTGGCCATCGAGACGGTGATCGAGGAACGTGAAGTGCGTCGTTTGATCCCCGCGCTCAAAGACGCCGGTGCCGAAGGCATCTACGAGTACCCGATCTCCAAAATCATCCCGTGAGCGACGCCGCTGCCCGAGCACGCCTTGCCAGCGCGGCCATCTCGCGGATCGGGCGAGATGCGCGGACGAGGCTTGGGGTGTTCGCGCTGCTGCTGGCGGGGCTGCTCGTCGGGTGCAAGGCCAAGCCCGCAGGCCGCACGGCGGAGCCGTTTCCGCAACCCGATACGGCGCTCGTGGCAACGCTCGGCACGCTGCATCTGCTGGAGGCGCGGCAGGCGCGGTTTGGCGACGTGCCCCCGACGATGCGCGAAGTCGCCATGGCGGCGCACGGCTTCACGGAAGCGTCGCTGCGGCAGGCCGTAGAGCACGCCCAGCGGGACGTGCCGACGTGGGAGTCGCTGGCGATTGCGGTAGATGCGTGGCTACTGGATCCGGCGCACGGCGGCGGCACCGTATCCGACAGCGTGCAGGAAAACCTCGGTTCGCCCGCGCTGCCGTCGGACTTGCAGGGCCGATGACCGGGGGGACGGCAACGTAGCGCGGGGGGACGGCAACGTAGCGCGGGGGGACGGCAACGTAGCGCGGGGGGACGGCAACGTAGCGCG
>Ga0209369_1000116_pt1 | contig 176141 bp, 145 predicted proteins | sample EBPBio142010_DNA_FD_185865 | JGI IMG/M metagenome (GOLD analysis project Ga0209369, IMG submission 185865) | Wastewater treatment Type I Accumulibacter community from EBPR Bioreactor in Madison, WI, USA - Reactor 1_10/4/2010_ DNA (SPAdes)... | ecosystem: Engineered > Bioreactor > EBPR >... | reverse complement strand
CGGTCACGTTTACGTTCGATACTGCGGAAGTACATCCGAGTACCACCACATAAGCACTGTAAGTTCCGGAGTTAGCGGCTGTGGCTCCTGCGATGGAAGGATCCTCGAGGTTTGAAGTAAACCCGTTCGGTCCGCTCCACACATAGGTGGCGCCGGCGATTGTGTTTGCAGTAAGGTTGATCACGTCGCCCGCACATACGGCAAAGTTGGCGGCGAGTATGGGAGCAGCAGGAATCGGATTCACGGTCACGTTCACCGAAGCCACGGCAGAGGTACAGTTGTTCACGGTAACGTAAACGTTGTATGTACCGGCGTTTGCGGCGGTAGCAGAATTTATGGTCGGATTTTGAAGATTCGATGAAAAACCATTTGGTCCAGACCAGTAATAAATTGCATTTGAAATGCTGCTCGTGTATAAGTTAATGTTTTCTCCGGCACAAATGATGAAATCAGACGGCATATCAGGCTCACCCGGAATCGGATTTACAGTTACATCAACAGATGACACTGCTGAGGTGCAACCATTAACTACTACATAGGCTGTGTAAGTACCTGCATTTGATGCAGATGCTCCTGCAATGGAGGGGTCTTCAAGATTTGAAGTAAATCCGTTAGGCCCGCTCCAAACATAAGTTGCGCCGGCAATGGTGTTTGCAGTAAGGTTGATTACGTCGCCTACACATACGGCAAAATTTGCCGATAAAACCGGTGCAGCAGGTGTTTGTATAACAGTTATAGGCTGAGTGGTTACTAAGCTTGTACAAGCAGAAATTACATTTAACGTAACATTATAGTTTCCTGCGGTATTCCAAGTAACAGTGTGTGGTCCGGGAGAGTTTCCACCCGGAACGGCAGTTCCTCCGTTAAAGTTCCAGTTGTAGGTGGCACCAGGTCCGGCATTTCCGGTATATGTAACGGTTGCCGGACTTCCGGTACAGGTGATAGGCGAAATTGTAAAAGTAGAAGTTGGGAGTGGCACAACCGTTACTGTACTGATATCGGTGGCTGTTTTACCGCATTGGTCAGTGGCCGTTACTGTATAATTGGTGGTTGTAGCCGGATTTACAGAAATTGGGGTTCCCGTGGCTGCATTACTCCAGTTATATGTAATGATACCATTCCCTCCGGTGGGACTGGCAGAAATATTCACCGGGCCTTGCCCGAAACACATGGTTGCATCACTTGCAATAACAGAGAGTGGTGTGGGGTCAACAATTGTTAATGTAAAAGTTTCAGTACTACAGGGCGATGTGTTTACGGTAAGTGTAATGGTTTCGGCACCTTCGGTAATTCCGTCATCAATAATGTTAACCGGAAGGAATCCCATTGTTTGTCCTGCTGGTATTGTTATACTTGAAGGAAACGGAACATAATCCTGACCTGCGATTGCAGTTCCGCCAACAGTGAAGTTAAAGGTAGTGTTTGTTGCAGACACGAAAGGCATTGTAAATACAAATTGACTGCCTAAGCAGCCTTCAATACCGGATCCAAATCCATAGGCAGGTTGAACGGCAACTTGGGTTACATCTCCTTGCGTGTAGAGTCCATTTTCTTCAATGAATACACCAGAATCATAAATGGCATCTCCACCATCAGCAATCATAAGTTTGATGTGGTAGGTTGAACAGGGAATTACTGTTCTGGTAGCCGTTAATTGGGTGGTGAAACCATCGTATTCAATTGATAATGGACCTGATGAACCAGTATTATTAACAAAGAAAGCACTGTTCGATGTTGTATTAACATTGTCAATTGTAACAGGTTGCCCCGCAATAGTTGCAATATTTACCTGTCCCACAATTCCGGGTCCGCTTATATAAAACGCAAATGCGTCGTTATATCCAAGGTTTACCCATTCCAGGTATTCTTCTGACCCAAAAATGTAGTCCACATTTAATGTGGACGACAAGGGTATGAAGTCGAATTCCAGAATTGCACCATCGAATGTATTGGCACCTGCAATCACATTCAGTTCGGGGATGGCGGCTCCCGTGTTGTCAAAACCTTGGTTTCCACTGTTGTTCACAGGTACCAGGTTTCGATCGCCGCTGGTGAGTATCACACCCGAGTTCAACCCCAAATTGGTTGTTGAACCGTTTGTGAATGTTCCACTAGCAATGGCATCTCCTGTGTAGGTTACGTTGGAATAGATAATTCCCGGCCCCACAAGATTTGCTACCATCTGGGCCGGTGTGGCACCATTGATAACAATTTGAGCATTCAAATTTTGAAAAAGAGCGGTGGTGGTGATGATGAATGCAAAGGCGATCGAGAGGTTGGCTGAAAGAAGAGTTTTCTTCATAAGCGCTGAACCTTTAACATTTGTTACGAAGTTAGAAAAATGCTTCATACAATTCCAAATTATTCAAGTGTTATTCTGTATTTTATTGCTTGATTTAGTTTAATTACTTGATATTCAAATAGAATAATATTCAATCAAATCATGAAATACCTACGAAAAGCACCTGAATTTGGATTTTTTGACCTAAAATTTGTTTAAATTTTGATGTTTTTTAGGTTTATTTCAACACAGTAATGTTAAAAACATCAATATGTCTTAACATATTGATGTAATACTAAAAAGTAAAAAAGTTTGAGTTAGTTCGCTTTAAAAGATACAGTAAAAGTCTAGAACGGTTTATCTGACTACCGTTACATGCCCAATCAGGTTCTGCTCGTTACCTTCGGCATCCGTATACCAAACCCTATAAACGTATACATCCTGCTTAATAAGCTCTTTGCGGTTGCGGTTTTTATATCCTGCCCATTTTTCATTCGGGTCGATAGTTGAAAACACGGGTTCGCCCCAGCGGTCGAAAACAATCAGTTTGAAATCACTTACATTATAAGTAACTGCTCCCCATCCGTCGTTTATATTGTCGTTGTTTCCCGGCGTAAAGGCGTTCGGAATAAATATAGATGAGGAAGGTCTTACCGAAATAGGTAATACCAGTTCTGCCGAACAACCATACTCATTCGTTACCGTTTGGGTAATATAATAGGTACCGGGACTGCTCAAAGAATAGTCGAAAGAAGCTGAGTTGAATGATGTTCCGTCACTAATGCTGTAATTCCATACACTAGCACCGGAGGAACCGTCGAAGACATTAAATTCCGGATTGTTTTCGCTTACACTATTTGGATTGATACTAAATCCGGGGACAGGATTAGCTACTACAATTGCTGTTCCGTTGCTGCTTCCCGTGCAACCGTTTGCACTTACAGATAAGTTTACGGGAAAGGTTCCAGGGCTTGGCCATGTTAGGGTGTATGGTCCAGATCCTGTGCCTTGGTTAATAACTCCATTACCAAAATTCCAGTTATAAACGGCGCCCGGTATTGCAGCTCCCGTATACGTTATGGTATGGCTTTGACCGATACATACCGGCGGGCTCACTGTAAATGATACGGGAATTCCTGGGTTCAAAGCCACATTTAGTTGGGTAGTTGCACTGGTACAGGCTCCCTGAACTACATAACAGGAATAAACTCCTTGATTGCTTGCTTGTGCATTTGGTATAATAGGATCTTGGAGATTACTTACAAATCCGTTTGGTCCTGTCCAGAAATATTGGGCATTGGGAACAATCGAAGCATCCAAAATTAAATCCTCTCCTTCACAAATAGGCGCATTGCTGCTCAATGCCGGTGCAGGCACAGTTCCGGATGAACCAACTGTAAAGTTTACGATCTGTTCACAGTTGTTCACATCGGTAAGGTGCACAGAATAGTTACCGGGGGCAAGATTTGATAAGGTTTCCGGGCCGGGTACATTTGTATTGTTACCAATCAGTACGTTATTGTTGTCGTACCACTCATAGGTATACGGACCAAAATTACCGCTTGGTGTGGCTGTCACTTCTCCGTCATTTCCATCGCATCCCGCCTCCGTAACAGCTAAATCAGGCGGACAACAGGAGGTAAAGGCATTAAAGACGTAAGTGGGGTCATTGTTGCATCCATTATTACTCCATGATCCCGATTCCCCGTCTCCACTTGTATTTATGGTAATGCCCAGGTCTGCCCCAGGAACACAAATGTCGCTTACGCTAACTGTCCAACAAAATTCCCAGATATTTGGTGGAATGATATAGGCATTTTGATCTCCGTTTATATTATCCGGTATATGATCACCAAAATTATTTCCCGGATCACCATCATTAGCGGTTCCTCCTCCCAACGGGTCTCCGAACCGATCATAATAAAAACCGGCCGGCCAAGGGGTACCCTGATTGTCAATAATCCCTCCGGGGTACCAGGCCCATGTGCCCAACTGATCGTATGATTGTGCTGGAATCGTGATGATTGAAGCAGCATCCCAGCCCGCACCAAACGCCAATTGAACACCATGTAACCAATTCGTGTTTACTTCGGCATAAGTATCCACATGGTAGCAAAAATCAACTTGTTGCCCGGGCGCATACATACCGTTTACCGGAGCCGGGTTCACCGTTAAAGAGGATGATAACATACAATTATCACAATTGATGTTGTTGTTAACCGTTAAGTATAAATCACCTTCCTCGGTATCGTCTCCACTTATTTGTATGTAATAGGTATTTCCTAGCACAAGCTGATCTACAAATAAGCTAACTACCCCGTTGTTGCTGGTAGCACATCCGCGCCCTGCCAGTGAGCCGCAGGTGCCTTGCCATAAGGCCACATTCGGGTTTTGAATACCCAAGCCGTTTACCTGTATGGTAACATTATACCCGGTTGCCACAAACTGATACCATACATCATTGGCCGGTGAACTCATTTCCGTACCTCCGGTTGATGGATTACAGTTGGTTTGGTACGTATATGGATTAGGCGCTGTTGCTCCAAAATTGCTGGTGTTGATTACTACCGCATTTCCTACTCCTGCAGGGCATGCCGAAGGAATGGGTAAGGGGCCTAAGTCAAAAGCTGTCGTGCAATCATCATTAGCCGGTTGGGCGTAAGTGAAAAGAGCAGGTAAAATAAATAGGAATAGGAATAGAACTTTTTTCATTTGGCAACTTGGGTTTTAGGGCCTGCCATGGGTCTGGCTTCCAAAATGGTTTGTTTGTTGCTTATGCTAAAAACGGATGGCTGGTAGTTTTCCGGATAAGCGGTAATAAACCCCATACCTGCCTCAAATAAATTATTGGCTTTCAAATTGTTTACTGACAAAATTCGGATTTCAGCTCCGTCATCCAGTTTTAAAATGTTATCCGCCGTTTCAAACCGATGATAGCGCATATCAGCCGTAGAAAAGGCCTTGGTAATTTCCTCGGATGTATATGTTGAGCCTATTTTCTCAATAGTAAACGTTTGGCCACTCAGCTTTACGCTTAGAAGTATAAATAGAAATATACTTAACAATGTGCTTCTGAACACAATGTGCTTTTGGGACATGGTGATAGTTTTAATACCCGCAAAGTTAATAAATGTTAATCAAATATTGAAAGTCAAGCTAAAAATTCGTCTATTTTCTACCCTTGCTATCAATAGTTCGTATGCTTAGTTCCTTATCAGAAAATACTTTTGGCTTAGCATTTCGTTCAAATTTTCTTTCAGTATGAGGTTTCAGGCATTCGCGCAGCATTTTTTTAAACTCGGTTCGGAAGGCATCATGGGTTCGGCTTCCAAAAACAGTATGTCCGCCTTCATACATTTGTGCCTGATACTCTTCAAAGGTGGTACAGTATCCAAAATAAGAATTGGCGTAACTTGAAATCACAACATGTTTGATACCCGTTTCCGAAAGGATTTCTTGACATAGATTGCGAAGCTGCCGCCCGGCTTCGGTTGTAATTTCACCGGGAAATCCAATTATGGCTAATTCACCCAGCCTTAAAAACTGAAGCGGTAAAACCACCGGCGACCAAGGCAATTCACGCAAAGCCCCGGCCCTATGTTCCCTTTTCATTTCTTGTACCGCCCCGTCTAAAATGCCGGGCAAAAACAAGTTTTTAATGTCTTTGGTTCCCATTACTATACCTTCTCCGGTTTCAAAGGCAATGTCTTTTGGGTCCTGAGCTTTGTATTTGGCTTCGATTTGTTCCCTTTTTTCGGGGGTTAAAATTTGGGCTTTGGTAAGTTCCGACTGTCTTAGCGATTTTATTATAGAGATTGCCAGTCCTGCAATGCTTTCAGGCATTCCTTTACCATCAACGGGTGTGCCTTTTAAAAAAGCTACGCCATGACAGGGAAGCCATGTACGCTCATCTTCTTTGCCGTCAGTAAACTCCGGATCTATTTTCACCTTCGAAAAGTCGCGGTATATTACTTCCGTATCCATTTCGGATGATTTAAGTCTATGCCGGTTATCCATTTTGGCTAATATGCGCAGCGCTTGGTTGCTTTGCAGTTTACCGTTGAACTTGGCACTTTCAATGTCATCCTTAAATTTTCCCTTCGGCCATTTTTTTCCTTTCCCATGAAAATTGGGTGATATATCACCTGCAAACTGTTGGGCAAAAACGGCAACCGTATGCTCACCCATGTCTTCTTCCAGATATTCAGAAGCGTATCCTTTATTGTCATAGGAAATCAAGCCCACTTTATTTCCTAAACTGGTGGGGTGCACGCCAAACCAATTGATTTGTCCAATGGAATCACCTTCGGGCGTTTCTGCTTTCAACAGCCACATGGTGCGTTCCATGGCCAGGTGGGTTTCAGTGTCTTTGAGTTTTTTTACTTTCGGATTTAGATTATAGGCAGCCAGCGAACGGTTAAATCCAACATCCTCGGTTTCGGGAAAATCGCCGTGGGCAAATTTCAACACGGCCTCCTGCCTGTTTTCATACGATTTTACGAGGGCATCATAAAAACAGCGCACAATGGACTCAAAAATATGTGGCCTGAAACCCGGAACCGCAAAATTGTACATCGGATAATGCGAAAACCCCGCGGGACCGCTGTGTGTATGTTGTGCGGTAAGCATCACATTATCGTCTCTAAATAAACTATCGGGATAATTGTGCTGAAGGCGTTCCAATACTTCTTTTTTAATTTCGGGAAAAACCATGCAAATTTCGGCCTGTACAAAAAATGAACGCTGTCCGTTTTCGTTTTCAAAACAAAAACTCCGGCAATATAGCGGAGTACTTCTGCCTTTTATAATGTTAAACGCGCGGCCATAACCCATCATGCCGAACCCTTCACCCTCGAAAATGAGTTCAACTTTTGAAACACCTACTTTGTACATGGAGCAAAATTTTAAGCCGTGAAAATAGCAAAATTAGAGGCTTGTTTTTGCAGAATTTAAAATTAAAATGGAGGACTTAGTTTAGCTTATGCAACCTGATTTTCACTGAGCAGCCTGCTTATCAATCCGGCAATTTCTGCTGAGTTCCCGTAAGATTCTGAACGGCTTCCTGCTTCAACTATGTGTTTGGGCCCGGCCATCAGGCAAAAAAGTTCCCGGGTTTGCGGATCTTCGGTATTGTGATCATATCCCGGAAGTCCGTTTTCATCTAACAGTGAATTTGGAACGCTGTTTCTGCCAAAGTCCGGAATTACGATGAGAACGGTTTCCGACCGCATGTTTTCATTTTGCTGTATCGTTTCCCAAATAGATTGAATTCCTAAACTTGCAGCTGCCAAATTTTCGGCATACCGGCTAAAGCTACCGTGGCCTTCATCGGCGCCAAAAAACTGCACACAAGTAAAGGCCGGTTCTTCTGCCTGAATGATTTCACAGGCACCGGCGGCAAGTTGCAAATCTTCATAGCGAAAAAGCATATCGGAACCGAATCTAAGCTGGCTAAGCGCTATTTTATGTTCTGCATGGAGCTGCTGAAGCTCCGTTTTTTCTTCCGTTGGGATGTAATGCCGAAAAAGAGCCGGGCCGGCCAGGGATGAATCAGTGAAAAAATAACGGTCAGGACTAATCAAAACTGCCTGCCCGTTTCCGGCAAGTTGATTAAAAATCGGGCTTTCAGAAAGTGATGAATCTTTTAATTTGTATTCGGAAAGATATTGACCCCTAAGCAAGGTATGTAGCGCCATTTTGTGGCTAGCGGCCGAACCTTCATAGCGGTATTGGGTAAATAAGCGGCCAAATTCTTCGAGTGGGGTTTTGTTCTTAAAGGCAGTTGAAAGCGAGGAAGGAATGAGCTGGGAGACTTCGCCCGAAAATAATCCGGGCATCAGATTACCCATTTCTTGCTTCAATACCAGATTTTTATGAACACCGCCGCCTACAATGCATAAAATCACATGCTTTACTGATTTTGTATTACCGTTTACGAACGAACCCGCTGCATGCAGAAAACCGGGCAGCAGCGCAGCAGAGGATATCAGTGAGGACTGGCGTATAAAATGTCTTCTGTTCATTTGCGGCCAAATTACATAAAATACCGGTACATCTAAAAACGCAATTTATGCTAAGTTTGTGCGTTTCTTCGACTGATAAAATGAAAATTTTGTTTGTGGCAGGAAACTTCTGAATGACTAAATTTGAAACATGGTAAAGCGGGTACACATATTATTTCTGCTGGTTTTTTCTCTACTTGTGATTGATTTGCAGGCGCAGGAAGTTAAGAAGGAAAACACGCCCCGGAATGACCGCAACTTCATATCTTTTGGTTTGGAAGTGAGCCCCATTATTCCCACCACGTTGTTTAACCGTTCCGATACCCGGATCGAAAACCAGACCGAGGGCATTCGTTTTACCTTGGATCCTTTAATTTCATACCGGTTTGGAGGTTCACTGCGCTTTGATATTTTCAATTTTAAAAAGCTGAAATTGGGGAATATGTTCACCATAAATACGGGCATATTTTATACACAGCGGGCTTTCCGTATCCGGGTGGATGATATCTCGAATCCGGTGGCCGACTCATCTTTGATTTCAAACCGTTTCCGTTTTGTTTCCTACGAAATTCCCCTCATGCTGCAACTACATTTGCAGGCTTCAGATAAAATCTGGGTGAATTTTGCGGTAGGAACGGGAGCCGAGTTTTTTCCCAGTCAGGTTTTCACAAGAGAAGGTGAAGAAGGAAAAGAAGGTCACTTTTTGCAGTATACGGCCCGGAAGTTTCTGGTGCTTGCTCCGCTCAAGGCTTCTTTTGGTGTTGAATACCGAACCGAAAAATCCGGCTATTTCGGAATCGGCGCTTCCATCAGCCGGCCTATGCCATACATGGCCGATACCTATATGGAGTATGTAAAAACGGAAGGAAACGAAAGCTATAACGTGTATCCTTTCGGGTCAAAGGCCGATGAAAATATTCCCGTAAGGAACCAGGGCATGTATCTATCTGTTGATTTCCGTTATTATTTCCAACCTACCCGGCCTGAGCGCGAATACGTTCCCGGTTACATGCGCGACCGCAAAAAATCGAAGAAAAAGCGCCTGTAAATCCCCTGGCACAAAGAATGCCCATACATTGGGTAGAACCTTTGCCGCAATCTTATAAAATCACCTGATTAAGTGATTGGTTTTGCCGGCCTAAATTAGCACCTTTGCATCCTTATTTAGAATAGGTCTAATTAAAAATAGTAAACATCGTGCAGCTAACATCAGAAACAACACAGAAACTGGATTCTTTAAAAGAACAATTCAACACCTATAAGCAACAAAACCCACAGGCCCGCATTCGCAACGCAGCCAAAGATTTGGGTGTTTCAGAAATGGAACTGCTCTGCACTTCGGTGGGTACTTCGGTAAAGCCGCTTTCGGGTGCCTGGGAAGAGTTTTTGAAAGAAGTTAAAACCTGTGGTGATGTAATGGCACTAACGCGCAACGATGCCGCCGTGCATGAGCGCAAAGGCCAGTATTTGAACGTGTCGTTTAATCCGCATGCCGGTTTGGTGCTGGGCGAAGATATTGACCTGCGTTTATTTATGAACCGTTGGACCTTTGGGTATGCCGTTTCTGAGCCTTTCCGTGGTGAGGAGCGCTTTTCGTTCCAGTTTTTTGATGCTGCCGGCGAAGCCGTTCATAAAATATACATGACCGAACATTCGGATATCAATGCATACAAAGCCCTGGCTGATAAATATGCGTTTTCGGGCGATTGGAATCTGCCCGAACTGAATCCGGTTGCCAAGCGTCCCAATATGAAAAATCCGGCTCCCGATGTGGCCGGTTTTCAGGCAGCCTGGTTGAATTTAAAAGATACACACGATTTTTATCTCCTGCTCCGCGATTTCCGCCTGGGCCGCACCCAAGCTTTAGAACTGGCCCCGGAAACCTACACTAAAAAAGTATCCAACAGCTTTCACCGGGATATGCTTCAGGAAGCTTCTGCCACGGGTACAGAAATTATGGTATTCATAGGTAACGCCGGTTGTATTCAGATTCACACCGGAAAGGTTGAAAAATTAATGGAAGCCGGTGAATGGTATAATGTGCTTGATGAGCGCTTTAACATGCACTTAAACGAAAACCTTATTCACGAAAGCTGGATTGTGCGTAAACCTACTGCCGATGGAATTGTTACTTCTGTAGAAATTTTTGACGCCGAGGGTGAACTGATTGTTCAGTTCTTCGGAAAACGTAAACCGGGCATTCCTGAATCTGAAGCATGGAAAGCCATAATTGATAAATTAGCATAGTGGCAGCAGAATCAAAAATAGATATTTCAAACGCAACGGCTCTCCATTCTGATAAGGTAAGTTTACTCATTGCCGATAGTAATTACCTTATTCGTCAGGGCCTGCGCTCTATTTTTGATGATAGTATGCAATACGCCGTCATAGGCGAAACCGATTCGTTCGAGAATCTCATCGCATCCATTGAAATTCAAGACCCGGACGGCATATTAATCGGAATCAGTCTGCAAAGTGCTTCGGCAATCAACGTAATTAAAGAAATACGTACCCGTTTTCCTAAAAAGAAAATAGTGGTTATCGATACCAAAGAAGACGTAAACGAAATTGTGGCCATTCTGCGCCTGGGCGCCCAAGGATACATACTGAAACAATGTGATAAAGGCGAAATTTTAGATGCTTTGAGAACCGTATTTGCCGGAAAAACCTTTTTCTGCCACAATGTAATGCGGCTCAATAAATCCATCGAGTCAGAAAAAACCATTCTGCTTTCTGAACGTGAATTACAGGTACTTTCGCTTATTTCTGAGGGTATGACCAATAAAGAAATAGGTGAGCGCATCTTCATCAGTGAACATACCGTGGCTTCGCACCGCAAAAACCTGATGCGGAAATTTGAAGCCGGAAATAATGTGGACCTCGTAATTAAAGCCATCAAGGAACGAATCATTTTCCCTTAAGTATATTTCCTTTCCCGGCTTTTCTGATACAACAAGATGAGCCGTTTTTCGTTTAGTATTTCTTATCTTTCGCCAATGAAAATTTCGGTAAGAATTCTGTTTTTTACGGGCATCTGTTTCCTTTTAACTTTAGGAACGGTAAATGCCCAATTTTCGCCGAACTCAAAAATTGCACTCGAATATTTTAATTCAGGCGAATTTGAAAAGGCGCTTCCCCACTACGAAAAACTATGGGAAAGCAATCCTGCGGATGATATTTATTACCGAAATTTGTTGAGCTGCCACAAGAACCTGCAGGATTATAAAAGTGCTGAAAAAGTTGCCCGCAAACAGGCTTCCCGTTTTTCAAAAGATGCCCATTATTTGGTAGATCTGGGACTGCTTTACCGCGATCAGGGTGATGAAAAAGGGGCCAAAAAGCAGTTTGAACTGGCCCTCAAAAACCTGGTTCCGCTGCCCGATAAAGTAAACCGTTTGGCCGGTGCATTTTCTGCCGCCAAAGAAATTGATTATGCGATTGCCGCTTATACCCAAGGTGAAACCTATTCCGGAAAGGGAACATTTGCTTTTGAAATTACGGATTTAACCATCCGCAAGGGAGATTTTAACGCAGCTTCGGCCAAGTTGATGGAACTGCTTTTGGTAAATCCGGGTTCCATGGCCCGGGTACAGGGTTTATTGGCCCGATACCTTGAAGATGAAGCCGAAGGACCGCTTCAGACGGCCATGAAAACGGCCCTTTTGAAAGAAGTACAGAAAAATTCGGCGGGAACCGTATACCCGGATATGCTCATCTGGCTTTTTGTTCAGCAGAAAAATTTCGATGCTGCCATCATGCAGGCCAAAGCGCTTGATAAACGATTGAAGGAACAGGGCGAACGTCTCATGGATTTGGGTCAGATTTGTATGGAAAACGGCGATTATGAAAGAGCCATAAAATGTTACGAATACGTTTCTGAAAAAGGTAGTGAAGGCTTTTTATTCGCCCAATCCAGAACGGCTCTGGTGCAGGCCACCCGCAAAAAAATCACCTCCGCTTACACCTATTCACAAGATGATTTATTGAAGTTAAGGGGATTGTATGAGGCTACGTTTGCGCAACTCAGTTATTCAGATTATTCTGCGCCCATGATCATTGATTATGCTGATTTGGAAGGGTTTTACCTCAATAATCCTGAAAAAGCCCAATCCCTGCTGGAAGGACTTTTACAGCAGCCTCGCCTTTCGCCAAAAGTAAGGGCCGATGCCAAACTTAAATTAGCCGATGTACTTATTGTTCTGGGTGATATGTGGGAACCGGCCTTGTTATATGGGCAGGTTGATAAAGAGTTTAAAAATGATATTCCCGGACAAGAAGCCAAGTTTCGTGGTGCCAGGTTGGCTTATTTTCGTGGAGATTTTGAGTTGGCCCAATCCCAGATGGAAGTATTGAAAGCTTCCACATCCAAACTCATTGCCAATAACGCACTTCAACTTTCGTTGCTAATCATTGATAACCTGGGCCGCGACAGTGTACGTGCACCCTTGCAATTCTTTGCCAAAGCCGATTTGGAAGCATACCAGAATAATCCGCGTAAAGCATTGGAAACGCTGAATGATATGACCGGTTTTTTCCCCGATCATCCCATTATGGATGATGTATACTTTAAACAGGCCCAGATTTATGTAAAGTTGGGTGAATTTGATAACGCATTGGCTATACTTGAAAAGGTATATACCACGTTCAGCATGGATAATTTAGCTGATGATGCTTTGTTTTTGGCTGCCGATTTGCAGGAAAAAGTATTTGGCAAACCCAAAGAAGCCATGGATTTGTATGAAAAAATTCTGACCGAACATAACAGTAGTCTTTTTGTGGCTGAGGCTCGCAAACGCTATCGCAGCTTACGCGGAGATAAACTCAATTAAATTACTTCTTTTAAGGTTTCCATTGTTTTGTGGCGAAGTAGGTCGTGGCTGGCGGCAATTTCAATGTGCCGGCATGAATCGTGTAGGCCGCTGATGAATGTTTCTCCTATGCGGGGATTCAGCACCGTGTCATATTTTCCGGTTATAATAAACGAAGGGATGCCATAATGGTTAATCTGTTGTTTTATTTTAGACAGGTGCGGCCTGATGAGGGAGTAGGAGCGCCAAGTATAGTAAATCAGCTTTCGTTTTTCCTCTGAATCCAGTTGTCCGGTGGCGAATTTATATTCTTTTTCAGAAACAGCCCCGATCCGGGTCATTCCCTTCATGAGTCCAAACATAATTCCGGGGCGGCGGATGAAGGATTTATACATAAACTCACCCGCAGCATTGCGGCTTACAAATTTGTACCATCCGCTTTCAATTACCCCATCCGGAGCCAGCAGGATCAGTCGATTTACCTTTTCGGGGAACATTTCAAGTGTTTGCAGTGCGGTTTTTCCGCCCAGGCTGTATCCCATCAGGCTGAATCGCCCAATTTGTTCGGTAGATAACAAGGTATCGATTAATCCACGCAGTATATCAGCCGAAAAGGGAGCACTTTTACGTTTATTGGACGGATAAAATGAGCGCCCGTGGTGAAAATGTTCGATGGAATATACCGTATATTTTTCCTCCAGAATGGGTTCAAAAACTTTGTAAATGCCCGCATGTTGGCCAAAACCATGAAAAGCGATCAGGATTTCAGGACCATGGCCGAATTTTTCCAGAAAGAGTTTGTATCCTTGATGTTCAATGGTCATAATGTCTGATTCCGCTGCAAAGGTAAGTGGTTTGTTATTTTTCAGATGAAAAATTTTACGATTACCGAAACCGCCGTGAGTATAATAAGTACGAGCACAAGGGTTCTGAACGTACCTTCCGGTAATTTTTGGAGAATAAGTTTACCCAGGTAGGTGCCCACAATGCTTACAATCAGTAATATCGGAATTAGGTATAAATCGTGTTTGTGAACATACCCGTTAAAGATGTACACTCCGCTTCTACTGAGGTCTACTCCCAAATCAATTATGGCCGAGGTGGCAATAAATACTTCCATTTTCAGGCTGAAAGCTGCCAGCGTAAGTCCGCGGATGGCTCCACCCGTTCCTAGCAATCCGGCAACAAAACCCGAAATCGTACCTCCGACAATGGCGTTGCGGTTATTTGGCTGAAGTTTAAATGTTTTTTTAATCAACAAAAAGACTGACATCAGGATTAGAAAAACAGCCAGAGCGAGTTCTAAATATTGCGGATTGAACAAGGTACTTACGTATGCCCCAATCATTACAAATACTACTGCCGGTAAGCCCAGATAGAGCACCAGTTTTTTATCGAAACCTTTTCTGAACAGTGCAATTTTGCTGATATTACTAGAAACATGAAATAAAGCGGTAATACCCAATACTGATTGAAAATCAAGGAAATAGCCAGCAATTGGCACGAAGAGCATAGAGGAACCAAATCCGCCTACCGTTCCCAGAATTTCGGCTATTAGTGCCAATAAAATGAAGAGAAGAAGTTGTTCTAAAGGCAAAGTAAAGTCAATAAGTCGCTAAATTAAACTATTATCTTGTTTATTTTGCAGATAAGCTGTTTATAAATTGGTTTTGCTATCGAAGCAACTATAGAATTGGGTCATAAATGTTATGTTTATTTCCGTATGTGATATGATAAAACCATAAAACAGTACTTCCTGTTCCGCTATAATCAAAAAGAACAAGCCAGTTTCTGAACGTTTTTTGTCCCGGTTTGTAGTGATTGATTATGGAAAACGATTTATTGTAATATCCAACCATCTCGGCGTGGGTAATACAATAGTTCAAAGGCCCTAAATACAATCTTTGTGCATCGTTAAAGGAAGGAGAAATGATGTCTGAGGTATTTATGTAAATGGTTTGAATATCTGTAAAATAATCGCCGGATGCCAATGGAAATTGATTTTCTACGGCAAGTTCAATTTGTAAGGGGGTTGATGTATAAGGGTTCTCTCCATTGCATTTTCCGGTTTGGGGCTTCCAAGATGTATTTCCGAATAAATTGGAATAATTTGCACCGGGACCAGGAATTCTGGAAGCCATTAACAACCCGTTTACGCTGATTGTGGTGTTATTTTGGCTTAATTTTAAATCTAAGCCAACAAATTCAGCATAGTTTAGTTTACTCGAAATTTCGCTCACTGTTTGTGTATAGATATTGCCTAATTCACTGTCTGATATTTTATTACTAGTATTAATTTCGGTATTGAATTCAATTGAAATTAAGGTGTCGGGGTAGGTAAATTGATCAATCGGGTTGTCATAGTTTATAACAGCTTCTGCCAACCACTCGGCTTCAGCGAGGCTATAAAATTCTTCACTTGACTTATCTAGATTATTTAGTTTTTGCTTAAACCGTTTAATGTATTTTCCAGGATTTGATTCAAATGCCTGAATGCCATATGCATGGCCGATTTCAGTTTCCTTTACAACGGTTTGTTTTTTACAGGATACGGTAATAAGTCCTACCATTAAAAATGATAGAATACTTTTTTTGAAAGTGTTCATATGTGTTATAATTTTAATACCTTACTCATGTTTCCCTTTTTATGGGATTTTTTTACAAAAGCTTAGGCAAGGGTCAACCAGCCTTGGTGAAGCGGTTTGCTATAGAACGCGGTGATGGGTATTTAACTTCTATAACGGCGCAAATGTATACTTTTTTAATATAACTTGTGAGTAATAGAAAACATTTTTTTTTACTCTATATTTAAATGCGGAAAAAGGAACTTTCATTCATGGTTGCCTTAACTGAAGATTTCCGTTGTTTCAAAACTTGTTGAAAAAAAATAGACGGGGTGATGTCCCAATGGTTGTGGGTTTCAGGCGGTATTGCGTTTTCCTTGACTTTTGCACCGAAAAATACAGCGTTTTTACGGTAAAAAAGCTAACTTTGCCACCGCAAAAACACTGTCAATGCCACGCGACAATAGCATCAAACACGTACTTATTATAGGAAGCGGTCCCATTATTATTGGTCAGGCCTGCGAATTTGATTATTCAGGCTCACAAGCCGCCCGTTCATTGAGGGAGGAAGGGGTAACCGTTTCGCTGATCAATAGCAATCCGGCCACCATTATGACTGACCCCGTGACGGCTGACCATGTTTATTTACTGCCCCTGGAGGTTGAAAGCATTGTCCAAATCCTGAAAGAACAAAAAATTGATGCCGTATTACCCACTATGGGTGGCCAAACGGCCCTGAACCTTGCCATTCAGTGCGAAGAAATGGGAATCTGGAAGGAATATGGCGTACGTATGATCGGTGTTGACGTAAAAGCTATCGAAACCACTGAAAACAGAGAGCTTTTCCGGCAATTAATGGCTGAAATCGGAGTGGGTGTTGCACCCGCCGAAACAGCCAACAGCTTTCTTGAAGGAAAAGAGATTGCCCAGCGGATTGGTTTTCCGCTTGTAATTCGCCCTTCTTTCACACTAGGCGGAACAGGCGGAGCCGTAGTGTTTAAACGCGAAGATTTTGATGCCGCCCTTTCACACGGTCTGCAATGTTCACCCATTCACGAAGTGCTCATTGATAAAGCGCTCATGGGCTGGAAAGAATACGAGCTTGAGCTCCTCCGGGATTCAAATGATAATGTGGTTATCATCTGTACCATTGAGAATTTTGACCCCATGGGCATTCACACGGGTGACAGTATTACCGTGGCGCCGGCCATGACTTTGAGCGATACCGTTTTTGAAGAAATGCGGAATCTGGCTATCCGGATGATGCGCAGCATCGGGAATTTTGCGGGTGGATGTAATGTTCAGTTTGCCGTAGATCCGGAAACCGAGGATATCGTTGCCATCGAAATTAATCCCCGGGTATCCCGTTCATCGGCCCTGGCTTCCAAAGCCACCGGATACCCGATTGCCAAAATTGCCAGTAAACTGGCCTTGGGATATCACCTGAACGAGCTTAAAAATCCCATTACGGGCACTTCGGCCCTTTTTGAACCTACCCTTGACTATGTAATCGTTAAAATTCCCCGCTGGAATTTCGATAAATTTAAAGGTACCAATCGCCGCCTAGGTTTCCAGATGAAATCCGTTGGCGAAGTAATGGGTATCGGACGTTCCTTTCAAGAGGCCCTGCAAAAAGCATGTCAGTCACTCGAAATCGGACGTAACGGTTTGGGTGCCGACGGACGTGAATTGACCAACCGTGACGAAATTTTACACAGCCTGGAAAACGCAAGCTGGAACCGGGTTTTTCATGTGTATGATGCCATAAAGCTTGGCATACCAATTTCTTCCATTTTTAAAGCTACCAAGATTGATAAGTGGTTTTTGTATCAGATTGAAGAATTGGTGCAAATTGAAAACACCATTTCAGAATACACAATTGATACGCTGCCCCGCGATTTACTCTACATCGCGAAGCAAAAGGGATATGGCGACCGGCAAATTGCCCATTTGCTCAATTGTCTTGAAAGCCAAGTGTATAAAAAGCGCGAGGAACAGAAAATTCAACGCGTTTATAAACTGGTAGATACTTGTGCTGCTGAATTTGAAGCACTTACGCCGTATTACTATTCTACTTTCGAAGACGAGAATGAAAGTAAGGTAAGTGATAAAAAGAAAGTGGTCATTTTGGGCAGCGGCCCTAACCGCATCGGGCAAGGAATAGAGTTTGACTATTCCTGTGTTCACGGAGTGATGGCGGCCAAAGAATGTGGTTATGAAACCATCATGATTAACTGCAATCCCGAAACGGTATCAACTGATTTTAATACTGCCGATAAATTATATTTCGAGCCGGTGTTCTGGGAACATATATATGATATCATCAAGCTGGAGAAACCCGAAGGCGTGATTGTGCAATTGGGTGGTCAAACGGCACTCAAATTGGCCGAAAAACTTCACCGGTATGGCATCAAAGTAATTGGTACTTCATACGATTCACTTGATTTGGCCGAGGATCGTGGGCGTTTTTCTAATCTATTGAAGGATCTTGAAATTCCATATCCTAAATTCGGAACGGTTACCACAGCCGATGAGGCACTCGACCTGGCAAAAGAACTCGGATTCCCGCTCTTGGTAAGGCCGTCCTATGTATTGGGCGGCCAAAAGATGAAAATCGTTATCAATAATGATGAGCTGGAAGCCCATGTGATTGACCTTTTCCATCATTTTCCCGGAAACCGTGTTCTCCTGGATCATTTCCTTGAACGTACTATTGAAGCGGAAGCGGATGCCATCTGCGACGGTGAAAATGTGATGATTATCGGTATCATGGAACATGTTGAACCGGCTGGCGTACACTCGGGCGACAGTTATGCGCTCCTGCCATCTTTCACTCTGGGTGATTTGGTAATTACTCAAATTCGTGAATACACCGAGCGGATTGCCAAAGCTTTGAATGTGAAAGGTTTAATAAATGTTCAATTTGCCATAAAACATGATAAAGTGTACGTTATAGAAGCCAATCCGCGTGCTTCGCGTACGGCTCCTTTTATTGCCAAAGCATACGGTCAGCCTTATGTAAATTGGGCAACCAAGGTTATGTTGGGCGAAGCCAAGATTTCTGATTTTAACTATGACCCCAAGCTAGAGGGTTACGCCATAAAAGTACCGGTATTCTCTTACGATAAGTTTCCGGATGTTCAGAAAGAACTGGGTCCCGAAATGAAATCTACCGGAGAGTCGATTTACTTCATTAAAGATCTGCGCGACAAGTTCTTCAGAGAGATTTATGCCCAGCGGAACCTCTTCTTAAGTAAATAGTGAGGGGTATGATAGGCGTAATCAAAACCATCTTTTTTCTGCTTGTCTTTTTTTATGTTGCCCGTTTCATAAGCCGTGTGCTGGTTCCATTTTTTCGGGCGGTTACGGATATTAACCAAAGACAGAAACAGTCGGAACGGGAGCAATCTTTTGTTCAGTACACAGAAAAAAAGAAAGTGAAGAATAAGCCTTCAGACGATGATGGAGAGTATGTAGATTATAAAGAGGTGAATTAGGCCGCTTGTATTGCAGCGGTTTTTCGTTCGTAATGGAACTTTTCTTTACTTTGTTTTGATTTCTTCAATTTTTATGAAAAAGAATACGGAACTGTATATCGGATTGGCTGTAGGATTTGTAATCTGCCTGATTATTTCCATCATTTTTGTTTTTCCGGTGTTTAAAGGAAAAGAATTGAGTCAGGGAGATATCACCCAATATAAAGGCTCAGCCCAGGAAATTAAGACTTACGCTGAGCAGGGTGAGCAAATTTTATGGACAAATTCCATGTTCAGCGGAATGCCGGCTTACATGGTTTCAACTAAGTATAAAGGGAATATTTTTTCGGCGGTTCACAGTTTTTTCAGGACCTTTTTGCCGCATCCGGTATCACTCATCTTTTTGATGATGATTAACTTTTTTATTCTTCTGCTGGCCATGCGGGTTGACCCCTGGTTGTCCTTAGGCGGTGCCGTGGCCTTTGCTTTTTCAACCTATTTTATTGTCATACTTGCCGCGGGTCATAATGCTAAAGTTGATGCCGTGATGTGGTTGCCGGGGGTATTGGCGGGTATTTATCTGGCGTATCGCCGAAATCTCTGGATTGGTGCTGCCGTTTTTGGATTTTATTTGGTGATGGAACTCAAGGCTTCACACCCGCAAATGGCCTATTATTTTGCTTTTTTAGCTATCGCATTTGTTATCACAGAGGCTGTCGGCCTTGCTTTAGAAGGGAAGTTTTTTCACTTTGCTAAAGCGTCGGCACTTCTTGGGCTCATGGCGATGTTGGCGATAGGAGCAAACTGGTCTTACTTAAAAACAACCAGTGATTACTCTAAATACAGTATCCGCGGAACTTCTGAGCTTACAGCCAATGCCTCGAACAAAACTAAAGGACTAGACCGTGATTATGTAACCCAATGGAGCAACGGTATTGACGAAACTTGGACTTTGCTGGTCCCCAATTTCAAAGGTGGGGAATCGGCCGATATTTCTAAAAATAAAATTGCGGTTAAGGCCTTGAAGCCCAATGAGAAAAAAATGCTTCAGGGGAATGCCTATTTTGGCGACCAGCCGTTTACAGGAGGTCCTGTATATGTGGGTGCGGGTGTGTTTTTACTATTCCTGCTTGCTTTATTCTTTGTAAAAGATCGTCTGAAATGGCCTTTGTTGGCCGCAACTATTTTTACGATTATGATTTCGTGGGGTAAAAATTTCCCGCGGTTTACCGATTTTATGCTGGATCACTTTCCCCTGTATGATAAATTTAGGGCCATTATATCGGCGGTTATCGTTCCGGAAATGGTGTTTCCTATTCTTGCTTTCTTAGGCTTGGCTTATATGGTGGCAAATCCGGATTTTTTCAAAAAGAAAGCCACCATATTTGGAGCCGAACTGCCGCTTACAAACCATGCGGTTTTCCTGGGTATATCCGGAACATTGTTTTTCATTCTGGTACTAATGTGGCTTGTGCCTTCCTTATTTACGGGATTTTATGCCACCGGTGAATACCAGGATCTTATAGCCCAGTTAGTGGGAATGGGAGCATCTGAAGCACTGGCTGCCGATTACGCGGCGGTATTGGAAACCGGAAGGAAAGCCATTTTCCGTGCCGATGTGATGCGCTCCCTTATTTACATGCTACTCACGGCCGGCTTGGTTTGGTCTTTCGGCTATTTTAAATACAGTCGTTATATTCTAGCCATAGGAATATTTTTAATTACCGCAGTGGATCTGCTTTCAGTAAACAAAAGGTATTTGAACGAGAATAATTTCGTGGCTAAAAACAATTTATTTCCCAAATCTACGGCAGATGCTGAAATTTTGCGCGATAAGGATCTTAGCTACCGGGTACTTAATTTGTCAGTAAGTCCGTTTAATGATGCATCCACATCCTATTACCATAAATCAATTGGTGGCTACCACGGTGCCAAATTGAAGAAATATCAGGAAATGATTGAATATGGTATTACACCTGAAATTGAAAACATATTTACCGTATTCAGGGCAGAGCCTACTCAGGAAAAGATAAATGCCGCGCTGCAAAGCTCGCCCGCACTCAATATGCTTAATGCCCGTTACCTGATTATTAATCCCCAGGCCGGTCCATTGGTAAATCCGTATGCTTTGGGTAATGTTTGGTTTCCTTCAACGGTAAAATGGGTTGATAACGCGGATGCAGAAATGGAACAAACCTTGGCTAATAATCCGGGTTCAACTGCGGTTATCGATAAAAAGTTTGAGTCTGAACTGGGAGGAATAAGTTTAAACAATAACGATTCAGTATCCAGCATAAAATTAACTGCATACCATCCCGAAAAATTAGAGTATGAAGCGAATGCCGTGACAGATAAAATTGCGGTTTTTTCTGAGATTTGGTATCCCGAAGGTTGGGTGTGTTTTATTGATGGGAAAGAAACGCCTATAGGTCGTTCTAATTATTTGTTGAGGGCCGTGAAAGTTCCGGCAGGACAGCACAAAATTGAACTGGTTTTTGCCCCAAGGTTCAATGAAGATGAAAAAGTTTCATTGGCATTTTCCGTATTGCTGCTCTTAGTTTGTTTGGGCATGGCAGGTAAAGAAGCATTTGCTTATTTCAAAGCGAATAAGGCTTAATAATTGAAGAAAGTACTACTCATAACCTATTATTGGCCACCTGCCGCCGGACCCGGAGTACACAGGTGGTTACGTATGAGTAGATATATGCATGAGTTTGGATATGATTTAACAGTTTACACGCCCGAAAATCCGCATTACCAGCAAGTAGATCCTGAATCGGTACATGCTGTTTATTCGGGTTTGAAAGTAATTAAACAGCCCATTTTTGAAATTACCCGGTTAGCAGAAAAATTATCTGGTAAAAAGACGGGAACGGCACTGCTCAACGAAAAAAAAACGGGTAAACTGTCATCGATATTGATGAAAATCAGAGGGAATTTTTTTATTCCGGATCCCAAAGTTTTGTGGGTAAATTCTTCGGTTGATTTTCTTTTAGATTATATTCAGAAAAATAAAATTGAAACCGTAATCAGCACCGGGCCTCCGCATAGCTTGCACTTGATAGGCCAGCAGTTAAAATTAAAATTGGGGATTAAATGGGTGGCTGATTTCAGAGATCCTTGGACTAATATTGATTTCTATCAGGAGCTCCGGTTGGGCCACAGGGCAGATGCAAAACACCGCAAATTAGAAAAGGCCGTGCTTGAGCAGGCTGATTTGGTTACGGTAGTTGGTGAAACTATGAAATCAGAGATGGAAGCACTCGGAGCCAAAAATTGTGCGGTAATTACGAATGGTTTTGAGTTTGGAGCAGCTCCTTCAAATCCGGTTTATCCAGCTCATTTTACCATAGCGCATTATGGCTCTATGCCCGCTGCCCGTAATCCACAAGCATTGTGGGATGCTTTGAAAGAATTGAAGAATGAAGGTACTGCATGGCTTTCACAGATTCAAATTCGTTTGGTTGGAACGGTTGATTATGCCGTGAAACAAGCCATAGATCAAGCCGGAATTGCCGAATTGGTTCAATTTTCGGGCGGCCTTTCGCATGCCCAAAGTATAGAAAGCCAAAACAGGGAAGCGGTTTTACTTTTGGTAGCCAATAACACCCCAAATGCAAAGGGAATCTTAACGGGTAAATTTTTTGAATACCTGAATACGGGCCGTCCGATTTTGGCTTTGGGGCCAATTGACGGTGACTTGGCAATGGCGCTCAGAAAAACAGGTGCTGGAGAGATTTTTGATTATGATCACAAGGAGGATATAAAAAAAACGCTTAACCGGCTATTTAATGATTTCAAAGCAGGTAGTTTAATATACAAGGCATCGGCCCGGGAAATGTATGCAACTCGATATATCGTAAAACATTTTTGTGCAGAATTAGATAAACTGGGAGGTAGAAATTAATATGGGAATCATTGCACGGCAAAGTATAAAAAATTCAGTGTTTACCTATCTGGGTTTTGCTTTGGGTGCATTAAATACCATGATATTGATGCCAGCGGCGATGGCTAAAGAACAAGTTGGTTTATTGCAGGCGATGACTTCTTACACAAATATTGTTATCGCCTTTTTAACCTTGGGAATGCCAATGGTCATTGTTCGTTTTTTTGGTGAATACCGTGACAAAGGAAAGGCGGGAAACTTACTTTCATTTGCTGTAATGGTTCCATTTTCTGTATTTTCCCTCGGCGTGTTTTTTTATCTTTTTTTTAAGGATGAGATTTTAAATCTGATTACAAAGGAACATGAACCACTTCTGTATTCGTATTTTAGTTTGACCCTTATAATGGTCTTCTCAAATTTACTTTTTGAATTGCTGGCCGCATTTTTAAGAGCCCATCTAGTCTCGGTTTATCAGGTTTTTCTCAAAGAGTTTTTTCTTAGGTTTTTAAATACTGTTTCGTTTTCCTTATTTTTTTTCGGAATCTATCCATATAAAACTTTAGTTTACATTTATGTTGCATGCTTTGCCCTTATTTCAATCCTTTTATTGTTGAGTTCTATAAATTATATCCGTCTGTATGGTATAGGTCTGGCGGGACTTCCAGGTAAAAAAAAAATAGCTGATTATGGTTTTTTTACCGTGCTTAATAAAGGAATCACATTTTTAGTTTTTCAGTTAGATTTAGTAATGATTCAGTATTTTAACGGATTAGCTGAATTGGCAGTTTATTCCCTTGCACTTGCCATTGCAATCTTTGTTCAACTTCCCGAGAGGGCTCAAATGCCTATTGTTCATGGGGTTATTACCAAAGCTTTTCATGAGAATAATATGGCAGAGGTAGCTAAAGTGTATAAGAAATCATCATTAACCTTGTTTATAATAGGAGGGGTAGTTGTGGGTTTGCTTTGTATTTGCCTTCCGGCATTCAATACAATTATTTTACCCGACAGTTATTTAATTGGTTTAACTCCTGTATTTATCCTTTTGGCATTAGCAAAATGGGTCGATATTTCTTTCGGATTGAACGGTTATATTATCCTGCAGTCTAAGTATTACCGATTTGAAATGTGGTCAGGTTTAGCATTGTTAGCGTTGGCTTTTTTCCTGAATTGGATTTTCATTACAAATTATGGTATGGTTGGTGCCGCAACGGCCTCCCTTATTAGTTTGAGTGCTTATAATATATTTAGGTTCTTATTTATATTTTTCAAACTAAAAATGTCTCCCTTTACTTTTGATACGGTTAAAGCACTCGGGATTTTGGCTGTAGCATTTTTTATTTCATATCTTCTGCCTTTTGAATGGAATAATTTGGCTTATGCCATTGTAAGGGGAACATTGTTTTTATTTTTATGTTTGTTGGGTATCTGGTGGTTAAAACCGTCTGAAGATATTCATACGATTGCTGGAAAGTTATTGGCCCAAATCTCAACCCGAATGTTGCGTAAATGATGCATGGTATACGAATATATATTCCAGCCGATTTTTCATTTTATAATGAAGTGGTATACACTTGGCATATTTTGGCTTCTTCGCTGTCAATTCCTTTCACCTTGGTTGATGAAAAATCGAATGCAGATGTCATAATTTCCGGTAGTGATGATGCTGATATTTTTGTGGGAAGTAATTTGTTTGAGGGTATTATACATAAAGATCAGTTTGGTTTTAGAAACTATTTCGGCAAGGAACCTATTTATTTTGAGAACGGGAAACCGGATTATATCTCTACCTTATTCTACTTAATTAACTGTGTTCAGGAATATGGTAGCGCCGAAGTGGATGAATTAGGCAGGTTTCGTTATGAAGCAAGTCTTCAGCGTCATTTTGGTGTAATTGATAAAAATTTGGCATATAGCTATATGTTGCAAGTGTGCCGTAAAGTAAAGGCATTAAATCGGTTTGTACAATACGAGGAAAGGTCTGTGTTTGTGTTGAGTCATGATATTGATTCACTTTTTGGGTCGCTAAAGCAAGATGGGGCTTGGGCTGCCCGTCATTTTAGGTTTGATGCTGTTGCTAAGTTGCTTATGAATGCCGCTCTTGCAAAACCGGCTTGGTTTAATATTGACGCAATCTTGAAGATTGAATCTGAATTTGAGTTTAAGTCTGCTTTTTTTTGGCTGGTTAACAGGGGGAAAATTAATGCAAGGGAAACCAATGCAGATTACGATATTGGTTCTATTGACGTGAAGTCAGCAGTTCAGGCTGTTTCTGCCATTGGATTTGAAAATGGTTTACATAAAAGTATTTCATCGGAGCGTTTTGATGATGAGATTCGGAAAATGCCGGTCCCTGTCCAAATTAACCGAAATCATTACCTTAAGTTTGCACTACCTTCTCATTATAATGAAATTGAAGGCAGCGGAATAAAACTTGATTCAAGTTTAGGTTTTGCCGAGCATTATGGATTTAGAAATTCATTCGGCCTTCCATTTTTTCCGTATAATTTAAAAAATAGGTCAGTTCATACATTTCTAGAAGCCCCATTGCATATTATGGACGGCACATTCAGGTCGTATATGAAAATTCCTGTTCAGCACACAGCCGAGCGGATTATTGGTTTTCTTGAAAATAACCAGTCTGGTGTTGTTTTTAGCATTCTTTGGCATAATACTTTTTTTACTGATTATAAGTATGGCGGTTATCTTGCTGAATACAAAAAGATTTTGACCTACCTTTACGAAAGTAAAATGAACTGTATGCTTTACACTGATTTATTGGAAAAATATAAACAGAAATGACGAACGAAGAGCAAAAAGAACATTATGAAAAGAAATACTCAAACTATAAGGCCTTGCCTTATTTTATGCACGAGTATCGTAAGTTTTTTTACCGGTTTAAAAATGTATTGTCCGATTTAGGAATTGATACAAAAAAATATAACCGCATGATTGATTTAGGTTCAGCCTTCGGTGTTAAAACCTATATTATGGCTGATTTTTTCACCTATGCCAAAGGCGTTGATTTTATTCAAAATTCCATATCAGTTTCTAATTTATTAAATGACAAGCCCAATCTTGAGTTTCAAGTACAAGATGTTGACCATACGATTCTGGAGGATGAAAGATTTTCATTTATTTCAGCACTTGGTCTCTCTGTTTTTAATAAAAAACAAATAAGCGAAATCATATCCAATATTGAAAAGGTTATTCATCAATATGCCGAGCATTCTTTCGTTTTGTTGATCGGTTCTGAAACTGATTTTTCCGGGAAAGCACCAAGCGGTTGGCATTATCATACAAGGTCGGAAATAAATCAACTTGTAGGCTATTTTAATTCTATTGGCTATAAGGCTCAATTATATTTTCCGCATAAAAAGCTAAATAATTATAAGGGAAGAGGTTTGATTTATGCATTAACAGAATTGTTTAAGTTGCTTTCTTCATCAAAAAGAGAATATTTTATTGTTATAGAAAAGGTATGATGAATAAGAACTTGATAAACAACTTTCGTAAAGCCCCTGTGAGAATTAAAGAGCAGGAGGTGATTAGCTTTTGCAAGGGCAAGAATGTGTTGGATGTGGGTTGTGTTGGGCAGGATAAGTTTTTTCAAAGCGAAGGTTGGCTTCATAAAAAAATCAAACTCGTAGCTAATTCCTTAGTAGGAGTTGATATCAACTTGGAATGGAGGAATCAGTTTGCAGAAAACGGATATCGGTTAGTTGGATTGGATGAGTTACACACCTTGAATGAAAAATTCGACGTAATTGTAATGGGTGATGTTATTGAACATGTTAGCAATGTAAGCGCGTTTTTAGACATGTACAAGCCATTCTTGAATGAAAACGGAAAAATGTTGATTACCACACCAAACCCTTTTTCAATCCGTCAGTTTTTTACGGTTTTGTTATATGGACACCCAAGTGTAAATGAAGAACATACTGCTTGGTTAGATCCCATAACACTCTCTGAAATTTTTCGTAGAAATGGTCTCAAAACCGATTTTTTTTGTTGGTTGCATGAGTATTCGCGGCCTCCGGGTTTCAGAAATATAATTCTATATCCGTTGTATAAACTATATTATTCAGTTCGTTCTTATTATTCACCTAATTTTTTATTCATCGTTTCAACGTGCGAGTAGCTATCTTTACGAAAGACATAATGAACCCTCCCCATCCCCGTATTCAAATGGAGATGGAGATTCTTCGTAAACATGGTTTTTTACCTACGTTGTTTCATGGTCATTCGGTAAAGCCCCAAAAATTATATGATAAAATTTGTTATTTCCTGACCTTGACTTTTTTTAGGTGGGATTTAATCCGGCTTTTTAAATTGAAGGAAATTGAATTTGATGTTGTTATTATCTATGATTTTAGTTTGCTCCCGTTAACACGCTTTTACAATAAAAAAGGTGTTCGGGTTATCTATGAAATTATAGACGACAATACAGAGTTGATTGCTTATCATATAGTTAAGAAAAGAGCTTGGCTTGCACCATTCATTCATATCCTAAAGGGGAGGTTGAAAAAAATGGAACATAATTACGTAGATGCCTATTGTGATAACATGATTATTAATTCAGATAATTTGCGTTATATACATCCAGCCAAAGCTGTTTCAAATTATTACGCTTCACCATTTGAATCTATTTCGCTCCAAAATGACCCCCAATTACCTCCTGCATTCATTTATTTGGGATTAATATCGTCGGAGAAAGGTTGGCAGGAAATGCTCGAACTAAGGCGTAAATTTAAAATTCCGCTATTTCTTTATGGAAATTTCAGTCCAACCGAGCTTTCACACACGCTTACACTTGAATCTGATGTTTATCATCAAAAAAAGCTTGATTCAAATACCTTGGCACTTGAACTGACTGCATTGGCATCTAAGTTCCGTTTAATAGGAATTAGTTTGATAAAAAGCGTGAATGAAAGTTATGCTTTTCAAGAGGCCAACAAGGATATTGATTATTTAGCTCTTGGGATTCCATTTGTCGGAAATAACCGGGGCTCAACAAAGGAAAAAATTGAAGCTGGAGTGGGTGTATTCCATGAAGACGAGAATGGGATTCTTGGTTTGATTCAAAATCCTCAAATGTATGCCCAAAAACAACGTAACGCATTCGCCCTTTATGCGCAAAAATATGCCAGAAGAAATTTTGATACTGTCTTAATTTCCTTGTTACCAAATGACTAATGCCTTTATTTTGATTTTTATTTTGATATTTGATTGTATTATCTTATTAACTTAGTTGCATGAACGCATACATGAAATATATTAAATGGGCTGTATTTGTGCTCGTTACCATATTGGCGATTTCGTTGTCCCTTTACAAAGCATCTTCAGATTTTAAGCGGGAAGTTTCAAATGACGAACGCAACTGGACGGCCGTATCCATTTCATCCTATGAAATGTATTTCAAAGGGCATCAGCGGCCTAATGTGGTAATGGACAGTTGGTTTTACACCTATGCCATTGAAAATGGCATTGATACCGCTGCCATGACACCAGATCAAAAACAATGGTATGATTTTGCCATGTGGACGTTCGGTTGGAAAGCACCGAATCTTGGAAAATACATCATGGGAGCTTATGTGGCGGCAAATGCAGATATTGAATTAGACAAAAACGGCTATTACGAAAAAGGCAGGGCCGATATGCAGGAAGATACCAATATATATTACTCGCGGGTACCGGAGGAACTGATTTACCTTGCCCGCAAACCCAATGCATGGATGAACGGATTGGCTATCGGATTGGTTTTTCTCACCGGTTGGTTTTTTCTTAATTATTGGTCCGGCTTGATTGCCGCCATTTATTTATTGCTGAATAAAGTATATTTCTCGGTAAATGTGGCTGCCGGATTGGATTCTCCTTCTATCTTTTTCTGGGTTTTGGCCGTGTTCTTTTTAATGGCCAACATACGGTATATCCTGAACCGCGAAAAATTATGGAAAACCCTGTTGCTGGCTTTAGCCACCGGAATAATGTTCGGTGCCGCCGTAGCGTCAAAGTTAAATGCAGCCATGTTCGGTTATGTATGTGCCATTGTTTTTCCCCTCGCCGGTTTGGCCATTGTTATGGATAAAAGTAAATCCGAAAAAGGAGTTCCATTTTTTAAATCAGCATTGGGTTCAAGACTTACTACATTGGTAATTTCCGGCTTAATTATCGCCATTACGGGTCCCGCACTTTTTGTAAAATTAAATCCGCAGGTTCAGGGCGATACGGTAACTAAAGTAAAAGTAATTCAGCTGTCTGTTGACGAGTTTTTTAAACGAAGGGCAAATTCGCAAATTGCCAAAAACCGTCAGGCCAGAAAGGTGCTAACGGAAGTGACCTTTAAGAAAAGAGATAAAGCCTTTTCGCTGATTGTGCGTAGGAATTTGTTTGTGGAGGACAGTGAAAAATACTACGGAACGTTTGGGAATTTGTTGAAATTCAAAGGCAATTTTTTAGATGGTTTATTTGTACTTATAGGTCTTGTGGGCATGCTTTGGGTGGGTTTTGTTAAATTCCGCAAGGAAAAACGAATCAACGGTGAATGGATAATCCTCATTTCTTTTGCTGTAATGCTCTACGGAATGGCCGGGTTTATTTGGATCGATTTTGCACGTTACCACATGGCCATCTATCCGGGAATGGCCTTAGCTGTAGGATATGGCATTTCATTGCTCATTCAATTAGGAATGAAACGTTTCGGGAAACAAACAGTATAATGTATTGAAAATAAAAAAACGCTTGATGATTCATCAAGCGTTTTTTTGTGCCCGGAAAGGGACTCGAACCCCCACGACCTTGCGATCACCAGATTTTGAGTCTAGCGCGTCTACCATTCCGCCATCCGGGCTTTAAAAATGGAGTGCGAAGTAATATATTTGTTTTTTTACTACCAAATATATTATTGTTTGATGAAGCGAAAATTTTTCTGAAAAATATTTTCATTATTGATTTTCAGGAAATAGCAACCTTGCGCAAGTTCACTCACATCGATTGGGAAAATTTCATTTTCATTTTTGAAAACCATCTGTTCAATTAGTATTTTACCATTTATATCAACCACTTGTATTTTAATATTATTCGTTTCAAATTGGCCTGCTGAAACAAATAATACACCGCTGCTTGGATTGGGGAAGAGCATGATTTGTAATGTAGATTCTATATTTTCTACTGAAGAGTTTTGTGGTTTTCGCTGATAGGGAAAAACAGGAAGCCCCAAACGCGATTGGTTGATTCCTAAACTTTGGCCGTTTATTTGATAATCACAACCAGATCCTAAAACATCAGGTTGGTTTATTACATCTAAAGTCGTTTGATATTCTTTGGCAACATAAATTTTGCCATTCGGGGCCAATTGCAAAGCCCCGTAATAGATATTTTCATCATACAATAGCTGCAATCTTGAGTTTTCAATTTGAAGAGGAGTAGGCAAACTTAAATTATATTGATAAACCGCTCCCGGAATGATATGACTTACATATAGATACGACTCGTTTGGAGAGAATTCAACCCCGTAATAACCTGCTCCATTTGATGAAACTGCTGGTGATTGCAGAACCAAGGGACTGCTAATCTGTCCGGTGGATTTGCTAAAGTTAAATACTTCAACTCTTTTATTTGAGGGGTTATCATATGTGTAATCCATCACGCACATGGCAATTCTGTTTCCTGATGGCGAGGCTTTTAAGTAGCCTACCGAATTAGCGATATTGCCACCAACAATTCCTCCCACATTACTCACTACCGGACTTTGTATGCCTTGAGCTGTAAGCAGATACGCTTTAAATGTATTGTTGTTCCATTGGTGATGGATGATCCATAGCGTATCTTTGTTACTTTGGATGTAACAGACTTTTTCTGCCGTATTGTTGTCAATGAGTACATTTTTAGAACCAGCAACAACTGCCCCATTCCCATTATCTAGGCTCATATCGATAATAGAGTATCGAAATCCGACTGAGGAAGCGTCTTTATCCGGTGTAGTAAATATGTACCATTTACTGTTTGCTCCTGGCTGTTTAACAATAATGGCAGATTGTGTGGAACTTACGTGGCCATTTAATCCTGTTCCGTTGGGCATGGTGTTATGATTTTTGTTCCAAACAGAAACACCATCTGAATAGAATAATAAGCTGCCGGCGCTGTCTGAAGCAACGGCCACTCCTTCCCTGCAAAAGGTTTGTCCATCATTGAGCACAGTAGGTGTTGAAGTTGAAAAATTGAGCCCCGCATTTTCTCCGAAGTACCAATTATTCGATTCTCCTTGTGAAAAGGCTGTACTTACTGAAATCAGTAAAATAGATAAAAATTGTATTTTCATAATGGTTAATTTGAAAGCTAAACTAGAAAAAAATTTCCAAATTCTCAACCGATACTTCCGTAACCATGATGCCAAAAACCACTTTTGCCTTACTTCCCTTAATTTGCTGAACCTTACCGATTTCGTTGCTTCCTTTCATCCTTACTGAGCTGCCCACACTAATTTCAGCCAGTTTTTTGGCAATGATTTTTTCCCGGGTATTGGCCTTTTTGAACTTTTCTTTTTCTTCGGCAATCTTCGCTTTCTGCCAACCGGCCAGTTTCACGAATTTGGCAATTACCTTCTTTTTATCCTTTTCTCCTTCCCATTCTTCGGTGAGCGCTTTCATGCGCCTGCCCAGTTCCATCAGTTTCTGGTCTTCTTCGCGGCTCAATTTTAACTTGCTGAGTTTTTCGCTGAGTTTTTCTTTTTCTTCCGCAAATTCTTTCCGGGCTTTTTCGGCTTCGTCCACCTTGCGCTGCATGGTTTTCAGTTCCTCGTTCAGTTTGTTGCGTTTAAACTGCAGGGAGTTGAGTATGGTATCGAGCCTTATTTTTTCGCCGTCTACTTTGTCTTTTGCTCGCGCAATAAGGTGTTTTCCCAGTCCGCTTTTTTCGGCCACGGCAAACGTATATGAACTGCCTGGTTTCCCGGTTTCAAGTTTATACATGGGCTTCAGGGTGTCATCATCAAAAAGCATGCATGCATTTTCTACGCTTTCTAAACTTTCGCCGGCTACTTTTATGTTTCCGTAATGGGTAGTTATGATGCCAAATGCCCTCGAGGCAGCCAATTCTTCTAAAATTACCTCGGCCATGGCTCCACCCAGTTCAGGATCGGAACCGGTTCCGAATTCATCAATCAGAAACAGGGTACTTTTCCCCGCTTTTTGCAAAAAATGCTTCATTTTAATCAGGCGCGAAGAATAGGTGCTGAGCTCGTATTCAATGCTCTGGCTGTCGCCGATATCGGTAAGCAGATTTCTGAAATACCCGAACTCACTGCGCTCATCGCAGGTAACGGGAATACCCGACTGAATCATAAGTTGCAGCAAACCAACGGTTTTAAGTGATATGGATTTACCGCCGGCGTTTGGTCCGCTAATGATGATGATGCTTTTTTTTGTATCCAGTATTAAATCAAGCGGTATGGTAGGTTTACCTAATTTTTGATTTTTTTCGGCCAAAACGGGGTGCAGGGCATGCACCAAACGAATACCTGATTTTTTTCCAAAAATGGGCACACAGGCTCCGTTCCGGTTTCCCCATGCGGCCTTGCTGCGGGTGGTTTCCATATGAACCAACAGTTCAAAATAGGCATCCAGTAAATGTTTGCGGCTACGTATGGTATGGGTGAGTTCACGCAAAATCCGGTGTATTTCCCGTTTTTCTTCTGATTCCAGCAGGGTTATGTCATTTCCCGATTCTACGGTTTCGGCGGGCTCAATGTATGTGGCTTTCCCTGTTTTTGAATACCCATGAATAATGCCTTTAATTTCTCGCTTATTTTCCGAAAGTACGCTTAAAACACGTCTTCCGTTTATGAAGGTTTCGCCGGTGTCGGCAAGAGTACCCGCTTTCCTTTGTTTGTTCAGGGCATGGTTAAAAAGTCGTTCGTGTTCGCGACGGGCAACCGCCAATTCTTTGCGTATGGCTGACAGTTCATGCGAAGCGTTGGAACGCACGATTCCATGAGCATCCAATACCTTGTCAATTTCGTTCGAAATATCATTTTCGAGCGGAATATCATTCACACAGGCATGAAGGGCCGGATAGGCATCGGCTTTATCACCCAGCCATTCAATGAGTGCATTCGCACCGTCGGCAACAGCCTTAATATCCATAAACTGTTTCTCAAAAAGTACACTGCCGGGCACGGCCAACATGCTCAGTTCGCGGCTGATGTCTTCACAGTTCGGGTCTGGGAAATAAAGCCCGTTCGACAATACCGATAAATATTCCTTGGTTTGCTGTAACAGGGTTTGGATGTATTCCGCTTCTTCTTGCGGTATTAACTCCTGAATTCTTCTGGCCGCCGCCGGGTTTCTGCAAAACTCGGTGATGGCTTTCTTAACCAATCCAAATTCTAATTTTTCTGTACTGTCTGCCGGATAAATGTGCATGGATAGTAGGAATTAAATCAGAGTATCCGGGTTTTGTAACCGTTATTTTGTAAAAAAACAAGCAGGCTTTCCAGCACGGGAAGCACAGCTGGGGCTGTATCGTGCAACAGGATGATGCTTCCTGGCTTGATTCGTTTTAGTACCCGCTTTTCAAGGGTTTCGGGTTTATGGATGATGGTGTCCAGTGAGCGGATATTCCAACCAACGGTACGGTATGAGAATGATTCCAAGGCTTTGGCAATGTTTGGGTTGGTAATGCCATAAGGAGGCCTGAAAAATCGGGTTGTCTGTCCGCTGGCTCTTTTGATGGCTTTTGCCGTAAGTTCCAACTCCTTTTTTACCTCCGCGGCCGACAAAAAGTCAAACCCATACCCGTGAGAATAGGAATGGGAGCCTAACTCGTGTCCGTCTTCTACAATTTGCTTGGCAATTTGTGGATATTTATCTATTTCTTTTCCAATACAGAAAAACAGGGCTTTGGCATCATATTTCTTTAACAGGGCTAGAATTTCGGGTGTTTTTTGGGGATGGGGACCGTCATCAAAACTCAATATGATTTCGTTTCCTTCGGGAAGAAAAGTGCATTCGGCTTTTACAAAAAACTGAGAATGAATCTGGGTTACGCCCCAAGTGAGGATGATTAAACCCAATACAGGTGGAACAATCAACCACCATTCAGACCAATATCCGGCTTTGCTACCCGCCTGAACCAGCAGTAGTGATGCAAACACACCGAGGAGTAAAGCATATTTTAATTTCAAACCGATAAAATTTGGAATACATGTTCGCCAAAGCTTACATGATCATACAGTACAACAAATTTAGGCCTGTGTGTGGCTGTTTTTGAGGGACGGATTGCCGCAGGAATTTGCCCGGTTTTTAAAATATTGGCTGCTACCCAAAGCCCGAATGCATCGGATGTGTAGTATGAACCACACAGTTGTTTATAGGTGCAGCATATCGTTTTGTTATTTATCTTTTTCTCAACGGCTTTGTAAAAGGGTGCAAATTTCAGGTGGTTTGAATTTCCTTCCAGAAAAACGTACTCTTCTTCCTGTAGTTTATGCTCGTTAAGCAGTTTTTCTAATTCGGCGGCAACCTGCTCCGAATTTTCGGTAAAAAGTTGTTTGTAGGCTAAGATTCGTGCATAACTATTTTCTGTTCTTTCTTTCGAAAGCACAAAAAACGAACTGCCTTCACCGGCCAAACTGCCCAATGCCGGATAATCAAATACGCTGAGGCTGTCGGGTGTATTTGTATTCCAATAGTTGATGTATCCGTTATTGTGGTATTTGGTATCGGTCATTTCATCAATTCCGCCTACCAGCACATGCTCAGCGCCGTTTACATGAATTTGAAGGAAAGCATCATTCACGCAGGAAATGAACGAGAAGCCTTTGTGTACGTATGTATAGTTGTATCCGAGGCATTTAATCTGAAGGGCAATTGCTCCGGCAACACTATTGTGTGTGGAAGATATGAATGGCGTGGGAGCGGACGTTTGCTCGGCATCATCCAACAAAACACGAAGAAATTTTTCTGTATCCTCCAAGCAACCCAAACCTGTTCCTACGATAATGGCATCGGGCATGGGCACTCCGGCATCTTCCATAGCCATTTTGGCCGAAGCAATTCCCATTTTTACAATACGGCCCATGCGCCTGATTTGCACGGGACCAATGTAGTTTTTGTATTCCGGATCCTGGCAGAAAAGGCGGTTGCCTTCGAAATTCTTAATTTCTTCCAGAAATTTTCCTTTTTCGTAACTGAGCTGGGGCGATATGGAAGATGTTCCGGTTATATACATAATGTGGAGGAATCCGTAGTTTTACTTGGGCAATTTAACAATACTAAACGAAGTTTTGTTCATCAATGGGCTTTAACTATCTAAACTTTCTTAAACAGAAGTGAAGTATTGTTTCCGCCGAAACCAAACGAATTGGATAGTACATACTTCAAATCCAGGCCTTCCTGCAAGCTGAGTACGGGGTCAAAATCCAGGTTTTCCATGCGGGTTCTGTAGTTCAGGTTCGGAAAAATCATACCGTTCTGAATGCTCAATACCGAAATTACGGCTTCAATGCCGCCCGCTGCTGCCAGGGTATGTCCCGTAAAAGCTTTGGTACTGCTGAATGGCGGAACCTTATCAAACAGGGCCTGCATGGCCTTGGCTTCGCTTTCGTCGTTATTGGGTGTTCCGGTGCCGTGTACATTGATGTAATCGATTGCAGAACCGCTCACAGCTCCCATTTCCATGGCTTTGCGCATGGCCATCTGCGCTCCTTCTCCGTTGGGAGAGGATGCGGTTTGGTGAAAAGCATCGTTCACGTTGGCATATCCGGCTACTTCGGCCAAAACGGCACGCTTATTTTCTCGCACCGATTTTTCACTTTCAATCACCACAAATCCAGCTCCTTCGCCCAAATTCAGTCCTTTCCGGTCACGGTCAAACGGATGGCAGTGTTCCTGCTCAAGCAGCATGAGCGAATTAAAACCGTTTATGGTGAATTTCGACAAGGCATCGGCTCCTCCGCAAATGGCGCGGTCCAACAATCCGGCCTTAATCATGTTTGAACCCAATATAATGGCATTGGCAGATGATGAACAAGCGGTGCTGATACTGGTCATAAACCCGGTATGGCCTATGTAGTTGGCAATATCGCCTGTACTGTCACCACAGTCTAGTTTTTCAATCCAGTCGCGGGTTTCGGGTTTTGAATCAAAATCGTAAAAATATTTTTCGGTAGTGGTCATGCCGCCTACCGTAGTAGAAGAAATCAATCCCGTACGGAGGGAATCAGAAATGCTTCCTCCCGAATGTTGCAAGGCTTCTTTTACGGCCATGATAGCCAGCAGCGTGGTGCGGTTTACACGCACTTCGGGCGCAATGCCCAGCCTATTCATAAACTCCTCGTCGCTGATTTTTATTTCACCGCAGGGAATAGAATCAGCATGTGCCGTTTCCAGTATGCTGACTTTTCCTATGCCGTGTTTCGCATTTTTCAGCGAATCCAGCATTTCAGAAACATTGTTTCCAATAGCTGAAACAGCTCCGATGCCGGTTATGAATACGCGTTCACTCATTTATGGTTTGTTGGCCAAAATATAATCGGCCAGGCTGTTTACACTGTGAAAAATTTGTTTCCCTTCTTTGGGGTCTTCAATTTTGATTCCGTATTCTTTTTCAAGCAATACTATCAACTCCAGGGCATCAATGCTGTCCAAACCCAATCCGTCGCCAAAGAGTGCGGCTGCCGGATCTACATCCTCAGGGTTCATGCCTTCCAGATTAAGCTGGGTGATTATTTGTCCTTTCAGTTGTTCTACAAGTTCCTGTTTTTCCATGGTTAGGATTGATTATACATTCGGTTTATAAATTCGCTTGTCAATTCTGTTTTATTTTTTGCTGTTTTCTCCACCATAAACAAGCAGGCCTCATATTGGTTCCCGATCCATTCCGTTATTCCGAAAATACAGGCTTCAATACGGCCGGCATTCATATAGGTCTGCACTTGTTCAAGCAGAAAATCAGCTTCAAAGGCCTCAAAGATAAAAAAAGCACTTGAGCCTTTTATCTGTTGACGTATGCAAATTTCGCCGGCACTGATATTGGCCAGCGTGTAAACAAACACGGCAGGCGAGGGGAAATAGGCTTCGGTATTGGAAATACTTTCAGCATGTTTCAGGTCTGTGTCTAATGAAGAAGAAGCATTTTGCAAGAAAATGCCCTTCTGCTCGGCTTCATACCCTTCCTTGAATGAAGTTTCTGCGCATAAAAGTTCGGCTGAAAGCCAGGCCAGTTTGCACAGATTATCCATCTTGAAAAATTTAGGATAGGCCGCACCGGCCAAGTCATAACCGGCCCTTAAAAATTCCGCCGGATTTTTTCCGGGTTCATGCAGCAGGGTTTTTCCGTTGCGGATTATTTTTCCGTTGCGGATTAATACGCTTGATGTGCAAAAGAGCGGAACGGGTTTCATGTTTAGCTTTTACGTTTTTTCAGGAAACCTTTTACAAACCCGTAAATGAGCAGCAAAATCCCGGTGAATGCCGAAAGCCGCCCCAGGTAATCGCCGTTTTTGGCGTAAAAAGTAAGGCTTGAATTGGCGTTCAGGGTTTCTGTAATGGCAGCGTCTTCCCAATATGGGGTTTGTTTTAAAACATCGCCGCGCTGGTTAATGAAGCCCGAAATACCGGTATTGGCTGAGCGGGCAATACTCCTGCGGTTTTCAATCGCCCTGAGACGGGCATACTGGAAATGCTGCCGGTAACCGGGCGTGTTTCCCCACCAGCCGTCGTTGGTTATGATGAATAATAAACCGGCACCTTCGTTTACGTATCCGCTAACAAATTCGCCGTAAATGCTTTCATAACAGATTATGGGGCCCACGGCTAAGTCTTCTCTATCGGACGCGCTGAAAACACTACGTTCGGGTTGGGTTCCCAAATTACCGATCATCCCTCCGAGGTCGCCAAACAGTTTTTCCTGATAGGGTTTTAAGTATTTGGCAAAGGGAAACGATTCAGGACCCGGAACCAATTTCGACTTATGGTAAACCGGTACATGCACTGAAGTATCAATCTGAATGGCTGAATTGTAATCATCGTAATAGCTGCCCGGCTTGCGCGAGAAGCGGGAGGCCGAAATGGGAAGGGTATCCGGATTCTGGGTTTCAAACAATTCGAGGTAACTTACACCAATCACTATTTTAGACTTAAGGCTCGTTTTTAGAAACTCGCGCATGATTTGGATATCAGCCAGCGTATCTCTTTCAAAATTCCAAAAGCTGCGTGGCAAAGCGGTTTCAGGGAAAACAAAATAATCGGGGTTTTCACTTTTTTGGGTTTGGGCAAGGCGAAGCAGTTTAATGAATTGCTCTTCTTGGGTGCCGGCTTCAAATTTTTCATTCCAGGGGTCAATATTGGGTTGTATGACCGCAATTTTTACGGGGTTGATTTCCTCTTCGTAGGTAAAATACCTTATGTATGAAATACTCAGCGGGATAATTAAAAAAACGCCGGCAGAAATCGCTTTGGGAACTGAAAAATGACGGATGGCCCGATACAACAATATGTTTACGAGTATTATCCAGATGCTTCCGCCCAAAGTACCGGTGTATTCGTACCACTGAATCCATTCGGGATAGCTTGCAAACCCATTTCCTAAATTTAACCAGGGCCATGAAAGTTCCCAGTTAAGATGCCAGTATTCAAACGTTATCCAATACAGAATCAATGCCCAGGCTCCGTGTTTTTCGCCCAGCCGGGTTTTGGTGAGATAGGCCAGGTAATAGGCCCATGACATAAACAGCGAGTTAAATATGACGGCAATGTATCCGCCCTCCGGCGAACTGTTATACACCCAATAGGTGGTAAGCAGGTTCCAGGTGAAAAATGCCAGGTAACTGCATGCCCATATTTTTACGGCTGCCAAGCGGCCCGAAATCTGCTCTTCCATGTAAAAGAGCGGAATAAAAGCCACAAAAAGCAGTGCAGGAAAACCGGCTGCGGGCCAGGCCAGGCTTAAAATGAACCCCGAAAGCAGGGAAAGTAAAACAGGATACAGCCTTTTCATTGCCGCTAAATTAGCCATATTGGCCCAAGTAAAGCAAAATTGACCATAAAATGCAGCAAGTATATTTACTTAAGCGGGTTTATGCTGCTTTTTTGGCTGAACAAATTTGCAGCTTATTCCGGTTTGGAAAATGAATAACCCGTTTCTGGCTGCTTGTATATCCTGATTGGTTTTATCGCCGCCGGCCCAGCGGAATTTGCTGAACAGGCGGGTATGTTTTCCCAGTTTGTATTCCATGCCCAGTGCAAACGAAAAAATGGGGGAGAGGCCTTCGTAGTTTACCCATTCGCGGCCGGGCGATTTTTCAACCTGCTGGCGCATGGTAAAGCCTTGTGAAACATAAACCCTGGTACTTAAATTGCTGATTTTGTATACAAGCACGTTAAATCCCGAAAGGGAAATGGTACTTTTCTGCACCAGATTTGTTTCGGCTTCCAACAAACTGGCCGTAAAGGCATCGAAACCAATGTATTTGTGATGTCCAAGAGCAAACTCTCCACCGGCAAACGAAAGAGAACGGCCTAAAGCATTGCTGACAAACCGTTCGTTTAAAACGCTTGTCTGTAAATTTATTTGCTGAATTTGATTATCCTGGAGCCGTTGTCCATTTGCATGAAGCAACAGTCCCATCAGTCCGCTTGCTATTATTCCCCTCTTCATGTAAGGCAAACGCTGTGTTTCTGCCAATCGTACCTTTGGGAATCCGGGTTGCAGCCAAAAAATGTTAATGCATCAGCTCATCACATCACTGCGGTTGCTGTCGAGTTTGATAAAAACAAACAACAGGATAGTGAAGCTAAACAGGGATGAGCCTCCGTAACTGACCATGGGCAAGGGAATTCCGATGGTGGGCATGATGCCGATGGCCATTCCCACGTTCAGGGCAAAGTGCGCAAACAGGATGGAGGCCACGCTGTACCCATAAATCCGGCTGAACCGTGAACGCTGTTTCTCGGCTTTTATAACCAGACGGCAGAGCAGAAGCACGTATGCGGCTATGAGTAAACCTGCCCCCAGAAAGCCCCATTCTTCGCCTACTGCCGAAAAAATAAAATCGGTGTACTGCTTGGGAACGAACCGGTATTTGGTTTGTGTACCCTCTAAAAATCCTTTGCCGGTAAGCCCGCCCGAACCGATGGCAATTTTACTCTGGTTCACGTTGTAGCCCGCTCCCTTTAAGTCTTTTTTTACACCCATGAGCACTTCAACCCGCGCTTTTTGGTGTGGTTTCAGGTTGTCTAAAATGAAACTCGACATGAAAATGAAGCCCACGGCGGCTCCGGTGATGAGTGTGACCAGAATGCCAATTTTGAAATTTTTCCTAACGAATAAAAATGCGGCAAAAAGCAAACCGATGGCGGCTACCGGAATGATGAGATAAAATTTATCAATTACCACATTCAACAGAAAAAGAGCCGCCAGGGTAATGGCAGTGATGATAATGGCACCCGTAACCCCTTCGCGGTAAAAAACCAGAAAAAGAGCCGAGAAGGCCATGGTAGAACCGGTATCGTTTTCAAGCAGGATAAGGGCAGCGGGTATAATGAACAGCAAGAGCGCAAACCCACCCTCCACCGAAGTAACACCTATGGCCCGAAACGGCAATAATGCCCATGATTTGGGGTTTGCCAGTTCAATTCGATTCATTTTGGAACTGGACAAAAACGAAAAATTTTTCTCGCCCATAAACTTGGCCAGTCCGATTGCCGTGGCAAATTTGGCAAATTCTGAAGGTTGGAATTTGAGTGATTCGGTAATCACAAACCATGATTTTGAACCGGCTACCTCCTGACCAACAACGAGCACCGCTATGAGTAAAAGAATTCCTGTTAAGTATATCGGATAGGCAAATGCGGGGAAAAATTTACTGTCGAAAAGCATAATTACCATTGCGGCCAGCAACGAAATGCCGATCCAGACGGCCTGCCTACCGTATGCGGTGGCAAATGAAAACAACACATCATCGTCGGGTTTGGTTGCTGCGTAAACGTTTAACCACCCGAACACCACTATAAATAAATACAGGAAAATAAATAACCAGTCAACCCTGGCTTCTCGTTTTACACTTCTGTCCTTCGGCATCCTAATCCTCCTTAATTTCTCGTTTAATCATTAAGTTGCCTTCAAACATCCGCTTTTCTAAATCGGGCCGTTTCACTTCGCCAAGCAGGTATTTTTCAATCATCAAACTGGCAATGGGACCGGCCCAAGTAGCACCGTAGCCCGCATTTTCAACGCAAACGGCAATGGCAATTTTGGGATTTACCCTTGGTGCAAAAGCTACAAACATGGAGTGGTTTTGCAGTTTAACGCGTGAACCATTTCTGATTGCGTAATTTTCTACCGTACCGGTTTTGGCGCATACTTCAATTCCCGGAAGCCTGGCCACACGGCCCGTTCCCCGGTCAACCACATCCTGCATACCCAAAATAACTGACATGGCAGCCGTATCTGAAATATGCGCTACTTGGTGTTTTTTACGGTATTTGGCTAAAATGGCATGGTTTTCATCCTCACCGATGGACTTCACCAAATGAGGAATATAATAGTACCCTTTGTTGGCAATCAGACACATAACATTGGCCAATTGAAGCGGTGTAATCTGAAGTTCTCCCTGACCCATACCCAAAAAAACAGATGTACAGGAGTTCCAGGAACCTTTATACATGCGGTTATAATATGCAGAGTCAGGCATATTTCCGCCTTTTTCGTTTGGAATGTCAATACCAATGGGGTGGCCAAGTCCGAAGGCACTCATGTATTCATGCCATTTTTCCAATCCTTTTTTCACCCCGCCCCATTTGGGTGCATCAACGGATAGGCGGTATAAATGACTAAAATAGGCATTGCATGAATTGGCCATCGCTAAACGGATATTGGCGGCGTGTCCTCCACCCGCATGGGTACAACGCACGGGACGCCCGCAACCATAATATGCGCCTCCGCAGGGGTAACCAAACGATGGGGTAATTACTCCTTCATCTAAGGCTACCAGGGCTGTAACCGGTTTAAAGGTAGAACCCGGCGGGTAAACCGCCTGAATGGCTCTGTTGTATAGTGGAATATTGGGGTCGGTGGCCAAGGCCGGATAATTGGTGCGGATGGCTCTTCCCACCAGTAGGTTGGGGTCGTAACTGGGAGCTGAAACCATGGCCAGAATTTCGCCAGTTTGAGGTTCAATGGCAACCACTGCGCCTATTTTGTTCTGCATAAGCTTTTCGCCATATTCCTGCAGATTGATGTCAATGGTACTTACAATGTTCTCCCCCGGCACGGCCGTAGTGTCGTATAGGCCGTCCATATAACTGCCTTTTGGATTGTTCATGTTATCCACAAACAGGTTTTTTACCCCTTTCACGCCGCGCAACACTTTTTCGTACGATTTTTCCAACCCGCTTTTGCCAATGTAATCGCCCGATTTATAATACGGGTTTTCTTTGATGGCTTTATCATCGGCCTCGCCAATATAGCCCAGAATATTGGCCGCAACCGGTTTGGGATATTTTCTCAGAATACGGGGTTGAAGATAAAACCCTACGTATTTATACATTTTTTCTTCCAGCGAAGCTACGGCCTCTTTCGACATTTGTTTGATGAGCGGCGTGGGTTGGCTTTTGGCAAGCTGCTTGTTTTTTACCTGCTTGTTAATCTGGTCCATGCTTTTCACAAAGTCTTCTTTGCTGATATCGGCAAGGCTGCAAAATTCAAGGGTATCTATATCGCTTACCTCCTTCGGGATAACCATGAGGTCATATGAAACTTCATTGTAAACCAGCAGTTCTCCGTTGCGGTCTAAAATGTAACCCCTTGGTGCAAACTGCACCACACGGCGTATGGCATTTGAGTTGGCGTAGCGTTTGTATTCATCGTCGAATATCTGGAGCATAGACAGTTTGAGCGCAAAAATGAGCCCCAGAAAGAGGAAAACACCCACAAAAATCCATTTTTTATTGCTTGTCTCTGTCATTTGGAAGGTTTACGGGAAAACAGCAGATGGAGTCCCGTAATGAACAACAAAGATAATAAGCCGCTCAACAGCGTACGTAAGAGTGTGAATAAAAAGTTTTTGAACGTGAACAATTCAAAAAGAAAGAGGAAAAAATGATGGATTAAAATCATGAACCCGCAGTAAAACAGGAAGTTTACCAATCCAAATTGTTTGATGGTCAAAAAATCTTCCTTGCCGTATCCTTCGCGGGGGGCAAATGCCGAAAGTAAAATTTGGCGCATATAGGCCATTATGAGCGTTGCCCCGGCATGTAAACCGCCGGTGCCCATAAACTGGTCAATGATAAATCCGAGCAGAAACCCTAAAAAAAGAACAAGATGGCGGTTGGTAAAAACAGGAAGAATAACAATAAACAGCAAATAAATATGCGGATTTACATAAAAGTGGATATTGAATTTAGCCACCACAAATACTTCCAGCAGAACCAGAAATATGAAGTAAAACAGATATTTCAGGATGTTTCCGATCATTCTGGATCTCCTTTCTTGGCTTCATCTTCCAAAATAGTTTGTTCTTGTTTCAGGGTATAATCAATCACATACACGGTGTTCAGTTTTCTGAACTCGGCCATGGGTTTTACTTTAATCCGGAAATAACCTTCGTCGGCATCCACTTCAAACGATTTCACCCTTCCGATGGGAATGCCCTGCGGGAAAATGGATGAATAGGTGGTTGTTTCTATGGTATCGCCCGGAGTCACTTGCGCATACGAAGGAATGTATTCTAAAATTAAGGTGCTTTCATCGGTTCCCTGCCATTGCAAAGAGCCAAAGAATTCAGAACCCCTGAGTCTGGCGCTTAGCTGTAGTTTGCGGTGAAGTAGGGATATGCCCACCGAAAAATGGTCGGATACACTTTTTACCACGCCCACCACGCCGTCCGGTGATATAATTCCCATATCGGGTTTTACGCCGTGTAATCGACCTACATTCAATGTAACGTAGTTGTTGGCTTTGTCAACCGAGTTGTTGATTACCTGCGCCGGAATGTATTTGTACACTTGCTTGTAGGAAGTGTCCGAATTCATCCACTTGTTGTAGATTTTGTATTTATCGGCCAGCAGTTGTGCCCGGAGAGCGGCATTCTCATCGGCCAGGAGCCGGTTGTTCTTTTTCAGGTTCAGGTATTCCCAGGCCGATGCATAAACCGAGTAAGCCTGTCCGGCGGTTTCGTTGGCTGCATTAAAAATGAGCACGCGCTGGTACTTATTGTTTTTATAAATAAAGAAAACGCTGATTCCCAGAAGGAATAGAAACAGTATGAACTGACTGTATCTTCGTAAGAAATCTGCAAAATTCTGCATGCCTTTCCTGGGTTTGGGTTACATGCACATGGCAGGGCACGCAACTTATACTTTACGTTTAATTTATAAAGGCTAAAGATAACGATTTAGAACCGGATTGCTTCAGCTTATTTCAACAGGAAGGTAAAGCGGTCAATGTTTTTGAGCGCAATGCCGGTACCTCTGGCAACAGCCCTTAGCGGATCTTCGGCCACGTGAACCGGAAGTTTGGTTTTCATGCTGATGCGTTTATCCAGTCCGCGGAGTAAGGCACCGCCACCGGTAAGGTAAATACCGGTTTTATAAATATCGGCCGAAAGTTCCGGAGGTGTCATTTCCAATGCACTCAAAACGGCGGCTTCAATTTTTGAGAGTGATTTATCTAAGGCGTAAGCAATTTCTGAATAGGTAATGGCCTGTTCTTTCGGAATACCGGTCATCAGGTCGCGGCCGTGTACTTTGAACTCCGGCGGCGGATTATCCAGTTCGGTCAGTGCGGCGCCCACCTCAATTTTAATACGCTCGGCGGTACGGGTTCCTACCATCATGTTGTGCTGTCGGCGCATGTATTCCTCAATGTCGTTGTTGAAATCGTCGCCGGCAACGCGGATGGATTTATCACAAACAATTCCGCCCAGGGCAATAACCGCAATTTCGGAGGTTCCCCCGCCGATATCGATTACCATGTTTCCGTTAGGTTCTTCTACGTCAATACCAATACCGATGGCCGCAGCCATGGGCTCGTGAATGAGGTAAACTTCTTTTCCGCCGGCATGTTCGGCACTGTCTTTTACGGCCCGTTTTTCAACCTCCGTAATTCCCGAAGGGATACAGATAACCATGCGCAGCGAAGGTTTGATGAGGTTTTTCTTTTGGGTGATTTTTTTAATCATACCCCGGATCATCTCCTCGGCGGCGTAAAAATCGGCAATTACACCGTCTTTCAGCGGACGGACGGTTTCTATTTTGGAGTGTGTTTTTCCTTCCATGAGCAGGGCTTCCTTGCCTATGGCAATTACTTTTCCCGACTTTACGTCCATGGCTACGATGGAAGGTTCGTCAACTACTACTTTGTCATTATGAATGATGAGGGTGTTTGCCGTACCCAGGTCGATGGCAATTTCCTGCGTTAAAAAATCAAATAAACCCACTTAAAATGTCTTTATAATGTTGTAAATCAATATCTTTATTATGTTGGAACGGTATTCACCTTCCAATGTGCAAAAATATATCTTTTAAGCCGGCTTTAGCAAATAAAAGTGTGAATAAAGACTAAAGTAGTTTGGAGTATGATTTATCAGGCCAAACAATAAGTGTTTTATTAGTTTACCATTTTATACGAATGGATAAGGTTCTTAAAATGTGAATGGGTGATTACTTAATCAATAAGTTTAAAGTATCATTCATGGTTTAGGGAAATTTGTTTGGTATTATTTTGTTTATTATATTTGAAGATAAGCCTTAACGTATTCATAAATCAATATGAAAATATCCAAGTGGTTTTCAATAACATCTGTAATATTTCTCTTATTAACTTCGTGTAGGAAAAATGACGATGGGCTATGTGTATGTAATTATGAAAAATACACAAATCCCATTGCTGATTATAATTTTGAGAAAAAGGCGTTGGATTTTCCGTCTCCTCTTCCAGCCATTTTTTATTCATATCCTCAGGGTTATGCTGTAGGCAGTCCCGTATTTAATCCCAGTAATAAATTCGAAATTATATTTTTATATGGATTAACTTCCACTCCTGTAAGTCAGGGTGTTGAAATATGGAAGTATAATTTTTGTAATAACTCATTTCAGTTTGTGGCCAATAACGTAATGGGTAATATTGATTGGAGTAAAAAGGGCTGGATTTTGTTTAATGGAACCGATAACCAATTGTATAAAGTGAAGGACAACGGCGACAGCCTTACCCAGTTTATCTTACCAAGTACTACGGACGGTGCCTTGTGGAGTCCCGACGGTAGTAAAATATTTTATAAATCAACCAGTGGAAATGAGAAGATGAAACTCATTTCAGAAAACGGGTTGGAGCTAAAAGAATATGATATCAATATGTATGATTGGATATGGCATGGTGAAAATACGATTGCCGCCATATTTAATGGCATTAAGCTTCTCAATATAGAAAACGACCAATTTACCCCGGTTGGACCTCAGCCGGGAGATCCCAATTTTCCAATTATTTTATACGATAATGATCAATCCGTTTTATACCGGAGAGAGCAGTATGGCCAAGGTAATGTAGGGTATTATATGGCCAGTGACTTAGTAACGGGTGAAAAAACAGTAATAGATTCATTGTACCAAAGTTATATTTATATCAATGGTTCATATAATGGTGATGGGAAAACAATTTTAACCCTCGCATATTCAGAATTTAAAGATTCGGTACCCAGTAACAATCACAATGTATATAGTTATTTATTGATAATGGATGTTAACGGAGCGAATAAACGAATTTTGAATATTTCACTGTGAGAATAAAAAAAACCGTGAGTACGTGTCCACGAAGGTGACAAATTAATGCTTAAAATGCCGTATACCCGTCATTACCATGGCCAGGCCATGTTCATTGCAATAGTCTATAGAATCGTTGTCGCGTACCGATCCGCCGGGTTGTATAACGGCTTTTATTCCGGCCTCATCGGCAATCTGAACACAGTCGTTAAAAGGGAAAAAGGCATCACTGGCCATTACCGAACCTTCCACGTTTAAGCCCGCTTCTTCGGCCTTGGCTATGGCATGTTTAAGTGCATCAATACGGGATGTGTGGCCGGTGCCTATACCTACAAGCTGCTGGTCTTTAACCAGCACAATGGCGTTCGATTTGGTATGCTTCACCAGGCGCGCGGCAAACAGTAAATCGGCCGTCTGGTTTTCGGTTGGGGCCTTATCGGTTACCGTTTTCAACATTCCTGCAGTTTCGGTCAGGCTGTCGCGTTCCTGAACCAAAAAGCCGTTCAGTGCTGTACGAACCGTATTGGCCGACAGTTTCACGCCTTTGTTTACCAGTATGATGCGGTTGGTTTTTGATTTTAGCAGTTCTAGCGCGGCATCCTCATAAGCCGGAGCAATAATTACTTCAAAGAATAGTTTGTTCATTTCAGCAGCCGTTGCGGCATCTACGCTGCGGTTGGTAATGAGCACTCCGCCAAAGGCCGAAACGGGATCGCCCGCAAGGGCTTTCAGGTAGGCATTTTTTAAGATGGGATCGGTTGCCATTCCGCAGGCATTGTTGTGCTTTAAAATGGCAAATGCCGTTTCGTCAAAATCGGCTATTAGATTCACTGCGGCATCAATATCCAAGAGGTTGTTATAGGAAACTTCTTTGCCGTTTAATTGCTCAAATGCGCCTTCAAAATCACCAAAGAAAAAGCCTTTTTGGTGCGGATTTTCGCCATAACGGAGGGTTTTGTTTGTGCTTTGGCTTATTTTGAGTGAAGGAATTTCTTCGGCCGCATTAAACCAGTTGAAAATGGCCGAATCGTAATGTGAGGAAACTTCAAAGGCTTTGGCCGCAAATTTACGGCGCTGGGCCAGGCTTGTTTCTCCGTTTTGGCTGCTTAACAAATTGAACAGATTTTCGTACCATTCCACGCAGGGAACAATCAGTACGTCATTAAAATTTTTAGCCGCCGCACGGATCAGTGAAATGCCGCCGATATCAATTTTTTCAATGATGGCCTGGGCTTCACTTGAGGAAGCCACGGTTTTTTCAAACGGATATAAATCAACGATTACCAGATCAATTACCGGGATTTCAAACTCGGCCAGTTCGGCCAGGTCGGAAGCATTGGCCGTGCGGGCCAGAATGCCGCCAAATACTTTCGGATGCAGGGTTTTTACCCTTCCGCCCAAAATGGATGGATACGCCGTTAAATCTTCCACTGCCGTAACGGGAATGTTCATTTTTTCGATAAACTCCCTGGTACCGCCGGTACTGAGTATTTCAACGCCTTGTTCGTGTAACTTCTTTACAATGGGTTCTAATCCTGTTTTGTCGAAAACCGATATCAGGGCTCTTTTGATTTTTTTGCTGCCTTCCGTGCTCATTTGAGGTATTTGAATGGTTTTTGGCAGACAAATATCTGCCGGTTGTCTAATTTGACTGCAAAAGTGATAAAATCCGTATTATTTTCGGGACGGATTACGGTATAATTTAAAAAAGATACCCACATGTTGTTAAAACAGATTGGAGAGAGTTTCATTTTTGCCCTCAGTGCGCTGTGGGCCAATAAATTACGTTCTCTTCTTTCCTTAATGGGAATCGTAATCGGTATTTACTCCATCATTCTGGTGCTTTCTGCGGTTGATTCGCTCAAAAAAAGTGTGGAAGACAGCATTGCCTCTTTGGGAAGTGATGTGGTTTTTGTGGGTAAATGGCCCTGGGAAGACATGGGTCCCGATTATCCCTGGTGGAAGTACATGAGCCGCCCCAACCCGGACCTGGAGGATTTTGAAAATATAAAATCACGTTCGGCTTTTATTGAGGAAGCGGCTTTCCGTGCCCAAACCCAAGCTACCGTAAAATCAAGAACCGAAGATGTGGAAGGTACCCAGGTTTTTGGCGTGAGTAAAGAATTTAAGGAGGTTTGGAATTTCCCGATGGGAGAGGGCCGGTATTTTTCAGAGAGTGAATCGCGCACGGGTCAGGCCGTGGCCATTTTGGGAAACGGAATTGCCGAAGAACTCTTTCCGCAGCAAAAAGCCGTGGGCAAAGAAATTGCGTTCAAAGGAAAGCGGGTAATCGTAATTGGTGTGCTTCAAAAAGAAGGAAAAGGCTTATTTGGCGGGTTTAACGACGATGCCGTGTTCTTACCCCTTCAGTTTTACCGAACCGTAATGAATTTGAATAACCGCAATATGTTTTCCGAAATTTTGGTAAAACCCAAGAAAGGCTATTCGGTTTCGGGACTCAAAGATGAACTTACAGGCATCATGCGCGGGGGCAGACGCCTGAAGCCCATTGAAGACAATAACTTTTCACTGAATGAAATAACCATCATTGCTAACCAAACCAAATCCATATTTCTGGCTCTCAATGCTGCCGGCTGGATTGTGGGCATGTTTTCTATTTTTATTGGTGGATTTGGTATTGCCAACATCATGTTTGTATCGGTAAAAGAGCGTACGCAGATGATTGGTATTCAAAAAGCCCTGGGCGCCAAAAGGCATTTTATTTTGATTCAGTTTCTTACCGAAGCAGTGGTGCTTTCTTTGGTGGGCTGTTTGTTTGGGCTGCTGTTTGTATATTTAACTACTTCGCTTATTTCTTCGTTCACCGATTTTGCCATGCGGCTTTCCCTTACCAATGCCTTAATCGGAATGGGAATTTCTATTTTCACGGGTTTGGTTTCGGGTATTATTCCGGCCTTTTCAGCGTCCATGTTAGATCCGGTGGAGGCTATCCGCAGTAAATAAAAAAGAAAGCCCCTGCAATGGCAGAGGCTTTCCTGGGGTTTCTGAGGGAAGGTGTTATTTTTATTTTTTAATTACCCCACCAAGCTTTTCCTTCGGTGATTTCAACCGTTCCGGAGCCGTCTTGTTTTTTCAGGGTAGCCGTAAATTCGCCTTTTATTTCGTTGGTTTCCATAATTTCAACATCAAACATTCCTTCACCAACCTTTACATCATCCCAATGGGTGGCGTATGAATCAAGCATGCTTGAATATACAATTACCAGGTGGTCGCCGCTTTCCTGCGATTCATTTACGCCCATTACGGCGTTGGGAAGCACAATGTTGATTGATTTTGTGGTAAGCCCGGATTGTTCCGTGCCCGATAAGGTAATGGTGTTGTTAAATGTAAGTTGGCCGGCAACACCTATATCGCAGGTTACATTGTTGCCGTTGGCTTTAAAGCTGATTTGGCCTTTTTCAAATGCCGTACTTTTTTTGCACGACTGGAAAACGATTGCCGGCATTGCAGCCAGCAGAAGGATTGTGAGTTTTTTCATTTGTGTGCTTGTTTGTTATGACACAAATGTATTGGCTATATTAGGTTTATGTGCTAGTACATATTGCGTATTTTAACGTATAAAAAAATACCCCGCAGTGTTGGCTGCGGGGTACATTACTAAAAAGTAGAAATCAGTTTTTAAGCGGTTTGGTCATCCACTTCTGCGTCGGGGGCATTTTTCTTTACCGATTCAATGCCGTTCTCACGTGAAGCTTCGCTTTCATACATTTCGCTGCTTCCGATTATTTGGCCGTTGCCGGCTTTCAGATTGAAAAACGGTTTTCCGTTTGATGAGGTTTTACGCTCATAACGGTCATCATCGCCGGCATTTTTTCGTACCGACTCAATGCCGTTTTCGCAGGCTGCTTTTGTTGTGTAGCCTTCGCTTGCCAGAATGGTTTGACCGTTTCCGGCTTTCAGGTTGAATTGAAATTCACCGTTGCTGCGGGTTGTAATTACAAATTTTCCCATGTGTATAGCTGAATTAAAAATTACATGTTTTAAGCCTGATCCTTTTTGGGTGGATGCGGTTTATGCGGTCCGGAGTTTGATCCCTGTTTGCTATGATTGGGTTTGCCCGAACGGTTTCTGAAATTCCCTTTGTTTCCGCCCGGTTTTCCACCGTTTCGGTTGCCAAATTTCGAATCCCTGGGCGCCTTTTCCGGGTTGTATTCAGGTCCTTCGCCAAGGCTTTCGGGAAGCGGTAGTTTGGGTACTTCTTTTTCTATAAGTTGTTCAATACGCGAAAACTTACGCTGGTCGTTCGGATTGATGAATGTTATGGCCGTTCCCTGTGTGGCAGCCCTTGCGGTACGGCCAATACGGTGTACATAGTCTTCGGGATCGGGCGGAGAATCATAATTAACCACCAAACTCACGCCTTCCACATCAATTCCGCGCGAAAGGATATCGGTTCCCACCAAAATCCGGAGTTGACGGTTTTTAAATTCATTCATGATGCTTTCACGCTCATGTTGCTCTAAATCAGAACTGAATGCTTTTACCGAATGCCCTTTTTTGCGGAGCAGTTGGCCCAGCTTTTTCACATTGTCTTTGGTAGAGGCAAAAATGATTACGGAGCTGAAACTTTCATCTTCCAAAATACCTTCCAACAAGCGTTCTTTTTGGGTATCGTAAACCGAGTAGGCCAATTGTTTGATACCCTCGGCCGGTTTTGATATGGCAATGGTCACTTCTTTCGGATCTTTCAAAATACGACGGGCCAAATCTCGTATTTTGGGTGGCATGGTAGCGCTGAACAACAAGGTTTGGCGCTCTTTGGGCAGATAGGAAATAATCCGGAGAATATCGTCGTGAAATCCCATGTCCAGCATGCGGTCGGCCTCATCTAAAATGAGGTGCTTGATTTTATCCAGCTTAATGGCTCCCGAAGCCAGTTGGGCAATCAATCTGCCGGGTGTGGCAATTACGATATCGGCCCCCTGCATGAGCGCCCGTTTCTGAATTTCCCAGGTTACGCCATCACCTCCGCCATAAACGGCAATGGAACTGATGTCTACAAAGTAGGAGAAGCCCTCAATCTGCTGGTCAATCTGTACGGCCAGTTCGCGGGTAGGCGCAATGATGAGTGTATTCAAACCGCGTTCTTCCTCACGCAGTATTTTATCTAATACCGGTAAGATATAGGCTGCCGTTTTGCCGGTACCGGTTTGGGCACAGGCAATCAGATCCTGGTTTTGCAGAATCATCGGAATGGCTTGCTGTTGGATGGGAGTGGGCTGCTTATAGCCCATGGAGTATAATCCTTCGTTTAGCGACTCGTGCAGTTGAAAATCATCAAATGTGACGGTCTTTTTTTCTTCGTTTTGCGTTTGCATTTCGCACTAAAGATATACATTATTTTGATTCAATTTCTATTCGCTTGGCATACATAAACTTGCACAAGAACATACTTTTAGGCATATTTGAAACATTAATTCACTGAAGTTTATGAAGCGTTTCAAAAATATCAGTTTATGGGTACTTCTCGTATTTAGTGTCCTGCTCTTAATTACCGTGGGTTCTTTTTACCGCAGCGAGCTACCGGTATCTGAACTGGAGGCAGATTATTTTACGCCCCAAAGCCGCTACATCCAACTTTCGGATGCCAAACTCCATATCCGTCAACGGGGTTCCGGTCCGCACGTTTTACTGATACATGGCAGTTTCTCATCGCTACATACCTGGGCCGCTTGGGAAGATTCGCTTGCACAGAAATATAACACCGTTTCGGTTGATCTGCCCGGTCACGGCCTTACCGGGCCAAGTATTTCACAGGTGTATACGCTGGATCAATATGCCAACTTAATGTTTGAACTGGCTGATTCATTAAAATGGAATCGCTTTTTTGTGGCCGGAAACTCCATGGGCGGCGGTGTAAGTTGGAAAATGGCTCTGAAAGATCCCGAACGTATTAGAGGAATGGTACTGGTAGATGCCGTGGGCGATATGCGCTTCACCGATGAAAACGGCAAAAGCGTAAAGCCCATGATTTTTAAAATGATTGAAAACAAAATCATTGCCAAGGCTTTTACCCGGCTCAGTCCCCGTTTTTTTACCAAGATGAATATGAACGAAGTATTTTACGATAAACAAAAGATTACTCCCGAACTGGTTGACCGTTACTATTTGCTGCTCCGGCGCGAAGGAAACCGGGATGCCACGGTTAAGCGCATCAACCAAACCCAAACCCAGGATATGAGCGGGCTCAAAAACCTGAAAACACCCACCCTGATTATCTGGGGAAAAGAAGACCGCTGGATTCCGCTGGGCACGGCCGACCGGTTTTTGGAGCTAATGCCGCATGCGCAGCTTGAGGTATTTGAGAACGCCGGCCATGTTCCCATGGAAGAAATTCCCGCCGAAACGGTGCAGCCGGTGATGCGTTTTTTGGATAACTTTAAAAATGAATAAGGGACCCTTTAGGTATTTTTCCCATTAATTTTATTCAAATGAGTAGGGCAGGAGCGGGTTCATTGATTTTGATTTTTTATCTGATCGGTTTTATCGGGAATATTTCAATTTTGATGGGATGGGATATGGAATATCAGTACCTCATGGCAGAAAAAGGGATGATGATGGCCAACATTACGGCGGTGATTTTTTTATTGGCCTATGGCACCTTATTAAGTTCTTGGTTTAAATGGCTGATTCTGTTGCCGCATGTTCTCATTTTACTGGGTATCCTTTTGAAAATCATGCATCATCCTGTTGCGGAGTATTGGCTTTTGGGCGGTGCATTTCTTGTAATCTTATTGTATACGTTGTTTTTCATTCGGAAAGACAACAAAAAGGTATCTGACTATTTGAAAGTTATTTGGGTTTTGGCTAAGTATACTTCGGTATCTCTTTTATTCACCAACTACATAAAAGCCAATAATACATTGTTCATTGTAGAGTTTTTACTGATTCTGCTTTTAGTGGTTTATTTCTACGAGGGGAAATCCAAAAACAAGAAATCTCAAATAGAATCTTAGTTCAGTTTATCCACCTTTCCGGCGCAGAGCACCGGGATGCCAAATTCGTTCGTTAGTAATTGTTCCTTATCGGCTTGGGCAAAGTAAGCGTTTTCAGCGGTGCTGTTTGACATAACGGCAATCAGTTCCATGCCGTTTTCATGGGCATATTGTAGGGTTTGCCGGGCAAATCCCACCGATACGAATGCCGCATCTTCTTTAATGCGTTTGAATGGAACACCCTGCCTTTCAAAAATCGTTTTAGCTTCCGAAAGGTTATGGTTCATGGTTTCGGTGTAGGCAAGGCCGGGTTTTTCAATGGAATAAATGCTGATTTCGGCAGCGGATTGTTTGGCCAGTTGGGCCAGGCTTTCGCTTAACTTGTCAAAATCTTCATGTCCGCCGGCAGGCAGCAGTATTTTTTTGATTCCCCTAGCCGGAATAGCGGCTTTTTCCTGCACCACGATTACCGGCACGGGCATATTTTTTACCACTTTTAAAATATCAGCACCCAATAGCATTTGTCTCAAACCGCGTATGCCGTGTGTACACATCACACAAAGGGAAATACGTTCATCCTGCGCTTTTTTCGGAATAGCATCGAAAACGGTTCCCGTATCCACGCTAAACTCCAGGTTCAGGGGATATAGCGCCAGCAGCGCATCTGCATCGGCCCGCATGCGGTTTATTAAAATGCGTTGGTCTTCATCCGCTTCTGCCAGGTGAAACAGATGCAAACCCAAGCCCGACTGAGCGGCTAATGCGGCGGCGTAAACCAACGCCCGCTGGGAGGCTTCACTAAAATCGTAGGGTACAAGAATGGATGTTTTGTTCATGGTGTTTAGCTTAAGAGTAAAGGTAACTTTTTTTTAGCCAAACATGCAGTGAAATAAGTTATATTTTATTTCGGCATTTCCAGAATCAACATTTTAAGGGGCCTGTTTTTATTGACTTTATACCGCATTCCAGCCCAGTCAAACGATTTTAGGATTAACCAGGTGAAAATCATTCCGCCGGAAACACCGGCTACCGTGGGTATAAAAATCTGGGATTCGCTGGGGTTGATGAAAAAGTTGGTAATCATAAGCAGGGGCAAGGCCACACCGCCATAAATGAGTACCCGTTTGAGCCCGCGCAATTTGCGTTTGGGATATACTTTAATGGCCGATACCCGGTCCGGATCTACAAAATGACGGCCTTCTACCACAAAACCGCTGTCGGTTACGTTGGTAACCACCCATGGCGTAAATTCTTTGTCGTCGTCGAGTTTTAAATAAATTTCATCCCCTATTCCGTAGTACACCCTGTTCCTTCCGGGCGGGTCAAACGCTACAAATTTTTGGGCTTGCAGTCCGGTGAAACTCACCAGACTCAATAGCAGTATACCGAGTAGTTTTTTCATGTTATCGTTCTCCAAATATAGCACTTCCAATCCGAACCAGTGTGCTTCCTTCTTCAAGCGCAATTCGCCAATCGCCGCTCATGCCCATGCTGATTTCGGTAAAGCTTTCAGCATTCGTAAAATAGGCAGAACGCAGACGGCTGTATATTTGTTTCAGGTTTTTGAATTCATTTCTGATTTTTGTGCGGTCTTCAGTAAACGTAGCCATTCCCATCAGGCCGCACCAGGTAATACCGGGCAGGTTTTGGATTTCGTTTTTTGCCAGTAGTTCAGTCAGTTCCGCTTCCGAAAATCCGAATTTGGTTTCTTCATCGGCAATGTAAAGTTGGAGCAGGCAGTTTATGCTGCGTTTATTTTTTACGGCCTGCCGGCTGATTTCCTGTGCCAGTTTAAGGCTGTCAACACCATGAATCATGTGTACGAAAGGAGCAATGTATTTTACTTTGTTGCTCTGTAAATGCCCAATCATGTGCCATTCAATGTCTTTGGGCAGTTCTTCGTATTTGGTGCAAAGCTCCTGCACTTTATTTTCACCAAACAAGCGCTGTCCCGCTTCATAGGCTTCCATAATCAGCGAGCCCGGCTTTGTTTTTGAAACCGCAATCAGCCTGCATTTCCCAGTTAAGGCTGCATTAATCTTTTGTATTTCTTCTGCAATCATACTCACTCCCCCGATAGCTATCGGGGCTCACTTTCATTCTGTTTCTCACTCTGCCCCGATAGCTATCGGGGCTCACTCTGATTCAATTCCCCCCAGTGGGTATATAACCAGCGCGCTCGGAAATTTAGGTTCAAACCAAGTACTTTTAGGAGGCATGACCAGGCCGGCATCGGCAATTTGTTTAAATTGTTCAAAGGGAACGGGGTAGGATAGGAATGCTGCACTGAACTTACCCGAATCTACTTCTTTTTCAAGTAATTGGATATCGGCTTTTCCACCAATGAATTTTACCCGTTTGTCTTTCCGTAGGTCCGATATGTGCAGGATGGGTTCAAAGATGAGCCGGTTCAGCAGTTGCGGATCTAAATTATCGAGCGGGTTATTTACCTCGGGTCTGTTTTTCAATTTGAGGCGGTAGGCTTTTTTGTCCAGGTAAAGTCCGAATTCATGTACGGCTTTAGGTGTCAATTCGTGGGCATGAACGGGCAGTATCTCAAATTTTTCGCCCAGCGCATTGAGGAAACTTTCGGGACTGTGTTCGCCTAAATCTCTTACCAGCCGCGAAAACTCGTACAGGCGAGCACCCGATTCAGGAATTACCACCGCTAAAAATCCGTTATAGGCTTCGGTTCCGGTGTGGGACGGATTTTTTGATTTACGCTCTTCGCCAAACAGGGCCGATGAAGCGCAGCGGTGATGTCCGTCGGCAATATACATGGCGTCTATTCCGGCAAATATGTCTTGTATTTGTTTGATGTGCTGCTTATCAAACACGGGCCATATTTCGTGGGTTTTATGGTGGAGGTTTACTTTAAGTGCGGGTTCTCCGCTGCTGAGCCGAAACAGCATGTCGGTCAATGCGGGGTGGTCGGGTATGGTGAGGTATACAGGCTCGGCGTGAATATCAATTACATCAAGGTAATCTTTGAGAAGGATTTCTTTGTACTCCAGTGTTTCCTCATGTTTTTTTACCCGGCCGTTTTCATAGTCATTTACCGATGCTGCGCCCATGATACCTGTATAGCTTTCGCCGTTGGGGCCGGTTTGTTTATAGATGAAGTAGGAGGCTTCTGCACAATGCTCCAGGGCTCCTTCTTTTAGGAGGTGTTCAAATTCTTTTTTGCCCAATTTAAGCCGTTCTTCGGGACTGAGTTGCCTGCGTTTCATTTCTTCGGCAACGGGAACTATTACATGGAGAAAGCTGTATGGCGATTCCTGCAAGGTGGCAGCAACCTCTTCTTTGCTGTAGGAGTCAAACGGACGGGTAACCACCTGATTGGCCAAGCGGGTATGGGGCAGAATACCTTTGAACGGACGGAATGATACCATATATGTAAGAATGCGCTACAAAGAAACGATTTTTTAATCTTCAAAAAATAGCCTTGTTTTTTAGGCATTTAAAAAAAAGTTGCAGGAAAAATGTGATTTTTTTTCGCCGGTGTTTTGGAGATTTGAAAAATGGGCTTACATTTGCAGCCCGAAATAACGGAACATGGCCCGTTCGTCTAGGGGTTAGGACGCAAGATTTTCATTCTTGTAACAGGGGTTCGATTCCCCTACGGGCTACAAAAAAAACACGGGGTCGCAAGACCCCAAATATTTTAAAAGAACTAAAGATGGCAAATCACAAGTCAGCAATCAAACGAGTAAGATCGAACAACGCCAAGCGTGCGCGTAACCGTTACTACCACAAATCAGCTCGTACCTACATGAAACGTTTACGTTCTGTAACCGAGAAGAAAGAAGGCGAAACAATGTTACCGGTTATTACTGCTATGCTCGACAAATTGGCTAAGAAAAACATCATTCACGCTAACAAAGCAGCTAACGTGAAAAGCAAATTAGCTAAGTTCATCAGCACATTGAAATAAGAAAAGATTTTTTTTTTTGAGCCGTTCCCAAAAGGAACGGCTTTTTTTTTGTCTTGTTTTTTGTTAGGATTAGGTGTCCGGTACAAAGCTTCGACCCCTCTGGGGTCGGGATGCATGCTTTTGATAGGTTTGTACAACGCTTTGACCCCGCTGGGGTCAGGATACATGCTTATGTTAATGACTCCGTAGGAGTCAAAGATTACTAGAAATGATTCAATTTTAACAGACGACCCCAGAGGGGTCGAAGAGCCTTGAGTGTGCTTCATGATTCAATTTTACGTTTCTGGATTGCCTGCGTGGCACAAAGCTATAACCCGCATGAGACAATAAATTTGCGAAAAACGGCTCTGATGTATCAATCACGTATAAATAAAAAATCCTCCGGACTAAAGTCCGGAGGATTTAAAACAATAATGGTATTTGAATACGATTAATTCAACCAACCCTGTTGGAACATAAACTTGCGTAAATGTTTTTTGCCACCGTTGGGCGATGAACCCTCAGGTTCCTTGTTTTCTGGTAAGGCCTCAAGCGATTTCTGAGCGCGTAAGGCATTTATCGCCGGCAAATCTTTGCTCTGTATGAGTTTGAACTTTGCTTCGGCGTCTTCAATTTCTTTTTCAAAATAAAGTGTGCGATCCAACTGGCTCTGAGAAGGTTTACCCGGGAAACTGTTCACGTTCCCGTATAATTCAATCAGTTTTTCATTTAACTGCTCATCCCCGGCAAAAATGCCGCCTTTGTCTGTACTGATGAGGGTTTTGTATAAAGCCTCACATTTTTGGATAAACGGCGTAAGCTTATTGGCCGGCAGTTCATTCTTGGCGATTGATTTTTTACTTTCCGTAATCCAAAAATCAAGCGTGGTACCCATTTTACCCAATCGCTCCGTTAAGGCATACAATTGAAGTACCGTTTTTTGCTGAAGCAGTCGTTCTTCTTTGCTGTATGCTGAATTTGGGTCGGCTGCCAGTTCAATTTTTGTTTCAAAAGTTTCGGTTCCCTTTATCACTTTTACGGTGTACATACCTTCGGGAAGCGAAGGCCCGATAAACGCGCCGCCGCTGAGGGTGGTTCCCATTTTTGCTTTGGGTGCTTTGAGGCGGGTAACCCATTCAACCACGTTAATTCCGCGTTGTTTTCCGGGTACAAGCTCACTTACCAATTTTCCGGCTTCATCGTAAATCATGAGTTTCATGTCTCCTACCATGTGGCGTTTGCTCATGTAATACATAATTTGTGCGTTTGATGAGGGGTTTCCACCCACAAATTCACCTGCCGATGAAAAATCCTGAAACATGCCTCCGCCTTTGATGATCTGCTTTTTGGCCGGTAAGAAGGCAAACGGCTTAGCCAACAATTCGGAAGTAATGGAACGCAGGGGTGAAATATCATCAATGATTAATACGCCACGGCCATGTGTACCCAGCACCAATGCATCGGTGCCTTTGTGGATAACCATATCACGGATGCCCACTTTAGGAACACCATTTTCAAATTCGAGCCATTTTTTTCCGCCGTCAACACTGATGTATAAGCCCCATTCAGTACCTGCAAACAGCAGATTTGGGTTTACCAGATCCTGACGGATGCTCCAAACAAAAGATTTTATATCATCTGTAGCAAGTGCTGTCCAGGTTTTACCTAAGTCGGTACTCTTAAAAATGTATGGTTTGAAATCGCCGCCGGTATGGCCTTCAAAACTGGCATAAACGGTATTCTTATCGGTAGGACTGGGTTCTACGAAACTGCACCATGTGTTTTTGGGCAATCCGCTGATATTTGGTGTGGTATTGGTCCAGGTTTTTCCACCGTCACTGGTTACCTGCAGGTTTCCATCATCGGTGCCGGCCCAAATGATATTTTCATCTTTGGGTGATTCAGCTATCGTATAAATGGTGCAGTGGTTTTCGGCCGTGGTATTGTCACGGGTCATTCCTCCCGATTGTTTTTGGTTTTGCTTAGTCGGATCATTCGTGGTCAGGTCAGGCGATATTTTAGTCCAGGAATCACCCATGTCGGTACTCACAAACAAGAATTGCGAACCCAGGTACATTTTATTCGGATTGTTTGGACTCAAGGCTACAGGCGTATTCCAGTGAAAGCGGTTTTCGGCTTCTCCCTTGGCGGGGAAGGGGCGGATATCTTTCGTTGAATTGTCGTTCAGGTTCACGCGCATCAAATGGCCACCTTGATACTCACTGAATACAATGTGTTTTTCTGTTGGATGACGAAATGTGCAGAAGCCGTCGCCAAATCCTACGTTTCGCCAGTCACCATTTCGTATACCGCCCGATTTTTCCGAAGGCCCAACCCAGGAACCGTTATCCTGCAAACCGCCATATACGTTAAAGGGTTCGGCATCATCCACACTTACCCGGTAAAATTGCGAAAGCGGTAGGTTGCGGAACATATTCCAGTTTCCGCCCCCGTCTAGTGAACGGTAAACGCCCCCGTCGGTACCGAGCAGCAGTTCATTGGTATTGTTGGGGTTTACCCAAAGGGCATGATGATCGGGATGTGTTGCCCCACCGATACCGGCAAAGGTTTTGCCCCCGTCGCGGCTTACCGAAAGGGAATAACCGGGTTTGTAAACCTTGTTGTGGTCAACCGGGTCGGCTACCAAGAGTGAGAAATAAAACGGACGGGCGCCAATGTTGAAACTTTCGTTCATCTGTACCCAGTTTTCACCAAAATCAGTGCTTTTATATAAGGCATTGGTATCGGCTTCAACCGTGGCATAGAGTGTTCCGGCTCTTCCGGGTGTTTGGGTGATTGCAATACGTCCCAGGTTTCCTTTTGGTAATCCGTTGCGGATGGGTTTCCATGTTTTTCCACCGTCGGTGGTTTTATGGATGCCGCTTCCTTTTCCGCCCGATGTGAAAAAATAGCCCGAACGCCTAAACTCCCAGGTGGCCGCATACATAATTTCGGGATGCTGTGGGTCAATCAGAATATTGGTACAGCCTGTATTTTCGTCAATGTAAAGGATTTTTTCCCAGGTTTTTCCCATATCTGTGGTACGGTATAGTCCGCGATCGGCACTGGGCGCCCACAATTTACCGAGCACCGATACATAAACGGTTTCGGGTTTGTTGGGATGAATGGCAATATCACCTATACGCTCTGAATTTTCGAGGCCTTTGTATTGCCAGTCTTTACCGCCGTTTACGGTAAGGTAAATGCCGTTTCCGTGCGATACGCTGTTTCGTGTCCAGGGTTCGCCGGTGCCTACCCAAACGGTGTCGGGGTGCTTTTGGTCAATACGGATTTTTCCGATTGCCTGTGGGTATTTGTCAAAAATAGGATTGAAAGTGGCCCCGCCGTTTACTGATTTCCAGATTCCGCCTCCGGCAGCACCCACATAAATGATATTGGTGTTTTTGTTTACAACGTCTAAATCGGCTACCCGCCCGCTGGTGGATGCAGGTCCGATTTCACGGGCACGGAGCGAGCCAAACAGTGCGTTTCCTTTTAAGTCGTTCGCCCCCGTTTGGGCCAGTGCAGAAATGCTGAGCAAAAAGGCTGCTGATACAAGTGCTACTTGATTTTTCATACGATTGAGGTATTAGCACAAAGCCCGCATAAACGGGCTTTGTGAGTTATAAGGTATACCGGTTGCCTATTTTTTAGGCATGGCAAAAATCTTCTCGTTAATTTTCTTGTTGAATTCCCAAGAGCTGACAGACATGGCGGCTACTGATTGTCCGGCCACCTTGGTGTCCATGGCATGCCACATCAATAAACCGTTTCCTAAATCTTTATAATCGCTAAAAAAGGTGTCTAATTCCATTCCTGCCATCTGCGGATTTGTTGATTTAGAGCGCTCCATTACTTTCAGGTAAGATTCCTGATCAATGAAAATCGTTGACTCATCTCCGTTTTTCTCAACCAGTTTGATTTTAAAACAAGGCGTTCCCTCAATATCCTCTGTGCCCAATAGTTCTACTTTGTGGCCTTCGGTTTTATAGGTAAGAAGCGGATCTTCGAGCTGTGCCTGATCTTTAATGTCTTTGGCTTCTGATTCGCTCATCAGCTCTGCGGTTTCTTTGCCCATCAAAGGATTGATGGTCCAAGCGTCTTTACCGTCATAACCCTGGATAATTTCTTTACCCATTACGTTTATGATTGTATATACTTTATTGGGTCTGACGATTTGGCTGGTAAGCGGAAATTCCATTCCCTGCTGGATGAATTTACCGGTCAGCGTGAGTGTGGTAACGGTACTCCATTTTTCGGCCGAACCGTTTACTTCGGCGTATTTGGCCAAAATTTCATCTACTGTTTGGGCTTTTAAAGCTGTTCCGCCTATGAATAAGAAAGCCACAAGGGCAAGTGTAAATTTTTTCATCTTGTAAAATTTTATGTTCCAAAGATGAAATAATAAGCGGGATTCATTTTTGTTTTTTCGACCAAGGTTTTTCTTGAACCGATGAACAAAAAATAAGATTGTAAAAATGTACCTGCCTGAATTATAAAATGCCGGATATATAGGCATCACAAACTGCTGCAAAATGTGTGTGCTCAAGGGCTAATACATGATGTGCGATATCTTCGGCACTGAAATCGGGATTTAATTTTACGCTTGCCTGAAACAGCACACGGCCTTCGTCATACTGTTCGTTTACCAGGTGTATGGTGATGCCCGATTCGGTTTCGCCGGCTTCTTTCACGGCCCGGTGTACGTTCATGCCGTACATGCCTTTGCCCCCGTATTTGGGCAGCAGGGCCGGGTGAATGTTGATTATCCGGTTTGGAAATGCACGCACTACCTCGTCCGGAATTTTACGCAGAAAGCCGGCCAGGATGATGAAATCTACGGCATGCTGACGGAGCAAGGCCAGCAGTTTGCCGTTTTCGTTCAGTTCCTTATTGCCTAATTGGTACACCGGTATACCGGCTTTCGCTGCTTTGGAAATAACACCGGCCTCCGGATTGTTGCAGAGCAGCCCGGTTATTTTGATGGATGCATGATGCTCAAAATGGGTAAATAATTTTTCGGCATTACTTCCGCCACCCGAGGCAAATACCCATACGTTTGTGTAATCTTTCTGCTCCATCATGCTGCAAAAGTGCTGATTTTATTGCAAATTTTATTGGTTTACTGTTTAATCATTTTCGGGTTTGGGCTGTTTATTACATTTATAGAATATAGTTACCTTTGACCGCTTGTTAAAGTTAAAAGACATACAGGAGCCCGTAAAGCATCACATGGAAGAATTTGAATCCAAGTTCAAAAACTCCATGAATACCAGCGTTCCGCTGTTGGATAAAATTACACGCTACATCGTTAAGCGAAAGGGAAAGCAGATTCGTCCGCTTTTTGTGTTTTTGAGTGCGGGTGCCTCCGGCGAGTTCAATGACTCGGTGTACCGGGCGGCTTCACTCATTGAACTTTTGCACACGGCTACTTTGGTGCACGATGATGTGGTGGATGATTCCCTGGAACGCCGCGGTTTTTTCTCTATCAATGCCCTCTGGAAAAATAAAATTGCCGTACTCGTGGGCGATTTTTTACTCTCCAAAGGCCTCTTGCTTTCTGTTGAAAATAAAGATTTTGAACTGTTGCGCATCACGTCTGATGCCGTAAGGCTGATGAGCGAGGGTGAATTGCTGCAAATTGAAAAGGCACGCCGCCTGGATATTACGGAGGAAGTATATTTTGAAATCATTACCCGTAAAACGGCTTCCTTGATTGCCTCCTGCTGTGCCTGCGGGGCTTATGCTTCCGGTGCTGCTCCCGAAACGGTTGAACGCATGCGTGCGTTTGGCGAAAAAGTAGGTGTCGCATTCCAGATTAAAGATGATTTGTTCGATTACGAAAATTCTTCCTTAATCGGTAAGCCAACCGGAATCGACATCAAGGAGCAGAAAATGACGCTTCCCCTTATTTATGCGCTTTCAAAGGCATCGGCCTCCGAAAAAAGAAGGGTAATCAGCACCGTGAAAAATAATAACAATGACCCCAAAAAAGTGGCCGAGGTGATTGATTTTGTGAAAAAATCGGGCGGATTGGAATATGCCGAACAACGTATGCAGGATATCAAAAATTCGGCTATCGCCATGTTGGACGCCCTGCCCGAATCCGTTTACCGTAAATCATTGGTTGATTTGGTAAACTTTACCACCGAACGTAAATACTAAACCATGCTTCCCAGAACCCCGGGTATACTGCGACGCTTGTTCCCGAAGGTGCTTTTTCGCCTGGATACGGGAAACCGGAAAGAGGTGTTCCTGACCTTTGATGACGGCCCGCAGCCCGAAGTAACCGATTTTGTGTTAGCTACCTTAGCTACTTTTGAGGCCAAGGCGAGTTTTTTCTTGGTGGGCAATCAGGCAGCCCAATTTCCGGATTTGGTAAATCGCATACAGTCCGCAGGCCATGTGATAGGCCATCATACCCAGAATCATTTGAATGCCCTCCAAGTATCCAAAGAAACGTTTTTGGAAGATGTAAAAGCCGGAGCCGAAACAGTGGGCGGTTTGCTTTTTCGCCCGCCCTACGGAAAACTTACGCCCGCTACTTACAACAGGCTTAAATCAAGTTACCGCATTGTGCTTTGGGACATCATTGCCGAAGATTATGAGCAAAGTTATACGGCCGAACAGTGTTTGCAAAAAGTGTTGAAGCAGTTGCGCCCCGGTTCCATCATTGTGCTGCACGACAGTGTGAAATGTTATGAAAAGCTTCAATACCTGTTACCCGAACTGTTGAAAGAATTAAATAAGAGGGAATATCGAGTTTTGGCATTGCCCAAGTAGGTTTAGGTAAATTTATCTCTCATATTCATTAATTTGTACTTAAATTTCGGGTGTACATCCGGTTTTCCGTATTCCGGGATAAAATTGTGTTTTCTTTGTAATGTTCCGAGTTGAACTTCATAACGGTTCATCTGTTTTTGAAGGGTAGAGGAGGACGTAAATAATCAAATGTTGAATGACGACAACTACTTTTTTTTCGCCACAGGAGCTTGAGAGAATCGAAAAAGCCGTTCAAAAGGCCGAAACTGAAATCTCAGGTGAAATTGTACCTGTTTTTGTGGCTCAGTCTGATGAGTATGAAATTGCGAATCTGCGCTCGGGCTTAACCTTTTCCATCAGTTCGGCTGTGATTTGGCTCATTTTGTATGAGTTTTCCAAATTGTGGGAAATGAATTGGTTTTATGCGCCGGAAACCCTGATTTTATTGATGACAATCTGCTTTTGTGCCGGCTTTTTTCTGGCTTATTTTTTCCCTTCTTTCCGCATCCGTTTCATGCTGGCTAAAGAAATATACACGGCGGTAGATAAACAAGCCGCACTTACTTTTTTGCGTGAAGATGTGTTTAATACGAGTCAGCGTACCGGGGTTTTGATTTATATCAGTTTGCTTGAACACCGGGTTGAAGTGTTGGGTGATACCGGTATCTCGGCCAAGGTAACGCCCGAAGAATGGAACCGGGTACTGGAATATATCCTGAAAGGATTAAAAGGAAAAGACAAGGCCGACGGTATCTGCAAAGCCATTGACGCTACCCGTTACCTCCTGCTCGAAAAGGGATTTGCCATTCGTGCGGATGATAAAAATGAATTACCCGATAATTTACGATTGTAACATGAAAAAAATACGGCTATCCAATCTGTTTACGGGCCTGCTTGTTGCTTTTTTTGCGACAGGTCTATTTGCCCAGACTAATTTTCCGCCCATAAACGGCAGTCATGTAATTGATGAGGCCGGTATTCTATCGGTGGAAACTCGCAATTCACTCGATCATACCATTCAGCTTCATGAAGATTCAACCGGAAACCAGTTGATGGTGCTGGTGATTACCAGTTTGAACGGGAATGAGATTTCCATGTATGCCAACGAAGCCTACAATCATTATAATTTAGGTCAGAAAGATATCAATAACGGCGTGTTGCTGCTGGTTGCACACGAAGACCGTAAAGTACGCATTGAAGTGGGTTATGGCCTGGAAGGCGCGCTACCGGATGCCCTCTGTGGTCGTATCATCAACAATGAAATAATTCCGCAGTTTAAGGCCGGTGATTTTGATGCCGGGGTAAGTAACGGTGTTCATGCCATCCTGCAATCCATTCAAGGAACTTATGTTGCTGAAGATGCCGTGAGTGTGGGATTACCGGTTTGGGTGCCGATATTGTTTATTATCTTTTTTATACTGGTTATCATATTTATCAGCCGCATTTCATCAAAAATGGGGATGGGTTCATCGGGAGGCTGGACAAGCGGCCGCGGTTATTACGGCGGCGGCGGCGGCGGCTGGTCCGGTGGCGGCGGTGGCGGCTGGTCTGGCGGCGGCGGCGGATTTTCGGGTGGGGGAGGTGCCAGCGGAAGTTGGTAAATTCAAACCATAAACCTACAGAAAAATCGCCCATCCGGATGTACTGGCTGGTGGCGGTGGAATTGATTTGTTTAATCGCATTTTTTGCCTGGTTATCCCATTCATTTGCATGAAGTATATCGATTGGATCGTACTCTTCGCCACTCAACTCCTGATTGTTGTTTACGGCATCTGGAAAAGTAGAAAAAATGCCAATACCGGCGATTACTACAAAGGCTCGGGCATGAGCTGGTTTACCGTTGGAATCAGTGTGATGGCCACTCAGGCCAGCGCCATTACTTTTCTTTCGGCTCCGGGACAGGCTTTTACCGACGGTATGCGCTTTATCCAGTTCTATCTCGGGCTGCCCATTGCCATGCTTATTCTCTCCGAAACGGCCGTGCCACTGTATAAAAAACTCAATGTCTATACGGCTTATGAATACCTCGAAAACCGGTTTGATGTAAAAGTACGGGTATTGGCTGCCATGCTGTTTTTGATTCACCGCGGATTGGCTGCCGGTTTTACCATTTTTGCGCCTTCTCTTGTTTTATCTGCGGTGCTCGGATGGGATATCGTTTGGTGCAATATCATCATTGGGTCGATTGTAATTTTGTATACCGTGCTGGGCGGTACCAAAGCCGTGGCCGAAACCCAGAAAATTCAAATGGCCATCATCATGGCCGGTATGTTTTTCGCGGCTTATCTCATGCTGCAGATGCTTCCCGAAGGAATTGGATTGAATGATTCGCTTCAAATTGCAGGGAAGGCGGGTAAAATGAATGTGCTGGTTACCGATTTCGACTGGAAAGATAAATATAACGTTTGGTCGGGGTTGATTGGCGGATGTTTTCTTGCACTTTCTTATTTTGGTACTGACCAGTCGCAGGTTTCGCGTTATATTTCGGGAGGCTCATTAAATCAAAGCCGCATGGGATTGCTCTTTAATGCCATTTTTAAAATACCCATGCAGTTTTTTATTCTGTTAATCGGAGTAATTCTGTATGTTTTTTTTCTGTTTAATCCTACACCGCTGTTTTTCAACCCCAAATCGGCCCAAACGGCAGAATCCGTGCTTTCTCCCGAAGAATTTAAAAGGTATGACAGCGAGTTTGAATCGGCGCTTGAACAACGCAAATCGGCATCTTTTGATTTGGCCTCGGCTTTAAAAACTGAAAATGAACCCCTCATTCAATCTGCCTCCATATCTTTTGCTGAAAGCGATAAACAGGTTACCCAAGTAAAAGAGAGTTTGAAAAAGGCGGTAACCGAAAAAGACAAAGCCGCGGATTTGAATGAGACCAATTATATTTTCTTTCACTTCGTGAATTCTTTTTTACCCGTTGGGATGCTGGGATTAATTATCTCGGTTATATTTTCTGCGTCCATGAGTTCTACATCCTCCGAACTGAATGCACTCTCGTCTACCACGGCCATTGATATTTATAAGCGGCTGATTAATCCGGCTGCAACCGAAAAACACATGTTGAATTTTTCGCGCATTTCCACCTTTGCCTGGGGTGTATATGCCATTATTTTTGCCTGTTATGCCAATCGGCTCGGTTCGTTAATTGAAGCGGTAAATATTATCGGCTCTCTGGTATATGGTACTATTTTGGGAATTTTTCTCACCGGTTTTTACATTAAACGGGTAGGTGCCGGAGCCGTATTATTGGCTGGCTTATTTATTCAAACGGCTATATTGATTTTCTTTTTCTTCACGGATGTACCTTTTCTCTGGTATAATGTTTTTGGCGGTTTGGCCGTTCCGCTCATTGCTTTTTTGATTCAATTTATTCTTCCAAAGCAGTCAAAATAAATAACAAAAAAAAGACCCGCACAAGGCAGGTCTTTTTTCAAAATGAATATCTTCTATTATTTCAGAACAACGAGTTTGGTAATCATTTCACCTTGTGTTTGGGTGTTGATGTGCAAGTAATAAACACCTGAAGCCACATCACTTAAATCGATAATAACCTGGTCGTTTTGGTTGTTTTGTACTACTTTTATTTGTGCACCAACCGCGTTCAACAGTTTAAAGTTCCAATTACCGCTTATGTTTCCGTTTCGGCTTATGTATACCAGTTCGTTAGCCGGATTTGGATAAACTTGGATGTTTCCGTCTAAGGATACATTCTCTAGGCTTAATCCATTAATGATCCATGGAGCAGAGAGGTCGTTGCAATCACCGTTTCCGAATACTTCAACCGTGTATGAACCATTTTGGGTTGGTGTTAACTGTTGTGAGTTGGCACCGCCTAAAACAGCACCGTTCAGGTACCATTGGTATGCAAAGCCTGCCGGATTTGCCGTTAATGTGGTTCCATCAAAAGCAATGCTGGCACTTGGTGTTTGATTTACCACTACAAATCCGTTGGCTGTTTCGGTAATTGAACCACCCGGTCCGGTTGCCGTAAGGCTCACATTAAATGTTCCCGGTGTGTTATATTGTACCGTTGGATTCTGCGCTGTAGAGGTAGCCGGTGTTCCTCCCGGAAAACTCCAGGAATAACTTGTGGCATTTAAACTGCTGTTTGCCATAGTTATACTTTCACCGGTACAAAGTGTATTCTGACTGGCCGAGAATTCAGGAACTGGTGCTGGAGGAGGCGGAGCCACCGTGTTGCAGATTCCTCGTATGGTAATATCATCCAGGTAAAGGTTGTTACCGTAGTTGTTATAACTTTCAAACATGATACGCACATTGCTCTGCCCGTCATACTGACCCAGCGGTACGGTAAAACAAGCCGTACCAACATTCCCGTCAATACACCAGTCGGCTGCCGCGGCAGGAATGAAGTTGTTTGTTGTGGTTCCCGCGGTGGCAAATGTACCGGTTCCGTTTTCACCACGCTGCCAAATACGTGTCCAGCTTACACCGTTATTGGTGGATACTTTTATGATTAATGAATCAGATGATTGTGTGTTATATCTGCGGTAAGCATGGGTGAATCCCAGTTCGATATTTACGTTTTGTGAAAAATCGATGGAAGGAGAAACCAGCCCGTCACGCTGCCCCACGCTGTTATACCCGAAAAAATTCATGAATGCGGATTTGCTTCCGGTAAGATTTCCACCGGTATTGGCCACCGTCCAGGTAATACCGTTATCGGGGTTTACGGTGGTGTAGGCAAGCGGCGTGTTCTCAAAATTTTCGTAATGAAATGTTTCAACCGACGCATTTGAAATGGTAATGTAATTGGTTGCCGTTTGGGTATTGGTACCGTATGAATTGGTGGTTGTTAAGGTTACAGAGTATGTTCCGTTATTGGCGTATGAAACCACCGGGTTCTGCAATGTACTTGTGGCCGGATTTCCGCCCTGAAAAGTCCATTGGTACGTGGTAGCCGGGCCACCGCTTGAACCTCCCTGAAATTGAATACTGGCTCCTGCACATCCGGAGCTTAGGTTACTGTTAATAACCGACACAGGCGGTGCAGCAACGGTTGCCAGTACGCACTGCATGGCGCCCTCGGCATCAATACGGCCTGCGCCCATTTGATTGGTGTTGGACGTTACGGGATCTGCTGTTGTATATAAACAGTTTTCAAGTTGAGGCCGGGTAAGGTTTGGATTGAGCGAAAGCATAAGTCCACAAAGTCCGGCCACCAATGGCGAAGCCATAGATGTACCCTGTAGGTTGGCATATGTATTTCCGCCCGCTGAAGTGATATAAGTGCTGCGTATGGCTGAACCTGGAGCCGAAATATCAATCCAGTTTCCGTAGTTCGAAAAGGATGATTTGGCATCGGTATTAGTGGTGCTGGCTACACTGATGACATTGGTATAATTTGCTGGGTAAAAGGCTGTGGTTACGTTATCATTTCCCGCTGCCGCAACCATAATACATCCACGGTTTACGGCATAGTTGATGATGTTTTGCCCGGTTTGGCCGCCTCCGCTTCCTCCCCAGGACATGTTGATTACATCCGCACCCACATCGGCAGCATATATGATGCCATCGTATCCGTTAGTTACTACCGATTGTTGGTTACTTGATTTTACGGGAATAATTTTCAAATTGTAACCGATAGATGCAATACCTACTCCGTTATTGGTGGCTGCGCCCGAAATTCCGGCTACGTGTGTGCCATGGCTCATTGCCGCAATGTTGGGTAACACGATATTATCATCATCCGCTACGTCATATCCGTTTACGTCATCCACGTATCCGTTTCCGTCATCGTCGATATTATTGTTCGGAATTTCGTCCGTATTTACCCAGATAGAAGACGCCAGATCGGGGTGATCCGCTTTCACGGCATCATCCACTATGGCAACCGTAATGGCCGAACTTCCGGTAGATATATCCCAAGCTGCCTGTGCCTTAATTTTATGCAGGTACCATTGGCCTCCGTTTGAGTTGTTTAAGCCAAGGTCATTAGGTGTTAAGGTGGTTTTATGAATCGGCACCTGCTCGGCATATTCAATAAATTCCGAATCTTGTAATTGACGGATAAGGTCATACACTTTTTCAGCTTCTGTAAATTTAAGCAGGTAAATAGTTTGGATATCAATGGATTTGGCCCTCCAAAAGGGTTTTTCAATTTCCGTTATGCCAAACTCCGAAACCATGTCGGCCGTGATAAAACCGGCCTGTTCAAGATTTACTTTACGGCTGTTATCACCGAGCAGGGGATATTTGGCTGTTCGCAAATAAATGTTTCCGTCATAAAAATGCGGATGAACGTTCTGCGCTTGTAGCAGATTAGCTGAAGCAGAAACAAAAATCACTAAAATGGCCATCAAAAGGCCTTTGGGGGTGTAAATAGACTTCATATCGGAATCCAAAGTATAAATTTTGAGTTTGAAAAATGTCGCTAACCAATAAAAATACCTAATGAACCTAACGTATTTTAAAACGATTTAGATTTTAAAATGTTTATTTTCAATTGACTATACAATGCGGGTCAAAATCGGAGTTAACGTTTTTTATATCCTGTTTAAGAATATAACCAATTCAGTAAGAACAAGCTATCAGAGATTTATTTAGCTGCCGGGCTGAAGCCCATTCCTTTCAAAACTCTCAATAGGTCAGTTGGCGATACCCGGTTTTTGTAATTGTTATCCACAAAGGCATATACAATTTTTCCGTTGGGATGGATGATGTAAGCAGCTGTAAGTGGGAAGCTGTTTACTTGTTTACCGTAATGCGTTTTGAGTTGGTAATGTGTTTCATACACGCCGGCCAAACTGTCGTTTAATGCATATTTTAGACCGTAAGCTGCGGCGGTTTGGTTATCCGTATCCTGCAAGAGGTCAAAACTGAGTTTGTTTTTGAGTTTGGTCTGTCCCATTTTTTCGGTGCTTTCGGCACTTAGGGCAAAGAGTTGTGCACCAAAGGTTTTAAATTGCTGAAGATAGGCTTGTAAATACCTCAGGGTAAGCGTACAAAATGGACTCCAGCCACCACGGTACCAAACCAAAACCACGGGGCCTTTTTGCAGTTCAGTACTGAGTTTTATTTCTTTGCCTTTATTGTTTTTTAGTTTGAAATCGGGGGCTTTACTTTTCTGCTTCAGGGCATAGGATGCAATGCCGGAATCTTCCAGCATCTTCATTTCTGTTTCGAAGAGTTTTTTCTCTGCCTCTGATTCTGTTGCCGATCGCAGGCCATTTAAGAGATACAACGAATCCCGCAGGCTGGTTTTGGGCAGCTGTGCAGTTCCCGTGGAATGAAATGCAAAACACAAGAGGATAAATAAACCAAGTTTAATCCCATGTACTTTACGTTTGTTCATTTGCTTAGAGAGAAAAGTAGCGTTTGGCAAACCAGTACCCCAGTACGGGCGTAAAAATCAGGGGGAAGGCCAAAATCCAGAAACGGTCGGCAAAGAGCACGATAAAGGTGATCCAAGGGTAGGCATTCAAGTAGAGTAGCCATAAATCGGCTTTTTTCTTGAAGCTGAGTCCCCTAAAAAAGTATGCCGTGATGGCCGATGAAACCACAGAACTCACAATAAAACCGAGCATAAGCAAAACCGTAAGCGGATCTACCACTTCCATGCTGCTTACTTTTGGGTAAATCAAAGCCAGTATGATGCTTCCCGTTAAAGAAGGTATCAGCAGTCCGGCGGCTATGCGTGTGTTTCTGTTCATGGATACGGATAAAAAATGAAATGTGCGCCTTCGTTTTTGTCGATGGCAAGAATACAGGCATAAGCCCTGGGATTTTTAAATCCGGCCACAAAGAGTTTGGCTTTTTCCAGTTCAATAATGTTGCGGCGTATCAATTCCTCTGCGGTGCTGAGGTTAATTTGCCATTCCAGGTCTTCGCCGGTTTCGCCGGTGATGTTTTCACCCCAGGTGATTTCACCCTTATGCATAATGAAAACCGGAAAATTACTGATCAGGTCGTCCATGATTGCGCCGGCACATTCTTTCAGGTAATCGGCCTGTTCTTTCAGCACATGTTCAATGCTGAATAAAAATGCGGGCTGCTCGTTATGGTCTTTCTTAAACACCCGGCAAAGGTAATGTTCCCGGGTCAAGAATCAATACAGAAAATTGCTTTAGTTGCCGTTCAGCAGTTCCATCAGTTCCCCAATTTTGGGTGTGATGATGATATCAGTGCGGCGGTTCAATGCCCGGCCTTCTTTGCTGCCGTTATCAGCTACCGGTGTAAATTCGCCACGTCCCGAAGGTAGGATGCGCTGTGGTTCAACACCCGGATTTTGCAGCAGTATTTTTACGATGGAAGTAGCCCGGAGTACACTCAAGTCCCAATTGTCTTTGATAGGACCGGTGCCGGTTAAGGGCACATTGTCGGTATGGCCTTCAACCATTACGTTCAGGTCTTTTTCAGTGGCCAGCACTTTGGCCAGCTCGGCCAGGGCTTCTTTTCCTCTCGGACTTACATCGGTTTTACCGCTTTCAAACAAGAGTTTTTCGTCCATCGACACATATACGCGGCCGTTTTTCTCAATTACTTTCAGGCCGCTTCCGTCAAAGCCTTTCAGCGCTTTGGCTATTTTATCTTTCAGTGCCGTAACGGCGTCTTTTTGATCTTTCAGTATTTTTTCCAGTTCGGCCACTCGGGCCTCGCGGGCGCGCAGTTCGTCTTCGAGTTTACGCAGGGCGGTTTCTTTGGCACTTAGCGCTTCTAGGGCGGCGCGGGCCTCGCTTTGGGTTTTCTGTAATTTCGATTCAGAGTCTGAAGCCAAGGCTTTCATGTCTTCCCGGCATTTATCTAAATCGGCGGCAGTTCTGCGCTTTTCGGCACCCAGGGCACTTGTATCTCCTTTTAATGCCGCTATGGCCGTTTCGGCATCACCGAGTTGTTTTTCCAGTTCGCCTTTGGTTTTACCCAGGCTAACGGCTTCTTCACAGCAACGGTCTTTCAGCGATGCCATTTCATCATACTTTTTCTTCGAAACACAGGCGCTGAAACTGCCTGCAAATAAGAGTAGGAGGGTAACGAATTGAACATTGCGCTTCATAATACACTAAATTGGTTCTGCAAAAATAACCCGGCTGCGGCCAAGGCTATACTTCCTGCCCATTTACTTTTGCACGGTGGGTTGTTAGTGAAGATGTGGAAATATGGAGTTACAGGTGTGGATATGTAAACCCGGATGATTGTGTTTATTTAATGTTTGTTCTTTCATATTAGGGTTAATTTTAAATATGTTTCAACTGTTCACTCGGAAAATATTACTTCATGCTTTTTATAATATTTCGCAGGTATGATATCGCTGCGAAGCATACTGACATTTAAATGATGAATAGTATTTTGTGTTATATTTATACAATCATTTACGGTCAAAATATAAATCCCATTCCCTCCCCAAACCATCGCTCCCGCCTCCAACACCTTAATTGCCCAAAATTACTACCTTTGCAGCCTAATCAATTGGCAACCGGTATATGGACGATGGTCCTGAACGTATAAAACATGGAGTTTGTAATCAGCAAAGATTTCCTGGAGGAAGTAAAATCCTTCGTTGAAGCCCGTGATACGGGACATCTTACTGAGTTACTGGCCGAGCTTCACCCTACCGACCTCGCCGAAATCATTGAACGCCTCAACCGCGAACAGGCCGCTTTCATCCTTACTTCCCTCGATAATGAACTCTCTGCCGAAGTGGTTACTTTCCTCGAAGAAGAAACCCGCGAGAAGTTCATGCAAATTCTTTCTCCCAAAGAAATTGCCGAAAAAGTAATCGATAACCTCGATTCCGACGATGCCGCCGATATCATCTCCGAGCTGCCCGAAGAAAAACAGCGCGAAGTACTCTCCGAAATTGAAGATTTTGAACAGGCCAAAGACATTGCCGACCTGCTCAACTACGACGAAGACAGCGCCGGCGGACTCATGGCCAAAGAGCTCGTAAAGGTTAACCTGCACTCCTCGCTCATCCAGTGCGTGCGCGAAATCCGCAAACAGGCCGATGAAATTGATGATCTTTTTGCCGTATACGTAGTCGATGATAATGATGTGCTCCTGGGCATCCTGCCGGTTAAAAACCTGCTGCTGGCTCCCAGCAATGCACGCCTCGAAGATATCATCCTCAAAGATGAACTGGTTTCGGTAAATGCCGGCGAAAAAGCCGAAAAAGTAGCCGAAATCATGCGTAAGTATGACCTCGTTGTGTTACCCGTGGTCGACGGGCTGGGCCGGCTCCTGGGCCGCATTACCATCGATGATGTGGTAGACGTAATGCAGGAAGAGGCCGAAAAAGATTACCAGCTCGCCTCCGGTATCTCCGAAGATGTAGGCTCCGACGATAAAATCTGGATTCTCAGCCGGGCACGCCTGCCTTGGCTGCTCATCGGGCTGCTGGGCGGCATCGTGGGCTCACGTGTTATAGCCACCTACGAAGACCAGATGCAGATTCATCCCGAAATGGCTTTCTTCATTCCCCTCATTGCGGCCATGGGCGGCAATGCCGGCGTACAGTCATCGGCCATCATCGTGCAGAGTTTGGCCAGCGGGGCCATCAATACCCAAAACATCTTTCCGCGCCTCATCAAAGAACTCAGCGTGGGTCTCATCAGCGGCTTCGTTTGTGCCGGTATTCTGCTTGCTTACAGCCTCATTTTCAGCGACAGCTTCTCACTCAGCATGACCGTCAGTATCAGCCTGCTTACCGTTATTGTTTTGGCCTCCGTGTTGGGCACCTTCATTCCGCTTATGCTCAACCGCTTTAAAATAGATCCGGCCCTGGCCACCGGTCCATTCATCACCACCAGTAACGATATCATCGGCCTTTTTATTTATTTCAGCATGGGCCGTTTGCTCTATGGTGTATTCTAATCGGCGTTTCACAAAGTTTCCTGCCGTATTCCTTTTCCTTTTTTCTACATTTGGTCTCTAAGCGTAAACTAAATTCAATTTACTCATGAATCCCATTTTTCAGCGCAACCTGTATTTTGTAAAAGAACATGTGGGCATGTTCAAAGCCGCCAACAATTTCGATATCCTCGATCCCGAAACCAAGGCGCCAATCCTATACTGCCGTGAACCCAACCTGGGCGGCATCACCAAACTCCTGCGTTTTACCGATTACAAACGTATGACCCCTTTCGAAATCGTAATCAGCGATACCAACCAGAAACCCTTGCTCACCATCAAACGCGGCGTAACCATATTCCGCTCCGAAGTACAGGTGTTCGACGAAAATATGGCTCTCATCGGCACCTTCCGTCAGCGTATGCTCAGCATAGGCGGTAAATTCGATGTGCTCGATGCCACGGGTATGGAACTGTGTACCTTGCAGGGAAAATGGACGGGTTGGGAGTTTTCCTTCAACCGCAATGGTGCTCCCCTGGCCAAGGTGAGTAAAAAATGGGCCGGTTTGGGAAAAGAGCTGTTCACCAGCGCCGATAATTACATCATTTCCATCAACGATACCGTATCTCCCGACGATACTGCCCGTCCGCTCATGATTGCGGCCGTTATGTGTATCGATATGGTACTCAAAGAGTAATTTCCTCTTGTAAGTTTAATCAATTGGGCGCGTCCCTAAAGGGCCGGGCTGCTGCGTACTCCGCTGTCGCTTCGGTGCCGCCGGGGCGGGCACTAAATACTCCGCATCCCTCGCGCGGGTAATTGCTACCCAAACGGGCTTTGTCTCCGTTTTAAAAATTATGCAGTTCCAACCGGTCCGGAATTTTTTCAAATCGCTGCTGGGTCAGTACAAATTGTGCTCCGCAGTTTAGTTTGCGCATAAGTAGGGTATTGGGCGGTATGGCCCGCCAAAAGGGTGTAATCAGGCTAAGGGGCATGCCGTTCAGGTGTTCTTCGAAAGCAGCCTCGGCAGCAATACGCAAGAAATAACCGGTACTCAGCGGACAGGCAAAATCGGCTCCCTCTCGCAAGGCCAAATCATGGCGTATGGTTTTTATGTCCACTATGCTTCCCCGCTCAAGCCCCCGTATGTAATCATCTACCAATTGCGGACTGGCAATCAAAATTTTGCTTCCGGCCGGGATGTCCGAAAATTCCGTTCCGGCTATTCTTATTTCTACCTTCCTCGGGGTATTGAATTTTTCTTTCCACGTTTTTTTATGGGCCATAATCAAAAGGTGTTTAAGGTGAAAACTATGCCGGTTCCTGTCGGCTCAAGGATAAAAGCTCCGGAAGCCGGCTTTTGGCCACTTCAATTTTAGAGCCGTCCTGCATATACAGCGATGCCTCCGATTTTACGTATTTTTTTATGTATTTCAGGTTCACCAGGTGCGAGCGGTGAACCCGCAAAAAGGGCTTGTTTTCCAGCGCCGGTAAATAGGTTTTCAAGGTTCTGGAGGTCATAATGGGCTCTTCGTTTTGTACGTGTATCAGCGTGTAATTCCCGTCCGATTCAAGCCGTGTTATATTTTCGGTGTTATGCACCAAAAATCCCTCATTGGTTTTAATAAACAATACCGATTTTTCCAATTTTTCGGTTTGTTCTTGTTGCTGTTTTAGCGCATGCAGGCGTTTGGCTTTTTGCACGGCTTTGTTAATATCGGCCGGTAAAGCCGGTTTCAGTAAAAAATCAACCGCCCCAAATTTTAGGGCCTCTAACCCATAACGGCTGTCATGGCTGATGAAAATACTCATAAAATCAGGCTCCGGAAAGTAATCCAGCAAATCAAAGCCTTTTTTGTAACCCAGTTCGGTGTCTAATATAACCAGGTCGGGCCGGTGGTTTTTAATGCCTCTTACGGCATCTTCAAAGTTTGCATATTCATCCATCAGGTAAACATCGGGCAGGTATTCGGCGGCTACCCTACGGTAATATTGCCTTAACTGCGGGTCTGAATCAATAACAAGGGTTCGTAATACATGCATGGTCAACAAAAGGTGTTTGGTTTAATAATGTAAAGCTTGCTTTACCTTTTCATTATCGTAAGGTTAATCAGCTCATGTTTACAAAATTAAGCCGGTGCCAAATTCTAGGTTGGTAATTCTTTTTACGGTTTAGTAACGCAGGGTAAATTTACTTACCATAAGTAAATTAAAGATTAAACTATTCTCGTACTTACTGAGCCGCACATTTGAAATTGGTCTTGATACAGGTATTGAAATTGTCAGATTTTCATTGGATACTGGAGGATTCTCTGATTGAAAAACTTAGTTTCTATACCGTTTAAAACGAAAAAAGCCTCTCATTTTCATGAAAGGCTTTTTTTTGGTGGGGGCAACAGGATTCGAACCTGTGACCCTCTGCTTGTAAGGCAGATGCTCTGAACCAGCTGAGCTATGCCCCCTCCGTTGGTGATAGAAAGATTCTTTGGTGATAGAAGTCTTTCCGGCGATAGAAGGTTCTCTTGGTGATAGAGTCCCTTTGTTTCGGGAGTGCAAATGTAAAGAGCTTTTTTAATTAGGCAAAAAAATATTCAAAAAAATCCAATTATTTTCACATCTTGCTGTAAACCAATGCTTAAAAAATGTCATTGCTGCCCTAAAAGTCCTTTCAATGGTAATTTTGGCGGCTAATTCATCGCCAAACTTGTGTGTAAACTATTATTTAGCTTACCTTTGCCCCATGGTCTTATTGAATGCCTCACATCAGGGACCTCATGCACAGCCATTGGAAGAACGCAAGTCAGCCCATATCGATCTGGCCTTTGCCTCCCAAACTCCGGGTATTCACTCGGACAAACGTTTCTTTTATGAACCTGCCCTGGCCGGTCATCCGCAAGAAGCTTTTCCACCCATACCGTTCTTAGGTAAAGAATTTCGAGCCCCCATCTGGATTTCCAGTATGACCGGCGGCACCGAAATGGCCCGTACCATCAACAAAAACTTGGCAAGAGCCTGCAAAGAGTTCGGCCTGGGTATGGGATTGGGTTCCTGCCGTCCGCTGTTGGAAGGCCGGGAACGTTTTGCCGATTTCGACCTGCGTCCCCTCTTGGGTGATGATCGTCCGTTTTATGCCAATTTGGGTGTGGCCCAGCTCGAAGAGCTTTTCCTGGCCAATCAATCCGGACGCATTGCCGAACTGGTTAACTCCATTCAGGCCGACGGGCTTATCGTACACATCAATCCCATGCAGGAATGGTTCCAGCCCGAAGGTGACCGTTATTATATGTCGCCCCTCGAAATCATTTCCCGCCTGCTCGATGCCTTCACCTTTCCCATTATCGTAAAGGAAGTAGGGCAGGGTATGGGTCCCGAATCGCTGCGCGCTTTGCTCAAAATGCCCATTGCCGCATTAGATTTTGGGGCATATGGCGGTACCAACTTTTCTAAACTCGAAATGCTGCGCGATACCAACGGAAGGGCCACCCAATTTGAACCCCTCATCTACGTGGGACATACGGCCGATGAAATGGTAGGCTTTGTAAACCGCATTATCGAGGAGGAAAAAGAAAACATTGCCTGTAAACAAGTCATCATCTCTGGCGGCGTAAACAGTTTTCTGGACGGTTTTTACCTCACCGAAAAACTAAACACGCCCTCGGTTTACGGTCAGGCTTCCGCATTTTTGAAACAGGCCACCGGCGATTACGAAACACTCCAGAGCTATGTTGAAGCACAGATTGACGGTTTACGCGTGGCCAAGCGTTTTCTTAAAATCAAATCCTGATTTTATTTCTAAGCCTCTTAAAATCAAGTTAACATAAAACATTCATACGCCTGAACCGTTTTTTCAGCTTCGGGATTAATTTAACAATATTATGAGTACCAAAATACCTTCCGGATTTTCAAAATTATCCAAAGAACAAAAACTGCAAGTGGTGGCTAATCAGTTTGCCGATCCGGCAACCGTGGCTGCTGAGTTTAAATCATACTGGCACGAAGATGCCAACAAACAAAAAGTATTTGATGAGTTTTCTGAAAATACCATCACCAATTTCTATTTCCCGTTTGGGGTTATCCCGGGCTTTACGCTCAACGGCAAAGAATTTATGGTTCCCATGGTAATTGAAGAAAGTTCGGTGGTTGCCGCAGCGTCCAAAAGCGCCAAATTCTGGTCGGAGCGCGGGGGCTTTCATGCCGAAGTAATCTCAACCGTAAAAATCGGACAGGTACATTTTTTATGGTATGGCGAAAAAGCACTGCTCCAGGCTGCATTTCCGGCCATCAAGGCCGAACTCATTGCCCAAACCAAACACATCACATCCAACATGGAAAAACGCGGTGGCGGTATCCTCGATATTGAGCTGGTTGACATGACCGAGTTTGAAGAAGGATATTTCCAACTGAAAGCCACGTTTGAAACTTGTGATTCCATGGGGGCCAATTTCATCAATTCCTGCCTCGAAGATTTTGCCCATATCCTGCGGGAGTACATGGCCGAATCGGACAGTTTCATGGGTAAGGACAAGGAAGTGACGGTAATCATGTCCATCCTGTCAAACTACACGCCGCAATGCCTCGTAAAAACGTGGGTTGAGTGTGATTTGGCCGATTTAGGCACCTTTGAAGAGGGGATGAGTGCCGAAACCTTCGCCCATAAATTTGCCAAAGCCGTTAAAGTGGCCCAGGTAGATACGTATCGTGCCACCACGCACAACAAAGGCATTTACAACGGAATTGATGCCGTGGTACTGGCCACCGGAAACGATTTTCGTGCCATTGAGGCATGCGGGCATACATACGCATCGCGCAACGGAAAATACAGCAGTTTAAGTGAGATTGATTTATCAAACGGACGGTTCAACTATTCCATCACCGTACCCATGGCTATGGGCGTGGTTGGCGGTTTAACTACCTTACATCCCTTGGCCAAACGTTCCATGGAATTACTTGGAAATCCTTCTGCCGCAGAGCTGATGATGATTACCGCCGCAGTGGGCCTGGCCAATAACTTCGGGGCACTGAAATCGCTCACCACCACCGGTATTCAAAAGGGACATATGAAGATGCACCTGCTGAATATCCTCAACCATTTTGAGGCTACCGAAGTAGAAAAAGAAGCGGCCGTTGAATACTTTAAAACCAATAAAGTATCCTTCAATTCGGTACGCAGTTTTATGATTGCATATCGCGAAGAGCTTATAAAAAACGGGGTTCAGAACGTAAAAATTCCATCCTAGTCCATAGCATTAACGGCTTTAGAGGCAGACAAACAGGGTGCAATGAGAACCGAATTCCAGTGTAAAACGAACGGAAAATTTATGCTCACGGGTGAGTATATGGTGCTGCGCGGTGCCGAAACCTTGGCGCTTCCCCTTCGCCTTGGGCAGAAATTACTCATCGTTCCCTACGATGGAGAAGCCATTTACTGGGAAAGTTTTGAACCCGCCGGTAAATGGTTCGAAACGGCACTTCATAACCAAAGTCTGGCTGTTTTGGCCGGAACGGATGAATCAAAATCAAACCGGCTTCGCGAAATTTTGCAGCATATACGCAAACAAAATCCCGGCTTTTTAGCCGATGGCGGATACTGGGTGCGTACCGATTTAGATTTTAATCCGCAGTTTGGCATGGGCAGCAGCAGTACTTTGCTGGCAGCGCTGTGTGAGGCGGCCGGGGTAAATCCTTATCCGGTTTTGCGCGAAACCTTCGGCGGTTCGGGTTACGATTTGGCCTGTGCGCTGGCTTCCGGGCCTCTTGTGTTTTCGATGCAGAATGGTTCTCCGTTGGTACGTCCCGTTACATTATCATCCCAAGTTACCCCGCATATCTTGTTTGTATATTCCGGAAATAAAATGGTCTCCTCGGGCGAGGTACGTAAGTTTTCGGCTATTCCGGTTGAGCAAACCCTGGTTCAACGCTTCACCGAAATTACCCGCGAAGCCGTTCAATGTCAAAATTATGCCGATTTTGCTGCATTGATGCGGGAACACGAGGATCGCCTGGGCATGTTGCTGGAAAGGCCCGTTTTACAACAGCGTTTTCCTGATTTCGAGGGGACCCTTAAATCGATGGGGGCTTGGGGCGGCGATTTTTTTATGGCTGTTTGCGAGGATACCGATGAAGCCATATCCTATTTTGAAAATAAAGGTTTTCCAACCGTTTTCCGGTATGATGGAATCGTGCTTGCTTGAGTAAAAAGGCGCTTTAATTAAATGAAAGACTCTTTTCATTGAATCGCCAAAGGCTTGAATGGAATTTCACGCATTTTTGACGCTAAATTTTCCTTTTTATGAAAACCGGCATTACGGCTCTTATCCTATTCATCAGTACAACGGTATTAGCCCAGGTGATTTACCGCAACGACAGCCTCGGATTTGCGGCCCAGTTTCCGGCAACTCCCCAATACGAACATTCCTTAATTGAAATGGGCTCCGGGCCGGTTTCTTACCATACTTTTTCGTATGAAATTTTATTTGATTATTACCTCGTAAGCGTAAATAAATTATCCGTTCCGCTCTACGGTGTTGAAGCCATTGAGGAATATTTGAATGCGGTGAGGGTATCGGTTCTTCAAAATGCCGGGGCAGATATGGCCATACAGTCATCTACTTCTGCTTTTACAGGCCAATCAGGCAGTATGGAGTTTGGTTTTTCATTAGACGGCTATTCAACCCGCGTGAAATTGTATGTGAATAAGGGCAAACTATACCAGTTTATATACCGTAACCGTGGTGAATTTTATAAAAAGGCCTGGGTATCCTTTAAAAAATCGATCTCACTTTTTTAGGCATCGTTTTTAAAACAAAACACTGCGTTTAGCCGTTTTAACTGAAAAAAATATGGCACTCGCAAATCAAAAACTTATCCGCGCACTGCGCAGTTCGGCCCAACGTCTGCGTAGCGGAGAATCGTATATGTGGGGACATCCGGGCCGCTGTAATTGCGGTTTTCTGGCTACTGAACTTACCCCTCTTTCTGCAAACGATTTGTTGGAAGTATCTACCGAAAAACCGGGCGACTGGACCGAACATGCACGAGCCTATTGTGCCGATTCGGGTTTGCCGGTGGATGAAGTAATTACTTTGCTGCTTCGCGAAGGCCTTACCGTTTCGGATCTGGAACATTTAGAAAATTTATCCGGTCCGAATATCCTCAAACATATTGGCCGTCCGCTGCAACGAAACCAAGCCGCCGATGCCGCCGAATATATGGAAACATGGGCAGGTTTGCTCGAAAACGACTTCCTAGTTGAAGAACTCAAAGGCCCAGAAATCTGGAATACGGCGGAAATACTCAAAAATAGGCAAGTCCCAATCAGTCAGCACAAAAAGCCTATATTTGTGTAATTATTTTAATTCCATGAAAACTAAGTTTTTTGCCCTTTGCGGGTTTGTCATGCTCTCGGTTATGCTTTTTTCCTGTAAAAAGGATGAGAACGAAACCGGGCCGAAAATCATTTTCAAAATGCGTTTTGATTCTACGCAGCAGCGTTTGAATAATTTGGGCCAACCTGCGGGCATTCCGGCAGGAAATGCAGCCCAAACTCCTGATTTTAATAAATTGAGTGCACATTACATTGAACTGGCTCCAACGGCGTTTACCGCCCTCGGAACGGGCGAAGTGCTTTATCTGGCACCTGAAGTGAATGCCCCAAATGCGCAGTTTACAACGGCCATCGATCACGCTAAATGTACACCCGTTGGGAATAACGAAACCTTCTTTTCAATGCCCATCAAAGATGTTACACCGGGCACTTACGAATGGCTGCGTGTTTCACTGGCTTATCAAAACTACGATTTGAAATACGCTTTTGAATATGGCGGACAAACGTTTTATGCTACCGGAACCCTGGCTTCTTTTATTGGGTACAACACGTATATCACCAGCTATCAAATAAATCAACAGTCTATAACCGTAAATGCGCCTAAACTTCAGGGGTATTGGGGATTTGAAACAACGGTTGCCGGTTTTACCACCAAAATTGACGGCCAGGCTCCGTCCGGTGCTATTACCGTGCCTAATCCTTTGTTTAGTTCATCGCCCATTCCTTCGGGATCATGTGTGGTTACGGCCGCATTTACCCAACCTTTGGTTGTTACCGGTAACGAAACTGAGGATATCGTGGTAACCGTTTCCATTTCCACAAATAAAAGTTTTGAGTGGAATGAAGTGGTTACAGACGGCTGGTATCAACCCGATAAAGGTGAGGTGCCCGTAGATATGGGTGTTCGCGGAATCGTTCCGTCTTGGCAATAAGCAAAAAATACAGATTATTTTAAAAAGGCTTTCCTCTCTGGAAGGCCTTTTTTTGCTTTAGTTTTCTAAAAACTGTAAGGCGGCCAAATGCCTGTATAAGCCGTTAGGATTGGCCATCAGCTCATCATGTGAACCAAATTCTCTGATTTCGCCCTTGTCCATTACCAAAATTTTGTTGCAGTTGCGTATGGTGGCAAAACGGTGTGCGATAACAAATGAGGTACGGTTTTTCATCAGCTCGTCCAGGGCATGCTGAACGGCGCGTTCACTTTCGCTGTCAAGCGAAGATGTAGCTTCATCTAAAATAAGAATGGCCGGATTGCGTAAAATGGCCCGGGCAATGGCTACCCGCTGTCTTTGTCCGCCCGAGAGTTTTGTGCCCCGCTCACCCACCAGCGTGGCATACCCGTTCGGGAACTGCATGATGAAATCGTGTGCATTGGCTCTTTTGGCGGCTGCAATCACTTCTTCATCGCCGGCCTCGGGTTTGCCCTGTTTGATATTGTCGGCAATGCTACCGCCAAATAATATAATATCCTGGGGTACAATGGCCAGATTGCTTCTGAAAGCATTCAGTGGATAGGATTCAATGGGCTGTTTGTCGATTAAAATTTCGCCTTCTTGCGGCTGATAGAAACGCAGCAACAAATTGGTGAGCGTAGTTTTTCCGGCACCACTTGGGCCCACAATCGCAATTCGGTCGCCGGGTTCAGCCTCAAAACTGATTCCGTTCAGTACCTTTTTTCCTTCCCGGTTGGGATAGGTAAACTGCACCTCTTTAAAACGCACCTCTCCGTTCAGTCTTGGAATGTTTGCGCCTTGCAGGTCTTCTTCTTTTTCTTCCAGGATGGCCATCACATTCTCGGTTGCCCCAACTGCGCGCTGTATGGCGCCCCAGCTATTGGCCAGTCCGCCGGCCGAAGCGGCCATTAAAACAGAGAGGAGGATGAATTTGAAAAATCCCTGGGGTTCAATGGCACCGGTTGAAACGAGATACGATCCGAACCAGGCCACCGAAATAATGGCACTGAAAATGAAAATGATGAAAAAGGTAATGAAGTAAGAATTTTGTCGCGAATTTTTGATGCCGATATCGGCAGCTTCCCTGTTTTTTCGGAGGTAACGGTTTATTTCCAGCAATTCAATGGTATAGGCCTTTACGGTGGCTATGCCCTGAAGGGTTTCTTCCACAATCGTATTGCTTTCGGCCACGGCCTGTTGCGCCTCTTTTGACAGTTTACGGATGCGTCTTCCAAAGAAAATACCGAATACCGCCATTACCGGCAACAAAGCACCCATAAAGGCCACCAGTTGCCACGAAGCCATGGCCAAAAGGATGGTACTGCCCACAATGGTAATCAGTTCACGGATGAATTCGGCAATTACGGAAGTCATCGTATCCTTAACCGTAGAAATATCGGCTGAAACCCGGCTGTTCAGTTCGCCTACCCGTTTTTCGCTGAAATATGGAATAGGCAGTTTAATCAAACGGCTGTATACATCGCTGCGCAGGGCGGCTATGGAGTTTTCGGTAACATATCCAAATAAGTTGATTCTGAAATATGAGGAGACGGCTTGGGTAAGCATGGCCGCAAAAAGCAATCCCGAAATGCTTTTTACGGCATTGTCCATGTTTTGCATCTGCGAACCGATTAAATCGCCTAGGTAATTAAAAATCATCAGTGAACTGGCACTCGAAAGTGCCAAAAAGAGCAGCCCGGCAATGAACCGGTATTTGTATGGGGCAATATAACGGTAGAGTCCCAAGGCTTTTTTCAAAGACTCTTTGGACACCCGCTTCACTTTTTTTTCGTCTTCCATTGAATTATAATCGCCTGCAAAAGTAGGTGTATAGCCTTTACAATAAAGAATTTTATGTGCGATTTGGCCGAATAAAAAGTCGGACGCCGGAGAAATGAGTATACAGCAGTTAAAAAGTATCAGTAAACCCGCTCATATTTCGATTGTTCTTACGTTAATTTCGTTTCGTGAACAGACGGCTATTATAAGAATGGATAATCAGAATGAGATAAAAGCACTGGTTACCTTGTTGGATGACGAGGACCGCGACATATTTTATATGGTGCGGAACCGTTTGATTGAATATGGGCACGACGTGGTGCCTGAACTGGAAGCCGCCTGGGAAGCCTCGTTTAATCCGCTTATTCAGCAACGGATTGAAGATATCGTAAACCAGATTCAGTTTGATTCCATCCGGAGCGGATTGAAAAACTGGGTAGATCGGGGAGCATTGGATTTAATGGAAGGTTGGCTGCTGCTTACCCGGTATCAGTATCCGGATATGGATGAAAAAAAGTTGCTGGCCCAGCTTGACCGTATTCGCAAAGATGCCTGGATAGAAATTAATGATGATCAAACGGCCCTCGAAAAAGTAAAAGTACTGAACCATATCCTTTTCGGGATACATGGTTTTACCACCAATTCAACCAATTACCACGCTCCAGGAAATAATTTCATCAATAACCTGTTTGAATCTAAAAAAGGGAACGCGGCCTCGCTCACGGCCCTGTATGTGATATTGGCCCAAAAACTGATGATTCCGGTATATGGGGTTAATTTGCCCAACCATTTTATTTTGGCGTATAAGGATAATAGTCCTACTTCGCTGCTGTTTAATTTGAAAGATGAGGAGCGTATTTTGTTCTACGTCAATCCTTTAAACAAAGGAACGGTTTTCAGCCGAAGAGAGATTGATGTTTTTGTTAAGCGGCTGAATCTCAGTTATGATGCTTCGTATTATTTACCGTGCAGCAATGCGGTTATTTTGTCGGTTTTGCTCGAAAATTTAATTAAGGCATTTAAGGAAGACGGCCGGAAGGAAAAATGTGAGGAGCTGGAAAAATTGATTGAAATCTTAGCGGCTGAGTGAAAAATTTAAACATAAGTATTTGAAAAATAACATATTATTTAAGTTTTAGTAAAGCATAAATAATGCTTGTTATTTCGGCTTGGGCTGTTAACTTTGCATGTTGTTTTGAAAATCGGGTAACATGAACGGGGTAGAAGTAGTTCTTGCCAGCTTAAATTCGAAAATTGAGAAGCTGATTATGCTTCACAAAGCTGCACTTGAGGAGAATGCGGTTCAGGCTGAAGAACTGCGGATGCTTCGGATGGAAAACGAACAGTTAAAACAACAGGTAACAGAAATTGAACATCAACATAAAAACAAGCAGTTTACGGAGATATTAACGGGAAGCGGTTTTGAAAAAGACGAACTGAAAGTGAGACTGGATGCAATGATAGGAGAGATTGATAAGTGTTTGGCCATTTTAAATCATTGATTGGATGAGCGATAAATTATCAATAAAAATTCAAATAGGCGGCAGAAATTATCCGCTTAGCATTGCACCCGAGAAGGAAGAAATAATTCGAAAGGCGGCAAAAATGTTGAATGAGCGCATAAAAAGCTATCAGGATAATTTTTCCGTTCAAGATACCCAGGATCTGTTGTCCATGAGCGCCCTTGAGATCGGCGTTCGTTTATTGGAAACAGAACAGGCAAAATCAATGTCGGGCTCAGAAGAACTGGTAAACCAGCTTACTGAAACTGAACAATTTATTTCATCCTACCTCAACAGTTTATAGAAAAACCGGCGTTTATCTCTTTCTGCCAAACAAAACGAAAGAAAAATGGAAATTACAATCATTGCCACCATTGTAGCCTTGCTTATAGGCCTGGCTGTCGGATATTTTGGTGCACAGGCGATTCTAAAAAAGATGAATCGCGAAAAAGCGGCCGGTATCATCAAAGATGCTGAAACCGAAGCCGAGGTTATCAAAAAGGAAAAAATGCTTCAGGCAAAAGAAAAGTTTCTTCAACTGAAAGCAGAGCACGAAAAATCGGTAAACGAGCGCAACAAAGCCATGGCCGATGCCGAAAACCGTATCAAACAGAAAGAACTTACCCTGGCCCAGAAAATTGAGCAAAACAGTCGTCAGTCATCCGAGTTAGAGAAAAAGCAAAACAAACTGGATGCCCAGACTGAAATGGTGGAGAAAAAGAAAGAAGATCTTGAAAAATTACACCGCCAGCAAGTTCAACAACTCGAAACCATTGCCGGTTTAACGGCCGAAGAAGCCAAAAACCAGTTGGTAGAAGCCCTTAAGGCCGAAGCCAGAACCGAGGCCATGAGTTCCATCCAAACCATGGTTGAGGAAGCTAAAATCTCTGCAAACAAAGAATCTAAGCGGATTATTCTCCAAACCATTCAGCGCGTAGGAACAGAAACGGCCATCGAAAACGCCGTAACGGTGTTCAATCTCGACAGTGATGAAGTGAAAGGACGGATAATTGGCCGCGAGGGTAGAAATATCCGCGCCCTGGAAGCTGCAACGGGAGTTGAAATTATTATTGACGACACACCGGAAGCCATCGTATTAAGCTGTTTTGATCCAATCAGGAGAGAAACTGCCCGCCTTGCTCTGCACCAACTCGTTACCGATGGCCGTATTCACCCGGCCCGTATCGAGGAAATTGTTGACAAGGTTAAAAAACAAATTGAAGAAGAGGTGGTTGAAATCGGTAAACGTACCTGTATCGACCTCGGTATCCATGGTCTGCATCCGGAACTCATCCGCTACGTGGGCCGTATGCGTTACCGTTCTTCGTATGGTCAAAACCTGCTCCAGCACTCACGGGAAGTGGCCAACCTTTGTGGTATTATGGCTGCCGAGTTGGGGCTTAATGCCAAATTGGCCAAACGTGCCGGTCTCCTTCACGATATCGGTAAAGTGCCCGATGGTGAAACAGAACTTCCACACGCTATTTTCGGTATGAAACTGGCCGAAAAGTATAAAGAAAATCCGGAGGTGTGCAACGCCATCGGTGCCCACCACGATGAAGTAGAAATGACTTCACTTTTAGCCCCAATCGTACAGGTTTGTGATGCCATTTCGGGTGCCCGTCCGGGAGCACGTCGTGAAATGACCGAACAATACATCCGTCGTATAAAAGATTTGGAAGGTTTGGCGCAGAGCTTCCCCGGAGTATTGAAGAGTTACGCCATCCAAGCCGGCCGTGAGCTGCGTGTGATTGTTGAAAGTGAAAAAGTAGCAGATGCCGATGCTGATGCATTGTCTTTTGAAATTTCACAACGTATCCAAAATGAAATGACTTATCCGGGTCAGGTGAAAGTTACCGTAATTCGCGAGAAACGGTCTGTAGCCTATGCCCGCTAATTATAACGCATGAAAAATCGGATTCGGCAATACACTCAATCCGGATTCTTAAAAAATTCATTTGTAACCGTTTTTGGAACGATTGCCGCACAGGCAATCGTTCTGCTTTTACAGCCTATCCTTCGCCGAACTTATCCGGCTGAAGACTTTGGTTATTTTTCTATTTTTCTTGCTTTGACAGGCATTCCGGTGGTAATTGCCTGTTTCCGTTATGAATTGGCCGTCATGCTTCCCCGCTCACAAAAGGAAGCAGATAACATCATGGTGGGAGCCTTTATTATCAATTTATTTTTCAGTGCGGCTTTGGGTATGCTGATCTGGATTTTTACTGATCCAATTCTTCATTTTTTGAATGTGGATGAGGATTTTGCCCATTGGTTGCCTGCGGTGGCGCCTGCCGTATTTTTTTATGCAAACTTTACACTCTGGAATAATTGGTTGGTACGTAAAAAGAAGTTTGGTGCGGTAAATTGGCTAAAGTTATCAAGGCGCAGTACCGAAGGAGCCACTCAGGTTTCGCTGGCTGGCTGGCAGGGAGGTAGCGGCTTGATGTTGGGTGAACTTTTCGGTCGTTTTTTTTTCAATTTAGTAGGCGTTTACTTTCTTATCCGTAACGGATTCAGCCTTAAATTTATCCGGTACAAAACCATAGTCAGGCTGCTCAAAGAATATGTCCGATTTCCGGCATACAGCATGCTGCCAACCCTACTCAATTCGGCCGGGCTTTTATTGCCCGCCATTATGTTTAACCGCCTTTTCGGAAAAGAGGAAACCGGGTATTTTGACCTTTGCTTACAGACCCTGGGCGTGCCTGTGATGTTTATCGTTAACTCCCTTTCAACTGTAATTAATGAGAAGTTGGCTCAGGCATTTCGCAACCGTGAATCGGTTAAAGGAAGTATTGTGCGTATAGCCAAAAACCTGATCTTGGTGGGATTGGCTTATTTTCTGATCTTTTCCTTGTTTTCGCCCCTGCTTTTTGGCTTTATTTTTGGAGATATGTATACTGTTTCAGGTACGTATGCCCAAGTTTTGGCATTTACTTACGGACTGCGTTTGGTAGTTTTCCCTTTTGCCGTAGTTTTTGCCGCTTTGGATCGAATTAAGGAGGGCAGTATCATTCAGTATATTCACTTTTTGTTAATAGGAGCTTATTTCTTTGTTGAAACAGATAATAAAATCCTCTGGTTATCAGGATACTCAACCTTAGAAGCCCTTATTTCAATTCTTTACCTTTTGTTAATTTTTAGGGGCGTAAAAAATTATGAGAATTCGTTAAAAAGTCTTTAACTTAGTAACGTTCTATCTAGTATAATCTTCTGGTTGAAAACAAATGCTTTTTTACATTTTCTGAGGATGTACCCCATCCTTATCTGTGGTTTGCTTTTTCCGTTCGGATTAAGTGCGCAACAGGTATGGAATTATTACGGTGAACCTGAAAAAGGCATTACCGTAACGGGCATCGTAAAAGGCGATGTGGGTAGCCCTTCCTCCGGAAGTATACGAATTATGCGGAATGGGAAACTTTATAATGAGGTTTATCCCGGTCCGGGAGGGAAATATGAAGCCGAACTCCCTTTTGGCGATGATTATGAATTGGAATTTTCCATTCCGGGCTGCGTTACCAAACGAATCAAAGTTGAAACCAATCTTGATGAAGAAGTTCAAAAACTGTATGATGAACCTTTAGCTTTTAACATGAGCCTGCCAAAGGCCACACTAGGTCCGCTCGATGAAGCGTACGATTTACCGGTGAGCCGTTTGTATTTTGATAATTCTAAAGACCTGTATGACCGTGATATGGTAACCGAGGAAGTTTTCCGCAGCCACTTAAAAGCAAAGCAGGCCGAGCACAAACGTTGGCTGGAAGAGCAAAAACAAAAAACGGACGAAGAAAAAGAGAAAGAAGAAGCGAAGAAAAAAGCAGAAGAAGATGCCAAACGATTGGCCGAAGAAGCCGCCGCAAGGCAAAAAGCGGAGGAGGCGGCAAAACGAAAAGCTGAAGAAGAGTTAAGACGAAAAGCCGCTGAAGATGCGGCAAGGTTAGCTGCGGCTAAAAAACAGGATGAAGATTTACGTAAGAAACAGGATGCCGAAGCATTGCGACTGGCCGAACTGGCAAAAAAGAAACGGGAAGAGGATAGTTTATTCCGGGTTTCAATGGAACAGAAATTGGCTCAGAAGCAAGCTGATGAAGAAGCCCAACGCAAATTAAAAGAGGAAGCAGATTTAGCACTTTGGCAGAAACTAAATGATAAAACGGCTGAGCTTAAGGCCATTCGGGACAAAGAGATTGCCGATAGTCTATTTAATGAAAATGAACGGATCAGGCTAGAGAATGAACGTGCCCTGGCAGAGCAGGAGGCATTGCGAAAAGCCGAACAAGATCTAATTGTGGCTGAACAAATAAAGGAGATAGAAGTAGAAAAAGAAATTGCCCAAACCGGATACGGCGGAGCAGGACGTTCCGTTTTCTATGATTATAAAATTACGGAGCGTGATTTAGCCATAGATTTAAGTGCAAAAGAACGGGCCCGAAACTGGGAACGGAAAAGACAGGAGCGGGTAGAGGCATACAATGCCAGGCGCCAGCGCCAAAAGGAAGAAGGAATCAAAATATCCAGGATGGATGCCAAACGGCAGGCTGAGGTTTTGGCAATCAAACAGCGCGCCGAAGAGCGCCGGAAAGAATTTGCAGAGCGGGAACGCTTAAAAGAGATGGCTGCCGAAGAAATTCGCCGTTCGCGCCTGGCAGAATCATTGAATAAAAAGGTGGTGGTTTTGGTAGCCTACTCAACCGGATCTAATACAAATTCAAAGTTTTACGGGTATGTCAACTTTGGCGACGGAAAAGGCCCATTAGAATTAACGGAGGCTGAATACAGGGAGATGGCATCACGCTTTTCCGGTATTTATAACAAGCAGTAAGTAAACACAATGATTAAGGATATCCAGTTTAAAGAGGTGAAAAATATTGCCGTGGCTGTTGTTCGCGACGGGGATGAAGATTCAGATTTATGGGACGTGTATTTGTTAAACATGAATCCAATACCGGTAACAGGCGTTTTTATTACCAGTAAAGGTTATGGCGAAATTAACCAGGAAGCCCGCAAAACATCAGAACTACGCTGGTTTTTTGATGAGATTCAGGCCAACGGTGTGGTAAAGATTGAAGCGATTGTTGAGGATGTTTTTGGCCTGCACAACGAATATTGGGTAAGCTACTATATCGGTACACAGATTTATGATAAACGATTTGTGTTTTTAGCTGAAAGCATTAAGCCTGAAAACTTTACTCAAATACCCATACTATCGCAAAAAGGAGTATTACTAACTACTTAAGTATAGATATTTTACAATAAAAAACGCCATACATTGTATGGCGTTTTTTATTGTATTAAATGTGTTTGACTTATTCTCCTTCAAGGTTAACAGCATTGCTGTATACCCTGAATTCAACGCGGCGGTTTTTCTTACGTCCTTCCGGATTGTCGGAACCATCCGCATTTTCGTTTGGAGCAGCCGGTTTACTGAAGCTGTAATTAGTGAATGTAATTCTGTTTTTAGAAATTCCATTAGATATGAGCCACTGATATGCCGCTTTTGCTCTGTTTAAAGACAATGTAAGATTGTATTCATAAGAACCTTTTGAGTCAGTATGTCCGCTCAGTTCAACTTTAGCGTCAGGATATTGATTCATAATTTTCAACACCGCATTAAGATCTACTAAAGATTCTTGTTTAATGACGAATTTGTCAAAATCAAAGTAAATGTTTCGGATGGCCAATACATTGTCAGTTCCTTTTTCTACGTAGAAATCTTTTTTAGCTTGATCTGAATTTTTAGGAACTTTGATCACCACACGTTCGTCAATTGAAGGATATCCTTCGCTTTCAATGTTGAAGCTGTAAGTAGTGTTTGATTTTATTTTGGTACTGTAGCCGGCATCACCGTTTGATGTTAAGGTTGCAACCACTTTGTTTTTAGCATCTTTGATGATGATTTTTCCATTTGTGGCTTTGCCTGTAGTTTTATCTATGATTTTACCGGTAAGCGTAATGTCTTTTACTGTTCCCACAGAACCCGTTTTCAACAGATAAAAATCTTTGTCAAGCTCTTTTGCCGATAAACCCGCTTCATTAAGGGAAATAATATCTTCAAATGAATCGTATCCTTTTGAACTCACTTTCACTTTGTATACACCCTGACGGTCTAATTTGGCAGAATATCCGCCTTCGGTAGATTTAGTTGGTACTTCAGAATCTCCCATTACGGTAGTAAAGATGATATCGGCAGGAATGACTTGTTCGGTTTCTTCATCATATACTTTTCCTTTTACAATTAATTGCTTAATCGGATTCAAAAAGAAGTTTTTACGGATACTGAGTGAATCGGGATGGATCATATCAGCCGTGAAATATTCAATCACATCTTCATAGCCTTCAGCTTTTACTGTTGCTTTGTATTTAGATGAAGCCTGAACCGTTCCTGCATAATCGCCGGGGAACGGGAAGCCAAGGGGAACTTCCTCACTTGTTTTGTCGGCAACAATGGCAATGTTAGCCGTTTTCAATATTTCATGTGATTCCTGGTCGTAAATAGTTCCGAATAGCGTAAGTTGCAAATCGCTCATGAAGAGCATGGTGTATATATCTTTTTCGCCAAATCCGCCTTTACGGCCTGAATCAAAATAGGCACGTTTTCCACCGGGCATGGCAACAAAGAACACATCATCAGATGGTGTATTTACCGGGTAGCCCATGTTTACGGCTTCAGTTGGAGCACCATCAACCATTTCTGATTTGTAAATATCATATCCGCCCATCGTATTTCTTCCTTTTGAGCTGAAATAGATGAATTTTCCTTCGGAATCCATAAATACACCGTCCTCATCCATATCTGAATTTACAGTTTCAGGAAGTCTTTCAGGGGTTCCCCACTTTTGACCGGCTTCATCATAAACAGATTTAAAGATGTCTAATCCTTTTGCACCTATGGCCGGATTATTCGATGTAAAATACAGCGTTTTGCCGTCTGGTCCATAAGAGGCATGTGTTTCACGGTATTTTGAGTTCACTCCGTCGAGCGACTTAGGTAAAGACCAGTTACCATCTGCGCCCAAAGTAGACTCGTATAAATCACCTTCATTTTTGAAACGGTAGATGATCATTTTTTTACCATCGGCCGATAGGGCAACTGTTCCCTCATGGTCTTTGGTGTTAACAAAGCCTGGAGCCTGCTTTGCGGGGCCCCATTTACCATCGTCACCTTTTACGCTTTGATAAATATCCTCAAAATAGTATACATCCCCTACCGGAATTAAACCGCCGGTTGTATTCGCGCGGCGTGATGTGAAATACATCGTTTTCTCATCTGCGGAAACAACTGCAGAATAGTCGGGATATTTTGAATTTATTCCTTTTCCTAAGTTTATGATAATAATATCAACTTCTTCCTGGGCTATTTTTTTACCATTTTGGCATTGCTCAATTTTTCTTTTAATTCTGGCAACTTCCGCATTGAGTTCCTCAACTTTGTCTTTTTTGGCAACGGCAAGCTCCTGATTCAGAATTTCGATGTATTCATTATACTCAGCAATAGCACGATCCCATTGCATATCCAAGTGGTAGTTTTCGGCCGTAAGTAACTGACCTTCTTTTTTAAACTTAGGATTTAAGGAAGCCGCTTTTTTGTAGTATTCAGCAGCCTCTCCCTTTAAATTCAGCGCATTGTAGATGGTACCAATGTTGTAATTCAAATCCGCATTATTGGGATTGAATGCGTTCGCTTCAATTAAATATTTGAGGGAGCGTTCGTAAAATCTCGGACCTGAATAAAAGTATTCCAATCCTTTTTTTAATTTACCTTCCGCTTTCTCAAAACCCTCAGGGTCGTTGGGGAAATTTTGCTTCTTGAAATCAACGTTTTGTGCCCAAAATAAACTTGGGAGTATGAAAAGGAGAATAGTAAGGGTGTGTCTCATGTTACTGAGTATTTATTAGCATTAAGGAACAAAAGTGGTAAAAAATCACACAAATGCCAAACCTACTGCCTATTTTTATATTTCTAAGCCACTTTATCTAAACTACTTTTGATAATTTTACAAGATTTAATTATCTCTTTTTCAGTGATTAAAAGTGGGGGTGCAATCCTGAGGCTCTTATCATTGAACAAAAACCAGTCGGTTATTAAACCTTGTTCTAACGAAAACTTAATTACTTCAAAATTTATGGCCGGGCTTTCGAGTTCTAAAGCCAGTAAAAGTCCTTTTCCGGCGATATTTATGATTCTGCTGTGCCGGAGCTCCTCCTTGAATATTTTTTCCGCATGAAAAGCATTTTCCCATAATTTATTTTGCTTAATATAGTTTAGCGTTGCCAAGGCTGCCGCCGCGGATACCGGGTGTCCTCCAAACGTTGTTATATGACCAAGTACGGGATTTTTGCTAAAAGCATCCATCATTTCTTTTGGGGCAATTAAGGCTCCAATGGGCATGCCTCCTCCAAGGCCTTTGGCCAACACTAACATATCGGGTTGAATACCGAAGTGGTCAAACGCGTTGAATTTACCTGTCCTGCCCATTCCGGCCTGTATTTCATCCAACACGAGTAATGCTCCCGTTTCATTGCAACGCTTACGCAGTGCTTGGATCCAGGCAGTTTCCGGAACAAGTGCCCCGGCCTCTCCCTGAATGGTTTCACAGAATACGGCGGCAGTTTTGTCCGTTATTTTTTCTAAATCTTCAACAGAGCCAAAGCGGATATGCCGGATTCCGGGCAGTAAAGGCCGGAAGGCATCTCTGAAGTATTCATTTCCCATAAGGCTGAGTGCGCCCTGCGTACTACCGTGATAGGCATTTTCCATGCCGATAATTTCAAACCTCCCACTTACCTTTTTAGCCAGTTTCATGGCCGCTTCAATGGCTTCGGAACCGGAATTGGTGAAATAAACTGAATTCAACTGTGCCGGAAGCATATCGGCCAATAACTTGGCTGCTTTTACCTGCGGATGCTGAATATACTCGCCGTAAACCATCAGGTGCATATACGTTCCGGCTTGTTTTTTAACTGCCCTTACCACAGCGGGGTGTGCATGTCCCAGCGCGCTTACCGATATGCCGGAAATAAGATCCATATACCTTTTTTTGTGTATATCGGTCAGGTACATTCCTCGTGCTTTCATAATTTCCAATCCCAAGGGAGCCGGACTGGTTTGGGCACAATGTTCTAAAAAAAGTCTGCGCTGTGAGTACATACTATTCGCATTTTAATGCAAAGGTGCTAAGTAGTGCTGATTTATGCTAATTAAACTGCGGTCCGTTCTCCAAAGTTATGATAATGTTAAGTTCGCTGATAAATAAGCCGGTTTTATTTAAGTGAAAAACAGACTACATATTTTTTGTGCCATTCATTTATAACTTTGACCCAGCAAATCATGCCGATGACGTCTCAGATACCACTATACAGTAATAATTTAAGCTGGCTTTCTTTTAATTACCGGGTTTTACAGGAAGCCGGTGATAAAAAAGTTCCGCTTCTTGAACGTCTAAAATTTTTGGCCATTTACTCTTCCAACCTGGATGAATTTTTCAGGGTGAAAGTGGCCGCCATCCGTTCGCTTTCGGAAGATAAATCCTCGCCCAAACTCGATTTTGACCCGGATGATTTACTCCAAAAAATAATTGCTGAGGTAAACAGGCAGCAGGAACATTTTGGTAAAGTTTACCGAAATGAAATTATTCCGGGTTTGAATAAAGAGCAGGTATTTCTGCTCAGTGAGGATGAATTAAAAAAGCGCTACAAACCATTTATTCAGGATTACTACGATTCAAAAATTGAACCTGTTCTTAAAACAAGTAAATTAACCTATTACAATAAACCATTCTTTCTCGAAAACCGTAAAATTTATTTGTTGTTTACGGGAGTTCACAAACCAGAGAAAAATACCCTGGCGGTTGAAATTCCTACGGCTGAATTGGGTCGTTTTGTGATGCTGCCTTCGGCGGATGACCGCACGGAAATTTGTTTCATCGATGATATTATCCGGATTTGTTTTCCGCAGAAACATAAAAAGAGTGTAGAAGGAACGGGATATGCCGTAAAACTCTCGCGTGATGCGGAACTCAATATCGAAGATGAATTTTCGGGCAGTCTGATAAAAAAAATACGTAAGAGTCTGAAAGGCCGGCTCGATGGCGCTCCGGCCCGCTTTTTATATGATGCCCGAATTCCAAAGCGCTTATTAAGCGTACTAAAAAAAGTATGGGATTTAAAGGGAAATGACTGTGTGGAAGGAGCACGTTATCACAACTTTAGTGATTTTTTTGAGTTCGTGTCCTTAGTTAACAGACCCGATTTACAATACCCGGTATTGCCCAAGGTGCCTGTTCATTGGCTCGAAAATGAACCTTCTTATTTCGGAGTGCTCAATAAAACCGATGTGCTCTTACATTTTCCGTATCATTCTTACGAATACTTCCTCAACTTTTTGAATCAATCGGCAACCGATGAGCATGTAACGGAGATAAAAATCACCCTTTACCGGGTTTCTTCGCAGAGTAAAGTGTGCAAGGCGCTCATTAAAGCGGCCAAGTCAGGTAAGAAAGTTACCGCATTTTTTGAGGTGAAAGCCAGATTTGATGAGGCATCAAACTTATACTGGGCCGAAGAACTCAAAAAGGCAGGTTGCAAAGTACTGTATAGTTTTCCGGGTTTAAAAGTACATGCCAAATTATGCCTGGTGACCCGTAAAAGAGGTACGCATACCAAGCGTTACGCATATCTTTCAACCGGTAATTTCAACGAAAATACAGCCAATATTTATACCGATTTCGGTTTGCTCAGTTCAGAAAAAGCCCTTACATACGAAACGGAACAGGTGTTTGCCATTCTTTCGGATATGCGCAAACGCTACGAGTTTAAACACTTTTTGGTGGCACCGGACCGGCTACGCTCAGAAATCTACCGCCTGATTGATCGTGAGATCATTCATAAACTTCAGGGTAAGGAAAGCGGAATCATGCTAAAAATGAATGGTTTGGACGATCCGGACATGATTGCCAAGTTATATGAGGCATCGCAGATGGGCGTAACCGTACGAATCATCAACCGCGGTATTTGCCGTTTGATTCCGGGGGTGAAGGGACTAAGCGAAAATATAACCATAACCAGCATCGTTGACCGATTTTTGGAACATCACCGCTTATATTGGTTTAAGAATAACGGAGAGGATAAAATATACCTTTCCTCAGCCGATTTAATGAACCGCAATCTCAGCAGACGCATTGAAGTGGCTTATCCCATATATGAACCGAGGTATAAAAAGCGGCTCATGGATTTTATGAATCTGTATATGAATGATACCACCAAGTCGCGTATTATTGACGGTAAGCATCAGAATAAGTTTGTGAAACCCAAACCCGGACAAGCGCCCATGAATGCACAGCTTGAGGTTTGGAACTATTACATGGAGCGCTACGAACACCCCGAAAAGTTCAAAAATGAATTGTAATTAAAACGTGTTGGCTTGATTGCATTCTTCAATGAATGCCAATAGTTCTTCCCTGCCCGTGCCCGTTTCTGCCGAGGTTAAGAAGCGGGATGGAAGTGTTTCCCAGGTTTTCATTAAATCACGTTCAATGACGGCAATATTGCTCTGTACTTGGTTTTTACCGAGTTTATCGGCCTTGGTATACACAATGCTGAAGGGTATTCCGTTTTCGCCCAGCCAGGTAAGAAACTCTTCATCAATTTTTTGAAGCGGATGCCTGCTGTCGAGCAACACGAACATACAAATCAGGTTTTCGCGTTGCAGAATGTATTTTTCAATGAAGCCCGCCCATTTACTGCGTTCGGTCTTTGCTTTTTTGGCATATCCGTAGCCCGGAAGGTCAACCAAAAACCACTGCTCATTGATGATAAAGTGATTGATAAGTTGCGTTTTACCGGGGGTTGATGATGTTTTGGCCAATTTTTTCTTGGCAACCAAGCGGTTGATCAGGCTTGATTTTCCCACATTACTGCGGCCAATAAATGCATATTCGGGTTTGTTGGGAGCCGGGCATTTAGCCGGTTCGGTATTACTGGCCACAAATTCTGCACTGCGTATAATCATTCGTTGTTTATTGGTGTTTAGCCAGCCAATCGGCTAAAATTTGGTTAAACTCTTCCGAGTGTTCCATCATGGGCGCATGGCCGCATTTGTCAATCCAGTACAGGTCAGAATTTTTAATCATCCGGTGAAAATCATCGGCCACTTCGGGAGGAGTAATGGTATCATTTTTACCCCAGATTAAGCAGGTGGGTGTTTGAATTTTATGCAGCTCATCAGCCATGTTATGGCGTATGGCCGACTTGGCAATGGCAATGATTCTAATCAGTTTGCCACGGTCATTTATCATGTCAAAAACCTCATCCACCAATTCATCACTGGCTATGGTCGGGTCATAAAATGTAACTTCTACTTTTTTGCGAATAAATGATTTATCTTCTCGTTTGGGATAAGTACCACCAAACGCATTCTCATATAAACCCGAACTTCCGGTTAATATCAAATGATTTAGTTTATCCTGATGGTTCACGGCATAAACGAGTCCAACATGGCCTCCAAGCGAGTTGCCGAGCATCGACACTTTATCGTATCCCTTAAATTCAACAAAATCCCGTATGTATTTGTAAAGCGGTTTAACTCCCGCATCTAAAATCGGAAGTTCAAAAAGCGGCATAATCGGAACAACAACCGTGTAATTGGCTTTGAAGTGGTTGATGACACCCTCGAAATTGCTCAAAGCCCCCATCAGTCCGTGAAGCAGAATCAGAACAGGGCCCGAACCTTCCTCAACATATTTGAACTTTTTATCCTCAATAATTTTAAAACTCATAGTGCACTTACTTCAACCAAATGTAATTAAAAATTGGTACCCCGCAACTTCAGCAATCATTTCTGTTTGCCATCGCAAATATAGTGCTCATTGCTCGCAAAAGCATGTTTTACGGGCATTTTTAAAATATTAACACTCATTATTAAGACGAAATTAACAGCCAATTGAAGTTATTTTTATGCGTTTAATTTATAATGAATTGAAAATAAGTTATTTGTATAATTGTTATTAAACTTAAAATTTCTTGTTTATGCAATAAATAGGCCTGTTTTGGCGTAAAGTTTTCAACAAAGTGGTAGAAAAGGGTAATTTGTGTCATTAAGTGGTAAAAATTGTCCTACTTTTACCTCGTCAATACAATAGGCATGTTAAACCTGATCGGAGAATATGATTGCAAAGTGGACGCTAAAGGGCGTTTCATGTTCCCGGCTGCCCTCAAAAAGCAGTTAGGTGATGCCTTTGATAAAGGTTTCGTGGTGAACCGGAATCTTCATCAGAAATGCTTGGTATTGTACTCACAGGATGAATGGCAAAAACTCAATAAAGGCCTGGGAAAATTGAATCGCCTGCTGCCGAAACACGATGCGCTTGTGCGCCGGATTTTGGGCGGAGCAACGGGTGTTGAGGCTGATAATACCGGCCGCGTGCTGGTGCCCAAGCCGTTGGCCGAATATGCCGCCATTCAGTCTGATATCAAAGTGTTGGGAAGTAATAACGTGGTTGAAATATGGGATAAGGCGGCTTATGAAGCATTCATGTCTCAGGAAATTAACCTGGAAGAATTGGCAGAAGACGTGTTGGGTAATTTAAACTTCGGTGATACCAATGAGTGAGTATCACGTTCCCGTTCTTTTACATGAGTCTGTTGAAGGACTCGCCATCAAACCATCAGGAACCTATGTAGACTGCACTTTCGGGGGCGGCGGACATTCAAGGCTGATACTTGAAAAACTGGGTCCGGAAGGCCGTTTGGTTGTCTTTGACAAAGATGAAGATGCCAAGGCCAATGCGCCCCAGGATCCGCGTCTGCATTTCATGGCTTCTGATTTTCGCTTTATCCGCAATTACCTGAAGTTTCTGAAGATAAAGGAAGTGGACGGAATTTTGGCCGATTTGGGGGTTTCCTCACATCAGTTTGATACGCCGGATCGTGGTTTTTCCATCCGTTTTGAGGCAGTTCCCGATATGCGTATGGATAAAAATGCGCCGCTGAGCGCTTCTGATGTTCTGAACGGTTACGAACAGGAAGAGTTGGCAAGAGTGCTCTATCAATACGGGGAACTCAATAATTCAAGAAGGGTGGCAGCGGCCCTGGTGGCCAAACGTCCCATTGAGTCCACAAGTGCCCTTCGCGAAGCATTGGCGCCATTTTACCGCAAACAGGATGAGCATAAGTTTCTGGCCGTGGTTTTTCAGGCCCTACGGATTGAAGTGAACGATGAACTGGCTGCCCTGCGCGAAATGCTTTCTGCATCGCAGGATTTGCTGGTAAAGGGCGGGAGGCTTTCGGTGATTTCATATCACTCGCTTGAAGACCGGCTCGTAAAAAACTTCATCCGTGCCGGAAACTTCTCCGGGCAGCCCGAAAAGGATTTTTACGGAAATCCCCTGGTGCAGATGAAAGCCGTAAACCGTCAGGTAATCATTCCCGACGAAGAAGAAATAAAAAAGAATAATCGTGCACGCAGTGCCAAACTAAGAATAGCAGAAAAACTATGATGCCCAAAGCTCCCATAACCAGGCAAAATACCCCGATGGAAATTCCTTCGCCGGTTGCGCCGCCTGCGGAGCCTAAGTCAAAACCAAAGGCTGCCGCTGCAACAAAAAAAACAGGAAAGTTCTCCCTTTGGACAATTCTTCGCGGTGAGTTTTTGGCCAACGATAAAGCAATCAAGCACCTGCCTTTTGTGATGTTTCTTACTGCCCTTGCGCTGGTGTACATCGCAAATGCTTACTACGTAGAACGGAAAGTGGTGAAGATTCAAAAGCTCAACCAGCGTGTAAAAGACCTGCACACAAACTATGTGAGCGTAAAAGCTGACCTGATGTTCAGCATGAAACAAACTGAAATTGCCACCAAAATGGCTGAGTCGGGTTTAAAAGAAAGCGTGACTCCGCCCAAGGTGATTAAAATAAACGAACCGGAAACAACTATTTACTAGGGTTTTGGATAAAAAGAATAACATATTACGCCGGGCATTTCTCCTGTATTTTTTTACGGGAGTTTTTGCATTTGCCATACTGGCCCGGGTAATTTATATTCAGTTTGTACTGGGCCCCGGACTCCGTCAGAAATCAGAAGATCTTACCCTGGAATACCGTAAAGTAGAAGCCCTGAGGGGTAATATTTTTTCGGCCGACGGGAATTTTCTGGCCATATCGGTTCCGGTGTATGAAATCCGCATGGATACACGTGCCGACGGACTCAAAAAGGAAATGTTCAACAAAGGCGTAGATTCGCTTTCCTGGAATTTGGCAAATCTCTTTAAAGACCGCACCAAGGCAGATTATATGTCCATCCTGAAACAGGGATATAAAGACGGACAGCGGTATTTATTGTTGAAAAAAGGCGTGAGTTTTTCACAGCTTCAAAAGGTGAAATCCTTTCCCATTTTCCGCGAAGGAGTGAACAAAAGTGGTTTTATAGCCATTGCCTCCAACAAGCGGGTAAAGCCCTACCGTAGTCTGGCCGCCCGTACCATCGGCAAAAATGATCCCGAAGGAAAACCTTTTGGCATTGAAGGCGCATATAACGCCGAACTTACCGGAACCGAGGGTTTACGTCTTATGCAGAAACTTTCGGGAGGAATGTGGAAACCCGTTGATGACAATTTTGCGGTAGAACCCGAAAACGGTGCCGATTTATACACCACCATTGACGTTACGCTTCAGGATGTGGCCCATTCTGAACTATACCGTCAGCTTTCAACACATAATGCCGATCATGGCTGTGTGGTGATGATGGAAGTGGCCACTGGCGACATAAAAGCCATTGCCAACCTTAAACGCATGGAAGACGGATCATACGTTGAGAACTACAACTATGCAGTTGGCGAAAGCGTTGAACCGGGCTCTACTTTCAAATTGGCATCCATGATGGCATTGCTTGAGGATGGATACATCAAATTGAGCGATACCGTAAATACCGGAAACGGTACCATGAAATTTTACAGCCAAACGATGCGCGATGCACACGAAGGTGGCTACGGGCGTCTCAGCATGAAGCAGGTGTTTGAGAAATCATCGAATGTGGGTATTTCTCTTAAAGTTTGGGAAAATTATAAAAACGACCCGGAGAAGTTTGTAAAACGCATCCGTCAGTTTCACTTACATAAACCACTTGGCTTACAAATTCCGGGAGAAGGCGAACCGCGTATCAAAGACCCTGAAGACAAAGACTGGAGCGGTACAACCCTGCCCTGGATGTCAATCGGATACGAATCTCGCTTAACCCCGCTTCAGGTGCTTACTTTTTACAATGCGGTGGCCAACGACGGCAAAATGGTAAAACCCCGTTTTGTGAAGGAAATCCGCCGCCGGGGTAAAGTGGTAAAGGTATTTGATACGGAAATAATTGACGAGCGGATAGCCTCAGAAAAAACAATTTCGCAGGCACGCGAAATGATGGAAGGCGTGGTAAAGCGCGGTACGGCCAAAAACCTCGACGGACTTATTTATGATATCGGCGGTAAAACCGGTACGGCCCAAATTGCCGGAGCGGGCGGTTATAAAGGGGTGAACGGCGTTACGTACAGAGCCACTTTTGTGGGCTATTTCCCGGCTAAGGAACCCAAATATTCCTGTATTGTGGTGGTGAGTGCGCCTTCAAACAGTGTGTATTACGGAAACTTGGTTGCCGGCCCTATTTTTAAAGCCGTGGCCGATAAGGTATATGCCGGCGCTCTTGATATTCATAAGCCGTATAATCGCAACCTGCCCTTGATTTCAGATACCAATTATCCTATGGTGAAAGCGGGTTATTCACCCGAAGCTTCAACGGTGCTGAATCGGTTAAATATAACAAACGAAATGAGTGGAAGCTCTGCCGGTTTTTCGGTGGCCAGGCATCTTGGACGCAAGTTTGTGTTTGAAAAACCCAAGGTTATTGAAGGGCTCATTCCCGATGTAAAAGGAATGGGTGCCCGTGATGCTGTTTATCTGCTTGAAAGTTTGGGATTAAAAGTAAAAGTAGATGGACGCGGAGCCGTGAAAGATCAAATTCCGCAAGCCGGAGTACGCATAGTAAAAGGTCAAACCGTAACGATTTTATTGAGCTGATGAAACTGCTTAGAGACATATTATACGGTGTTCGTATTGATGATGTGGTTGGAAATACCAATGTGGCCATTGATTCCATGACTATGGATTCAAGGCGCGTGGGCAATTTTTCGCTATTCGTTGCAGTAAAAGGGACGCAAACCGACGGTCATGAGTACATTGCCCAAGCGGTTGAAAAAGGTGCCGTGGCCATCATTTGCCAAGAAATTCCCAAAAACCGCTACGAAAGGGCTACATACGTTTGTGTACAAAACTCGGCAGAAGCCATGGGCATTCTGGCTTCCAATTTTTATGATAATCCCTCTTCGCAGTTAAAGCTGGTAGGTATAACAGGTACAAACGGTAAAACTACGGTAGCCACGCTGTTATACGAATTATTTACGCTTACCGGCAAACGCTGTGGATTAATTTCTACCGTTAAAAATCGCATTGCCGGCGAAGATTCGCCTTCAACCCATACTACGCCCGATTCCATTTCAATCAACAGGCTTATGGCCGAAATGGTAAAAAAGGGCTGTACACACTGCTTCATGGAAGTGAGTTCGATTGCCGTAGACCAGAAACGCATTTTCGGATTGGAATTTGACGGGGCCGTATTTACGAATCTTACCCATGATCACCTGGATTATCACGGCACTTTTGATAACTACCTCAAAGCAAAAAAAGCATTTTTCGATTCACTGAAAGCTTCGGCTTTTGCCTTGGTGAATGTAGACGACCGCCATGCCAGAGTAATGGTTCAGAATTCCAAGGCTCGTAAACTTACCTATGCGCTCAGCACCATGGCCGATTACAAGGCCAAATTAATTGAGCGGGATATACGGGGTATGATGCTGAACATTAATAACAAAGAAGTTTGGACCAAACTCACCGGGGTATTTAATGCATCAAATGTGTTGGCCGTTTACGGCGTTGCGAAAGAGCTTGGCATGGAAACGATACAAATCTTAACGGCCATCAGTAATCTTGAACCGGTTGAGGGAAGATTTAATACTGTTACATCTAAAAACAGGATTACCGGTATAATCGATTATGCCCATACGCCCGATGCCTTAGAAAATATTTTGAATGCCATTCACGAAGTGATGAAGCCCACGGCCAAATTGATAACCGTGGTTGGCTGCGGTGGAGACCGCGACCGGGCCAAACGTCCCGTGATGGGAAAACTGGCCTGTCGCTTGAGCAGCAAAGCCATTTTCACCGCGGATAATCCGCGCAGCGAAGAGCCCGAACTCATCATAAAAGAAATGCAGTCGGATCTTACTGCCTTAGAACGAAGCAAAATGCTGGCCATTACTGACCGCGAAGAAGCCATTAAAACTGCCGTAGCCTTGGCATCCGACGGTGATGTGATTCTGATTGCTGGTAAAGGGCACGAGAAATACCAGGAAATAAAAGGCGTAAAGCATGATTTTGACGATAAAAAAGTGTTGACCGAAATCTTTAAAAATATGGAGGCCGCCTGATGTTATATTATTTGTTTCAATATCTCGACCGTTATATCGATTTCCCCGGAGCGGGGGTGTTTCAATACATCTCATTCCGCGCGGGAATGGCCATTATTTTGTCTTTACTCATTTCAGCCGTATTGGGCAAACGCCTCATAAATGTTTTACGCAGGCTTCAGGTTGGCGAAAGTATCCGTGATCTGGGTCTTGAAGGCCAGATGGAAAAGAAAGGTACACCAACCATGGGCGGCCTTATCATTCTGGGTTCTATATTAATTCCGGTATTGCTGCTTGCCCGTTTAGATAACGTGTATGTATTGCTCATGCTCGTTTCAACCATTGGATTGGGATTAATCGGTTTTCTGGATGATTACATTAAGGTATTTAAGAAGAACAAAGAAGGATTGGCCGGCCGTTTCAAAATTGTAGGTCAGGTTAGTATCGGTTTATTGGTGGGAGCTGTGTTATATTTTCACCCTGATGTTACCATGCGCCGCAAAATTGTAACGGCAGACCAGCGTGTGAGCACCTCCGGTATCCAAACCATTCAGGATATTGATGCCAAATATGTGGACGTAAATACACAGGTAACAACCATTCCGTTCGTAAAAACGCATGAGTTCAATTATTCAAAAATACTCGCATTTCTGGGCGACGGATATGAGAAGTACGGCTGGCTGATATTTATTCCTATCTGTATTTTCATTATTACCGCCGTTTCAAACGGAGCCAATATCACAGACGGAATCGACGGTCTGGCTACCGGAACTTCGGCCATCATCGGTATTGCCTTAGGTATTTTTGCTTACATATCCGGTAATACCATTTTTGCCGATTACCTGAACATCATGTATATCCCCAATTCGGGAGAGTTGGTGGTGTTTACGGCGGCGTTCGTGGGTGCTTGTATAGGCTTTTTGTGGTACAATGCCTATCCTGCCCAGGTTTTTATGGGTGATACGGGTAGTTTAGCCATTGGCGGAATTATCGCCACGCTGGCAATCTGTATTCGAAAAGAACTCATGATTCCAATCCTTTGCGGAATTTTTCTGGTTGAAAATTTATCGGTAATGCTTCAGGTTTCTTACTTCAAGTATACCAAGAAAAAATACGGAGAAGGCAGGCGCATATTTAAAATGTCGCCTCTGCATCACCATTACCAAAAAGTGGGTATGCACGAAGCCAAAATTGTAAGCCGCTTTTGGATTGTCGGCATCGGCTTGGCCATTTTAACCTTAATCACATTAAAACTCAGATAAATTCATGTCAAAACGAATCGTCATATTAGGAGCCGGTGAAAGCGGTGCGGGAGCAGCGGTGCTTGCCCGTATGCGCGGTTTTTCCGTATTCCTGACCGATGCCGGTTCCATCAAACCTAAGTACAAAGAATGGCTTAGGAAATATGATATCGAATTTGAAGAGGGCAAACATACGGCTGAAAAAGTTCTGGAAGCCGAGGAAGTAATCAAAAGCCCGGGTATTCCGGATAAAGCAGCCTTGGTAAAGCAGCTTCGCGAAAAATCGGTTCCTGTTATATCTGAAATAGAATTTGCTTCGCGATACACACAGGCAAAAACCGTGGGCATTACCGGCACAAACGGAAAAACCACTACGACCTTACTTACCCATCATATCTTAAAAAAGGCGGGTTTGAATGTGGGTTGTGCCGGTAATGTGGGCGATTCATTTGCGTATTCGGTGGCTGTGGATTCGTATGATTATTATGTACTTGAACTAAGTAGTTTTCAGTTAGACGGAATAATCAATTTCCGCCCGGATATTGCGGTGCTCATGAATATAACACCCGATCACTTAGACCGGTATAACTACGAATATCAAAATTATATCAATTCAAAATTCAATATCGTAAAGAATCAAACAGCCAATGACCATTTCGTGTTTTGCGCCGATTCGCCCGATGTGATGACCGAGCTAAATAAACGCAGCCTGAACATGCAGCTTCATCCTTTTAGTGTGATGCATCCGCAGGAAAATGGCGCCTATACCCAAGCTGAAAAACTGATAATCAATATAAAAAACAAGGAGTTTGACATGAATATAAACGAACTGTCCCTACAGGGAAAACACAACGCCTATAACGCTATGGCGGCGGGAATTTCGGCCCGTATTCTTGAAATCAGGAAAGAAAGCATTCGCGAAAGTCTTTCTGATTTTCAGAATGTGGAGCACCGCATGGAGTTCGTGGCCAAAGTGCGCGGCATTGACTTTGTGAACGACAGCAAAGCTACCAATGTAAATTCGGCCTTTTATGCCCTCGAAAGCATGAAAGCTCCGCTGATTTGGATAGCCGGCGGCGTGGATAAAGGCAATGATTACGAAGAACTGTGCAATGTGATTGAAGGTAAAGTTAAAGCACTCATCTGTCTGGGCACCGATAATGCCAAACTTATGGCTGCTTTTACCAATGTGGTTCCGCTCATCATTGAAGTTTCTTCAATGGCTGAGGCTGTGCAGGCCGCTTACCGCATGGGCGAAAAAGGCGATACCGTGTTATTGTCGCCGGCTTGTGCCAGTTTTGATTTATTTGAAAATTACGAAGACCGTGGCCGGCAGTTTAAACAGTGGGTGCGCGAATTATAACAACTAAACGGACTGGGGGCTAAACCCTTTTCCAAAGCAGTAAACAATGAATAATATCCAGAAATATCTAAAGGGTGATCCGGTAATATGGGCGGTAGCGTTTATACTGTCTGTATTTTCTATGCTTACCGTTTACAGCACCACGGGTTCGCTGGCTTTCCGTTATAAAGGCGGAAATACGGAGGCGTATCTGCTGGAGCGTTTGATATTTATTGCCCTGGGTTTTGGACTCATGTTTTTAATACACCGGGTGAAATACACCTATTTTTCTAAAATTTCAAAAATACTCCTCCTTGTTTCAATTCCCCTTTTGGCCATTACCTTGGTTATGGGGTCACGAATCAATGATGCCAGCCGCTGGTTAACCATTCCGGGTTTGCCTATCAGTTTTCAAACCAGTGACCTGGCCAAGTTGGCTCTGATTACCTATGTAGCCGCATTTTTGGCTTCCCGCCAGGAAGAAATCGGAGATTTTAAACGCACCTTTTTACCCGTAATCATTCCCGTGGGATTGGTTTGCCTGCTTATTTTTCCGGCTAATTTCTCTACGGCCGCCATGTTATTTTTTATCTGTGTGCTGCTCATGTTTGTGGCCGGTATTTCCATTAAACACCTATTGGTTATGGGCGCCGGCATGCTAGTGGTGGGTGCCATTGCCATATTGATATTAGCCAATATTCCCGGAAGCCGTGTGGCAACCTGGAAAGCCCGTATCGAGAATTTTTCGGGTGGTGAGAGTGCTGATAATTATCAGGCCGAGCAAGCCAAAATGGCCATTGCCAACGGCGGTATCACGGGTACCGGTCCAGCCAATAATCCCAATAAGTATTTTCTTCCGCAGAGTTACAGTGACTTTATATACGCCATGATAATTGGCGAATACGGCCTCTTTGGCGGTGTTACGGTGCTGCTCTGCTACCTCATATTGTTATACCGTTCTGTACGGATTGCTTCCAAAACCAATTACGGTTTTGCCATTTTGCTGTCCATCGGTTTATGTTTGATGCTTACCGTACAGGCATTCATCAATATGGCCGTCGCCGTGAACCTGTTTCCGGTTACGGGGCAGCCGCTTCCGTTGGTAAGTATGGGCGGAACGGGTACATTGTTTACCTGCCTTACCCTGGGAATGCTGCTGAGCATTAGCCGTGTGGCCGAAGAAAAAAATGTGGAACCTGAAACCGCTGAATCATGAGCATAAAAAGAATGATCATAAGCGGCGGCGGAACGGGTGGACATATCTTCCCGGCACTCGCTATTGCGGATGCCGTAAAAGCCAAAAATCCGGATGCCGAAATTTTATTCGTGGGTGCCAATGGCCGCATGGAAATGGAAAAAGTGCCTGCCGCAGGCTATCCCATAAAAGGCTTAGATATTACCGGCATCCAACGTAAACTGGCACTTTCTAACGTATTGTTTCCATTCCGTTTGATGAAAAGCATCAGCCGGGCCAAACAAATCGTACGTGAGTTTAATCCGCAGGTAGTGGTGGGAACAGGCGGATTTGCCAGTGGCCCTACTTTGTATGCGGCTTCATCCTTGGGCGTGCCTACGTTGGTGCAGGAGCAGAATTCATTTCCGGGCATTACCAATAAATGGCTGGCCAAAAAAGCTTCGCGAATTTGTGTAGCCTATCCGGGCCTGGAACAATACTTCCCGAAGGAAAAAATTGTAATGACCGGAAACCCGGTACGCAAAGTAATTGAGCATAACACGCTCAGCCGTGAGGAAGGGGCATCCGTTTTTGGCTTGGATTCCAAACGCAAAATCGTATTTATTTACGGTGGAAGTCAGGGCGCATTGGCCATAAACAAAGGCGCAAAAAAGGCATTGCCCGAATTGCTCAAACAGGATATTCAGGTGATATGGCAAACCGGAAACGGCTTTTTAAACGAAGCCCGCACGTTTGCCGCCGAGCAGCATTTGGAAACGGCTAAAATCAGTGCGTTTATTGATCGCATGGATGCCGCTTACGCCTGTGCCGATTTGGTGGTATGCAGGGCCGGGGCTATTTCGGTTTCGGAAATCTGCCTGAGCGGATTACCCTCTGTTTTGGTGCCATTACCAACCGCTGCGGAAGACCATCAGACAAAAAATGCCAAGGCGCTCGAAAATTATAACGCAGCCGTGTTGCTTTCCAATGCCGATGCACCGGAACACATGGGCAGTTTGATTTTGGAATTGATCCATAACAGCGAAAAACTGCAGCAGCTGAGGATAGGCGCTTCGGCAATGGCCCTGCGCGATTCGGCAGATAAGATTGTAAATGAATTAGAAAAGATTATTAAATAACAAATTGACAACGTTTAATACCATACAGGCAGTATATTTTTTGGGTATCGGTGGTATCGGAATGAGTGCGCTTGCCCGCTATTTTCATAAGAGCGGTAAGTTGGTTTCGGGATACGACCGTACATCCACTCCGCTTACTAAAGAGATGCAGGCCGAAGGTATTGATATTCATTTTAATGATGCTGTTTCGGCCATTCCCGCACATGTACTTTCATTGCCTAAAGAGCAGGTATTGGTTGTTATAACGCCAGCTATCCCTGCCGACCATACTGAACTTGCTTTTTTTAAGCAGGAAGGCTTCACACTCGTAAAACGTGCTGAAGTATTGGGCATCATAACCCGGGGAACTACCGGCATCGGCATTGCCGGAACGCACGGAAAAACCACCACATCGGCCATTACTTCGCATTTGTTGGAAGCCGGAGGCAAAAATCCGGCAGCTTTCGTGGGTGGTATTATGGCGAATTACGGTACCAATTTTTTACCCGGAACCGGCGGTATTGCTGTTATGGAGGCCGATGAGTTTGACCGTTCTTTTTTGAAGCTGAGTCCCACCGTGGCTGTTATTACGGCGATGGATCCTGACCATTTGGATATTTATGGTTCCGAGGATGAATTCAGGGCCGGATTTTTGGCCTATGCATCAAAACTCCTGCCCGGCGGAACATTGATCATCCACGATTCACTCCGCCGCTTTTTTGAAGGGTATGCCTATCTGAGCTATGGTATGCAACCCGCCGCGGATGTGCGTATCGTAAACATACGGGTTGAAAATGGCCGTTTTGTATTTGATTTGGAAGGCCGTATTCAATTAAAAAATTTGAAACTGGGGATGCCCGGACGTCATAACGTTCAAAATGCCACGGCCGCAATTATGGCCGCCCATTTTGCCGGTTTGGAATTAGAACAGATGGCTACGGGAATTGAATCGTTTAAAGGAGTGAAACGCCGTTTTGAGTTTATGGCACAAACGGCCTCAAAAGTATATATCGATGATTATGCCCATCATCCGGGCGAATTGGATGCCTGTATTTCGGCTGCCCGCGAATTATTTCCGGGTAAACGGATTTTCGGCGCATTTCAGCCACACCTTTTTTCCCGCACCCGCGATTTTGCCGAGGGCTTTTCAAAAAGTCTGGGTGCATTAGATAAGCTGTATCTGCTGCCCATTTATCCCGCCCGTGAGTTGCCTATTCCGGGCGTAAATTCCGAAATGTTACTTGGGCAAATTTCCGGAGAGGCAGAGTTGGTGCAGAAAGCCGATCTGGTTAATGCCGTATCCGCCGATATGGGTGAGTTTGATGTATTCTTAACTATGGGCGCAGGCGATATTGACCAATTGACCGATGAACTTAAAAACCTGTTTGTATCATGAGCATAAACAGGACCAAAATAAAACGCATTCTGATCCCTATTGTTTCAGTGTTTTCGCTGGCATTGGTGGTACTGGTATTGTTATATGTGAACCGCGAGCAGGAAAAAATAAGTTGCGACGCCGTAAGCGTTAACTTCTTGCGCAAAGGCGAAGGGGCTTTGGTATCGGAGCAGGAAGTGCGTGATTTGGTTATGCAGCTTTGCGATTCGGCCGGGTCGGGTGCTGCCGGCTTAAGTACGGCTAAGTTAGAAAATGCCATCGAAGAACTTCCGGCGGTAAAGAACGCAGAAGTATACCGTCGTATAAACGGCGAGTTACATATTGAGGTAGAGCAGCGCATACCCGTTTGTAGGGTGCATGAATTATCCGGTTCGCAGTATTACCTGGATGAAAGCGGCGAACCCTTTCCGGTAACGCCCGCCTATACGGCGAGAGTTCCGCTGGTAAACGGAAATCTGTACGAACCATACAGCATGCGCCGTGGGCGGATGGATTCAGATTCGATGCGTGTGCGCTCAAAACTGGATGATGTTTCGGCCCTGTTCCGATCCATACGGAAAGAATCGTTCCGGATGGCTTTGATAGAACAGGTTTGGGTTGCCGAAAACGGCGATTTTGAGCTCATCCCCAAAATTGATGACCATGTTATTCTTTTTGGTGATACCACCGAAATGGACGGCAAGTTCAACAAACTGAAAATATTTTATGAAGAAGGGCTGAATACCCGGGGATGGAACAGCTATCAAACCGTAAATCTAAAATATAAAAATCAAATTATCTGTAAAAAATAAAAACCCGTAAGCATTATATACGCATGGAAAAATCAGAAATTATCGTAGGCCTCGACATCGGAACCACTAAAATTGTAGCCTTGGTTGGCCGTATGAACGAGCATGGAAAAGTAGAACTGCTCGGCATGGGTAAAGCCGACAGCGTTGGGGTACAACGTGGCGTGGTTACCCATATTTTACAAACTACCGAAAGCATCCAGAAGGCTGTTGCCGAGGCAGCTGCGGCAGCCAATGTAAATATCGGCGTAGTGAATGTGGGTATCGCCGGACAGCATATCCGCAGTTACCAGCACCGCGGTATTCACACCCGCAGTAATGTGGATGATGTAATCCGCCAAAAAGATATTGACGCCCTGGTTGAAAATATGTTCAAACTGGCCATGCCGCCCGGCGAAGAAATTATTCACGTACTTCCACAGGAGTACATTGTGGATAACAACAATGCCACAGCCAATCCAATCGGTATGGTGGGCAATCGCCTGGAAGCTAATTTCCATATCATTACCGGACAAATTTCGGCGGCAAAAAATATTTTTAAATGTGTGGAAGGAGCCGACCTGGAATTATCGAACCTGATTCTGGAACCGCTTGCTTCGAGCGAAGCTGTTCTGCACGATGATGAAAAAGAAGCCGGTGTTGCTTTGGTAGATATCGGTGGCGGTACAACCGACCTCGCGATTTTCCACGAAGGAATTATCCGTCACACGGCTGTTATTCCGCTGGGTGGAAATATTATAACAGAAGATATCAAATTGGGTTGTAATATCATCAAAACCTATGCTGAGTTATTGAAAGTGAAGCATGGTTCGGCCTTGGTGTTGGATAACATGGAGAACAAGATTATTACCATTCCGGGCATTCATGGTCGTCCGCCGAAAGAAATTTCGTTGAAAAACCTGGCCGGGATCATTCACGAGCGTATGGCCGAAATTTTTGAATTTGTGGATTATGAAATCCGCAACTCGGGTTATAAACACAAGCTCAGTGCCGGTATTGTACTAACGGGTGGTGGCGCCTTGTTGAAGCATAGCCGTCAGTTGGCAGAGCTGGTAACCGGTATGGATGCACGCATCGGATATCCGAACAGTCATTTAGCCGGCAGCATGGCAGATACGGTTGCCAACCCGATTTATTCAACCGGTATCGGCTTGGTAATGATGGGTTTTGATAAATTAAAAACCGAGGAGCCGGTTGAGAGCCAGCCAAAGAAAAAAGAAACTGTAAAAGGGCCTTCACCGAAATTAAAAGTAGGCGGCTTTTTTGATAAATTAATTAAAGGCGGAATTGATTTTCTGAAAGACGAAGAAAAAGAAATCTAATAAATTGGCCGGAGCTTATGAACAAAAGCCCCGGCCAATACAAACATTTGTTTATAACACTGTTAATTCAACGCGAAAATTTCAAAAACAACACAACTTTGTTCACTTTTTGATATTAATAACTTTTCAGTGTACATCTGTTATAAGGCTAAATTCTTCTCAATATTTGTAGGGTTCTTATTTGAATTATTTGTTAATCGTTTTAAATCACCAATAGTAATATGGAAAACACAATGTTCGGCAACCTGATGAACTTTGAGCTTCCGAAAGAAAAAAGTTCGATCATTAAGGTGATCGGCGTGGGCGGCGGAGGCACAAATGCCGTAAACCACATGTTTAATTTTGGAATCCGTGGTGTAGATTTCGTTGTATGTAATACGGATGCCCAATCTTTATTGGCCAGTCCGATTCCGATAAAAATTCAGTTGGGCGCTGACCTTACTGAAGGCCGCGGTGCCGGTTCAATTCCCGAAGTTGGAAAAAATGCCGCCATCGAAAATTTAGAGGATGTGCGTACCGTACTTTCCAACAATACCAAAATGGTATTCATAACAGCCGGAATGGGCGGTGGTACCGGTACCGGTGCTGCTCCTATTATTGCCCAGGCCGCCCGTGAAATGGGTGTGCTAACGGTAGGTATTGTTACCATGCCGTTTATGTTTGAAGGCCGCAAGCGTAGGGAACAAGCCGAAAAAGGCCTGGAAGAATTACGTAAACACGTAGATACCCTGCTCGTTATTTCAAACGAAAAATTGCGCGATATATATGGTAACCTTACCATGAGTGCTGCCTTTGCAAAAGCAGATGACGTACTCTCGGTTGCCGCCAAATCCATTGCAGAAATTATAACAGTTTCTGGTCACGTAAACGTTGACTTTGCCGATGTACGCACCGTAATGACCGATGGCGGAAATGCCATCATGGGTTCTGCCGTTGCTTCCGGTGAAGGACGCTCGCTGCAGGCTGTAGAAAATGCCATGGCTTCGCCGCTCTTAAATGATAACTGCATCAAAGGCGCACGTTATGTGTTGCTCTATATATCTTACGGTTCGCACGAATTGGGCATGGACGAAATGTCGGAGATTACCGATTATGTGCAGGATGAAGCCGGACAGACGGCCGATATCATCTGGGGTTCAGGTTTTGATGAGAGCCTGGGTGATGGTATCTGCGTAACGGTTATTGCTACCGGATTTACCTCGAACAGAACGGTTCAGGAGGCCGTAACCACCAATAAAGTTACGCTCGAAATTGAAACGCCTGCTCCCGTTGCCGCGCCGCCTGCGTTCAGTATTGAAACCGAAATTAAATTGGAAGACCGCAGCGTTGTTGAACCTGTGAATGTAGTTCAGCAGCCTGTAGTGGAAGATAAACCGCAAACCGAATACATTGCGCTCAGCCTGGATGAAACGCCGCAGCTGGTAAATGAACCCAAACAAGATTTGGATTTGTTCAAGCCGGATGATCAAAATACGGAGCCGCTGTTCAAACCGGTTCAGGAAGTTCCTTCAAAAGCGGATGAATTTTTCCAGCCCATTACCGATAAAGTTCCCTTGGCTTCTTTCGATAACAAGGTAAATAACAATGCCGGCCAGGAAAAAACACGCGAGGATTTATTCCGCCAGAACGAGCGTATGCTCCGCCTGAAAGAAATCAGCCATAAACTGAAAAGTCCGTCAGGATTAAAAGATTTAGAGAGTGAGCCGGCCTTTAAACGCCGTAACCTCAAATTAGAAGAAAATAACGACGATACCCAGCTTTCCAAATCCTCTTTTTCGGTGGATGAGGATGGTGTGAAAATTGTGCGCGAAAACCGCTTCCTGCACGGTAACGTTGACTAAACCGAGTTCTCTGTCACCACAGTACCTCTGTCACCACGGATTAACAAACAAACAAGAACGTACAAACGTCCCGCTAATTACGGGGCGTTTTGTATTTTTACGCATTCTTTAGCTGTTGATGAACGATTCCTATTACGATAAACCGCCTTTAGAAAAGGATGATTTTTACCTTTCGCCCGAAGGGTATATCGTATTTACCGAAAAATACCATCTCAAACGCGGATACTGCTGCAAAAGCGGCTGTAAACACTGCCCCTACGGATACAATAAAAAAACAGGTAGGGTAGAGGGGAAGAAGTAGGTCTGATGCTGTTATATTTTTATCAATAAACCCGTATAAACTTACCTTCTTTCAATTCATATTCACGGCCGTTTACGTTTACCTTTTCACCTTCTTTTACACGGCTTAAATCGGGTAGGTCGGTTTCAAGCGTGTGCAGACTGGCTTTCATGTTTCGGGCCAGGGTCAAAAAGGCCGGATTCACGCCTCCGCCCGCCGAGCAGATGATGATGGACACCGGTTTTTTAATTTCCGGAATCAGTTTCACATCCCTGGGGAAGGCATAATTATCGGCTACCCAAACAATGCGTTCGGCAAAGGGTGTATTCCGCTCGGTTTCCAGGATGGCTTCTATATCGTTTTCGGGTAAATCGCCCCCGTATCCGTTGCGCATGGCACGGTAAAGTTCTTTTTCCACTTCTTCGCTCTGGGTTGCCGGAATTTGGTATAATCCACCCGTTGAACCTATCTGTTTCTGATTGTCTTTTTGTTGGTCGCCGTCGTTGAAAAAGGTAAAATGTTTGATGCGGCTGCTGTTATTTCGGAACCATTTCATCAAATCTCCGATATAAGGACCCATGCTTGCCGTAACGTCACAAACAACGGCCAGGTTCTGCCAGTTATGGCGTTCAAAGATTTTACTTACCGTGGTGCTTTCCTGTGTTATATCCGGTATGTCGGTAACAATGCCTTCGGGGTATACAATCAAGTCCTCGCAGGGCATTCCGCCGCCTCCGGCCAACTCTACCGGCACCAGGCTGAAATACACGATAAAACTAACGTATGCATTCACCGCCGTTCCCTTACTTTTGGCGGGCGTCCATTTGGGCATGGTTTTTACGTATTCCATAACCGCTTTGTCCATGCCGTAGCCCGCGCTTTCGGTAATTTGAATGTCTTGCGTGTCGCCAAATTTGTTTACGGTAAATTCGACCTTTACCCGTCCCGATTTTTTCTTTGAAAATGCCTCGGCCGGGTATTTGATGTTGGCTATCACGTCGTTTGGAAGGGCGCAAGGCACGCTGCTGAAATTGGGACCCTGGTCATAGTATTTTACGGGTTCGGTATCGTAGCGCATACCCGTGTTTCTTGGTCTTGAACCGCCCGTTGAACTATGTGTGATTACAGTGCTTTTATCGGCTTCCAACAGTTTCATGATACCGGTAATTTCCGATTTCCGTTCTGTTTCGCTCGGGCTTAGGCTGCGGGTGCGGATGATGAATCCGTGGAAATAGGTTTTGCCGGTTTCAAAATCGCCAGCTCCTGTTTGTTCGGTGATAATCCATTCAACGGATTCATTTGAAAATGCAGAAGGAATGAGGGCGCGTAAGTTTTGCAGACGTTGAAGGTTCAGCTTTTGCTGGTTATATTTTTCACTTCGCCGGAACCGGGTATACACCAATTCTACCGAAATAATTTGTTTGTTTTTGAGCCGGGAGCCCAGGTTTGCTGCGCCCAGACTCTTGCCGTAGGCGGCCGGAATTAAAATCTGCCCGGCATCCTCTTTTTCCGGAATTACCCGTTCAACCTGACGGCTGCGGAACTGGATGATGGTTTCGGGATTTTGCTGTGCCATCATCGGAAGCGGAAGAAGAAAAAGAAACGGCAAAATGTATTTCATGTAAACAGGCTTTATCCAAATGTAACGGAAATGCACATTTTAGCGGCTGTCGGGTATTCCGATTTAACGAAAAATAGGAATGTGCTGCGGTAGATGCTGACAATATGTCAAATTATCCGGATTGGTACAAAAATGGCTGTTTATGGGATATTCCGGGTGAAAAACGGGCCGGAACGAACCAAATTAAATAAGTGAATAGCGATATGAGCGAGTTGAACGAAGATCTGCATGAGGTTCCACAACAGGAGGAACAGGCTTCTGAAACAGTTGAAAACCAAGAAGCTGAATCGAATACGGCAGAAGCGGCAGGCACCGATTTTGAGCAAAAGTACAGGGAAACATACGACCAGTATGTGCGTTTGTTTGCCGAGTTTGACAATTACAAGAAAAGAGCCGTGAAAGAACGCCTGGACTTTGCCAAAACGGCAGGAGTGGAAATCGTTTCTGCCATTTTACCGGCCATGGATGATTTTAACCGGGCCGCCAAATCGTTTGAAACAGCCACCGACATTGATGCCCTCAAGGAAGGCATTGAGTTGATTCATAAAAAAATATGGAAAATTTTGGCCGATAAAGGCTTGGAAGAAATCACACCCGCCAATGGCGATACCTTTGATGCCGATTTGCATGAAGCCGTTACCCAGATTCCGGCTCCCGATGAATCCTTGAAAGGTAAAATTGTGGATGTGATGGACAAAGGTTTTTCCATGAACGGAAAAATTATCCGCTATCCGAAAGTGATTGTGGGCGCCTAAGTAAAGAAAGCAAGCATGGCAAAAAGAGATTATTACGAAATATTGGATGTGCCTAAAACGGCCTCCGCGGATGAGATTAAAAAAGCATACCGCAAAAAAGCCATTCAGTTCCATCCTGACAAAAATCCGGGTGATAAAGCTGCGGAGGAGAAATTCAAAGAAGCCGCCGAAGCTTATGAGGTACTGAGTGATGCCGATAAAAAAGCCCGTTACGACCGTTTCGGGCATGCGGGTATGGGCGGTGCTGCCTCGGGTGGCGCCGGCCAGTATGGCGGCGGTATGGGCATGGAAGATATTTTTGACCAGTTCGGTGATATTTTCGGGGAGGCTTTCGGCTTTGGCGGCGGCGGCCGTTCAAGGGGCGGCGGCGCTCAGCGTGCCGTACACCGCGGTTCCAATATTCGTATCAAGGTTAAACTTACTTTGGAAGAAATTGCCAGCGGAGTAACCAAAAAAATCAAGGTAAATAAATACATCACCTGCGATTCCTGTAAAGGTTCGGGGGCTAAAAACGGAAATTTCAAAACCTGCGGAACCTGTAACGGAGCCGGAAGGGTAACCCGGGTAACCGATACCTTTTTGGGTCGTATGCAAACCCAGCAGGCTTGCCCCAGTTGTGGTGGAGAAGGCCGAACCATAAGCGATAAATGTACCAAATGTTATGGCGACGGGGTAGTGCGCAGCGAGGAAGTCATTGAACTGAAAATACCCGCCGGTGTGGCCGAGGGTATGCAGCTCAGCGTGCAGGGCAAAGGAAATGCCGGCCCAAGAAACGGTGTACCGGGCGATTTGCTCGTAGTGATTGAAGAACAGGAGCATGAATACTTCGTTCGCGACGGCGAAAATTTATACTATAACCTAAACGTAAATATGGCCGATGCCGCCCTGGGTGCAGAGGTGGAAGTGCCTACCATCAACGGTAAAGCAAAAATTAAAATTGCCGCCGGAACCCAGTCGGGTAAAGTGCTTAAATTAAAAGGCAAGGGTTTGCCTTCCGTTCAGGGTTACCAAACCGGCGATTTGTTGGTTACCGTGTACGTTTGGACACCCCAAAACCTCTCGAAAGAAGAGAAGCAGTTGCTCGAAAAATTAAAAACCATGCCCAATTTCAACCCCGGTGAGAGTGAAAAAGGCAGAGGCTTTTTTAGCCGGATGAAAGATATTTTTGAATAAATAGTCTTAAAAATAGACGCATACGCCGATTGCTTTTCGCCGGCATTTATTTTTACGCTTACATTTATCCAAAACTTACTGAGGCTTGTCTTTATTCAAAGCAGAACATATAATAAAACGGTTTGGCAAGCACATTGCGCTCGACAATGTGTCGGTTGAAATACCTAAGGGAGTCATTTTTGGGCTTTTGGGTCCGAATGGAGCCGGTAAAACAACCCTGATCCGCATCATGAACCGTATCATTGCTCCCGATGAAGGACAATGTTACCTGAACGGAAATCCGCTTACCGATTCGGATACGGCCCGTATCGGCTATATGCCCGAGGAACGCGGATTATACAAAAAGATGGGCGTTTCGGAACATATCATTTATTTGGCCCGGTTAAAGGGTATGTCGAAACAGGATGCCCGGCAGGCGCTTGCCGTTTGGCTGGATAAGTTTGATATGCATGCCTGGAAAAACAAGCGCATCGAAGAGCTCTCAAAAGGGATGCAGCAAAAAGTGCAGTTCGTTGCCACCGTAATTCATAATCCTTCATTTTTAATATTGGATGAGCCTTTCAGCGGTTTTGATCCCGTGAATGCCGATCTGGTAAAAAATCAGATTCTGGAATTGAAGAAGAACGGAACCACCATCGTGCTTTCTACGCACAGCATGGCCTCGGTTGAGGAACTCTGCGATAACATTGCCATGATTCACCGCGGACGTTGTGTATTGGATGGCCGTGTGGGTGAAATCAGGGAACAGTATAAAACAGGCGAATACGAAATAGTATTTACCGGAAACATGATTGCCTTTACGGCTGCCCTTTGGGCCGGAGGAACCATCATCAGCCAAACCGATTTGGGACAAGGTATGTGGAAGGTACGGATTCGGCTGAGCCGGAATGCCAACGTAAACGGCTTACTCAATGAACTCATTCATAAAGTTGAGATAAAAAGCCTGCATGAATACCTACCGGGTATGCACGAAATATTTGTTAACCTTGTAAAAGGAGGCAGTCCCGAAACTGTTTCCGCCGGATTTACCGAATGAAAAAGGTATTACTCATCATAGGCCGGGAATATTGGACCCGGGTGCGGAAACGTTCCTTTTTGTTTATGACCCTGCTAGGGCCACTATTGGCGGCATTGCTTTATGGGGCATTTATTTGGATAGCCCTTTCGGAGGATACTCCTACGGTACGTATCGGTATTTGTGATCAGAGTGAACTGTTTTTGGGAGATGAAATTCCGCTTCAAAACCGGAATAATAAAATTTCGTTTCCGGAAGCGCCCCGTATTGTGGATGATGCCAAAGACAGTATGCGGGCCGGTAAGTATGATGCCATTCTCTTTATTCCGCGTGATCCGATTAATAATCACAACAATAGTTTTGTCCTCTTTTATGTAAACCGTATTCCCGTTTCTTCCATAAAATATACCGAAGAACTCATCAGTAAGATGATTGAGGATTATAAGCTCAAGCAGAACAACATCAGCCGTGCCCAATTTGAAATGGTGCGTACCCGTATATCTATGGAGCAGTCGAAGGTGAGCGTGGATAAAGCGGAGTCAGATAAAAAGGAAGACGGGGCACCGTATGTGATTGCGTTCATCAACAGTTTTTTAGTTTACATTCTTATTCTGATTTATGGCACCCAGGTGCTCAGGGGGGTGATGGAAGAGAAACAGAGCAGGATTGTGGAGGTGATTATTTCCAGCGTAAAGCCCATTCAGCTTATGATGGGAAAGATTCTGGGCATTGCCGCCGTGGGTTTGACCCAATTCTTTATTTGGATTGTGTTCACGGGAATCAGTTTTTTGGTTGTTTCTTATTTCATACTGGGCTTTTCCGATCCAAGCCAGATTCAGCAGCAGCTCGAAATGATGGGACAGGTTTCGGCTACAGAAGGAATGACTGACCAGTTGAATATGGATACCCTGGCAGGCTTTTTCCGTATTGATTTGTGGGTGGTTTTGCCCATTCTGTTTTTCTTTTTTCTGGGCGGATATTTGTTGTATTCATCCATGTTTGCGGCAGTGGGGGCTTTGGTTGATACCGATTCGGATACCCAGCAGTTTATGCTTCCGGTAACCTTGCCTTTAATTTTTTCCATTGCTTTGGCGCAGGTGGCACTCAAAAATCCGGATGGAAATTTGGCGATTTTTTTATCCATGTTCCCGCTCACCAGTCCGATTGTATTTCCGGTAAGGGCCGCATTTTCGTTTGATATTTGGCATTTGATTGTTGCCGCACTTTTACTGGTATTATCCATCTTATTTACGGCTTGGCTGGCCGGTAAAATTTACCGTACCGGCATCCTCATGTATGGGAAACGGATTACTTGGACGGAAGTAATCAAATGGGTTTTTCAGAAGTGATTTTTCTTTCGTAGGCATTTTTCTGTAGTTCAGTATACTTTTTCTGCCGTTGGTTACATTTTTAAAAATCCGGCAGCAATTCTTTACATATTTGATTCAGCAATCAATCACCACCAGTTGACTAATCGAATACATATTCCCTTACCCCTCAAGAAGGCCCCACATACACAACCACGGATACTTTAATCCCCTTCCAAATCCCACTATCACCTCACGTGGTTTGTGTATGTGTACCTTTCTTTTCATTCGCAGCTTTCTCCTTTTATTTTAATTAAACTGACCTAAAGAACAATGTGAAAACGTTTAATGGCATTTTTCTGCAGTTGGGCTACTTTTTTCTGCCGTTCATTACATTTCTCCATGCCGGGAGAATCTTTTTCTGAAATTTGAATTGTTCTTTCAACCAGAGCTTTTTAACACACACACCCTCTAAGCAATCTACAAGCTACGAAGGTTCACCGCTTAAAAACACACACCTGCGACAGGTTCTTTATCCCCCTTCTTTAATCCTCTATCACTTTCGCAGGGTGTGTTTTTTTTGTTTATATCCAAATAAATGTTAATTTAGTGTTCCGGAAAGCATACATATCCTTGCGTACCATTTCCGGCCTTCTTTTACCAACACCTTCTGTTTCCGTTTGTATTAACATGATTGTGAATATGGTTAACGGTAAAATTTTCCTCGGCTTACTGCTCATCACCGCCTCGCTTATGGACTTTTTTTATGTTATGGGCGAATGGCGTACCCAACACTTAGATGTACTTAGTCCGGGATGGGTAATCGGCCTGATTTCAACGCTGGCGCTTGGCGTAATTATGATCAGACATGGGTTTGGCAAGGGCCAGAAATCCGGCTCCAGACGTATGAAATAAAAAAGGGGCAATTCTTTTCAGAATGCCCCTTACAGAAGTATTAATCTTGTTTGTTATTTCCAGTTTCCGTTAGTGGTTGGTTCTACCATACTTCCCACGCGTATGGCTGAATCCGGTATAACTTTGCCGTACTCTTTACCTAAGTCGCCCAAAAAGGTTTTGAATTCAGCAAAGGCTTCAAACACCGGTGGTTTGTATTCAGATTCGGGGCTTCCTAAAATTCCGGCAGCTAAATTAAATGTGGCTCCGTTTCCAAACGGAATGTATTTTAATGAATCAACCGGATAATTTTCAGGTTTGAATCCGTTACCCAATACCGGCACAAAAATAGTATCGCGGCGCACCTGACCTAAAGCCACTGCCAGTGAATCATCTTCGTTTCCTATTTTTTTGATGATTTTCATTTTTCCACTTTTTACGAAGGTAATCAGGGTGTCGAAGTTGTCAGTAAACGCACCATTTTCATTTTTGTAGGCAACCTGCCCTTCACGAATTTTTTCCAATCGCTGTCTTACCACATCATAGCGGTAATCGGTTACACGTTTGTACTCAATATCGCTTTGGATAACGTTATAGTTCTGGTAAGCCAGAAAAAGGGCTACCGGAATCAGTACAAATCCTAAAATGGTAGCAATTTTTCCTTTTATGATTTCAGCACTAGATAAAATCATCAGCAGGGATGAAACCAATAGTAGGCCTGCAGCCAGTAAGAAGTTGCCTGACTGTACCTTGCCGGGTGAGATTCCGAGGATAAGGAAAATGATACTGACTACCAGTAAAATGATAGGAAACAGGTATCTACCTAAAAATAATTTGATATTCATAATGTATTTGCGTTTTGAACGGCGGTCAAAGTTAAAAACATTTTATTTCGGAACGTATGTACCCTGTTTTTTATTTTATAGCTTTTTCCACATCTGCTTTTAAAACACATTTTTTTGCCGCTTTTTGGGGGATTGTGAGTAAACTTGCAGTCTAAATAATCATCATGTTTACCGAGGGCAGAATCTATTTTACCATCTTCTTCGCCGTGGCATTTATCATTGTGTTAATTTTTGCCTATCGCAAGGACTTGAAAACACATAAAAAATTTTACTCGGGAGTTTTGGCTGTATTGGCCGTGGTTGTGCTGTTTGTGGTTCTGTTTTTGTGGGCCAAACGGCAGTTACTCGGTTCTTAGCCCTGATTTTTAAGCAGCTCTTTTATTTCTGCCGTCATCATGGCGGTGGCCCCCCAAACAACATGTCCTCCGAACTTAAAACAGGGGTAATTTTTCAGTTTTCCGTAAGCGGTATTAAAATCCGCCACAGAAACAGAGGCTTCATCCAGCAGATCATTAACCGGAACTTCAAGCACATATTCAACCTCTTTAGGATCGATGTTGAATTGCAGTTTCTCTAAGGCTATGCCAATAAATACATTTACCAGAAAATTACTCGGCGGAATATAAACCGGACTTATTTCTCCCAGCACTTCATATTGGGTGGCATCAATACCTATTTCCTCCCACGTTTCGCGCATGGCAGCGTACTGGGCGTCAGAATCTTCAGTTTCTAATTTACCTCCGGGAAATGATATCTGCCCGCCATGCGTGCCTTCATAATCCGTCCGTTTGATATAAACGAGGGTATGTTCACCCGAGAATTGTGGATTAAGAATGGCCAGAACGGCACCCTCTCGAGGCGTTTTCCCGGTCATTAGTGTTGCACGGTCGGCCGGGAGTCTGCCCGGTGGAGTCATGGAAGCCTGGGCTTCAAAACCGGGTAAACCCGATTTAAGCCGTTCTTTTAAAATATGACTTTTGATTACGGCCAAACCTGCTAAGGTGTGCGGATGATTTTTGCACCGATTGCATTAAGCCGCTCATCAATATGCTGGTACCCTCGGTCAATCTGGTCAATGTTATTGATGATACTTTTGCCTTCGGCACTCATGGCCGCTATCAATAAGGCAACCCCCGCGCGTATATCGGGCGAACTCATGGTGATACCCCGCATCGGATACTTGCGGTCGAGACCGATAACCGTTGCCCGGTGCGGGTCGCAGAGGATGATTTGGGCACCCATGTCAATCAGTTTATCTACGAAGAACAGGCGGCTTTCAAACATTTTTTGATGAATGAGCACACTGCCTTTAGCCTGTGTGGCCACTACCAGCATGATACTCATAAGGTCGGGTGTGAAGCCGGGCCAGGGAGCATCGTAAATGGTAAGGATAGAGCCGTCAATAAAGGTATCGATGGTGTAATTTTTTTGGTGCGGGATAAAAATGTCATCGTCTTTTCTTACCGTGATGATGCCCATTCTGTTAAACATTTTGGGTATGATGCCCAAATTGTCGTAGCTTACATTTTTAATGGTGATTTCGCTCTGGGTCATGGCTGCCAGTCCGATAAATGAGCCAATTTCAATCATATCGGGCAAAATGCGGTGTTTGCAGCCGCCCAGTTCACTCACGCCTTCAATTTGCAACAGGTTAGAACCCACTCCCGAAATTTTGGCACCCATGCTGTTCAGCATTTTGCAGAGTTGCTGCACATAAGGCTCACAGGCTGCGTTGTATATGGTGGTTTTGCCTTTGGCCAGTACGGCGGCCATTACCACGTTTGCCGTTCCGGTTACCGAAATTTCATCCATGTGGATGTATGCTCCGGTAAGCTGCTTTGCCGAAACGGAGAACGATTCAGTATCGGTATCATATTCAAATTTGGCTCCCAGGTCTTTAAAGCCCAGAAAGTGCGCATCCAAGCGCCGGCGTCCAATTTTATCGCCGCCCGGTTTAGGAATGAATCCTTTTCCAAAGCGGGCCAGAAGCGGCCCGAGCAACATCACCGATCCGCGCAGCTTAGAGGCTTTGTCGATAAAGTTTTTGCTTACGATATAGTCCGGATTAATCTCGTCGGCCTTGAATTCATAGGTGCTGTTTTTTACCTTGCGGATTTTCACGCCCATGTCTCCCAGAATTTCAATCAACTTGTTCACGTCCAGAATATCCGGCACATTTTCCATAATGATTGTTTCCGGCGTGAGTAATATGGCACTCAGCACCTGTAATGCTTCGTTTTTTGCGCCTTGCGGATGTAAGTCGCCTTTTAGTTGATGCCCGCCTTCAATGATAAAAGATCCCATGTATAGCTGTAAATTTGGCCCTAAATTACACGGTGGATGCTTAGGGTTTGGATTATATTGTAATGAACTATTAACGTAAGAGTGTTTATAGCTGATATCCGTGAAATAAATTTAATCATGAAACCTATCGTAAATGCTGATGCTCAGCTGCTGTGGAAGAAAAAGTGGCTGGATATTTGGATATTTTAGGATAAGGTTGCATATTTGCAGCCCCAAATTTTACGGGTTAAAACATATAAAAGATGTCGGTTAAATTAAGATTACAAAGACATGGTAGAAAGCAAAGACCTTTCTATCACATCGTTGCAGCAGACTCTCGATCTCCACGTGATGGAAGGTTTATCGAGCGAGTTGGTTCATACAACCCGATCGCAGAACCCGCCACCATTGTTTTAGATGTAGAGAAAGCTATCAAATGGCTCCAAAACGGTGCCATTCCTACGGATAAAGTAAAAGGACTCCTTTCTCGTGAAGGCGTACTTTACAAAAATCACCTTCAAACCGGAGTTCGTAAGGGTGCAATCACCCAAGAACAGGCTGATGCCAAATTTGCCGAGTGGGTTCAGGAAAAAGAAACCAGAACAGGTAAACTGATGGACAATCAGCGTAAAGCCAATGAAGCTGAAAAAGCAAAACGTTTAGAAGCTGAAAAAGAAGCATTTAATAAACGTGCTGCTGCTCAGGCTGCCGCTTTAGCTGTTCCTGCTGCTGAAGAAGAAGCTGCTCCGGCAGAAGAAGCTCCCGCTGAGGAAGCACCTGCCGCCGAGGGTACTGAACCGGCTGCCGAATAAGTTGGATTTGTTTTTTTCAATATCAAATTATGTAAACCCGGATGAAAACGAGTGATTGTTTTTCTCCGGGTTTCATCATTAAGCCACATGGGCTTAAGGGTGGAATTACGGCGAAAATTACCCTAAAAAACCCGGATGCTCTGGCCGGAATGGATGTGCTGTTTATAGAAAAGGCCGGACAGCTTGTGCCTTTTGCCATGGAATCCATTTCATTTAAAGATACTACCGCCTATATTAAGTTTGAGGATATTCATTCGCAAGAGGAGGCGGCTGCTTTTAAAGGGCTTAAATTATTTCTACCCTCCGATTTATTTGCCCATCTGGTTCCTGATGATTCAGGAACGATAATCGGGTACAAGGTGGAAGACGAATTGGCAGGTTATATCGGTAAAATCACCGAAATTATGCAGGCCGGGCCTCAGGAAACACTGATTATTGAAAACGAAAAAGTGGAAATTCTCATTCCTTTTGTGCCCCACATGGTATTACGTACCGACCATGCATTGAGAACTGTATTCACCCGCTGCCCCGAAGGTTTGATCGATTTGTATCTTACGGGTGGTGAAGATGAGTAAGCCGTTTCAATTTAAACAATTTATTATCCATCAGGAACGGGCTGCCTTTAAGGTGGGAACCGATAGTGCCGTTTTGGGCGCTTGGGCCGGCATTTCGGGTGCTTTGCGTATTTTGGATATCGGTACCGGTACCGGCTTGCTTGCGCTGATGTGTGCCCAGCGAAATACATCGGCAATCATCCGGGGAATTGAACAGGATGCCCTTTCGGTTTCGGATGCGGAAATGAATTTTTCGGCCTCGCCCTGGAGCCCGCGTTTACAGGTGATTCAAGGTGATGTACTCAGCTTTCCTGATAAACAATTTAAGTTTGATTATTTCATTTGTAATCCGCCCTATTTTTTAGATTCACTGAAATCACCGGATACACGGAAATCTGATGCAAGGCATACCGAAACGGGCTGGTTTGAAGCTCTTGTATCTTTACTGGATCAACAGGCTGCCGAAGAGGCAGTTTTTGGAGCGGTAATGCCCGAGGCGCTTTTTATGAAATTGGATTTCCTTTTTAAAAAACAGGCATGGCACCTTATACGCAGCCGGAAAGTACTTCCCGGCCCAGGAAAGAATCGCACGCGTATATTAGCAGAGTGGGGTAGGACTCCCAACGCTGAATGCAAAGAACCGGACTTGTATATCCGAAATGCAACGGGTAATTATTCAGAAGAATACCTGGAACTGCTGCGCGATTTTTATCTTTTTATTCCATAAAAAAAGCCAACCTCAAATGAGATTGGCTTTTCAATAATACCGATTCAGAATTATTTTACAAATACTTTTTTAGTAAATGCCTGACCGTTTGTAGCGGTGAAGGTAACGTTGTAGATACCTGAAGTCCAGCTATCGGTAGGAATAACAAAACTGTTGTACTGTGCATTTGGGGTAAGGTTGTTATAAACCGTACGGCCCATCATGTCAGAAATGCTGATTCTTAAATCTGTAACTTTCAATAAGTTCATTGAAATGTTAATCAGGCTGCTTTCGTTGTTAGCGTAGATAGAAACACCATTTGAAAAGTCGATGTCTTCAACACCGGCGTTGTTACCAACTGACAACGTGATATCATCAACCAGTACGTTACATACGGTAGCAGCAGCAGGCTTAACAGCGGTGAAAATCAGTTCATGGCTACCGGCAGCTAAGTTACCAACGTTGAAAGAAACTTCAGTGTAAACACCGATTGAATCGTCAGTAGCATCGGCCCAAACACGTGTTCCGTCAATTGTGATCACCAAAGAGTCGGCAGATGTACCTTTCATTGGAACTTTCCAAAAGAAAGACAGGTAACCCGTACCCGCAGTAGCTACGTTGAAAGTTTGAGAAATGGTTCCGGTTTCAGCACCTGTTGTACCGCCAAACCAAGCATACCATGCACCTCCGTTTGGAACACATGGACCGCCGCATGTTCCGCAGCTTGCTGCATCACAAAGAACGGTACCAAAGGTGGTTGAAGTAGATGTCCATTCAGTACCGCCGGCACCGGCAGCCTCAAGGCCGGTATCAGTTAATACTTGTGTCTGGGCCATGGCCAAACCACCTGTGAATAAAGATGCAATTGCAATTAGTAGATTTTTTTTCATATTTTTTCTGTTTAATTAATTTAGACAAATTTAAGTTTTTTTTAATCAAATGGAGAAAATGCCAAAAATAGTTTTGTACCAGCCATTGTGAATTACCCTATTTGAATTTAAACACAAAATAAACCGCTAACAGAATGAAAATAAAGGCCACGATATAGTTCCATTTCAATTCTTCTTTCAAAAAGAACACCGAAAATAGGGCAAATACAATGAGTGTAATGGCTTCTTGCACAACCTTTAGTTGTCCTGCCGTGAATTGCCCGCTGAAGTATCCCATCCGGTTGGCGGGTACCATCAGGCAATACTCAAAAAAGGCAATTCCCCAGCTGATGGCAATGGCTTTCCAGAGCGGAAGTTCCGTATTTTTAAGGTGCCCGTACCAGGCAAAAGTCATGAATACGTTTGATAGAATGAGGAGTCCGATTGTTTTCATATCGCAAAAATGAGAAAATTACCTTGATTTGAACTGCATTCATATTTTGTCTGTTTCAGTTCGCTAATTTTGCAAACACGGATTATGCACGATATAGAACCATACGAAGGCTGGCGTACACTATACAAGGCCGAAGAAGATCGCCGCTCTCCTTTTTGGGGAAGAACCTACAGCGAATACGAATGCTCTCATACCATTTATGGGTATTATATCCATCCGCAGTGGGATGATTTCGGTTCTGGCACTTTATACATAAAATTGATCTATGCTGATTATGCAAAAGGCTTCTGTTTCATTGAACTGATTGGCGAATGGAACGATGCCGTGAATAACGACATTATGTTTTTGAAACGTGATTTTATCGACCTGCTTATTGAAAAGGGAATCACTAAATTTATGCTTATCGGTGAAAATGTGTTGAATGCGTTTCCCGACGAAGATGATTATTATGCCGAATGGGCAGATGACATTGAAAACGGGTGGATTTGCCTGATTAATTTTCAACCGCATGTGCTGGAGGAAATCGGAAATTACGGCATGAAAAATTACCTGAATTGGGGCGCAGAACTCAATAGCCTGAACTGGAGGGGGAAAAGTCCGGAAATTGTCTTTGAAGCAGTTTCAAGACTTTTACATACCCGATTGGGATAAAGTTAGTAACTCGTTTATTAAAACATACCTTATTTAACACTAAGGAAACATTCTTGGCGTACTTTTGTGCCAAGTAAATGAGCCGGTTCATATTCATATTACTCATTGTTGTAACAAGCTTTCTAAGTTTGGCTCTAAATGCGCAAACGGTAATTGCTTTTCAGGGTTTTGAGGGAACGCCATCCGATAACTGGGGCTTCACCGGCCCTGCTCAAAATAATGTGGCGCCCGTTGTTTCTGTGGGAGTGGCCAATTACGGTGCGGGTTATGCCGCTTCGGGAAGTAATAGCATACGGGTGGGCGGCGGAAGCACAGCCTGCGGAACCGGCAGCGGAAACTGCATTAACGGCGTGGCATCAGGCGCAAGTTGTTCAAATAATTTGAATGGGAATGCGGTTGAGTTTGCTCCGGTAGACATAAGCTGTTACCAGAATGTGCAGGTTTCTGCCGCACACCGTACGCATGTTTTTTGCTCGGGTCAGGGTCAGGGCCTCGATGCTTCAGACCGTTTATTTTTTGAAGTGAGTCTCGACGGCGGCGCCTGGCTTACCATATCTACCGTAATTGGATCTAACAATTGCGTTTGGACGTATGCCACGGCTTCTGTCAGCTGCGGCGGAAATCCGGCCGTTGCCAATCCATTTGTTTACGGTGTTCCTGCCGGCACCCAAACCTTGGCTTTTCGGGTGCGGGTGCAACGTGACCGGGCCGATGAGGTTTTTTACCTTGATAATGTGACCATTTCTGGTACTTCAACCAATTTAACGCCAATCAGTATTCAACATATTAATCCGTAAGTAATGAAGAACGTATTCTTTCGCGGGGCTTTTATGCTACTTTTATTTTCACCGCTGGGCCTGTTTGCCCAGCAGTATGTTAGCACCAGTCCGGATTCGGTTTGTGCGGGTGCACAGAACGTGGTTTATCGTATTCCGCCGCCTGCAGGGGTTTCACCAACGGTTTACAACTGGAGCATAAGCGGAGCCGGTGTCATGAACGTTCAGGCTGCACCCGTAAACGACAGTATTTTAGTAAACTGGCCCAATACGGTGGGTGTAGATACGGTTCGTGTTTTTCAGAGTAATGGAGCCGCCTGTTCCGGCCCACAGGCTGTATTGCCTGTGGTGCGTTATTTACCTACGGCGGTTTTGGGTGGAGCAACGGCCACTATTTGCCAGGGCAACGGCATTAACGGGAATTACACCGTCACATTTTCCGGAAGGGCACCGTTTTCAATTACCTATCAGTTTACGGATGGGGTAAACATTATCGGTCCGTTTACGGTGAACAATATCACCACCACAACATACACCATTAATATCCCAGCGGTGGCCAATGCCGGAACCTATACCGGTGCCATTTTATCAGCCTCCGACCGCAACTGTTCGGTGGTGAATACTTCGGGGGCCCCGATACTGAATGTAATTACCCAACCGGCCCTGCCGGTTATCCAGCATATCGACTAATCTATATTGAGGAAGTTCATATTCCATATACTGCTTAGTTTAACCATTGCCGGAAGTGTTTCTGCGCAGGCGGTTTCGCATACCTTGTGTGCCAATGATGCCCGCGTGAAAAGGTATTTTGTTACCAATCCTGAACCGGGAATGGTTTATGATTGGAGTATCTCGGGCGGTGGTCAGGTGCTTGGCATCAATGCGGATACACTTTATGTAGACTGGGGTTCAGTTCCGGGGATTTATGAGGTGTATTTGCTGGGCAGTTTAGGCGGAAACTGCCAGGCTGATTCGGTGATATACCGGGTGGAAGTGCTTCCGCCGCCTCAACTGCAGATTACCGGAAATTTGCCCGTTTGCGCCGGCGAAAAGCTTACCCTGCAAGCCAATGGGGTTACATCGGTTTTGTGGAGTAATGGCGAAACTACGGCAGAAGCTTCTTTTTTCCCGACAGGGAATCAGACGGTATGGGCAGTTGGAAGCAACGGTGTGTGCGCCTCCGATACCGCATTTGCCCTGATAACGGTAGCACCTGAACCGGTTGCGGCCTTTTCGGCCAATCCGCTCAGCGGGGAAGCTCCGCTCAGCGTTTCGTTTTTTAACGGTTCATCCAATGCCCAGAGCTACTTTTGGAATTTCGGTAACGGAGCAATTTCAACCGCAGAAAACCCGATTGCCCTGTATACAGCTCCCGGGGAATATCCGGTTATGCTGCGTGTTCAGAATCAGGCGGGCTGTGCGGATTCATTGTTGTATAATTTCATTGTGGTGTCGGAAGCATTTGCCTGGTTTGTGCCTAATACGTTTACGGCCAATGGCGATAACCTGAATGAAATTTTCCGGCCCTTATTTCCGGTACCGGTAACCTATACATTAAGCATTTTTGACCGTTGGGGCAATCTGCTCTATGATGAAACCTCCATTGACGCCTCTTGGAATGGTATTTATAATGGTAAACAAGTACCCCAGGGTATATATCAGTATCGTCTTCAATTTAGGCATCCGAACACGCAAAAATCTATCGAAAAAATTGGTCATATATCACTGATTAGATAGTGGTTACGAATGTGTTGTAACAAGTGTGAATTTCTTAATAAAGAAATAAGGAAAATCAGCAAACTGTTTCAAAATCTAGTTGTTATTTTGCATTTGCTTTCATGTGTTTATGAAAGATAAAACGATTAGGGGATAATCGAACAGTTTATTTTATGAAAAAATTTTTAGCGTTATTGCTTTCGGGCCTTTTTCTGTTGATGTTGTTTCCGGTTTGGGGGCAGGTTTATTACAACATGTCATCGGCTGATTACTCCCAAAACTTTGCAAATATTGCAAATACGGCTAGCTGGGGTAATAATTTTGGTGCAAGTGGTTCAGATGATGATCATTATAGTACAGTTTCAGCAATATCTGGTAAAACAATGCAGGCTACAGTCTTTCAGGGAACATACACAACTGGGGGAATTTATCGTGGTGGTGTTGGCACAAGTCCAAACAATATTCCCGCTGGAATGATTGGAATGGGAGTAACAGGTACTGCTAATGGTGGTAATGTAGCTGCCTTCGATTTGTTTTTAGATTTTACAGGAAGAATTGCTGGATCAATATCTCTGGATTGGGAAAAAAGACAAAATACAGCAAGTAGCACTCCTAGACCTGGTACATTTAAAATACAATATAGCACGGACGCAGGAAGTACATTTACTGACTTAGCAGGAAGTACAGTAGTTGTAAATAACAACTCTACAGCAGAATCAGGAACTTTAAATATAACCCTTCCATCTGCTATTAACAATGAAAATGATGTTGTTATTCGTTTCTATTTTGAAAATATAAATTCATCAGGTTCGGGTAATAGACCGAGAATAGCCCTAGATAACTTATCAGTAACCAGTACAGCGGCACCATCCGGCTCACCCACCCTCAGCGCCACCACCCTCACTGCCTTCGGCAACCAATGTATAGGGGGCAGCTACGGGCCTAACGCATTTACCATTACGGGTTCTTCGTTAACCACGGCCAATGTGACCGTAGCATCTTTATCGGGTTATACATTTTCTACCACTTCCGGTGGTACGTATACTTCCTCTTTGTCATTACCGCAGGGGGGAGGCGCATTTTCACAACAAATTTTTGTAAAATTTGAGCCTACGGCTGTAGTCTCTTACAACGGAAACATAGTAGTTGGGGGTGGAGGCGCAACTGATATAAACGTGGCGGCAAGCGGTGCCGGTATCAATACGGGCATTAGCATCACCACGCCAACTTCTGCCGGCGTAGGCGTAACAACGGCTACTTTAGGGGGAAATATTACAAATATAGGTTGTAGCAATGCCACGGTAAGAGGTGTAGAATGGAGCACAACCAATGGTTTTGCCAATGGTACCGGCACTCAAGTAAGTACATCAGGCAGTTTTGGAACGGGTGTGTTTACGCAGGCCGTTACCGGCTTGCCGGGTGGGACTACTATTTATTTTAAAGCTTATGCAACTAATGCTGCGGGTACAGTGTATACATCCCAAGCCAGTTTTACCACACTCAAAGCAGAACCCACCAACTTTCCAACGGCATTTGCATGCGGAACTACCACTGCTTCAACCATTCCGCTAAGTTGGACAGCCGCCACGGGAGCCGTGCTCCCCGATGGCTATTTGGTAAAGTGGAGCACTACTTCTTATGCCGCCATTGCCGACCCTGTTGATGGCACAACCGAAGCGAACGGTGCTACTACCCAAAACGTAGTGGGCACTTCTTTTACACCCACTGGCCTAACAGCCAGCACTACCTATTATTTTAAAATTTGGAGTTATACCAATAGCGGAAGCAACATTGATTACAAATTAGTGAGTGAGCCTCAAACGAGTTGTGCAACTACTGTGGGGCCTTGTAATTCAGAAAATTTTTCCGGCATTGGTTCAGCAATTACATATGCTAACCGTTCGTGGTCAGGCGTAGGTGGCACTTGGACAGCAACGGATGCCCGTGAGGATCAAACCATAAACGGCAAGGCGATTACTATCAGATCAGGGGTTTTAACATCTCCATCATTCACCACGGGGGTGAGTGCAATTTCTTTTAGTACAAGATTTCCTTTTACTGAAACTTCGGGTAGTTTGATTGTGAAAGTGAATGGCACTCCGGTTGATACTGTATTGTTTGCACAGATGAATGGTGCTACAGCCATCACCAATACGACAACCGGCCTTACGTTTTCAGGGAATGTGGTGATTACCATCGAATCATCAGGTTCTCGTTTTGCAATTGATGATTTAGAATGGTTTTGTTTCGATGCTCCCGAAATCAACCTTCAAGGAAATAGTAACAACATTGTAAGCGGAAGCACCTCAACCAGTTTAACCAATCATACCGACTTTGGCTCTGCGGCCGTAGTTGGGGGAACCGTTACCCGAACATTTACCATTCAAAATACAGGCTCTCAAAATTTGAACTTAACAAGTGCAAGCCCTTATGTAGTAATTGGTGGTGCGCATGCTTCTGATTTTACGCTAACTGCCAACCCATCTACGCCAATAGCTGCCAGTGGCTCTACCACTTTTCAGGTTACATTCGACCCTAGTGCCGTAGGTTTGCGAACGGCTACCGTTTCAATAGCCAACAATGATACGGATGAAAATCCATACACCTTTGTCATAGAAGGCACAGGAACCAATAGCAATCAATCAGACATTATTGAAAGTGCCGGATTTACGTATACTTCCAATATCAATTATCTTAATTTTCAAGCTGCAGGGCCTTTTACAAATACCAGCGGCAATGTGGGTGTGTTTAGATTTGAAGTGCGCGATGGGGGAGGTACAGCCGATGCGGATGCCTTGGGCACTGAATTAAACAGCATTACGTTTAATGTAGGCACTACACATATTAATTATATCCGTTCTGCGGCCCTTTTTGATGGCAACACCATGCTTGCCAACACCCCTACTATCAATACAGGTGCCGGCACCATCACTTTTTCCGGATTATCAGGATCTAATTTTACAGCAGCCGATGGCGGCTCTCTAACATTGACCTTGCGAGTATCGTTTTTGACTTCCGTGCTTGATAATGCTCAATTACAATTTACCATTTCATCTGCTACAGCCAACACCAGTGGGTCTGTTTTTGCAGTTTCCAATGCAGGCGGAGCTGCTTCAAGCACCACAGGCGATAGAAACAGAATAGAAGTAACGGCCGATAGATTGGCCTTCGGTCAGCAGCCTACCAATACACCAATTAATACGGGTATGGCACCGGCTGTTACAGTCAGAACGGTGGATGTAAATGGAAATATTGACCTTGATTATTCAGGAACGGCAAACATTACATCTACGGGAACCTTAACGGGCTCTCCTGTCAGTGCAACCCTAACTGTCGGCTTAGCTACGTTTAGCGGTCTTACGCATACAGTAGCCGGAACCGGATTTACCTTGTCGGCAGCTTCTGCGGGTTTAACAGGTGCCACATCCAACACATTTGACATCACCACCATTGTTTTTGTAAACGGAGATTACAGAACTACCGGCTCGGGAAGTTGGGTAAGTAATAATGCCACACCGGCCATTTGGGAGCGTTTGGTCTCGGGCGTATGGACAATTTCAAACTCACCTAGTTTCAATACTTCAAATGCTGTATATGTTCAAAATGGGCATACCATTACAACGGGTGGTTCGTTTGGTTCATCCGTAAACCTCAATATTTTTGATGGAGGTACTTTTACGTGTAATCATTCCGGTACAACTGCCAATACTAAAGTGTATTCGGGCGGAACGCTGAATATTAATGCAAGCTTTACCATGGCAAGCGGGGGTACTTTTGAGGTTGAAAATGATGGAACGGTTAATCTAAACCATCGTTACGCAAATCCGAGTACATCCATTTTTCAGGGAACGGAGATTTTTCAACCTAACTCCAATTTCAATGTTTTGAATTGGGAGGCTGCCAGTGTTGAAATTGTGCAGAGCAATACCGCTATTTCAACCAACACGTACAATGGCTATACCGCTGCATTTGGAAATCTGATCTTTGATTTTGGCAACCGCCTTGGTGCCAGTGATGACTTAATAGTGCTGGCAAGTGGCGTAACCATAAACCTTGCTCATGGAGATTTGATTTTCAGAACAAATGAAACACCAGGAGCTGATGTAAGAATTTCAACCACCGGCACTGTTACTTCAGGAATAGGCGGGGACTTTATAGTAGAAGACACTTACACAGCCAGTGGAGGCGCTAACTTCATCAACTTTAAAACTTCTGGTACACTTAACTTCACAATCAATGGTAACATGAGTATTGATGCTGGTACTACAAGAATAGGAACCGGTACCAACAATAATGCAACTGTAAATATTGATGGTAATTTAGAGATTTTATCTGGTGCATTTTTAGATCTTCAAGCCACCGTTTCTGGAACAAGTATTCAAACGGTTAATCTAAAAGGAGATTTATTTGTAGTGGGCAGTGGAAGATTAAGCTGCACCAATTCTTCTGCCGCTAATGTACCGAACAATAACTTAAATTTTGTAGGAACAGGAGATGGTCTGACAGCTGCTACAACTCAAACAATTGATATTGCATCTACTAGCTCAGCTGAAAATAGCGGCATAAGCTTTAATGTAAAATCAGGTGCATACGTTCAACTGATAAATAGAAACTTCGAGCTAGGTCAAAACAGTAAACTGACTGTTGAAGATGGAGGTATACTAGATTTTGGATTTAATGGAACTACACCATTATTAGTTGCCATATCAGGTTCACAAACCGGTACAGCCTTCCAATCCAATCAAGGTAGTACACTTAAGATTACCTCTCCCGACGGAATCACTACCACCACTGGTACAGGTGCAGGTATTGGAAATGTTCAGGTTCCTGCATCTAACCGATCATTTAACCAAGTGGCCACTTTCCACTATATTGGAAAACAAAATCAGGTAACCGGTAATGCTATTACCACGGGTTCTAGCGGCAAAGTCATCATCTGCGATTTAATAGACAACAACACGCAATTAAGGTTTACCAATTCAACCGGTATCACGAATGCCACGGGTGCGAGCGGTACAGGCGGTAAATTAAATATCCGCAAAGGGCAAGTTATAGAAAGCACCACGGCATTTATAACAGGATCTACCGGAACTTTATATATGTCGCCCGGAACCTTGTACCAAATTGCAAAAGGAAGCGCTACCGCTACCGCTGCTTACGCTGATTTAATTCCAAGAGTGGTAGGTGGAACGTTCCCTTATATTTTAACGGGAGGTACTATTGAATTGACCGGTAATGGCTCAGCCGATGCCTTCCAAGTATTGAGAGGTTCACAATCCAGACCAAACTACATCCATGTGAAATTTAGCGGAGCCAATACGTATGGTACAGATTATAAAGCGTTGAGCACACAGACGGAAATTGATTCTTCACTGATAGTGACCGGAACTACCGTTGTGGATTGCATCACTTCAACCGACGCTGCCGCTTCGTTTGTAGGAACAGGGGGATTGGTAATGGATGGCGGTACCTTGAGGATTAAAAAACTAAACGATTCGAACCCTGAATTGGCTGGAACCGCCTTAAATTATAACCTAACTGCAGGTACAATAGAATTTTATGGAAGCGGAGCTACACAAAATCAAAGAATACGGGCTACTGACGGGAGCGGAACAATCAGTTATAACAACATAGAAATTAATGCAGCTGCCACGAACTTGAATTTCGGTGGAACCTTAGGTAATGTAACTCCAGCGGCTTCTATTGTTGTTACTGGAACCTTAAATGTAAACAAACCGGCATCATTCCGTCTAGATGCCACAAACAGTATTTCAGGAGCCGGTAATTTTGCCGTAAATGATTCTTCCACCTTGTTTTATGCTTCGCCCAATGGCATACGAACTTCAGGTACCGGCACTTCAGACGGACATATCCGAATAACAGGAACCAGAACATTTAGCTCAAGCGCATCATACGGTTTTATCAGCAATCAAAATATGGTCACTGGAGATGCTCTTCCCGCCCAGGTTCGAAATCTGTATTGTGCAAAAAGCAATGCGGTCAATACGGTAACCTTAACCAATTCGGTACGAATTGCCATACGTTGGAGATGAATAACGGCAACCTGATTACGGGAGCTAATCTGCTTGAATTGGGACTATCCACAGCGGAAAGGGGTAACCTGAATTACACCGACGGCCACGTAATAGGCATCATGAAACGCTGGTTTAACGGTACCAATACGGGTAACGCCTCCGGCTTGTTTCCGATAGGAGTGAGCGGTGCCGATCGCTTTGCCACGGTTGAATACGGAACGGCTCCTTCCGCAGGCGGTTCATTAACCGCTCGTTTTGTATCCTCGGCCATGGGACTGAGCGGTTTGCCCATTACCGGTATTGCCGGCACTTGCGCCACGTTTGATGCAAGCACCACTGCCGATGAAGGCTACTGGCAAATAGATGATGCCGACGGACTGAGCGGCGGTGATTATGATATTACCCTGGTTGGCGAAGGCATTTCAACCATTACCGATTTATGTCAGGTAACGGCGCTTAAACGTGTGGGTGGCGGCAACTGGATAGAAAACGGAACACATACCGATCCTACAGGCACCATTGCCAGACCCATAGTTAAGCGCACAGCGGCAAACGGATGGAGCAATTGGGGATTTGGTGGCTCGCCCGTTAATCCGCTGCCCGTAGTGATGGGTTCATTCACGGCTGCCTGCGAGTCAGAGGGCATCCTGTTGAACTGGGTTACCCTTTCTGAGCTGAACAGTGCCCGTTTTGTGATCGAACAATCTACCGACCTCATCCATTTTGAATATGTAGATCTGGTTTCTGCCGCCGGAAATTCAAACGAACCCATCGCGTATGAATATAAATTGAACCGTCCGAACCAGTCATTGACCCAATATTTCCGCCTGAAACAGGAAGATTTTGACGGGGCATCTGAATACTTTGGTCCGGTTGCCGTTAGTTGCCAGGATCAGCAAGCGATTACGATACTTGTGCACGGTTCACAATTGAACATTGTGGGGCTGAGTGTAAACAATGAAGTACTTACCCTGAAAATTTTTGATCTAAATGGTAAAGAATTAAGAAAAGAAATTATACCTTCGTTTGGTAATTTGGTAAATTCCGTTCTTAATTTAAGTACTATTAATTCTGGAATCTACTTTATTCACCTCACATCTTCAACCTTCTCACATACCCAAAAAATCGTTGTGACGCATTAACCGTGTGTTGAAAGGAGCTTGCTCTGCTTGGTAGTATTTAAAATTAAAATCCTCGGGGGAGGGATTGGGTATGTATAGAATTGACAAAACCTGTGTGAATTGCGGAAAGGGGCCTCTTGCGTTTTGCCGGAGGTCAACCACGGATAAGATGAAAAGTTTTATCTTAATCAATAAGCGTAAGTTAATCTGTCCGCATTGCTTGCATAAAGCTTGGTACAGAGTAAATTTGGAAGAAGATACGCTGGTGGGTTAGCATAAATGAATCGCATCATCTTTTAATTGCCCTCAAGGTTTTAAAACCTTGTAGGTTTCCTTTTTTTAGTAGAAATTTTGAAGGCTTTCTAGCCATTATATTTGACTGAGTGAAAGCAGACCGATCTACAATAGTAGAAATTTTGAAGGCTTTCTAGCCACCGGGAAGATTCATCACCCGAAGATATCTACAATAGTAGAAATTTTGAAGGCTTTCTAGCCCCGTCAGACTTTTATTCACGTGCATATTATCTAAAATAGTAGAAATTTTGAAGGCTTTCTAGCCACCAAATATTTACCACGCTTGAGCAGCTATCTACAATAGTAGAAATTTTGAAGGCTTTCTAGCCCACCTTCGTAAAGGAGATAGCCGATTTTTATCTACAATAGTAGAAATTTTGAAGGCTTTCTAGCCAGTTTTGCATAATAAAGTAGTAACCAAATCTACAATAGTAGAAATTTTGAAGGCTTTCTAGCCCCACCAATCGTATCAATCAGCGATTTTGTCAATCTACAATAGTAGAAATTTTGAAGGCTTTCTAGCCAATTGTTTAACACACCTTTATTCAAAGATCTACAATAGTAGAAATTTTGAAGGCTTTCTAGCCGCATATCAAGTTCCTTGCTTCTTGACTTATCTACAATAGTAGAAATTTTGAAGGCTTTCTAGCCCATTGACATGCTTAATTCTTTGTAAATATCTACAATAGTAGAAATTTTGAAGGCTTTCTAGCCCCCTATACAGATTCAAAAAAGGCTCTGAATCTACAATAGTAGAAATTTTGAAGGCTTTCTAGCCCATCTTCAATTTAGCTATGCAGTAGCTCGATCTACAATAGTAGAAATTTTGAAGGCTTTCTAGCCTGCACGTCTTAGCGGGTGGCTACCATTATCTACAATAGTAGAAATTTTGAAGGCTTTCTAGCCTACAAACTCATACACGCCTTTTTTATTCTATCTACAATAGTAGAAATTTTGAAGGCTTTCTAGCCCTAAAGCCAAACCAGCTGCCCGTAATTATCTACAATAGTAGAAATTTTGAAGGCTTTCTAGCCATAAAATTAAGATGGCCCGCTACACCATCTACAATAGTAGAAATTTTGAAGGCTTTCTAGCCACTATTTGATATTGATTCTATCTTCATATATCTACAATAGTAGAAATTTTGAAGGCTTTCTAGCCGTATGGCATAAGCCGTTACCCCATTCGGATCTACAATAGTAGAAATTTTGAAGGCTTTCTAGCCAAAGTTTGGTCTTACCATTTTTCCGCACAATCTACAATAGTAGAAATTTTGAAGGCTTTCTAGCCTAGCTACAGGCTACAAAGGTGACGAATCTACAATAGTAGAAATTTTGAAGGCTTTCTAGCCTGAGTTGGGTAAGCAGTTCTATGGCCTTCGGATCTACAATAGTAGAAATTTTGAAGGCTTTCTAGCCATGCTCATGGAATCGATAAAGCCGTTCCATCTACAATAGTAGAAATTTTGAAGGCTTTCTAGCCGTTCAATTTAATGGTGTTTGACCTGGTATCTACAATAGTAGAAATTTTGAAGGCTTTCTAGCCACGGTAATAGGCCTCAACCTTGTTATATCTACAATAGTAGAAATTTTGAAGGCTTTCTAGCCATGTTCACAATCGAGGATGTCATAAACATCTACAATAGTAGAAATTTTGAAGGCTTTCTAGCCGATTTTGGAGGCTACGAACATTGCCAACAGATCTACAATAGTAGAAATTTTGAAGGCTTTCTAGCCTACGGCTGCTTGTTACGTTACTCTTGAATCTACAATAGTAGAAATTTTGAAGGCTTTCTAGCCCATCACCAGCTGCAAATGGGCCAGTAATATCTACAATAGTAGAAATTTTGAAGGCTTTCTAGCCTCTGAGGCAATAAACCTGGCGCACGGCCTTATCTACAATAGTAGAAATTTTGAAGGCTTTCTAGCCGTAAGGCATATTGCACAGGCATTTGGCGATCTACAATAGTAGAAATTTTGAAGGCTTTCTAGCCATAACGGAGCGCAGCGAGTATATGCCGAATCTACAATAGTAGAAATTTTGAAGGCTTTCTAGCCGTTGTGCCGATTGTAATGAAGCATTTCATCTACAATAGTAGAAATTTTGAAGGCTTTCTAGCCCGTTGCCGGCTGCGTGTCGTCCGATATCTACAATAGTAGAAATTTTGAAGGCTTTCTAGCCAAAAGTTGTTTCAACTTAAGGCAATTTCAAAATCATTCAGGTATGCTGTAGCATAGACTTTTACAATATGTCAAAGAACTTGAATAGCCGTGCTTTCAATTTATGTCCGCTCAGCCTACTTATTATTTTAGAGTTGATTTTTGTACAAAGTTCAACCAGTCCTTATTGGTTTGTTTTAAATCTACTTTTGAGTCGGATTTTGATTCTTTTATTTTGTTCAAAAGCAAGAGTCCTTTACGGGCTATGTTGTATGCGCCGTTGGCATCGGCATCTTTTGGCATTTCTGAAATTTCCTGTTTTGCAAAATGTCTGCTGTCAAAAAATACTCCCTTTTCGTCGGCCACCGGAGAGATTAAATAATCTTCACCCGTTTCCTTGCTGCTGTTCCGCATCTGCAAGGTAAGCTTTAACAGGTGGTGTAACCGTTCAAAAAACTGCTTATCCTGCCGTGCCACAATTTGTTCTTTTAAACCTGTTTGCGGCTTAATGTTATGGTCATGAAAGTGTTTTAAAAATTCTTCGGTGAGAGGTACTTCGCGTGTTTCCCACCGGCTATTTTGTTTTTCGTTTCTGAAATTTTCTAAGCGGGTTCCATGTGAGCAAATAATCCAATTCTGCCTCGTTCCTTCGGCTTTCGGATTAAAATCTGTGTAATTCTTTACGTGGAATTCAATATGGTTTTGGGCCTCATTCCACCGGATGTCTTGGAATTTTTCAAAGAATTTTTGCGAATTGGCCACATTTTCATATTTGGTATTAAACAAATTCACAAAACCCGTTACTGGATCTATTTTGGAAGTATTCCATGCCGGTACATAAAATATAAAGCCGGATTGTTTTCCTAAATCCTTAAAACTTGTAAATTTACTAGCCAACTGCAAGGCATTTAAAACTCCGCCGGGTTCAGTGGGTGATTTTGATTTATCCACATAGTAGTTCAGCTTATCTATCAGCATTTTTTCAAATTTCTGATACACCTGTTTTTCAACTTTAAAACGTCCACGCTTAAAGCCAAAATTCAAATCTTCCAAAAGCAGAATAGCCCGGTTTTCAACCATCATTTTAGCTACAATGTGCACCACCTGGCTAATGTATCCCTCTTTTAACTCTTTAATGGTTTCAATGGTTTTCCACTGTGTTCTGCTTTCGGCACGGTTCTTTTCTTTTTCGGCCAGCAGTTTATGATAATCGGTGGTGTATTTTTGATTGTTATACTCATTTACGATATCATTCAGCGTAAATTGTTTTAGAATTTCACCTTTTGAATTAATCATTGACAAGTACAAAAGATGCCTTTCGCCTCTGTCCAGTCCGATAAAATGGATTTCATTTTCGGGAACCGATTTCAAAAATTCAATTACTTCCTGATTGATATTATCTCTTCCGCTTGCCTTGAAATTCATGGTTATTGGCACATGGAATTGAAATTTATCAAAAGCAAACCGCTTGTTGGATATAATCGGATAGGCAAATTTATCTTTTAATTTATCGGCATGATGCCCTCTTTTCAGTGTTTCATCTGAGTATTGCAGCGATTTTTTTCTAAAGAAAATTTCTGCCTGACCATTCAGTTTATAAATCACATCTTTCAAGTTATCCGGACTAAAAAGTGCCTTCCAGTAAAGTGTATGTAAATTCGGTTTTCCTTTACTGTGTTCCGAAAAATCTTTATTATAAATTTGAAATAGATAAAGTTTACCCTGACTTACCAATTCATCAATGTATTCTTTATCGATTTTTTGATATGAAATATTATATCCTTGATTTTCAACTTGTCTGTAAAATTCATCTATGGAGTTATAACTTGAAGTTTGATTAAATTTGAATTTAAAATTTTTCCATTCTGGGTGTTTTTCAATTGATGACTTGAAAAAATCAATCATTATCCTACAATCAGAAATAGAAAAGTCTTTCTTTTCGAATCCTTTTTGAGGCTCACCATTTTTAGTGTGGGTTCCGTGGTTTCTTATTCGTATTACATTTTCATCTGGTGCGAAATAAGTTATATTCTTTGCGCTAAAAAAAACTTTAGGTAGCATTTTGCTTGCACCCGGTAAAAGCTTATAGTTAATTTTTTCAAAGCAATCTTCCGTTTTATGTGGCGGTGTTTTTTCAAATAATTTGTTGTGTTTTTTATCCATTACACCTAAAAAGAAGAGGCCGTTTTTAGCAAATAAAACACTAGTGTTTGCTGATTCTTTATTTTGATCCCAGCCATCCAATAAAGTAGAATTCTCAAAATTCAATTTAAACTTTTCAACGGAATAGGGTTTCTGCGTAAGGTAGTTGCGTACTTTATTGTATAGGGGGATAAGTTTGTCCAGTTGGTCGGCAAATTTTAAAAATTCAGCATAAAAGGCCTCATCCTTTTCACCTTCATATCCTTTTGCCCGCAACGGTTTAACAAAATGGATAATATCCATCACTGCGTCTAATAGATTTTTGATTTTCTCAATGGCATCATCATCAGAAATCAAACTCTTATTGGGCGGATATTCAGCATTAAGCAAATCGGCCGCTTCAACATAATAATTTTCCGCTTTCTGTATGAGCGTCAATGTATCGTCTTTCCTTCTGAAAGAAGCAAAATACTTCAGGATAATGTTTTCCGTATATTTTTCTTTCAAATCATCCATTTCAGCACAGTACCGTTTCAGTACATCCTCAATTTTTTGAATGGAATAAAATTTGATTTTTTCAAACTTGGCATCATTTTCATCTGATGGTTTTAACTTACTGTTTGAAAGATAATAATCTTGTTTAAGCGCATTGCTGATTACTGACCAGCTTCCGAATAATTGTTGGGATATATCCGTAAGTGAGGTGTCATTTTTAATGAATATTTTTGATGTATCATATTGTCCATCATCGCTTACAATAAATTTTAATTGTTCCAATACATTATATACGTTATCTCCATCCGCCCATTTGGTTAATCTATTTATGTAAAACTCTTTTACTGCCTCAAGCAAATCTTGTGGCTTTTCAAACTTTTCTAAAACGGAGGAAAAAGATTCCCTGTCACTAAGAATTTGTTTGTACAAAACCGTCAGATTGGGAATATCACGTTTGGTTAATCCCTTTCGTTGCCTGTATAGATTAATGCTTTCATTCAGTCCTTGAATTTTAGTATTCGAATCAGACTTTCCACCCAACATTAAATTATAGATATCAATATCTTCCTGCCTTAGTGTCTGGTTAAAATATTCAGGGTTAAACATATCCGCGATAGAAATTCCAAAAAGATGAGGTTCAACGGATTTTTTAGCTTGCTCAATAATCTGCGGATGTTCTTTTGTGATTTTCTCAAAGATTCTTTTGTTGCTCAAAAACCGCGGTAAATTTTCATGTATTAAACGGTAAGCAATTGCCGTTGCTTTCTCGTCAGCGGAATACATGTTTTTTCTGTTCTCATGAAACCCCGTGAAGTAGGTAGTAAAGTTTTTAAAGTCTTCGATATCTTTTAAAATACTTTCATCTTGCACAATCTGAGCCAGGTCTTCCTTTATTAATTCTTTTCCGAATAAACGTTTGTAAGCATCCGTTTTGGTAAATCTATCTGCAATTTCTTTACGCATTTTTTTCTGCAAAGAAGTCAACTCTTTTTCATCCTTATTTGAACTAAAATATAATGATTCAAACTCTTGCAGATTGCCGATTTTAACGCCTCTCAGGCATGAATCAATAAACTTTTTGTGGTATTCATCAATAATTTTCTTTACTCTTTTATAGCTTTCAGCCCTTTGCTCATCTTCATTTAGAAGGCTTTTTTCAGTAATATAATCTAAGGTTTTACCAATAGGTTTCAACTCAAATTTTAAGGTTTTACTTAAACTGTACAGATTGGTGAATTGATTAAAGTCTTTCATTATCATTCGTTTTTATAAATAGATTGGGTGAATTTACGTTCATTAATAAATTTAGGCGGATTCTGTGAATAGGGTACATTAATCGGTTAAGGTTTGAGACATAAATATATTCAGATTCCCGAAAAAAACAAAAATATGTATGAAATTGGAATCTACTTTATTCACCTCACATCTTCAACCTTCTCGCATACCCAAAAAATCGTTGTGACACATTAACCGTGTGTTGAAAGGAGCTTGCTCTGCTTAGTAGTAGTATTTAAAATTAAAATCCTCGGGGGAGGGATTGGGTATGTATAGAATTGACAAAACCTGTGTGAATTGCGGAAAGGGGCCGCTTGCATTTTGCCGTAGGTCAACCACGGATAGGGTAAAAAGCTTTATCTTAATCAATAAGCGTAAGTTAATTTGTCCGCATTGCTTGCATAAAGCTTGGTACAGAGTAAATTTGGAAGAAGATACGCTGGTGGGTTAGGCTTAATCAAACCGCACCAGTACCGCATTTTTTTCAACCGCATGGCCGGCTTCGCAGTGTATTGACTTTATCGTTACATCGGCCGGTGCTTTCAGCACGTTTTCCATTTTCATGGCTTCCAAAATAATAATCGGATCACCCTTGGCTACCGAATCGCCCGGTTTTACCAATAGTTGGATTACCATGCCCGGCATGGGTGATTTAAGTTCGTTTACTTTGGGAGCCGGAAATGAATGAATGCCGAACATTTTCAGCATTTCATCACTCCGGTCTTTCACCGAATAGACTTTCCGTTCTCCGTTTACTCGCAGGGTAACGGTTTTGTTACTCTTGTCAAAGCCCTCTAAAAGAATATGGTACAGGGTTCCGTTTAAAGTGATTTTACGGTAACGGTCAGTTTCATTTTCAATATTGAAATCGTATTCCGAACCATTCACCAAAACCTTGCCGGTGCTTAGATTCGGCTCAATTACCCATTCCTTGTCGTCAGATTTAACGGTGTACATATTGTTAATCTTTTAGTTCCCCAAAGGTAATATTCCAAGTGATACCGGACTTTTTTAAATTTTCTGCTTGTTCATAAGCCTTTTATAAACTTTTAAAAACTTTAGGCTTCCCATTCGTGTAACAATTGCCCCGGAATAGGGTATTTTTGCAAAGCTATGGACGACAATACCGAAAAAGGAAAACAGGAAAGACGAAAAGGGCCACGTACCCGCAACCTGAATGAAGGACTGGAAATGGGCAAAATTCCGCCCCAGGCGCTTGACCTAGAGGAGGCCGTATTGGGTGCCGTGATGCTTGAAAAAGAAGCCGTGGCCACCGTAATTGAAATTCTCAAACCCGATTGCTTTTACAAAGACGCACACCAAAAAATATACGAGTGTATCCAGGATCTGTTTGCCAAATCAGAACCTATCGACATTCTCTCCGTAACCAATGAGCTCCGGCGCAAAGGCAACCTGGAATTGGTGGGCGGAGCGTATTACGTGGCTTGGCTCACCAACCGTGTGGGCTCGGCGGCCAACGTGGAGTTTCATGCGCGAGTGATTGCCGAAAAATACATCAAACGCGAACTTATCCGGGTATCGGGAGAAATCCTCCAGGATTCGTTTGATGATACCGTGGATACCTTCGATTTGATGGACACGGCCGAAAAAAAGATATTCGAAATAGCCGAAAATAATATCCGTAAAGGTTTTGACAGTATTAACCTCCTGCTAGAAAAAGCGGTGAAGGAAATGGAACGCCTCAAAGACCAGAAAAACGAAGGCGTAACCGGGGTGGAAAGCGGATTTTTTGACCTGGACCGTATGACCGCCGGCTGGCAATCTACCGACTTAATCATTCTCGCTGCCCGTCCAGCGATGGGTAAAACGGCATTTTCGTTGTGTTTGCTTCGCAATGCGGCGGTCCAGTACAAACGGCCGGTGGCCATATTTTCGCTTGAGATGAGTTCGCTTCAGTTGGTAAACAGGCTTATTGCCCTGGAAACCGGCATTAATTCCGAAAAAATTAAAAAAGGCCAGTTGGGCGATGAAGAGTGGAAAGTACTGCATGATAAAATTTCGCACCTTTCCGAAGCCCAGATTTTTATTGATGATACGGCGGCGCTTTCTATTTTTGAGTTCCGTGCCAAAGCCCGTAAACTCCGCTACATGCACAATGTAGAAATGATTATCGTGGATTACCTGCAACTTATGACCGCCGGGGCAGAAGGCCGTGGTACACGCGAGCAGGAAATCTCAGCCATTTCCCGTTCACTCAAAAGTATATCCAAAGAACTCGGCATTCCTATCATTGCGCTTTCTCAGCTCAGCCGTGCCTCCGAAGGCCGGAGCGGTTTTGATAAACGTCCGCAGTTGAGTGACCTCCGTGAATCGGGCTCCATTGAGCAGGATGCGGATATGGTTATGTTTATCTTCCGTCCGGAGTATTACGAGTTGGGCGAAGACGAAAATGGAAATTCAACCGAAGGTGTGGCCGAAATTATCATCCGTAAACACCGTAACGGTGCCGTGGGTACGGTGAAACTCCATTTCCGTCAGGAATTGGCCCGTTTTGAAAATTTGGGTGAGCAGTTCGGCGGTTCCATTACCGTGCAGGGCGGGGGTGAATTTGATGATTTCGGTCCGGGCCGCAGTTTCACCGTTCCATCCAGCATGAATGACGATCCTCCATTTTAAACGAGGTAAAGATTCAACCGGCAACTCAAAATATCATATTTTTGAGAAAATTACGTTTTAGCCTCTATGTATAAGATCCGCATTTTTCTGTTACTCTTTGTTTCGTTGTTGGCGATTCGTCCGGCAAAAGCTGCCTACACACTCATTCCCATGGACGAAACCCAGACCAATCACCTGAAAGCGTATGGAATTGCATTCTGGGTTCTGCAAAATGATTTGGAAATTTGGTGGTTGCTGAATTACCGGGGTGGAAGTTTTATGTTTAAAAATGCGGCCCTGGCCGATAAGGAAATGAACATCCGCGGCGTTCGTTACGAAACCATTGCCGATTCACGTTCGAGCGCCATACTGGCAGAAATTGCCGATCCGGAAGTGAATATGGATGCCGTAAAAATGGAAAAAGCGCCCAAAATTGCGGTATACTCGCCCAAAGAAAAAGCCCCCTGGGATGATGCGGTAACTCTTGTGCTTACCTATGCTGAAATTCCGTACGACGTAATTTACGATGATGAAATTTTGGAAGGCAAACTACCCCTCTACAATTGGCTACACCTGCATCACGAAGATTTTACGGGCCAGTACGGGAAATTTTGGTCGGCCTACAAAAATGCCGAATGGTACCAGGAGCAGGTACGAACGCAGGAAGCCACTGCCCGTAAATGGGGCTTTTCAAAAGTGAGTCAGCTAAAACTGGCCGTTTCCAAAGAAATTCAGAAATATGTATCGGGCGGCGGGTTTATGTTTGCCATGTGCAGTGCCACCGACAGTTATGATATTGCCCTTTCGGCCGAAGGCGTGGATATTTGCGAACACATGTTTGATGGCGACCCCATGGATCCGGCGGCCCAGCAGAAAATTGATTTCACCCGCACCTTTGCCTTCCAGAACTTTATTTTGGTGCGCAATCCGAATGAATACGAGTATTCAAACATTGATGCCACCACGTATCGCCGGGTTCCGCAGATGCAGGATTTTTTCACCCTGTTCGATTTTTCGGCCAAATGGGATCCCGTTCCTACCATGTTAACCCAGTGTCATGAGCGGGTAATTCCGGGCTTTATGGGGCAAACCACATCCTTCCGCAAACCGGTTATCAAACCCAATGTTATCATTTTGGGCGATACCAAATCGGCCGATGAAGCCCGTTATATACACGGCGAATTCGGTAAAGGGTTCTGGACATTTTACGGAGGCCACGACCCCGAGGATTATCAGCACATGGTAGGCGATCCGCCAACCGATCTGGCCCTGTTTCCCAACTCGGCCGGCTACCGTCTTATTTTGAATAATGTACTGTTTCCAGCTGCCAAGAAAAAGAAGCAGAAAACGTAGGTTTTACCTGGTTAATGTGCTGATTGAATTGAACAAGGATTAAGGATCAAGGACAAAAGACGGTTGCCTAATCTCCGATTGCCATCGGGTTGTTGATAACAGAGAAGCGGAGCATAGAGCCCAACGGAACAACCGAACAAAAGAACAGACGAACAATTGAACATAAAAACAATCGAACATACGAACAAAAGAACATACGAACAATCAACCAATAACCATTCCCCTAATACACAAAACTCAAGCTCAACTCTGTTTCATTTCCAACCCCATCGCTCAGTTTTACCTTGAGTGTATTGGTGCCAGGCAGCAGTTTGGGTTTGCGGGCAAAGAGCAGGTTTTCTTTATACTCGTATTCCAGCATCAGGAATTCGCCGTTCAGTTCGGCTTCCCAGTTTAGGATGCCGGTTTGGCTGTCGCTGGTTTTGAGGCGTAAAATGCCTTCGTATTTTTTGAGTCCGCCTTCCGTGCTCAGCTCAGGGCCGCTGATGGATGGCGCAAGCGTATCCAATGCGAGAGAAAATCGTCCTAGTCGCATATAACGGATGCTGAATGAGTTATCATTTCGTTCGGAGGGCACTATACGTTTGCCTTCGTGAAGCACATATAATTTGGGCAGGAAAGCTGCGGGCAGAACAGCGGCATTCAGGCGGATTACCGCATCTTTCTTTAGGAACTGTTTGGCATGGCCGATTTGCCAGCTCAAAAGTTCGGGAGCTTTTACATTACTTTGTTCATATGCCGAAACGTCGAGGTCTTCAAACAGACTGTTTTCGGGCAGGGTGAGGCTGAAGTTTTTTCCCGTAAGGCTGTCGGCCCAATCCTGTAAAAACGAAAATACCTTTCCCGCCGGTTTGGGTTTAGGGCTTCCGGGATCGGTGGCAGTACCCTGCAAGTTAAATTCGAGTTTAGAACGGTTGCCGTTGGCATCTTCGGCTTCAATGCGCATGCGGTAGGTTTTTCCTTCCCGTACGTAAAACATGCCACTGCCGGGTCCTTTGTCGTAGAGGCGGCTGTCGTTTCCGGGCAGCACCCATAATTTTTCAATGGCGTTGTTACCCGATATCTTGTCTTCATAATCGCAGTGCAGCACAATGCGTTTTCCTTCGGGAAAGCTGAACCGGTCATGGGTGTAGCCATATATCAAACTATCGTTTACGTAAAGGTTCAGTTTATAGAGTCCCATCCGGAAACTGTTTAAATCAACCGGGTCGTGGGCGTTTATGCCTATTCCGATTGTTCCGGATACGCTTATGGCATTGGCAGACTTAGGTTTGTAGAGGCTTTCGGAACCGGTAAGCAGAATGTCACTTTGTGATTTTTCGCCGTTTACGCGCCCGTTTTCATCCAAGGAATAGAGCCGTAGGCCCGTAAATACCGGTTTTTTGGAGTCGGCAATGGCATAGCCGTTTTTGAGCGGGTTCAAGGTTTCGCCGGTTTCCGTATCCCGGATTTCAAAGTGCAGGTGTGGGCCTCCGCTTCCGCCCGTATTGCCCGAAAGCCCGATGATATCGCCCTTTTTAACGGGTATTTCCCAGGCTTTGGGGTTGATTTCTACTTCGTATTTCCGGGTTTTCTGCCATTCGGCCTCTATGCGTTCCTGAAGTGTGGTGCCAAATTGGTCTAAATGGGCATAAACCGTGGTTTTCCCGTTGGGATGGCTGATGTATACCACTTTCCCGTATCCGTAAATATTTACCCTGATTTTAGACACATATCCGTCGCCTACGGCATACACCTTATGGCCTACCGATTGTTTGGTGCGGATGTCGAGCCCCCCATGAAAATGGGTGGAACGCAGTTGCCCAAAGTTCCCGGAAAGATCCATCGGTAAATCGAGCGGAGACCGGAAATCCTGTTCAGGAAGTTTGGACTCAGCCGTTTGCAGCGCCGAGGCCATTACCAAAATCCATAATCCGCTTGTGAAACCTGCCATACCGTAAAAATAGAACCTCTATCAGCGGTATACGGATTTGCTGGCGAAATGTTTTCCACGCCGGTATGTGCAAATCAAAAAAGCGCCGGAGTTTGTACTCTCCGGCGCTTTCCATTATAAAAACAAACAGGACTCTCTTTCCTCGAAACCGTTTGTATCTTACATGTTTTCTGAAAGAAATTCCAATACGTCGGTAACCGTTACGATACCTACGGGTTTGCCATTTTCGGTTACGGGTAATGCACGGAAATGCTCGTTCATGAAAATGTCGGTAACCTCTTTAATCGTGGCCGTTGGCTCTATGGTAACCGGTTTAAAGGTCATCAGTTGCTCAATGCTCAGGGTTTCAAGCAGGGTGTTTTCGCTCTGATCTTCCTGGTTGAATAATTTTCCGAAGTTCAAACGGTTAAAATCCGAATCGCTCAGAATACCCACCAGCACATCGCCACGCATCACCGGCAGGTGACGGATGGACTCGTTATCCATCATAAAACGGGCACTTTTAAGTGAATCTGTTGTTTGAACCGTTTTTATGTTGGCGGTCATAATCTCTTTTACGGGTGTTCTCTTTTTCATGTTATTTTGTTTTACACAGCAAAGGTAGGCCCTGTGCACCGGGGCAACTATGTTTAAGGTCATGCCATAAACTGATTTTAGTCAGGTTTCCGGATGGCCTGTTTGGTTTGGTATTGCTGCATCTGCCCTGAAAACGGGCGTTTAAGGATTATGCGGAAATATTTATGATTTCTTTAGGCTGTATTCATGCAGAATGGCTTAATTTTGTACCCGGAAAGTATTCCATCTTAGTATGCAAGTAAAATTCAAAAATCGCGGAGCCGACTTTTACAACACGTTAAAAGAGCGCACCGACGCCTACTTTCAGGCACAAAATCTTAAACCCACCGGAAATTATAAACTGTACATCAAAACGGCCGTTTTTTCTGCGGTTTTTATTGGCTGTTATGTTGCTTTGGTATTTCTGTCTCCGCCCGTTTGGCTGGCCGTAATTTTATGTCTGGTACTGGGCCTCGATATGGCAGCCATCGGTTTCAACATGATGCACGACGGAGCCCACGGTTCTTACTCAAACAACAAAAAGGTAAACGAAATCATGGGGCTTTCCCTCAATTTTTTGGGAGCCAATGTGTTTTTCTGGAAACAAAAACACAACGTTAACCACCATTCATACACCAATATCGACGGTATGGATGATGATATTGACGTTGAACCGTTTCTGCGTCTTCACGTAAGTCAGCCCAAACGTTGGTTTCACCGTTTTCAGCATATTTACGCGCTTTTGGCTTACTCGCTGATGTTCTTTTTCTGGGTGTTCTTCCGTGACTTTAAAAAATACTTTTCCGGAAAAATTGCCCGTTACACGCCTATCCGCAACATGAGTTTCAAAGAACATTTTATTTTTTGGACTTCCAAATTGGTGCACTTTGCCGTGTTTCTGGTGGTGCCCATGATTTTTGCGGGCGTACTTGAAACCATTGTCGGATATATCCTCATCACTTTTGTGTTGGGCGTGGTGATTTCAGTAGTGTTTCAATTGGCGCACGTGGTTGAAGGTACTGAGTTTGTTATGCCACAATCTTCCGAATCCGTATCTGTTGAGTCGGAATGGGCCATTCACCAGATTCAAACTACCGTTGATTTCGCCACCGCCAATCCTGTGGTAAACTGGTTGCTGGGCGGGCTTAATTTTCAGGTTGAACACCACCTTTTTCCGGGTGTGAGCCACGTACATTACCCGCAGATCAACAAAATTCTGCGCCAAACCTGCGCTGAGTTCAACGTAAAGTATATGGAGTTTTCTACCGTTACGGCGGCCTTCATTTCACACTTGCGCTATTTGAAAAATACGGGAGTGGCTTAGTTTTGGCACGGCGTTTGCCCAAGTCTTAACTATATACATTTTAATGATATGAAAAAAGGAATTGTTACAGGACTATTTTCTCTTTGCTTTGGCTTGGTTTCTTTGTTTGCCCAAACGGACGGAAAGCTGGTAAAAACAAATCAAACGGATAAATCTGTTGTAGGAAAAACAACAGATAAGGTTACTAAAGAGGCTGGAAAGAAAGCAGAAGGTAAGCGCTTTGAAACCAAAGAAGAGCAAAGAGCCCATGCTGAAGAAAAGTCTAATGGGAATGCCTTTAGTGGTAAAGGGAAAGGAAAGGATAAAGTGCAAGGAAAACCCGAAAAAAATGCTGAAAAACGGCCAGCGAAAGAGGATAAACCATCAAAACCCGTAGCTCCCGATTCGAGAGAGTCCAGTAAGGGTAAACAAAAATAACACACATAATTACAGAGCGTTCTCTTCGGGGAACGCTTTTTTTTTGCCTTCCATTTGCCGTATGTTTTCTTTTTGACTAAATTATTGTCGATAAAAATGACAATAATTTAGTCAAAACAATAAATTGTGTACCTGAACGCGCGCTCATACTACAGTTTTAACTACGGAACACTTTCGGTACAGAAGCTTCTGGAACAGGCATCGGCCCAGGGTGTAAAGCGCCTGGCCCTTACCGATATAAACAGTACCGCGGGTATTTTGGAGTTTTTTAGGGAAGCGCCCCGGTTTGGGATAGAGCCTGTAGCCGGCGTGGAATTCAGAAACGGGCACGAATGTGTGCATATTGCCTTGGCACATTCTATTTTAGGATTTGAGGAAATCAACCGCTACCTCTCTGAGCACCTGCAGGCCCGGCGTCCTTTTCCGGCAAGGGCTCCCGTGTTTAAACAGGCGAGCGTGATATACCCTTACCGCCCGGGGCAGTTATGGCCCCTGAAACCGCATGAGTATATCGGGGTCCGGCCCTCAGATTTGCTGCGTTTCCGGCTCGACGGCTCCGTACGCATATATGCCAAGCAGTTGCTGGCCCTGCTCAGTGTGAATTATGGCTCCGCACTGGATGTAAATTTACATAAACTGCTCCGCGCGGTGGACTTGAATGTGCTTTATTCCAAACTGCCGGCCGAAGCGCTTTGCGCACCCGATCAGTTTTTTCAGCCGGAAGCCGAGTGGAAAAAACGCTTCGGAAGCTCGGATTTTTTATTGCGCAATGCCGAGGAATTGCTCGAAAAATGCCGGCTCGATTTTGAATTTGGCGTACCTAAAAACCGGAAACGCTTCGGTGCTTCTGATTCTGATGATTTTCAGTTGTTGGAAACGCTGGCCTACAAAGGCGCACGCGAGCGCTACGGACAGCTTACGCCGCAATTATGTACGCGCCTGGAAAAAGAGCTGGACATCATCAGCAAAAAAGGCTTCATGGCCTATTTTCTCATTAATTGGGATATTGTAAATTTTGCACAGAGCCGGGGCTATTTTTACGTGGGCCGGGGCAGCGGGGCAAACAGCATGGTGGCCTATTGCCTGCGTATTACCGATGTAGATCCGGTAGACCTGGATTTATACTTTGAACGCTTTATTAATTTATACCGCGAAAATCCGCCCGATTTTGACTTGGATTTTTCCTGGAAAGACCGGGACGAAATACAATCGTATATTTTTCGCCGGTACGGCACCGAACATGCCTGCCTGCTGGCTACCTGTTCAACCTATAAGGTGAAGGGCGCCCTGCGTGAACTGGCTAAGGTGGCCGGGCTGCCCCTGTCTGAAACCGAAGAATTGATTGCCGGCTACGGAAAAGTAAAACCCAAAGATAAGATCAGTGCCGCCGTGGCCCGCTATGCCGGGCTTATGCTTGAGTTTCCCTCGCACCTGAGCATCCATGCGGGCGGGGTGCTCATCAGCCATGAACCCATTTACCGCTATACCGCCCCCATACTGCCGCCCAAAGGCTTTCCCGTATCCCAGTTTGATATGTACGTTTCAGAAGACCTGGGCTTATACAAATTTGATATCCTGAGCCAGCGGGGGCTCGGACATATTAAGGATGCCGTAGAGTCTGTACGTGTGAACCGTGGCATTGACATTGACATTCGGGCCGTGGAACAGTTCAAACAGGATGAAAAAATACGGGAACTGCTGCGCCGGGGAGACTGCATGGGCTGCTTCTATGTAGAATCCCCGGCTATGCGCGGCCTGCTGGCCAAACTGCGTTGCGATACCTACCTGGATTTGGTGGCGGCCAGCAGCATTATCCGCCCGGGTGTGGCCTCTTCGGGCATGATGCGTGAGTTCATCATGCGGCACCGTGATCCCCAGGCCCGTGTGAATATCCATCCCGTAATGGGTAAAATTATGCCCGATACATACGGCGTAATGGTTTACCAGGAAGATGTAATTAAGGTGGCCCATCATTTTGCCGGACTCAGCCTGGCCGAAGCTGATGTGCTGCGCCGGGGTATGAGCGGTAAATTCCGCTCCCGCGAAGAGTTTCAACGGGTAAAAGACCAATTTTTTATCAACTGTAAAACCAAAGGCTATGCCGATGAACTGGCCCAGGAAGTATGGAGGCAGATTGAAAGCTTTGCCGGCTACAGCTTTGCCAAAGGACATTCGGCCTCGTATGCGGTAGAAAGTTACCAGAGTTTGTACCTGAAAGCCCATTATCCCATGGAGTTTATGGTGGCCGTGATTAATAATTTCGGTGGTTTTTACCGTACCGGATTTTATTTTCAGGAATTGCAGAGGGCCGGTGCGGAGCTCCACCTGCCCTGTGTGAATGAGTCGGAATACCTTACCCGGATATGCGGCAATACGGTATGGATGGGCTTTGTACACATTGGACGCCTGGAACAAAAAATGGCCTGGCGCATTATAGAAGAACGCACAAGCAACGGGTCATACGAAAACCTGGCCGATTTTGTGCAGCGAAGCCGCATCAGCCTCGAGCAGTTGCTGCTTTTGGTAAGGGCCGGAGCCTTTGCGTTTACGGGTTTGCCCAAGTCAAAATTGCTTTGGGAAGCCCATTTTCTGTGTAACGGCAAAACGAATAAGAACAACGGTGCGGAACTCTTCCGCCCGCCGGCACCCAAAACGTTTGAATTACCCGCCCTGCAATCGGATGCCCTGTTTGATCTGCATGACCAGCTTGAACTCTTGGGTTTTCCGGTAGTGGATCCGTTTTCATGCCTCGAAAAACTCCCTCCAAACCGTGTAATGGCTGCCGATTTGCCCAGGTTTATGAATCAGCAGGTATGCCTTGCCGGCTTATTGGTTACCACTAAACCAACCCGCACCGTAAAAGGCGAATACATGTGCTTCGGCACCTTTACCGATGAATGCGGAAACTGGATTGATACGGTACATTTTCCGCAGGTGGCCGCCGCATATCCGTTTCGGGGTGAGGGCATATACCAGATTATTGGACGGGTAACGGAAGATTTTGGCGCGCTCATACTGGAAGTGGATGCCCTATTCAAGCTCCCGTACCGCAAGTTTGCGGATGAAAAGTATGAACAGAAGGTGCCGGAGGCAGAGATAAATAGGCCATTACAGGCAGAGGTTCCGGCAAAACGGGTTTAAAGCCGGGCCAAAATGGCTTTGTTGATTTGCTTAACCAACGCCGGGCCTTCATAAACAAAGCCGGTATAGAGTTGTATCAGGTCGGCTCCGGCATCCAGCTTGTCTAATGCATCTTGGGCATTCATGATTCCGCCCACGCCGATAACCGGAAAGGCATTACCGGATTTTGTTTTCAGATAACGGATAACCTCGGTAGAACGCTTGGTAACGGGTGCACCGCTCAATCCGCCGGTTTCGTTTTTGTGGGCATTCCGGAGTCCTTCGCGGCTCAGTGTGGTATTGGTGGCAATGATGCCGTCAATTTGGGTAATGCGTACAATATCAATAATATCATCCAATTGTTCGTCTGTTAAGTCGGGCGCAATTTTGAGCAGAATGGGTTTTGGATTGGCATAACGGGCATTTTCGGCCTTCAGCTCGAGGAGTATGGCCGTGAGCGGTTCTTTATCTTGCAAAGCACGAAGCCCGGGCGTATTGGGTGAACTTACGTTTACCGTAAAATAATCAACCACATCGTGCAGTGCGCGCAGGCATTTTAGGTAATCGGAACCGGCCTCCTCGTTAGGTGTGGTTTTATTTTTGCCAATGTTTCCGCCTATGATGGCTTTTCCGGGTTTGCGGAATTGCAGGCGGGCCGCAGCTGAATCGGCTCCTTTGTTATTGAAACCCATGCGGTTGATGATGGCCTTGTCTTCCTTTAGGCGAAACAGGCGGGGTTTATCATTGCCGGGCTGGGGCATGGGCGTAACCGTTCCGATTTCAATATGTCCGAACCCAAACGAATAAAACTCATCAAAAACCAGGGCATTTTTGTCAAAGCCGGCTGCCAATCCCACCGGATTCGGAAAATCAATGCCAAACAGCGTTCGTTTCAGCCTGGGGTCATTTACCCTATACATGCGGCTAAGCAAACTGCCCATTCCCGGAATTTTGTGCATCAACCGAATACATTCAAAACTGAATTCATGGATTTTCTCCGGATCAAACAAAAAAAGAAAAAGGCGGATGAGTTTATACATGCTGCAAAAGTAAAAAATGCCCCGGTTCGGAGTCTAAATTACAAAAAAAGGACAGTCCCTTCAAAACTGTCCTTCTGTTCACATTGAACTATAAAATTAAGCACAGTCCAAACAATCCAAATTTCTTGCCGGAAATCGTTAAATTTAAAACTAAGCGATACTGTTTTTTGTGCAGAATACGGTTTCTTTGCGTCAAATAATAAAATCATGCGTTACAATCTTACCGAAATACAAAACCTCATAAAAGACCGCCGGAGTATTAAACCCCTGAAAATAAGCAACCGGAAAGTACACCGGGAGCAAATTGAAGCCATGATTCAGGCGGCCAACTGGGCACCTACGCATGCCAATACCGAGCCTTGGCGTTTTAAGGTTTACGGAGGCAAAGCCAAAGAGGAACTGATGCAGTTTAATGCCGACTTATACAAGGCCAAAACACCGGAAGATAAATTTTTACCCGATACCTACAACGGCTTTCTGGAACGGGCAAAGCGCGGTAGTTATATCGTTGGGGTTTGGATGAAAAGACAGGAAACCGAAGTGATTCCGGAAGTAGAAGAAATTTTGGCCCTGGGCTGTGCCGTACAGAATTTTTCGCTGGTGGCAGCGGCCTATGGTTTGGGTTGTTTCTGGAGCACGGGGGGCTTTGTGTTCAGTGCCGAAATGCACGAATACATGAAACTGGGCGCAAAAGATAAGTTCATGGGTTTTCTGTACGCGGGGTATCCCGAAGGAGAATGGCCGGAACCCACCAAGCGCGGTATTTGGATGAATAAGGTGGAATGGTTTGAGTAAAAAGAAAGAGCAACCAATACTAAATCAATATCAACAGTTCAGTAAGGGTTTGCTTAACTGAAAAAACTTCAGTTACTTTATCCCTACATAAGGGGGGAAAGTGAAAGCACGAATTTCATTTAAGAACAAAATTTTTAAAGTTGATTTAGATAATCCGCTCGACATCAGTATTGCTTTTGATGCGGCTTCAAGCCTGTCGGCATACGGTTGTGGTCCGGTAGAAATCAGTCCGGTGGTTTCAGGCAAATTTAAGGGTGATGTAAAGCAGGGCGGTTCGGTCAATTTTAAGGATATCCGTTTCAATCCGCATGGCAATGGTACGCACACCGAATGTGTGGGACATATTACCCGTGAGGCACAGAGTGTTAACCAATCCTTTTCCAAACATTTCTTTTTTGCACTTTTAATTACCGTAAAACCCGATTTGATGGCCAATGGTGACCGGGTAATTTTACCCGCTGCCTTTAAAGAACTTTTTATGGCCAATGAAGGAATCGAAGCGGTTATTGTACGCACAATTCCCAATAAAAAGGATAAGTTGGCTGCCAATTATGCCGGAAGTAATCCCCCGTATTTTCATCACGAAGTTTTGAGTTACCTGGCTGCTGCCGGCGTAAACCACTTTTTAACCGACCTGCCTTCCGTTGACCGTGAATCGGACGGGGGGATGTTACTCGCACACAAAGCATTCTGGGGATTGCCCGATCGCTGTGCGGAAAATAAAACCATCACGGAACTGATTTTTGTGCCGGATTCCGTTGCAGATGGCTTTTACCTGTTAAACCTCCAAACGGCCCCTTTTGAAAATGATGCAACTCCCTCAAGGCCTACATTGTATCATATAGAATTTTAAGTAGTTTTAAGTAAGTTACATGAGTTTATTGCTTATTTTTGCACGATTCTGAAATACCGTGAAAAATAAATACAAACTCATACTGCCCTTATCTGCATTCCTTCTGACCTTAAATGTCAAGGCTCAGGTAAATCTCAATCTTAACTTGATGGCCCGTTATGATTTTACCGGGAATGCCAATGATCTTTCCGTTAATGCCAACAATGGTGTGCCAAACGGTGTAACGCTCCGAACAAACCGGGCACTCACAGCCAATTCATCATATGAGTTTGACGGCGTAACGGATAATATCGTAGTGCCCAATTCGCCAACCCTGAGTTTCGCGTCAGATGCCCAAACCATTTCATTCTGGTTTCAGCTTTGCGAAATTCCCGGCCCCAATGACGGTAGTGAATATTACATCATCTCAAAAATGAGCTCCCCATCATTAAACGGCTGGCATGTTTTTATGCGACGTGATGTTGCAACAGACGGAGTTTTACGTATTTATTATCGTGGGGTTAATGCGGGTTCTTTTGCTACGCAGAATGTAATGTCTTGTCCTATCAATTCGGTTCAGCCGGGCGAATGGCATCATGTGGTTTTTGTTGTGGGACGGGACAATAACACAATCCTTCAAGCCAATTTAGATAATGCGGTGGTTGATTTTGTTTTTAAAAACTCAGTAATTGCCACTAACAATCTGGATCTGGTTATTGGCGGTGGCGTGCATACTTGGAGCGCGAACGATGAACAATTTGGTTTGGGCAGGCTGGATGATATTCGTCTTTACAACCGCCCGATTAATGATCAGGAAATTGGTGTTCTGTACAATCAAATTCCCATAAATACAATTAACCCGCAAGTTACGCTCAGTCAAAATAATGCACTCTGTTTAAACAATGACACACTCCAATTGAGCGCAACTGCGCTCAATGGCTTTACATTTGATTGGACTACTCCCGGAGGAACCCAGATATCCGCAAATCCATTATCAATTGGTAACCCTGACAATACGGATGCCGGTGTTTACAGTGTAGTGCCGAATAACGAAGGTTGTTTACTCCCTGCACAAACAATTACTGTTGCACCCGGCTTGGCAGATCTTGCACTTAACGGCCCCACGCAGGTTTGTAACGGAACCGCTTTTAACGTAAATGTTCCGCTTTTGGCAGGTGCTGTTTATAACTGGACAGTTCCCGGTGGTGGTTCAGCAGCAAATAATGTTTGGTCTGTTGCCTCTGCCGGTAACCCGGAAGCAGGTGCATATTCTGTATCTTACACACTTAACGGATGTTTCGGCGAAAGCGACACATTGAACGTGGCATTGGTTAATCAATATACGTTTACGGTTTTTGATACCATTTGCCAAGGGCAATCACTTTTTGTGGGTGGAGCCAACCAAACGGCCACCGGCGCTTATGATGATTTATATCAATCCGTTACCGGTTGCGACAGTTTGGTTACTACCGAACTTTTTGTTAAACCGCTTCCCCAGGTATCTTTGGGCCCCGACCAACAAAGTTGTGTGGGCTCAACGGTTACGATTGCTCCCATAACGGATGGAACTTTAGTGTCCTGGAGTAATGGAACAAATGGCCCTACCCTTGATGTAACCACCACCGGTAACTATTGGTTCGAAGCCGAATTGGATGGCTGTACGGCACGTGATACCGTTACGGTTTCCTTCTTTTTAAATCCTGCGGCCGATTTCACGCCCAATGACAATACTCAGTGTTTAACAGGGAACTCATTCAGTTTTGCACCCAACAACGCATATGCGCCGGGTACTATTTTTGATTGGACATTCCAGGGAGCCGGAACGCCTACCTCTGCACAGTCTAATCCTACCGGCATTATTTGGGATGCTTCCGGCACGTATGCTGTTACCCTTACTGTTACAGAAAACAATTGTGTAAGTGCTCCTTCAACATTGAACGTAACCGTATTTGATATGCCATCTGTTGCCTTCATTGCCAATCCGCAGCAAGGATGTGAACCGGTTGAAGTGAAATTTAATAACAACACCCAAGGCGGAACTGGTCCTTATCAGTCTACCTGGATTTTGGGTGATGGTTCAAATTCAACAGATGATAGTCCGGTACATACTTACCTAAATGATGGTTCATACAACGTAACCCTAAGTGTGGTAGATGCTAACGGATGCCCCGGAACACTTACCCAAAATGGCTTCATTACTGTGTTCCCGCAGCCGGTGGCCGGGTTCTCGCTGGCTGAGTATGAACTTACCACCACCGAGCCACAGCTTACCGTAATCAATGAATCACAACAAAGTCAGGCCTGTTTATATTACCTGAATACCGGCGAAGCCTGGACGGATTGCAGCTTTACGGATAATATAGTGGGTACGGGAACCTATACCATTACGCAGGTAGTTACCTCAGGTGCCGGTTGTATTGATTCCGTTTCGGCTTCGTTTACCATCAGGCCGCTTCCGGAAGTTTTTGTACCCAATACCTTCACGCCAAACGGCGATTACATCAATGAGTTTTTTCAGCCCAGTATTTCTTGGATCGGCGATTTTGAAATGTTGATTTATGATCGTTGGGGCGCATTGGTTTTTGAAACGAATGACCTTTTCCGCTATTGGAACGGTAAATACTATAACAACGGAACCGAACTTCCGCAGGGGGTTTATGCCTACCGCATCCGTTATCGTCCCTATTCATTCGACAAGAACATCTTCGTGAATGGTTCGGTGAGTTTGATTCGCTAATCAGTATTGATTGATATAAAAAGGCTTCCAATTGGAAGCCTTTTTATTTACATATAGCGTTCGCAAAAATGCATGGTGTTTTCGTAAAAGAGCTTGTTCAGCATTTGCGTGGGCTTTAGGCCATACCAAAGTGCCTTTTGAAACTGGGTTTGGTTCAGCCAGGAAACCAGGTCATCGTATAACTGCGGGAATTTATCGGCCGCATCATAATTTTCAAAGGTATTGATTCCACCATCCAAATCAGATCCGATGGACAAGGTATTCCACGCCTCAGGCTTTCCGATGGCTTTGATGGCCTGGAAAACATTTTCGAAGAACATCTGAATCACCTCATTTTTATATTCATCTATGTTTTTGGAACCTTTCAGCTCTTTTAAAAATTTTCCGCCGCCCAGTTTGGTCTTGTCCAGCATTATACCCATGATGCCTTTCGTGTCGTGTATGATTTTAATTTCTTCGTCGCTCAGGTTTATGCTCCAGTTAAAAAAACGGCTGTTGGCATTTTTGGCGGCGCTGTCTTTTTTCATTACCGAGCCGGCCATGGTCCTGAATCCGTTTACGCCGGTATGCGATGAAATAATGGGAATAATATCGTTTTTGTTCAGGTAATTATAACTGCGAACCCAGTTGTAATATTCCTTTCGGCCTTGCATGCTCATGTGTTTGGTGTCGATATAAATACGCCGGCCGTTGCTGTTGCTCAGCATTTCTTTCATGGCTTTAATGCCCAGTCCGGTAAGTCCGCTTTCCATTCCCTTTTTTTGGTTGATCAGCCCTTCGCCAACCAATACGTTGAAACTTTTGGCATGCCCGCAAAGTTCATTGTAAAAATGGTGTGATAGGTTCATAATGAATGGCGGATTTTCCCAGTTTTTTACGTTAATGATGTTTTTTTTGAGCTCGTCTTTCATCTCCCGTTTGCCCAACTGCCCGCTAAGCATCTGTTTATTGAAGAAAACGTGTGAGCCCTCTATGGTCATAACCAGAGCCAGTGTATTGGGTTGGTTCTCGGCAATGTCTTTGAGCTCGGCGTAGCTGTTGGTAATTTTCATACGGTATTTTCCGCAGGGCGAAAGGCCTTCGTTTTGCTTCAGGTAGGCATATTCATCATTCAGTTCAGTGAAATAATCATCGTGCTGCATCAAAAAACGGACACGCTTGGAATCATACCCGGTTGCTATGGATGTCATTTCTTCAAATCCTTTTTTTCCGGTAATAACTTTAGGTACACTCCTAAGTTTCAGAAAACCTTTTTCTGTGGGATATAAGGAAACGAAAGCCACACGTACATTTCCGCGAAGCAGATTGTAAAAATTGGTTTGCGAAAACTTGGCTACGTCTTTAGAGTTGTTCACGGCAAAACGACCCGCCGGCGTGGTAGGTTTGATGTGTTCAAATTCTTCCCACATATTACGCAGGGGTACCGGATGTCCGGAATTAAACGATTTTAGGGTAGGGTGGATATGAATATCCGAAAAACAGGGTATGGAAGACATTGGAAATTAATTTATCCAAAGAAACCGATTTTGATTTAAATATCAAAGCTGAAAATAACAAAAGTTTGTAATTATTTGATGTATAATTTAATAAAAGTAAACCTGAGTGTAATTTTTAATTGAGGTCTACTTTTTTATGAACTTGATGGTTTGGGATGTTCCGTTTTGTGAATTTCGAATCCGGAGAAAATAGATACCCGGGGAAAGTGTATCCACTAAAACAGATGACCCAATTCCGGTTCCGATACTTTTACCATGTATGCTGATGATTTCCCAACGGAGGAACGGTTCATCATTACCGGTTAAAACGGAAATAAAAAGTTGTTCCGATGCCGGGTTGGGCCAGAGGCCGAATGCCGGAATATTTTCTTCGTTGGCCGAAAGTCCATAAAACGACTGAAGGCACTGCATAGAACGTTCGGCATTTATACGGCCGGTTCCCAGAAGGCTGTCGTAGGCTGAATTTGCCGGAAGTTGGTCAATGGGGTCGGCACTCTCGTATAAGCAGCGCAGGATAACCGAATCGCTATTTTCGGGCGCATAGCCGTGCATAAGCCCAAGCAAGCCCGAAACATGCGGTGCTGCCATGGAAGTGCCCGATTTGAAATCGTACGAAGGCAGGGCGGTTACGGTAAATGAACAAGACCAGATTCCCGAACCGGGTGCGCTGATATTGATTCGCCGGCCAAAAGAGGATGTATTCAGTTTGGCATCACTCTGTGTGGTGGCTGCTACCGAAATTACGCCCGCATAGGTTGCCGGGTATAGGGCCTGCTCATTCGCAAAATTTCCGGCCGAAGCCACTACGAAACAGTTTTTCGAAAGCGCATACTCAATAACGGATTTAGCCGTAGCCGATGAATCAAAACTGCCCCATGAGCAGTTAATCACTGCAGCACCTCGGTCGGCGGCAAAGCTTATTCCTTCGTAGCCGTGCGTAATCACATCACTTGCATTTCCGGCTTTTACGGGCAGCAGCGAGCTCAAAAATCCGATAGCGGCCATTCCTTCGTCATTGTCGGTTTCAGCGGCGGCAATTCCGGCTACATGTGTACCATGGTTGCTGTTGCTGCTGCTGATGTATACGTCGCCATTGTTTCCCGTGGCATTCCAGCCCTGATAATCGTCCACATACCCGTTTCCATCGTTGTCTAGTCCGTCGCCCGGTGTTTCGGCCGGGTTTATGCTGAACTTATTGGCAAATTCGGTATGATCCGATAGAAAGGCATTATCCACCACCGCTATCAGTGTAGATGCCGAACCTTTCGAAAAGTCCCAGGCATTCTTGGCTTTTATTTTATAGAGCGACCACTGGTTTGGTGAACCTAATTCCACGCCCAAATCGTTTGGGGTATAAGCGGGGTAGGCGAAGGGCACTTTTTCAATGTACTCCACGTTTTCGTTTTCCGCCGTTCGGGCAATGGCTTCTATCGGTATGCCGGGCGTATCAATGCGCAATATCCTGTTTAGTCCGTCAAATGAAATAGCTGAAAAAGGTCGGTAAATGTATGATTGTGGCAGTTCATTGCGGAGTTGGGCTTCCACTTTTTGAAGGGCATCGGCCGATTTTACTTTCAGGTAAACTGATGCTGGTGTCTGTGCATTCAGGCTTAACAGACTAATGCAAAAGAGGCTAAGCAGAATAACCGTATTTTTTTGAATTATCATTGTGTTTAGATGACCTATTTCTCAACTAAAATACTAAAATTTGTGGGGTGAGGCATTATTTCTATATTCTATTCCTGTTGGCAGGGCTTTCGGCATGCCGCCCGGTGTATCAAACACAGCCGCAGCCCGCCTCTGGCATGAAGGTGCAGCAAACACCCGCTGAAAAAAAGATTGAGAAAATGATTCTTCCCTACCGCAATGCATTACAAGGCAAATTGCAGGAAACGGTGGTGGTTTCAACTTTACCGCTTGAAAAAGGATTGCCGGAATCCGGTTTATCAAACCTCATTGCCGATGCCGTGTTCTGGTCGGCCAAAGAATGGGCTGTTACCGAAACCGGAAGGCCTGTTCCCGAAATCTGTCTGTTGAATATGGGCGGAATCCGGACTTCGCTTCCTGCCGGAGTGATTACCGTTTCCAATATTTATGAATTGATGCCTTTTGAAAATGAAATCGTATTGTTGCAAATTACGGCATCCGATATGCGTGAACTGTTTACCTACGTTGCATCCAAAGGAGGAGCGCCATTGGCCGGTTTGCGCATGAAAATAAAAGAGGCGTTGCCACAGGAAATTTTTATCGCCGGTGTTTCATATGCTTTTGATAAGGAAGTTTGGGTGGCTACTTCTGATTTTTTAGCCTCTGGCGGAGATGATATGCATTTTCTTACCAGGCCACTGAAGCAGTTTGAAACAAAAATAAAAGTACGCGATGCCATCACGGAGTACCTGCGAAGGATGCATGCTTCGGGAGCGAAACTTACCGCTGAAAAAGATGGGAGGATTACGAAATGATGAACAGACGAAATTTTATCCGCAGTTCTGCTTTGGGTATGGGCGGAGTTTCCCTTTTGGGTAATGCTTTTGCGGGTACGGCTGATGAACAGGGTTTTCAGAAGCTTACCATTTTGTACACGAATGATACCCATAGCCGAATCGATCCATTCCCGGCCGATCATCCCAAGTTTCCGGGAATGGGCGGATATGCGCAGCGGGCATCGCTGATTGCCGATGTAAAAAGCAAAGAAAAACACGTATTGATTTTGGATGCGGGTGATATATTTCAAGGTACGCCTTTCTTTAATTTTTATGGAGGTGAACCCGAATTTCGCCTGATGTCGGCCATGCAGTATGATGCCGTTACCCTGGGGAATCATGATTTTGATAATGGATCCGAGGGCTTGGCCGCACAGATGAAACATGCCCGGTTTGATTTCATCAACAGTAATTATCAACTGCTGGATACGCCACTTTTTGATAAAGTGAAGCCATATAAGGTTTTTAAAAGGGCAGGTTTGAAAATTGGGGTGTACGGTTTGGGGGTAGATTTACAGGGTTTGGTAAACCAACACTTGCGTAAAGGTGTCGTTTATACCGACCCGGTTTTGGCAGCACTGAAAACGGAAGAAATGTTGAAGCATGAACTGCAATGTGATTTGGTCATTTGCCTGTCTCATTTGGGATATTCTTATAAAGATAATAAAATCAGCGATATGGCCCTTGCGCCTATGTTAAAACATACGGATTTGTTAATAGGAGGGCACACGCACACGTTCTTGGATGAGCCGGTAAAGATTGTTAATAACGACAAGAAATTTACCTACGTGACACAGGTAGGATGGGCAGGTGTGATTTTAGGAAGGTTTGATTTTCTGTTCGATAGGAATGACAAGGTCTCGGAAGCCTATTCCACTATGGAAAAAATTTATTCAAAAACAACCAAAGTTTAATTTTTTTTTAAAGAATTTTCTGTCAATATTTGCCCTAACAAATAACATGGGTTAGTCACCTTGTGCAAAACTCGGTAAAAAGTCTGTGTTGTTTCCGGTAATAATAATTTAATCTAACCTTAATAGCGTCACCTGCACATGGATAAAACTTTTGCTGAAGTTTGGGACAACTGCCTGAAATTTATCAGGGATAACGTTAGTCCGCAAAGTTTTAAAACCTGGTTCGAGCCTATTAAGCCTTTGAAATTAGAAAGCGGTGTATTGACCATTCAGGTTCCTACACAATTTTTTTATGAGTGGTTAGAAGAGCATTACATCACCTTACTGAAATCAGCTATCAGAAAAGAGCTGGGTACGGAAGGTAAATTGGTTTATAGCATTATCATGGATAATAATTTTGCATCAACCAAACAGCCTTATTCAACCAAAATTCCGGCCACTGATAAAAAAGCGGTTCTGAATCCTTCTGTTAATGCACCACTGGATCTGGGTAACAAAGCCATAAAAAATCCGTTCGTAATTCCTGGGCTTAAGAAAATCAATATCGAATCAAACTTAAACCCCTATTATACCTTCGATAATTTTGTGGAGGGTGATTGTAACCGCTTGGCCCGCTCTGCCGGCTATGCCGTTTCAAAAAAGCCCGGAGGTACATCCTTCAATCCGCTTCTGATTTATGGAGGAACCGGTTTAGGTAAAACCCATCTGGCCAATGCCATCGGTATTGAAATCAAAAAGAACTTTCCGAACCTCACGGTTCTGTACATAAATTCTGAGCGTTTTACCGCCCAGTTTGTTGATGCAGTTAAAAACAACAGCACAAACGACTTTGTGAATTTCTACCAACTGGTTGATGTGCTCATCGTGGATGACGTGCAGTTTTTTGCGGGAAAAGAGAAAACACAGGATGTGTTCTTTCACATCTTCAACCACCTGCACCAAAACGGAAAACAGATTATCTTAACCTCAGATAAACCGCCTGTTGAAATTCTGGGTATGGAACAGCGCCTGCTTTCCCGTTTTAAATGGGGGCTCAGCGCCGATTTACAGGTTCCGGAACTGGAAACCCGTATCGCCATCCTGCAAAAGAAAATCTACAAAGACGGTATCGATCTTCCGGACGAAGTACTCGAACACCTGGCTTACAGCATCACCTCAAACGTTCGTGAACTCGAAGGGGCACTGATTTCACTGCTGGCCCAGGCCTCGCTCAACAAAAAAGAGATTACGCTCGATCTGGCCAGAAAAATGATCGATAAGTTCGTTAAGAATACCCAGCGCGAAATATCCATCGAATACATCCAAAAGGTAGTATGCGATTATTTCAAGCTGAATATGGACTTAATGAAATCTAAAACCAGAAAACGCGAAGTGGTTCAGGCCCGTCAGATTGCCATGTATTTTGCCAAAGGGTATACCAAGGCCTCCCTGGCAACCATCGGCGCACATTGCGGAGGAAAAGACCATGCTACCGTACTACACGCCTGCAAAACGGTAAATAACCTGATGGAAACCGACAAACGTTTCAAAAGTTATGTAGATGAACTGGAGAAAAAGATAAATCTCAACGCCTAAACATATTGTTTTGTTTGACAACAAACCGGAGAGCCTCGATGAAAATCGGGGCTTTCTTATTGATAGTATGTGGGTGAAATACAAAGCTGGTTTGAGTGTTGTATCTACAGAAATATGTGTATTCTGTTTTTAGTTTCATTAATAAATGTTAATTTGCGCTCCAATCTAATTGTGAACCTTAGCGTCTAATTTGAATAACATTGAAAAATATTACTAACCTCTACTTTAGTAAAATGGGGCACATCCTGCTCATTTGTGTGGGGATTTTATCTTCCCATTTTCTCTATCATTCAGCCCGGGCCCAGTCTTTCCCGAATCCGGCAACATTATCAACGGGTCAGGGAGCAACCGGAACACTTGACCCCATTTGGCAAGCATCCACGGCTTGGTATCCTACGCTCCAAAATCCGATGGGTTTAACGTACTCGCCGGCTCTAATCAATAATAACTGCGCACCCGGTGCCTGGGTAAATCCGGCCACTTTACCTGCTCCCGTAAATAACGGAAACTGGATTACTTCAGTGGCCAGTCCCTGTGCAAACAATCCCAATATCGGATACATTTACTTCAGACTTACCTTGAATCTTCCGCCCGATTGCAACGGAGTAAGCGTGACGGCTCCGGGCGTGTATGTACTCAGTTTTGACGGATATGTAGATAATCAAATTGCCGAAGTGTACATCAACGGAACCCCACAGGGAATTAGCGGCGGTGGTTTCGGTCCGGGAAATCAGCTTTCGTTTACTTTAAACGGCCCTTGGCTGGTAGGTACGAACTATGTGGATGTGGCCGTTTTTAATGCCCCGCCGGCCGGAGGTTCCAATCCATACGGACTCCTATTGGTGGCCAATGCCAGCTCACCCACCGATACCGATGGCGATGGTGTTCCCAATATCGATGATCTTTGTCCATGCGATCCCGGAACTAATCCATACGGATGTACCGATCCTACTTTATACAACTGCGATATAGATTCGATTCGTACGGCATTCACCAATGCGGGCTGTATTGAAATGGCCGGTTGTTCTGACGATTGCAGCATATACTTCCTAAATCCGCAGTCTATGACGGGTGCAGCAGCCCAGAGCTTTGCCCAAACCTTGGGTGCAAACTTGGTTTCTGTTCAATCCCAAACCGAAAATGATTGTATTCTTTCATCCTTAAATACCTTAGGCCAAACTGGAGTAATCTGGATCGGTTTCAGCGATGAAATAACCGAGGGAAGCTTTGTGTGGTATGATCAGGCTCCAATAACCTACACCAATTGGGCTCCAGGTGAACCGAACCAATCGGGTAACGAAGATTGTGTACAAATTTATCCCACCGGCCCTAACCCGGGCATGTGGAATGACTTGAGTTGCAACAGTGCCAACTCCATGTCTATTATTGAAGTGAATTTATGCCCTGTCATCAACGCCGGTTTAGATGTTTCGGTTTGTTTGGGAAATACGGCTAATCTGCAGGCCAGCAACACCTTGTTCGGTTCGGCACCTTACACGTATTCCTGGGATAACGGCGTAAACACACAGGCAAATCCGGTAGCACCGAGCACCCAAACAACGTATATTGTTTCAACTACCGACCGTTATGGTTGTGAAGCTGCCGATACGGTTGTGGTTTCAGTGAATCAATTGCCTGTGGTTTCGGCAGGAAATGACGTAACAGTTTGTCCGCAAGAAACGGTAACCTTAACCGGTTCAGGTGCCCAAACCTATGTTTGGACAAGTCCGGTGGTTAACGGAGTACCGTTTTTGCCGGCCACTTCTTCTCAAACCTACGTTGTAACCGGTACCGATGCCAACGGTTGTGTTGATACCGATACAGTAGCCGTTTCCATTGAATTAAGCGGATGCCCGAATTTCCCAAATACCTATTTGTGTGATATCGATTCCATCCGCTCGGCATTTACAAATGCCGGTTGTGTTGAAATGTCAACCTGTGTGAGTGAATGTAGTCTGTACTTCCTTAATCCGCAGCAAATGTCGGGCAGTCAGGCACAGGCCTTTGCCCAAACCTTGGGTGCTAACCTGGTTTCGGTTCAGAACGCGGCCGAAAATACCTGTATTTTATCCTCCCTGGTTTCTTTGGGATATGGTGACGGAGATGTGGTTTGGATCGGCTTCAGCGACGAAATTTCCGAAGGCAGTTTTGTCTGGTACGACCAGTCGCCCATCAGCTATACCAATTGGGCGCCCGGCGAGCCTAATCAGGCCGGTGATGAAGATTGTGTACAGATATATCCCGGAGGGGCGAACCCCGGAACATGGAATGATCTGCCCTGCGGAAGTTTGAATTCCAAATCCATCATCGAAGTAAACCTCTGCCCGGTAATCACTCTTGGCCCCGATATCGACATCTGCCTTGGCCAGGATACCCTGCTTACGTCCAGCGATGCGCTTTTTGGCTCCTCTCCCTATATTTACGGATGGAGCACGGGTGAACTTGGGCAAAGCATAACGGTTTCGCCAAGCACCCAAACCAACTACGTAGTGGGTGTTACCGATCGCTACAGCTGCCGCGATGCAGATACGATTACGGTAAGTGTTAATCCGCTTCCGCAGGCTCAATTTACGGCTACAACCGTTTGTGAAGACAGTATAACCGTGTTTACGGATCTATCTGTTCCGGGTGCCGGTTCAAACATTAATCAGTGGAATTGGAACTTTGGCGACGGAGGAGGCTCCAATATCCAGAATCCCGAAAATGTATATCCTTCCGAGGGCGAGTACGAAGTAGAATTGATTGTATTCAGTAATCAGGGATGTAGCGATACCCTGCGGAAAGAAATTGAGGTAAAACCCAATCCTGCGCTTCCGGTTATCAGCAGCAACAGTCCGGTGCAATGTCCGGGAGACGTGTTGTTGTTAGAAGTAGCCGATGATGATTCTACTACTTATGTATGGAGCGGTCCGAATGGTTTTTCGGCCGACTTACCGGCTCTTGCCATTTCCCTTACCGATGAAAATTCTGGTACGTATAGTGTGTATATTATTGTTGACGGATGTTCATCATTGGTTGCCGAAACCGAGGTTTCCGTTACGGGAAGTGCCGTTCCTGCCGAGGATGTGTTTCCCAATATCATCACACCCAATGGCGATGGCATTAATGATATTTTTGATATCGACCAGTATTTCAATATCTGCCTTGAGTACAAACTGGTTATTTGGAACCGTTGGGGTACTCCGGTGTTTGAGCAATCTTACGGACAACCCGCATTTGAAGGTAAAACTAAAGCCGGAGCCAAGCTCAGCAACGGAGTGTATTATTACATCATATCCTACGGCGATACCCAGAAAAAAGGTACGCTCACCATTTCATACTAATCTCTTTTCCATCGGACGAAGCTGGTCGTAATTCAACCTGCTTCGTCCATTTTTTTACTTTTGTTGCATGAAAGTATTAATGGTATGCCTCGGAAACATCTGCCGTTCTCCCATGGCCGAAGGTATTTTAAGGCATAAAGCAAGCCTCCACAACAAAGACATTCAGATTGATTCGGCCGGAACAGGCGACTGGCATCAGGGCGAACAACCCGATTTGCGGGCCATCGAATATATGCGGTCACAGGGTATTGATATCAGTAAACTCAGGGCGAGGCAGATTTGCGAAGAAGATTTTCATGAATTTGATCTGATACTCACCATGGATGCCGAAAACTACACCAATGTAAACCGGATAAAGCCGGCCAACGCAAAGGCAAGGGTAGAAATGGCCATGAACCTTAAATATCCCGGTATCAATATTTCAGTTCCTGATCCGTATTTTGGCGGTGCCGAAGGCTTTGCCCAAGTATTCAGTATGCTCGATGAAACATTGGATACGCTGATTCATACAAAAGAATAAACAGACAGCTTTCCCTCAATTTCATTTCCTGAAAAAAACGTAAACTTGTACTCATGATTTAATCAACCATTATGGAATATCCAAATCAAAATGCTGAAACAGCCGGAACGCTTTCCCAAGTAAATCTAAGTGCCTACATGACCCGGGTTTTTGGCTGGATGACCCTGGCGCTCACACTCACGGGTCTTACCGCCATGTTGGTGGCCTCAACACCGGCTTTGATTAATATTTTTCTCGGAAATAAAATACTGTTTTACGGGTTAATCATTGGTCAGGTTCTGTTAGTTGGAGCTTTAGTTGGTTTTGTAAATAAAATTCCCGCTTGGGCAGCCACTTTGGTATTTTTAGGTTATTCAGTGTTAAACGGGCTCACCTTGTCGGTCTTGTTTTTGGTGTTTACCGCATCTTCCATCGCTTTGGTATTTTTCATTACGGCCGGTACCTTTGGTTTCATGGTGGCATACGGCTACTTCACCAACCGTGATTTAACCTCTGTCGGAAATTTAATGTTCATGGGCCTGATAGGCGTATTAATTGCCTCACTGGCCAATCTTTTCATGCAGAGCGAAACCCTTTACTGGATTATTTCCTACGTGGGTGTGTTTGTTTTTATCGGCCTTACTGCTTACGATGCCCAAAAAATAAAACAACAGGCCCTCATGATGAACCATGATTCAGAAACTTCACAAAAGGGAGCCATTATGGGTGCGTTAACCCTTTATCTCGATTTTATCAATCTTTTCATCTTCTTGCTCCGCATTTTTGGCAGCAGAAAATAAAAACAGCTCATGCTCAACTCAACTGATTCGGGGGTCGGAACATTGTTTCTGATCCCTAATTTTTTATCTCCCGATTGCGCTTACCTGCCCGTACCCGCCGAGAACGGAAAGTTAACAGCTCACATCAAACACTTTGCCGTTGAAAGCGACAAACCCGCCCGTAAACTACTGGCCAAAATGTGGGGCATCTCAAACCTGAACCACCTCGATTTATATGTGATGGACGAAAAACATCCCGATTTGCAGGCCGAGCAGGAACTCAACGGCTTGTTGAAGTCGGGCACCGACGTGGGGCTGATTTCCGATGCCGGTTATCCCTCCGTGGGCGATCCGGGCGAGGGACTCGTGCGCCGGGCCCATGTGGCAAACATTCCGGTTAAGCCGCTTATCGGCCCCAATTCGTTTATAATGGCATTATGTGCTTCCGGGCTGAATGCCGAAAAATTCACCTTCAACGGGTATTTGCCCAAAGACAAGGCCGGGCGGCTTTCCAAATTACGTGAACTTGAGCAGCAGGTGCGCAAAAACGGATTTACGCAAATCTTTATGGAAACCCCATACCGAAACCGCGAACTTCTCACCGATATCATAAAAACACTGAATGCCGAAATATGGCTCAGTGTGGCCTGGGATATTTCCGGCCCGGGGGAATGCATCCTCACCAGACGCATCTCCGACTGGAAAAGTCTGCCGGTTGACGAATCGGCCGATAAAAAGCCTGCCGTGTTTATGATAAATGCCTGATTGCGCTAATCGGGTAAAATCCGTACCAGTTCCAAATCAATCATTACATTCGAATAGGGCGGAATGAGCGGCGCTTGCCCCACTTCTCCAAAGGCCAGAAAGTATGGCAGGTAAACCTTGGCTTTTTCGCCCGGTCTCATTTTCAGTAATGCTTGGTCTAAACCAATCATAGCACCGTCTCCGCCAATTTCATATTCATACGGACCGCCATTTTTATATGAGTTTTCAATCTCTTCGCCGCTGAACAGTTTCTGCACCATCTGTATTTCTACCCGGTTTCCATATAAGGGGTAATCTCCGCTTCCTTCCTTCCGGGTTACTTTAACGGTGCCCGTACCAATGGGTTCTTCAGTAATGCCATTGTTCCTCAGGTACGATTCAAATTCCTGAAATGCCCGGCTTTTCGATTCCGTACTGGATTGTTCCAGCTTTTGGTAATACTCATCTTCCGACAGGATATTATAAACCTTCACATGCAAATGAATGAGCTCCTCAGCCAATATCGAAGGCGCTTGAACGCCGTAATAAAACAGGAACAAACTATCCGGTTTGGTTCTAAAAGCCACACTGTCGCCCACCCGCAGTCCCGGAAAACACTGCACAAAATCATAGGAATAGGCCGGTTTATTAATCTGGGTTACATAAAAAAAGTCCGGATCAAAATTCCCTGCATCATGAGGCTTGTCTTTTTCATTCAGCACATGTGCCCGTATGTAAAAGTAATCCGATCCGTTTTCCATGCCCCGTCCGGTTCCGGTTTCAATTTTTTTCATTTCCAAGCCGGGTTTCACCGGTTCATACCCGTCATTTCCGCAGGCAGTAAGCAGTAAAAGAGCTAAATAGGGGAGCCGTTTTTTCATTATTTTCCATTTTTGGGGTAATCAAACCAAATCAGTTCAGCGTCATCTTCATCCAGGCCGGCCCAGCTGCCTTCAATGCGCATGCATGCAATTCCGCAGGTAGGCACATTGTCAATTCGTGAGCCGGTTAAGGCATTCACCAAATACGTAATTGCGGGGTTGTGTCCAAACACAAACACCGAATCTGCCTGTTCCGGTATTTCGTTCAGTACTTTTAGCAGGGTATTTTCGCTTGCTTCATAAATGGCGTCTTTGTAAAGAATATCCTTTTCGGCATAGCCCAGTTCTTTGGCAAACAGGCCGGCCGTCAGGCGGGTCCGTTTTGCCGTGCTGCATACCATCAAATCGGGCATAATACCTTTTTCTTTAAGCCTATTTGCCATAAGCGGCGCATCTTTCAGGCCGCGCTCGTTCAGTGTACGGTCAAAATCAGCCACATCAAATGAGTCCCAGCTCGATTTGGCATGCCTTATCAAATACAGCGTTTTCATGCCCTAAAAATACACAAGCCGGTCCGTATTCGCCCAAACCCCATTTATCTTTTAGCAAATATTTGAAAATACAGCCTGTATTTTTTTGGGCGTGGTTAGGCATAGGACGTCTATGAGGCTGGGGTTCCGGCTTTCCGCTATAGTCCCTCCGCGCGGCTCCGGGCGCTGCCGCTTCAATCCGGCACGCAATCCGGGGCGGGGTTTTTGATGATTTGAAAATTTGAAAATTTGAAAATTTGAAAATGTGCTGATGATTTTACTGCCTCCTGCCTAAGAACTATTGCCTCCTGAATCAAGAGCCAAGAACCAAGAGCCAAGAGCCAAGAGCCAAGAACCAAGACATGATGACAACTTGCGAACTATTGCCTCCTGCCTAAGAACTATTGCCTCCTGAATCAAGAGCCAAGAACCAAGAGTCAAGACATGATGACAACTTGCGAACTATTGCCCCGTCTGTCAACATTATTTAGGCATTTACAGATAACAACAGATAACCAATAACTATTG